>ENA-ORCV01000430-ORCV01000430.1-marine-metagenome-genome-assembly--contig:-NODE-430-length-31252-cov-4.605517_pt1 | contig 31252 bp, 25 predicted proteins | sample MGYA00237779_ERZ508509 | MGnify/ENA primary metagenome ERZ508509 (study PRJEB26180, sample SAMN06268772) | marine metagenome | isolation source: Bioluminescent Bay, La Paraguera, Puerto Rico | place... | reverse complement strand
GTCTTGTGAGACCTTCCGCGAGAGGGACCTCGCGGAAGAGCCCCCAGGGATGGGTTTACGGCGTGTCTCGCAAGACCGCACCCGGTAGCGACACCGCCACGGATATATCAATACATAATTCTAATAATCGGGTTCAGTCGATGCTGAAGAGAAACTTCACCGAGGAACAGGTGATGTTCCGCGACGCCTATCGCAAGTTCCTGCACGAACAGATCGTGCCCTATATGGAAGGCTGGCGAGAGGATGGAATCGTGGATCGCCAGGCGTTCCGCAAGGCCGGGGAAATGGGTTTCCTGATGGTGTGGCCGGACGAAGAGTACGGTGGCCTGGGGGATGACGATTTCCGCTTCGAGCAGATCATCATCGAGGAAAACCAGTACGCCCTCACCGGGGACTGGTATGCCACCCTGCACAGCCGTCTGGTTGGCCCCTACCTGAAACGCTTTGGCAGCCGCGAGCAACTGCAACGGTTTATGCCCGCTTGTGTCAGCGGCGACATTATTCTCGCCATCGCGATGACCGAGCCCGATGCGGGCAGCGACCTCGCCGGCATGCGCGCCACCGCCATCGACCAGGGCGACCACTTCCTGCTGAACGGCAGCAAGACGTTTATTTCCAACGGCGTCAATGCCGACCTCATTATCGTTGCCGCCAAGACCGACCCGGTAAACAACCCGCGCCAGATCGGCCTGTTCCTGGTGGAGCGGGGCATGGATGGCTTCGAGCGCGGGCGCAACCTGAAGAAAATGGGCAAGAAAGCCCAGGATACCGCGGAGCTCTTTTTCACCAATGTCAAAATCCCCAGGGCGAACGTGCTGGGAGATCCGGCAAAGGGCTTTTCCTACCTGATGGAGGCGCTGGCGGAAGAACGCCTGATCGCAGCCACGGAATTCATCGCAGCCGCCCAGAAAGCCTTCGACATCACCCTGGATTTTGTGTGCGAGCGCAAGATGTTCGGCAAAACCCTGGCGGATTTCCAGAACACCCAGTTCAAGCTAGCGGAACTGCGCGCGGAACTGGATATGCAGCAGGTGTATATCGACCAGTGCGTGGCAGCGGTAAACCAGGGTGCGCTTTCGACCATCGATGCCGCCAAGGCGAAACTGGTCACTAGCGAACTGCTCTGTCGCGTGGTTGACGAGGGGGTACAGCTGCACGGGGGCTCCGGTTATATGGACGAGTACCCGATTTCCCGTATGTATACCGATGCGCGTATTACCCGTATCTACGCGGGCACTTCCGAAGTGATGAAACTGCTGATCAGTCGCGATTTCCTGCGCGACGATTACGAGCAGTTTGTCGACCGTCTTTAATAAACAAAAATCGTAGTGAGAGGTGGGAATTATGGATATCAAGGGAAAAACCGCAATTGTGACCGGTGGCGCATCCGGCCTGGGTCAGGCGACGGTCGAGCGTTATATTGCCGACGGCGCCAACGTGGCCATTTTTGACCTGGACGAGAAGGGTGGCACGGCGCTGGCGGAGAAGCTGGGTGAACGCGCCCTGTTCTGCAAGGTCAACGTGGCCGATGAGGCATCCGTAGCGGAAGCGATTACCGCGGTGATCGAACAGTTCGGGGCACTGCATATCGTCAACAACTACGCCGGTATCGGTTCTGCCTGCAAGACCTACGGCAAGAATGGCCCGCACCCCCTGGACAGCTATATGAAAGTGGTGATGGTGAACCAGGTGGGCACCTTCAATGTGGCGCGACTGGCCGCCGAGCGCATGGCGGCCAACGAGCCGGTCAACGATGACGGCGTGCGCGGGGTAATCATCAACACCGCCTCCGTTGCCGCCTACGAAGGCCAGGTGGGTCAAGTGGCCTACAGTGCGACCAAGGGCGCGGTGGTGGGTATGACCCTGCCGATGGCCCGAGAACTGGCCAGTTATGGTATCCGCGTAAATACCATCGTCCCGGGGCTGATCCATACACCGCTGTTTGAAACCGTGGAAGAGTCCTATTACAAATCACTGGAGGCGTCCACCGTGTTCCCGCAGCGCCTGGGCAAGACCAGTGAGATCGCGGCGCTGTCGGCACATATCGTCGAGAACGACTACATCAACGGTGAGTGTATCCGTATGGATGCCGGCATCCGCATGCAGCCGCGTTAAGTCAATTTTCTCTCTGTTGCCTGTCTAGACCCGCTCTGCGGGCTCTTTTTCCGGCAACCGGATATCGGAGTGAATCATGGGTGTATTGAGTGGGTATCGCGTCATCGAACTGGTGGGGATGGGCCCCTGTCCCATGGCCGGCATGCTGTTTGCGGATATGGGCGCTGAAGTAATTTGCGTGGACCGCGGGTTGCAGGTCGACCCCATGTACGCCAAGGACATGAGCCGCCGCGGCAAGAAGTCCGTGGTACTCGACCTGAAGAGCGATGAGGGCAGGGCGGTGTTCCTCAAGCTGGTGGCCTCCGCCGATGTGCTGATCGAAGGCTTTCGCCCGGGAGTGATGGAAAAACTCGGGATCGGTCCGGATGAATGCATGGCGGTGAACCAGAAACTGGTATACGGGCGCATGACCGGCTGGGGGCAGGACGGCCCGCTGGCCAACAATGCCGGTCACGATATCAATTACATCGCGCTCACCGGCGCCCTGCACGGTATTGGCCGCAAAAACGAAAAGCCGATGGTACCGCTTAATCTGGTGGGCGATTTTGGCGGCGGCACCATGTTTCTGGTGATGGGGGTTCTCGCTGCGCTGCTGGAAGGCAAGATGTCCGGCAAGGGGCAGGTGGTGGATGCGGCGATGGTGGACGGGGTGGCCAACCTGATGTGGATGTGCCACAGCTTTCATGCCGCCGGTATGTGGAACCTGGCGGAGCGCGAAAGCAATATTCTCGACGGCGCGGCATTTTTTTACGATACCTACGAAACCCGGGACGGCAAGTACATTGCCCTGGGCTCCATCGAACCACAGTTTTTCGCCCGCTTTGTGGAGCTGGCGGGACTGGATAAAAACACCTTCAACAGCGCCGCGCAGGCCAACCCATCTCGCTGGGCGGAACTGAAACAGCAGCTCGCCGAAAAAATCCGCGAGAAGACCCGCGACGAGTGGTGTGCATTACTGGAAGACAGTGATGCCTGTGTCTCGCCGGTACTGAGTGCCGATGAAGCGCCGCAGCACCCGCACAATACGGCGCGCGACAGCTATATCCCGGTCGATGGCTATCTGCAGCCTTCACCGGCCCCCCGCTTCAGTCGTACACCGTCGTCGGTGCTACATGGCCGCCGCCAGCCGGGTGCGGATACCGCCAACGTCCTCGCGTCCCTTGGTTACAGTGAGGAAGAGCTGGAAGCACTGCAGAAGACCGGCACCGTAAAAACCACTGCCACTGTGGAATCAGCATAAGGAACGATTATGGAACTCTATGAAACAGTGCTGTACCGGGTGGAAAACCGGGTGGCGATCGTCACCCTGAACCGGCCGGAATCGCGCAACTCCCTGAACCAGAAACTGCGCCTGGAATTGCGGCATGTGATCGAAAAGGCCAATGCGGATGACGGGGTGCGAGCGGTGGTGATCAATGCCGCGGGCAGTGGCTTCTGTGCCGGGGCCGACCTTACCGAGCGCCTGCCGGGTGCCGAGCGCGACGGCTTTGTTACCGAAGTTTTGAACGGCGAGTACCACCCCATCATTCTGGGAATCCGCAAATCCCCCAAGCCGTATATCAGTGCGGTACAGGGCGCAGCCGCCGGGATCGGCTCCTCCATCGCCATGGCCTGTGACCTGATGATCATGGCCGACAATGCATTCCTGTATTCCGCCTTCGGCAGTATCAGCCTGTTGCCGGATGGCGGTAACCACAAGATGCTGCTCGAGCGCCTGGGCTCCAAGCGTGCATTTGAGATGATCGCACTTTCGCAGAAGCTGGACAGCGCTCGCTGTGTGCAGCTGGGGATTGCCAACCGCGTGGTACCGGCGGATGCACTGGAAGCGGAAGCCCTGCGTTTCGCCGAACAGGTGACGGCGGCGGCGCCGCTGACACTGCGCTATTCGAAACAGGTGCTGCGGGAGGCAGAGACCTACGATCTAGAATCGGTAATGGCACTGGAAGCAGAAATCCAGAATCTGCTATTCCGCAGTCGCGACTTCCGCGAGGGCGCCCAGGCGTTCTTCGAAAAACGTCAGCCGGAATTTGAAGGACGCTGAAAAGTCTGGGGAAGGCGGGGGAGGATCCAAGGAATGATAGAGAACCTTTTTTCACTGCAGGGGAAAACCGCACTGGTCTCCGGTGCTTCCAGCGGCCTCGGGGCGTATTTTGCCGAAGTGCTGGCGCAGGCCGGCGCCGAGGTCATTATTGCTGCGCGCCGGGTAGAAAAACTGGATGAGCTCGCGGGAAAAATTGTCGCCAATGGTGGCAGGGCCAGGGTGGTGGCGATGGATGTGGCCAGCCCCGAAAGTGTCGAACTTGCCTTTCAGGCCATCGACGCAATGACCGGGCAGCTGGATATCCTGGTCAACAATGCCGGGATCAGTACCAAACCCGGCAGGTTTGTGGAGCAGGAAGAAGATATCTGGGGCGGGCTGCTGGATGTGAACCTGCGCGGTGTGTGGCGGGTTGCCCGCGAAGCGGCGATCCGGATGAAGGCGCACGGGAGTGGAACCATCATCAATACCGGTTCCATTTACAGCCTGTGCACCGGCATCATGAAAACCGATTACAACGTGTCCAAGGTAGCGGTGGCGCAGCTGAGCAAGAATATGGCGCTGGAGCTCGGCCGTTACGGGGTACGGGTGAATACATTGTGTCCGGGGTATTTTGCGTCCGATATCAACGCCGCAGAATTCGGCACCGAAAAGGGGCGGGAATATATTCGCAAGCTGGTGCCCCAGCGCCTGGGGGAATACCGTGAGCTCGCGGGGCCACTGCTGCTGCTGGCCAGTGATGCAGGCAGCTTTATCAACGGCGTCGCGCTGCCGGTGGATGGGGGCAGTCTGCTGAGCCCGATTTAACGCAGTGACACCCCGGTGATTCTGCCAGCGGGGTGTCGATGTCCCGGGGTAGTGCAGACCGGTTATTTTCCGCGGCGTCGCTCCACATCGTACAGCAGCCCGTGGCGCGCGGAATAGAAATGCCAGGTGATGAGCAGGCATACCACGTAAAATGCGAGGAAGCACCACAGCGCCGCATTTGCCGACCCGGTCATCTCGATTGATGTGCCGTATGCCTTGGGAATGAAGAAGGCTCCGTAGGCGGCAATTGCACTGGTAAAGGCGATGATGGCAGCACTCTCCCGATCGATCTGGCGCTGCAGGTCTTCGCCGGACAGGCCGGGCATCAGCCGTGGTACCTCCTTGCCCATGATCACCGGTATCATCTGGAAGGTCGAAGCGTTACCCACCCCGGTAAGGAAGAACAGGGCCAGGAAACAGCCGAAGAAGCCCATGAACGCACCGGGCGCCTGGTTGTTGGTGAGGAAATAGATTACCCCGAAAACCGCCACGATCATCAGTGCAAAGGTCCAGAAGGTAACCCGCGCACCGCCAAACTTGTCGGCCATCCAGCCGGTGCCGGCGCGGCTAAGGGCACCCACCAGCGGTCCGAGAAATACCAGTTTCAGTGCATCCACTTCCGGGAACTGCAACCGCGAAAGCAATGGGAAACCTGCGGAATAGCCGATAAAACTGCCGAAGGTGCCCGTATACAGAATACACATCAGCCAGTTGTGTTTGCGCTTGAATATGATGGCCTGGTCGCTGAAGCTGGAGCGGGCGTCGGCGATGTCATTCATTCCCCACCAGGCGGCTACCGTGGACGCAATAATCAGTGGTACCCAGATAAAGCCCGCATTCTGCATCCACAGCAGGGTGCCATCACCGGCTTGCTGAGGCTCGCCACCGATCACCCCGAACACTCCGACGGTAATCACCAGCGGCACCAGGAACTGCATCAGGGACACACCCAGATTGCCAAGGCCGGCATTCAGGGCCAGTGCGTTGCCTTTTTCCTTTTTCGGGAAGAAAAACGCAATGTTGGCCATCGACGAGGCGAAGTTGCCGCCGCCGAAGCCGCACAGCAGTGCCAGTACCAGGAAAATGAGGAAGGGGGTATTGGGATCCTGCACCGCATAGCCCATGCCAATAGCGGGAATCAACAGTGAAGCGGTGGACAGGGTGGTCCACAAGCGGCCGCCAAATATGGGTACCATAAAGCTGTAGAAAATCCGCAGGGTGGCACCGGACAGGCCCGGCAGTGCTGCCAACCAGAACAACTGCGATGGAGTGAAGTCGAAGCCGATGGCGGGCAGGCGGGCGACCACCACGGACCACACCATCCACACCGCAAACGCGAGCAACAGCGCCGGGATTGAAATCCACAGGTTGCGCCTTGCAATGGCGCGTCCTTTGCTTTCCCAGAACTCCGCGTCTTCCGGATGCCAGTCCTGCAGTTCCCGCTGCCCTTCGGCGCTGGATAGTTCTGCGAAGGTTTTTTTAACTTGTGTTTCCGAGGGTTCCCCGGCGAAACCGGAAACGCCTTTTACATCTGCCCGCTCTTCCGCCTGGATGGCCAGGTGCATCCAGATCAGCGAAAACACCACGATGGCAAACAGGATGGCAAAGCAGCTGGTATAGATTCCGGTCAGATCCAGTGCCATGCCAAAAATGATCGGCAGGATAAATCCACCGAGGCCGCCGATCATGCCCACAAGCCCGCCGACGGAGCCTACGTGCCGCGGGTAATACATGGGAATGTGTTTATAGATTGCCGCTTTTCCCAGGCTCATGAAAAAGCCGAGAATGAACAGCGTAACCACAAAGGGCCAAAGTCCCATTTCCGTAGAAAAGGAGAGGGGACCGCGTTTGGTATCGATAATGTACTGGGTTGGCGGGTAGGAGAGCATGAGCAGCAGAACCAGGGAAAACCCGAAGGTCCAGTACATCACCGACCGGGCACCAAAGCGGTCCGAGAGGTGTCCGCCATAGGCGCGGAACAGCGATGCCGATAGCGAGAAGGCGGCGGCGCAGCTACCGGCGACTTTCAGGTCCACTTCGTAGACGTCCACCAGATAGTGGGGCAGCCACAGGGCCAGGGCGACAAAGCCACCGAAGACAAAAAAATAGTAGAGCGAGAAGCGCCACACCCGGATATCTTCGAGGGGCGCGAACTGCTGTGCAAAGGAAACGGGCTTGGCACCGGACGAGCGCTGTGCAAGCAGCTGCGGTTCATCCTTTGCCATGAGATAAAAAACAATGCCTATCAGGGCGAGGGCGGCGGCCCATACATAGGCCACCGTGTGCCAGCCGAACGCGACCATGATAAAGGGTGCTACAAATTTGGTGACCGCAGCACCCACGTTGCCCGCACCGAAAATACCCAGCGCGGTGCCCTGCAATTCCGGTCCATACCAGCGCGAAACATAAGTTACACCGATAATAAACGATCCCCCGGCAAGGCCGATCCCCAGTGCCGCCAGCAAGTACATCGGATAGGAGGAGGCGAGGGTCAGCAACCAGGTGGCGAGCGCCGCAAGCAGCATCTGCAGGGAGAATACCAGCCGGCCGCCATAGCGCTCGGTCCAGATACCGAGAACCAGGCGGGTTACCGATCCGGTGAGGATAGGCGTGGCCACCAGGATACCGAACTGGGATTCGCTGAGCCCCAGCTCTTCCTGGATGGCGATGCCAATGATCGAGAAAATCGTCCACACCGCAAAACACGCGGTAAACGCGATGGTGCTGAGAGTTAGCGCGCGGGTCTGATCGGACTTGGAAATTTCGGCTGTCGAGTTCATGTGGACGGCTCCCTGTTAAATCCAACCGCCTCAGGCAAAGAAAATGTAGAGGGTGATCAGCACGCAGGCGATCACCACGAATGCCCATACCAGTGGCCAGCCGCTCGATTTCCTGGTGGTCACATGCACGTTTTCCATCGGGTCGTGGCCCTGCTGGTCGGGGCCGTAGGTGTCGTCGTGCACCGCGTGCAGGTCCGGGTTCAGGTGGGCGTCCTTGGGCGGTTTTTTCTCAGTCATGGGCTTGGCCCTCACTTTGTATGGCAACCGGATCGAGTTGCACACCTTCAATCTTTGCGCGGCGCGCCAGTTCAACGATGTACCGGGATGCAGCGTTTACCCAGGCGCGCGCTTCCAGCAGGTCGATAATCTTTTCCCTGGCAAGTTCGAAGGGGAGTGTCTGCCCGTCGATCTTGCGTTGCAGGCGTACCAGGTGCCAGCCGAAGCGGCTGCGAACCGGTTCCCGGGCGCTGCACCCTTCCTCCAGGGTTTCCAGTACCGCGTGCAGCGACCGGTCCAGTTCACCGCGCCGCACCTGACCCAGGGAGCCCCCCTGCTGGGCGGTGGGGCAGCCGGAAAATTCCTGTGCGGCGTCGGCAAAGCGCCGGGCATCGTCAGCCAGTTCGGCTGCCAGTGCCCGTGCTTTCTGCTCGGCGTCGCGCCAGCCCTGGTCACTGTCTTCCGCAGGTTCGATCAGGATGTGCGCCGCTTCGAATAGATCCGGCGTGCGGAAGCGGTGCAGATGGCCATCGTAATAGCGGCGGCACTCCTCCTCGCTGACCTGCGCCGGGGGCAGCTCCTGTTCCAGTAGTGCGCGCACGGTGGCGTCATCGTCGGTTTCGGTACATTCGTCCGCGCTCCGCTCCGGCTGCGGATCGATACGCCGGCTGGCGGCCTCGTGCAGCAACAGTTCCTTTATCACCAGCGCGCGTGCGGCTTCATGCCATGCGGATTCGGCGTCGCCGGCGCGGTGATTCTGCATTTCCCGGGCAATCTGGTCTTCCGGGATTTGCACACCGTTGACGCTGACCACACCGAAGGCGAGCACCGGCGGCTGCGGTCGGGCGGCAGCTGTCGAGCAACCGCAGCCTCCGGTTTCGCAGGCGCTGGGCAGCACGGGTTCCGGGTGGGTGTCTGCAGTGTTCGGTGGTATCTCTACATAGCGTATGGCGCTGTCTTTACTCATGGTTCGCGCTCATTTGTTGGATGCGGCAGGGCGGCTGCCGCTGGTTGCTGCCGGCACCGGGGTGGTGGACTTTCTGCCCAGCCGCCGTGAACGCACGACCTGGTAGCCCGGGCGCAGCAGGTAGGCAACCGGCGCACTCCAGATATGCACCAGGCGCGAAAAGGGGGTGATCAGGAACAGTGTCAGTCCCAGTACGATATGGACCTTGTATACCAGCTGCGCATCGATGATCAGGTCGGCGGCTGCGGGATTGAAGGTGAGAACCCCCTGGGCCCAGCCCATAAACAGCACCATGGCTTCGCCATCCAGGTGATCCATGGTCCAGATGGTGGTCGCGAGGCCCAGCAGCAGCTGTATCCACAGCAGCAGGAGCACCAGGATGTCACCCACCGAGGAGCTGCGCCGGATACGCGGGTCGAACAGGCGCCGATGCAGCAGCAGGCTGCAGCCAATAAATCCCAGGATCCCGGCGATGCCACCCACTATCAAAGCCATCAGCTGTTTGAAGCCGTGACTGATGCCGAGGGCGTCAAAAAAGCCGATGGGTGTGAGCAGGCCGACAAAGTGCCCGAACAGCAGGATCAGTACCCCGAGGTGAAACAGGTTCGATCCCACCATCAGCTGCTTGCGACGCAGGAATTGGGAAGACTGTGAGCGCCAGGTGTACTGCCCCTTGTCGAAGCGGATGATGCTGCCGAGAATCAGCACCGTGAGGGCAACATATGGATACCAGCCAAACAGCAAGTAGTTGATGAAACTGTGCATGGATTTGCCTCTCAATTATCACTGGAGCTCATGATCAGCTTGCCCGCGGCCTTCAGTTTCTCCACCACGCCGCTGACAGGCCGGCCCTGAGTGGATGCCATAAAGGTCACCGGCTCCTCTTCCCAATCCTCGTCCACGGACTTTGTCTCGGATGCCCGTCCCCGTTCCACAAGTTCGCGCACCGATTCCGGGTCGGGCTTTTCCCCGGCCATTGTCAGCAGCCCGTGAAAAATCGCCGCATACTCGGACTGGCACTCTTCCAGCCGCTGCAGTAGCGCCGCAAATACATGGGATGGCCGCGACAGCCAGTCGCGGGCCTCGTCCTCTGACAGGCAGGAGACAAATTCGAGAAACATCGGAATAAAGTCCGGCAGTTCTTCCCGGGTCATCAGGAAACCGCGCTCAATGTATGCTTCCCCCAGGTCGATCATCGCCTGGCCGCGGTCGCGGCTCTCGCCGTGAATATGCTCGAAGAAGTGCAGTGACAGGGCGCGGGAGTTGTCGAACAGGCCCGAATAGTCGATCTGCAGCTCAAGCAAAGGCAGGTGTTCAAATTTATCCAGCAGCGGTGCCAGGTAAGTGCGGCTTGCGGCGGGCAGTGACGCTTCGGAATCCAGCGCGTCCCGTACCTCGGCAATATGCGCCTTGAGGGTTTCGCTGGGATAGTCCATCAGTAGCGCCAGCGCGCGTAGGGTCCTTTTCATCAGGAAGCATCCGTGTAGGGTTTGCGCGGCATCTTTTTGGGGCCGCCGAATACATCTCTGTCTTTACTCTTGCCGTTGCGCGGCTCGGTGAAGGCGAAGCCCGCAGTGCCCCGCAGCTGGTAGGCGTTTTCGTCGAACTCCCGGTGGTTGGTGGGAATGACATAGCGATCTTCGTAGGCGGCCAGCGCCATATAGCGGTACATCTCCTCGATGGTGGCACTGTTCAGGCCCACGTTCTGCGGGATCTTTTCATCGCTCACCCCATCCACCGTCTTCCCCCGCATATAGGCGCGCATGGCCAGCATGCGCTCCAACGCCCTGGCAACTGGCGTTTCGTCGCCGGCGGTCAGCAGATTGGCGAGGTAGCGCAGCGGGATGCGCAGGGAGCGTACATCGGGCATGCCGTTGTTGACTGCCATCTTGCCGGCTTCCGCTGCGGACTGGATCGGGGACAGCGGCGGGATATACCAGACCATCGGCAGGGTGCGGTATTCCGGATGCAGCGGAAACGCCACCTCCCACTCCATGGCCATCTTGTACACCGGGGATTTCTTCGCAGCATCGAGCCAGGCTTGGGGAATCCCCGCACGCAGCGCCCGTTTCTGCACTTCGGGGTCGTGGGGATCCAGGAATATGTTCCGCTGTGCCTGGTAGAGATCCTTTTCATTTTCGACCGAGGCCGCCGCTTCAATCTTGTCGGCATCGTAAAGCAGGACGCCCAGGTAGCGGATGCGGCCGACACAGGTCTCCGAGCACACCGTGGGCATGCCGGCTTCGATCCGGGGATAGCAGAAAATGCACTTTTCCGATTTCCCGGTGGACCAGTTGTAATAGATTTTCTTGTACGGGCAGCCGGAGACACACATGCGCCAGCCGCGGCACTTGTCCTGGTCGATGAGAACTATGCCGTCTTCTTCGCGCTTGTAAATGGCCCCCGATGGGCAGGAGGCGACACAGGAGGGATTGAGGCAGTGTTCACACAGCCGCGGCAGATACATCAGGAAGGTCTGTTCGAACTGGCCGTAGATTTCCTTTTCTACCCCGGAAAAGTTGTAGTCCCGGGAGCGCTTGCTGAACTCACCGCTGAGGTCATCTTCCCAGTTGCCGCTCCATTCGATTTTGGTCAGGGCTTCACCGGTGACCAGGGAGCGGGGTTTGGCCGAGGGTTGCGCCTGTAGCTCCGGCGCTTTCTGCAGCCATTCGTACTCGAAGGTGTAGGGCTCGTAGAAGTCGTCAATTTCCGGGAGATCCGGGTTGGCAAAGATATTCGCCAGCAGGCGCCACTTGGACCCGGCGCGGGGCTGCAGCTTGCCGTTTTTTTTGCGCACCCAGCCACCGTTCCAGCGCTCCTGGTTTTCCCAGTCCTTGGGATAACCAATGCCCGGCTTGGATTCAACATTGTTGAACCAGGCATACTCGACGCCTTCGCGGTTGGTCCATACGTTCTTGCAGGTAATTGAACAGGTATGACAACCAATGCACTTGTCGAGGTTCAACACCATCCCGATCTGCGCCCGGATTTTCATCGCGCTTCCCTGTGAATTTACGGTTCAACAACCGCCTGTATTTCGAATTCCCAACGGTCCATATCGCGCAGGACCCCTTACTCAAGGCGTCTGCACCCCAGCGCCGTCAGCTGTGTACTTCCTTGTCAAACCAGTTGATCTCGTTCATTTTGCGCACCACCACAAACTGGTCGCGGTTGGCGCCCACGGTGCCGTAATAATTGAAGCCGTAGGCCAGCTGGCAGTAGCCGCCAATCATGTGTGTCGGCTTCACATTGATACGGGTGACCGAATTGTGAATCCCGCCGCGCTGGTTGGTAATTTCCGAGCCTACGGTATTCACGATTTTTTCCTGGGCGTGATACATGATGGCGGTACCGGCCATCACCCGCTGCGAGACAATCGCGCGCGCGGTCAGGGCGCCATTGATATTGAAGGCTTCAATCCAGTCGTTGTCCTCGATACCGGCCTGTTTTGCATCCACTTCACTGATCCACACCACCGGGCCGCCACGGTTGAGGCTCAGCAGAATCAGGTTTTCGGTGTAGGTGGAGTGAATCCCCCACTTCTGGTGTGGAGTGAGGATATTCAGCTGGATTTCCGGGTTGCCGTTGGGGATTTTCCCCAGTACCTGTTTGACCGAGCGGGTGTCGATGGGTGGCCGCCAGGTGACAAAACCCTCGCCGAAGGCCAGCATCCACTGGTGGTCCTGGAACAAATGCTGGCGCCCGGTGAGTGTGCGCCAGGGGATCAGCTCGTGCACGTTGGTCCAGTTCGAGGTATAGGAAACGTGTTCACTCTCGATACCGGACCAGATTGGCGAGGAAATGATTTTGCGCGGCTGTGAGACCACATCGCGGAAGCGGATTTTCTCCTCCTCCTTGCCTTCCGCCAGGTGCAGGTGGTCGCGGCCGGTTGCCTTGGCCAGAGCCTGCCAGGACTTGACCGCGACTTCGCCATTGGTTTCCGGCGCGAGCATCAGGATGGCTTCACAGGCCTCGATATCCGTTTCGATTTTCGGGCGGCCGGCGCACTCGCCGGTGGTAACGGTGCCATTGAGGCTCGCCAGGTTGGCAATTTCGCTGTCGGTATTCCAGTTGAGGCCCTTGCCGCCGTTGCCCTTGGATTCCAGCATCGGGCCGATGGAGACAAAGCGCTCGTAGGTGGCGGGGTAGTTGCGCTCCACCACCGCGATATCCGGCATGGTGCGTCCGGGGACCGGTTCACATTCGCCTTTTTTCCAGTCCTGGGGCTGGTAGGGCTGGGCAATTTCCGCCGGGGTGTCGTGCTGGATGGGTGTCAGCACCAGGTCCTGCTCGACCCCGAGTACTTCCGGACACACCTCGGAAAACTTCTTGGCAATGCTTTTGAAAATATCCCAGTCGCTGCGGCATTCCCACACCGGGTCCACCGCCGCGGTCAGGGGGTGGATAAAGGGGTGCATGTCCGAGGTATTGAGATCGTGCTTTTCATACCAGGTGGCGGTTGGCAGCACTATGTCGCAGTACAGGCTGGTGGTCGACATCCTGAAATCCAGGTTGACCATCAGATCCAGTTTGCCCGCCGGTGCCTTGTCGTGCCAGGCGACCTCGGTGGGCCGTTTGACTTCATTGCTTTCCTCGGTGCCCACCACACCGTGCTGTGAACCGACGAAATGCTTGAGGAAGTACTCGTGGCCCTTGCCGCTGGCGCCCAGCACATTGGAGCGCCAGAAAAACATATTGCGCGGCCAGTTTTGCGGGTGGTCCGGGTCTTCACAGGAAAAGCTCAGCTCCCCGGACTTCAGCTTGTCCGGGATCGCCGCGCGAGGGTCAGCGCCGGCCTCCTTGAGCTGTTTTGCCAGCTGCAACGGGTTGGTCTGCAGCTGGGGTGCGGACGGCAGCCAGCCCATGCGCTCGGCGCGCACGTTGTAGTCGATCATCGCGTGGTCCCAGTCGCCCTCGGGGGCGAGCGGCGACAGGATGTCGGAAACCTTGAGGGATTCGTAGCGCCACTGGTCGGTGTGGGCGTAGAAAAACGAGGTGCCGTTCATATGACGGGGCGGGCGGGTCCAGTCCAGGCCAAATGCCAGCGGCAGCCAGCCGGTCTGTGGCCGCAGTTTTTCCTGGCCGACATAGTGGGCCCAACCACCCCCGGACTTGCCGCAGCAACCGCACATTACCAGCAGCGCGATAATGCCGCGATAGTTCATGTCCATGTGGTACCAGTGATTCAGGCCTGCGCCCAGAATCACCATGGAGCGGCCCTCGGTTTTTTCCGCGTTGCTGGCAAACTCGCGCGCGACGTGAATGATGTCGTCGCGCTTTACCCCGCACACGACTTCCGCCCAGGCGGGGGTAAACGGCACATCGTCATCGAAGCTCTGTGCGGTATTTTCACCGCCAAAGCCTCGCTCTACACCGTAGTTGGCGAGGAACAGGTCGAAGGTCGAAGCCACCCGGCAAGGGCCGTCTTTCAGGTCGAGGGTCGCTACCGGCACGCTGCGGTTGAGGATGGTATCGTGCGCGGTTGCGGTAAAGGTCTCCGGGGCATCGGCGCCAAAGTAGGGGAAGGCGACGTCTTCGCGGGCATCGGTTTGTTCCACGAGACTCAGCATCAGTCGGGTCTCGCGACCCTGGCCATCTTTTTCCTCCAGGTTCCATTTCCCTTCCTGGCCCCAGCGGAATCCCGCAGTGCCATTGGGGCAGACAATTTCGCCGCTGATTTCGTCGTATGCCACCGGCTTCCAGTCCGGGTTGTTGGACTCGCCGAGGGCGTCGCTGAAGTCCGCTGCGCGCAACAGGCGGTCCGGCACCAGACGGCCGTCGCGCTCAACCAGTTTTACCAGAAACGGCAAATCGGTATAGCGCCGGGCGTAGTCGATAAAATACGGCACTTGTCGTTTTACATAGAATTCGGACAGGATCACATGTCCCATGGCCAGGGCCAGGGCTGCATCGGTCCCCTGCTTGGGATGTAGCCAGAGGTCGGCAAACTTGCAGGCCTCGCTGAAGTCCGGGGAGACCACCACACTCTTGGTGCCCTTGTAGCGAACTTCAGAATAGAAATGTGCGTCCGGCGAGCGGGTTTGCGGGATATTGGAACCCCATACCAGCAGGTAGCTGGAGTTGTACCAGTCGGCACTCTCCGGCACGTCGGTCTGTTCGCCCCAGGTCTGGGGAGAGGAGGGGGGCAGGTCGCAGTACCAGTCGTAAAAACTCAACAGGGCGCCGCCGATCAGTGAAAGGTAGCGGCCACCGGCGGCGTAGGAAACCATCGACATGGCGGGAATCGGCGAGAAGCCCGCCACCCTGTCCGGTCCGTATTTGTCGATGGTATAGGCGTTGGCGGCGGCAATAACTTCGGTGATTTCCTCCCAACCCACCCGCACGAATCCGCCGCGGCCGCGACGGGATACCCAGCTGTCGCGGGTGTCCGGTTGTTCGACGATACTGCGCCATGCGGCGACGGGAGATGCATTGGCGCGCGCGGCACGCCAGGCCTTGATCAACCGGGCGCGCACCAGCGGGTATTTTACCCGGGTTCCGGAGTAGAGGTACCAGCTGTAACTGGCGCCGCGCGGGCAGCCGCGGGGTTCATGATTGGGGAGGTCGGGACGGGTGCGGGGGTAATCGGTCTGCTGGGTTTCCCAGGTGACGATGCCGCCTTTGACGTAGATCTTCCAGGAGCAGGAGCCGGTGCAGTTGACCCCGTGGGTGGAGCGCACGATTTTATCCGCGGCCCAGCGCTTGCGGTAGGTGTCCTCCCAATCGCGCGATTCATCAGTGGCGATTCCATGGCCTTCCGAGAATTTTTCCGAGTGTTGGCGGAAGAAGGTCAGGCGGTCTAGAAAATGGCTCATCGCAAGCCCATCCCTGAGGAAAATTGAGTCTGTAAATCCTCAACTTAGGAGTCACTTTCAGGGGTGTCAAACCGGTTCTGGGGGAATCCGACCGGCTGGCGCTGGCTGCGACGAGAAAAATTTTCCGTGAAAGTTTTGTGGTAAAAATTGCGCCTAACTGGTTTTCTACGTCGGCTTAAATCGCGCAGTTTTCCTCGCAGCTAACAGACCGTCGTTTCGCAGATATCCGCGGCCATTGCCGCCAGTGGTTTCACCAGTTCTCCCATTTGCAATGCCTTGGCACTGGATGCGTTGCCTTCCAGTGCGCGCTTCTTTACGCCCTGCAGAATGGCGGCGAAGCGGAAGAAGCAGAACGCCAGATAAAAGTTCCAGTGGGGAATGCCGGAAAGGCCGCGGCGTTCACAGTACCACTCAACATATTCGGCTTCCGAGGGGATGCCCAGGTCCGGGCGGGATAAACCGCCGAGCCCGGAAAGTACACCGCCGTGGGACATGCGCAACTGCATACACTGGTACGCGAGATCAAACAACGGGTGGCCCAGGGTGGAAAGCTCCCAGTCCATCAGTGCCAGTACCTTGGGCTCGCCGGGGTGGAACATCATATTGTCGAGGCGGAAGTCGCCGTGCACCAGCGTCACCTCGCCGTCGTCCCGGGGCAGGTTTTGTGGCAGCCACGCCATCAGCATATCCATATCGGCAATGCTCTCGGTGGCCGACGCCTGATATTGCTGGCTCCAGCGGTTGATCTGGCGCTCATAGAAATTCCCCGGGCGGCCGAAGTCCGCAAGCCCCGCGAGTTCCACGTCCACGGAATGCAGTTCCGCCAGTACCCGGTTCATTTCCCGGTATACGGCGCGGCGCGCGGAGGCGTTCAACTCCGGCAGGGCCGGGTCCCAGAATACCCGTCCTTGCACGTATTCCATCAGGTAAAACATGCTGCCGATAACGGACTCGTCTTCACACAGATGAAACACCTCCACCACCGGAACGGGAGTGTCCGCGAGGGCGGAAATTACACGGAATTCCCGATCCACCGCGTGGGCGGACTTCAGCAGGGTGCCCGGCGGCTTGCGCCGCAGCACATAGCGGCCGCTGGCGGCCTTGATCAGAAACGTGGGGTTGGACTGGCCGCCGGCGAACTTCTCTGCCGCCAGCGGTCCGTGAAAGCCCGGTACCTGCTGTTCCAGGTACTGGGCCAGCCGGTGTTGATCAAATCCAAAGGTGTTGTCGGACATGTTCTCTCCCTGTACTGCGATCAACTGTGCCGGGTTTTCGGCGCGTACTGGCCGATCACCTGCTTGCCCAGGGCCATCATGTGGACCTGGTCGGGGCCGTCTGCCTGGCGGCACCAGCGGGCATAGTTGAACGCCTCCGCCATAAAGTAGTCTTCCGTCAGACCGCCGGCGCCGTGCATCTGCATACAGCGGTCGAGAATTTCCTGCACCAGTTTCGGCACCGTGATCTTGCTCGCGGCGATCATGTCCCGCGCGGCGCTCGCCCCCACCTCGTCCATTTTTCGGCAGGTTTCCAGTACCAGCAGGCGCGCCATCTGGATCTCGGAAAAACTGCGGGCGATATCTTCGCGCACCGACTGGTGTCGGCTCAGCTGGCGGCCGAAGGTAGTGCGACTGGTGACCCGTTCACAGGTTTCTTCCAGGGCGCGCTGGGCGGCGCCGATCAGGCGCATGCAGTGGTGGATGCGGCCTGGCCCGAGCCGCCCCTGGGCAATTTCGAAGCCGCGGCCCTCGCCGAGCAGGACGTTGTCCAACGGCACCCGTACATTGTCAAAACGGATCTCGGCGTGGCCGATGGGGGCGTCGTCGTAGCCGAGGGTGGTGAGCGGGCGCACCAGGGTGATTCCGGGGGTGTCTTTCGGCACCAGTACCTGGGTCTGCTGCTTGTGCCGGTTGGGGTTTTCCGGGTCGGATTTTCCCATCACGATCAGAATTCTGGTGCGCTCGTACAGGGCGCCGGTAATAAACCACTTGCGTCCATTCAGCACCCACTCGTTGCCGTCGCGCTGGATGCGCAATTCGATATTGGTGGCGTCTGAAGAGGCCACCTGGGGCTCTGTCATGGCGTAGGAGGAGCGAATCTCGCCGTTCAGTAAGGGCGTCAGCCAGCGCTCGCGCTGCGCATCTGTGGCGTAGCGCATGAACACTTCCATATTGCCGGTGTCCGGCGCATTGCAGTTGAACACCTCCGGCGACCAGATCACCCGTCCCATCTGTTCCGCCAGTGGTGCGTAGTCGAGGTTGCTGAGCCCGCCGAAGTCACTGTACTCCCCGTGTGCCGTGGGTATGAACAGGTTCCACAGGCCCTCGTTGCGGGCCTTCTGTTTCAGACTGTCCATCAGTGGCAGCGGCGCAAAGCGGTTTTCCGCGCTTTCCAGTTGCTCGCGATAGCTGCGCTCGCTGGGATAGATCTGTTCTTCAAAAAAACACTGCAGTTTGGCCTGCAGGGTCATCGAGAGGTCACTGAACGTGAACATGGGCTTCTCCGGATGCAGTCGTTTCCTGTGCGTCATTGACAGCGGATGCCGGAGACTATAAAAAATCGGTAACAATCATCCCAATTTATTCTGGTGATGCAGTTTCATTGATCTGGTTAATGCAGATTTTACCGTGTGAGGGGGGAGCGGATGCGCCTGGACAAAGTCGATCTGAATCTGTTTGTGGTATTCGATGCCCTCTACCGCGAGCGCAGTGTGACCCGGGTGGCGCAGCTGCTCAACCTGACCCAGCCCGCGGTCAGCAATGCCCTCGGCCGGTTGCGCCAGACCTTTGACGACCAGCTGTTTGTGAAAACCCGCGAGGGCATGTGCCCGACGCCGGTTGCCGACAGTGTGGTGGCGGATGTGCGCGAGGCGCTGTCTCTGCTGGGGCGCAGTGTCGGTGTCAATGCGCGCTTCGACCCGGCCCGTTCCGAGCGGGTGTTCCGGCTCGGCATGAATGACCTGGCGGAATCCCTGTTGTTGCCCAGCCTGCACGAACGGGTGCGCCGCGCCGCTCCGGGGGTGGCGATCACCAGCTATTACGTGGAGCGGGAGGCGGCAACTGCGGACCTCAAGGGCGGGGTCATCGATCTGTTGCTGGATGCACCGGCGGTGAATGCACGGGAGCTGGGCTGGTGTTCACTGGGGGCGCTACCTTACGTGGTGGCGATGCGCCCGGAGCACCCGTTGGCGTCCGCGCCGCTGTCCCTCGACAGCTATCTCGCCGCGGAACACCTGCACGTCTCCAGTCGCCGCAAGGGGCGCGGGCAGGTGGATATGGCGCTGCACGGCCTGGGCATGCGGCGCATGGTGGCGATGCGGGTACAGAATTACCTGGTGGCGGCGCGAATTACGGCCGGCACCGATCTGCTGTGGACGGTGCCGCGGGTGCTGGCAGATACGCTGCCGCTGACGACGGTGTCCCTGCCATTTGTGGTCGAGCCACTCAGCTGGAACCTGTACTGGCACAAAAGCGCCGAGGATGACCCCGCCAGCTGCTGGATGCGGGACATGGTCGCCGGGGTTACCTCTGAAGTGCTGGGCTGAGACCGGCTGGCCAGAGGCTGGCGAATGGCATACCTTTGGTTGCTGCTGGTCGCTGTATTTCTAGTCGCCGTATTGCTTGAATTTCCACAGTGTATTTAAAAGAACTTAGAAAGGATTCCGCCATGGGTACAGGCAAATTTATTACTCGGTTTTTCACCGCGATTCTACTGGTCGCCTCCGCCACTGCGGCCGTGGCGGAAGCCCGCGAGGATGTGCCCATCGCTATCGCTATCCACGGCGGTGCCGGCACCATCGAAAAGTCCAACATGACACCGGAAAAGGAGCGCGCCTACCGCGCGAAGCTCGAAGAAGCCGTGAACGCGGGATACAGGGTACTGGAAAAGGGCGGAGAGAGTCTCGACGCGGTAATTGCAGCGATCAATGTGCTGGAGAATTCCCCCCTGTTCAACGCCGGCAAGGGCGCGGTTTATACCTATGAAGGTACCCATGAACTGGATGCCTCCATCATGGATGGTCGCGACCGCCAGGCCGGTGCGGTGGCGGGGGTAAAACGTATTGCCAATCCGATCAACCTGGCGCGCATGGTAATGGAGGATTCGCCATTCGTGATGCTGTCCGGTGCCGGTGCCGAGGAATTTGCCCGCAGTCGCGGGGTGGCGATGGTGGATAACCAGAGCTTTGATACCGAGCAGCGCCGCAAGCAGCTGGAGAAAGCGAAAGAAAAACTCGAGCGGGAAAACAAACAGGATAAGGATTATCAGGCCGCGGTGGATGCACTGCCAATACGGTACAAAATGGGCACCGTCGGCGCGGTGGCCCTGGACAAAAATGGCAACCTGGCAGCGGGTACTTCCACCGGCGGAATGACCGCGAAGCGCTACGGCCGCATTGGTGATGCACCGGTGATCGGTGCCGGTACCTTTGCCGACAATCGCTCCTGCGCGGTCTCCGCCACCGGCCACGGCGAATACTTTATCCGTTACAACGTCGCCGCGGATATCTGTGCGCGGGTGCAGTACCAGGACAAATCCATTGCCACGGCGGCGGATGAGGTCATCAACCGCGTGCTGAAGCCGATCGGCGGTACCGGCGGAGTTATTGTGCTGGATCCCGCGGGGCAGGTTTCCCTGGTGTTCAATACCAAGGGCATGTACCGGGGCAGCCGCACCAGTACTTCACCGGTGCGGGTGGCAATCTTCGATGATGAAGGTTGATGCGTAACAGGGGCGACGAGTAGCGGCAATCAGGTTTTCTGTTTGAGCAGGCGCTCGATTGCCCGGGTGGCAGCGAGAAAACCGAAGGTACCGGTGACCATGGTGGCGGCACCGTAGCCGCCGCTGCAATCCAGCTTGACCCCGTCCTGCATGGCACTTTTCTGCTGGCACACTTCCCCGTCCGGTTGCGGGTAAACCATGGGTTCCGCGGAATAAATGGCGTCCACGCCGAACTGGCGTTTGCGGGATTTCTGGAAGTTGTGAAAGCGGTACAGGTGCTGGCGTACCTTGGCCAGCATCGGGTCGTTATGGGTGCGACCGAGGTCGGCACTGGTGATTTCAGCGGGGTTTTTCTTGCCTCCCGCGGAGCCCACGGTAATCACCCGCAACTTGCGCGCCTTGCAGTAGGCGATCAGTGCGGCCTTTACCCGCGCGTTGTCGATGGCGTCAATAACGATATCAATCCGTGCATTTTCCGGATCCAGAAGCTCGGCGAAATTGTCGCTGGCGATAAAGTCCTCGTGGGTGTGCACGGCGATTTCCGGGTTGATCTGGCGCAGCCGCACGGCCATTTCCGCTACCTTGATCTCGCCCACGGTTTCCGCCAGCGCGTGAATCTGCCGGTTGGTATTGGTGATGCAGATATCGTCCAGGTCGATCAGGGTCAGTTTACCCACGCCGCTGCGGGCCAGGGCTTCCGCGGTCCAGCTGCCGACGCCGCCGATACCGATTACCACCATGTGCGCGCCGGCGAGCCTTTCCAGTGCCGATGCACCGTACAGGCGGCCGATGCCACCAAATCTTTGCAGGTAGGATTCACTCAAACTCATGGGGGTAAATCATCTGTTTCAGTGGCCGGAGAGGCCGCGGACCGAGGTGCTGGAAGGGTAGAATAAAGGAGAAGTACAGAAAAGCGGAGCAGGGTGTCCTGCTCCGCTCGGGAGATCAGTGTACGTGGCCGTGGTCGATCTCTTCCGGAGTCGCTTCGCGCACGGAAACCACTTCGATGGCGAAGTGCAGTTCCACGCCTGCCAGCGGGTGGTTACCGTTGATGGTGACCTGATCGCCGTCGATATCGATGATTTCCACTTCAATCGGGTGGCCTTCGGTGCTCTGGGCGCGGAATGCCATGCCCACTTCCAGCTTCTCAACACCGCCGAAGGCGCTGCTCGGCAGGGTCTGGATCAGGTCCGGGTTCTGCGGGCCATAACCTTCCTCAGCCGGAATCACCACGTTGAATTTGTCACCGGCACTCTTGTCCAGCATTTCCTTTTCCAGACCCGGGATGATGTTGCCCACGCCCTGCAGGTACTTCAGCGGCTGGCCGCCTTCCGAACTGTCGATCACGGTTCCTTCGGCGTCTTTCAGGGTGTAGTTGATCTCCACAACACTGTGGTTCGCAATTTTCATTGGCAGTCTCTTGTATCTTGAGAGTGGGTGGTAGCGCTTACCGCTTACAGACAGGAAGGCAAACGGGGGAATAAGGCTGTGTGAGCGGCCATTGTAGAGATGGGGTCTGCAGCTCGCAACCGGCGGCCTGTTGTGCGGGGAGAGCCAGAAGGGGAGGGGGGACCACTGCCGGTCCGGCAGTGGTGGACATCCTGTGAGAGATGGTGTCAGCAGGCGATAGAGAGTTGCAGGTCGCTGTCGCCGTAGTAGTCGCCAGCGGTACGCACCAGGTTGTGGCTGAAGTTGGGGCAGAACCCCAGCTCTTCCAGGCGCGCCTGCAGGAATTCGAGCATGGCCTCAAACAGGGTGGGGTTCAGTCCGCGGGCCAGGAAAGAGGCGCGGGCAGAGTGCATCGGCTCCGGTTGTCCCGACAGCACGTGGTTCAGGAACTGGGCCTGACGGCTGCTCTGCTTACCGTGATCGCTGGAATCTTCGGCAGACAGGTGCTTGCCGATCACCTGATAAAATTCATCCACGGTGTGTTGGACGAACTCTCGTCCACCCAGTTGCTCCAGCAGGTTCTGCATGGTGTCTCCCCCCTGAGACGTTGGTTTGGCGTTCAGAGTGGGGCCGGTACCTGAATGTAGATTTGCGCGGCGGCACGTTGCCGGTACTGCGCTGGCGACCGATGCCCCCTTGCGATATGGGCGGCAAGATTAAGGGAAGGTTGCACTAGTGCCAACGGTTGGCAACGAAATTGTCACGGACTTCCACGGGTATTCTGGCAATGGTGCATTGCTGCGCTACCCTTCGGCGGCAAATGCTTTCGCTGACTGTTCGGCCACTGGCTGTTAGACTTGCAGCGAGCGTCTGGTCCGCTTCACGCCTGGACCGGGCACACCCAAATTACTGGATTTTCGAGGCACCTATGGCGAGTATTTTCACCCAAATCATCAATGGTGACCTGCCGGGTCACTTTGTCTGGCGGGACGATGTGGCGGTGGCAATCATGACCATCGCACCGATCAAGACCGGCCACTGCCTGGTGATTCCGGTGCAGGAGATCGATCACTGGGATGATGTTCCCACCGATATCAATGCCCACCTGATGGAGGTCGCCCAGAAAGTCGCCAAGGCGCAGAAAAAGGTATACCAGCCCGAGCGTGTAGGGATCATGGTGGCAGGTCTCGAGGTGCCGCACACCCATTACCACCTGGTGCCGATCGACGCGATCGGCGATCTCGATTTTTCCCTGCAGAAGCCCGCCGAGTCGGAAGAACTGGCTGCAGAAGCCGCCCGTCTGCGCGCTGCCCTGGTGGAGCTAGGGTATGCAGAAGCCGGTTAAACCCGGGATGGCGGCGCAATGATGTACATTAGCGATCGCCAGCGACGCCTTCGCTCAGAGTCCGCCTGGTGGACAGCATTATGGGATGGCGATTTTTTTTGAAAAGCGTGCATCCAAAGTCGTCGCCCGCCGCGTCACAGTGGCAGATAACAGAAAAGCAGGAATCCAATATGTTCTCCAGATCCCGTTTTGCCGCTCTGATGGCGGCCTTGATGCTGCTGACCGCAGGGTTGGCCCAGGCCGAAGGTGGCAGCAAGAGCTTTGCCCTCGATGGCTTTACCGGAATCGCTCTGAAAGGCAGTTCCCACCTGGAAGTGGTCCAGGGCGAAAGCTTCTCCGTCACCGCTACCGGGCCGGCCGACGCCATGGAGTTCGCCAATGCGGAAGTGAAGGGCGATACCCTGGTACTGTTCGTTGATTCGGACAAAAAGAGTCTGTTCGGAGTGGTCACCGTGACGTCAGAGCCCGAAGTGCGCTATCACGTGACCCTGCCGAAGATCAACAAGATCCGGGTTACCGGCTCCGGCGAGGCCCACGCGGAAGCGCTGGAAAGCGAGCAGCTCGAACTCAAGGTAACGGGTTCCGGCGTGATTCGCGTCGACAAGGTGGCGGCGGAAGAGTTGAATACCGAGGTGACCGGTTCCGGGGATCTGCTAGTGGGCACCGTGCTCGCGGTGAGCGGTTCTGCCGGGATTACCGGTTCCGGCGATCTGCGCCTGGAAAACTTCGTCGGCGAAGCGCTGTCTGCCCAGATCCGCGGATCCGGAGACATGGTGATCGGCGGCAAGGTGGGTAGCCTCAAGGTGAACATCATGGGCTCCGGGGACTTTGTCGGCCGCGCTCTGCGCGCCAACGATGCCGGTGGTGCCATCATGGGTTCCGGTGACATAGTGCTGCAGCGCCCGGCGAATGAGTCCTTTTCGGTCATGGGCTCCGGGGATATTGCCCTGGTGGACTGATCTGGCTGTCGCCTGATCCGGACTGGCTGCAGTTTTAATAGCGCAGCATAAGCAGTGTAAAAAGAAGCGCGGTGCCGAGAGGCCCGCGCTTTTTTATGGTCGTTTGGGAGGGGATGTGCCTGCGGCTTCATATATAGGGGAGCTAGACTTGGACGGAACACTCGGTCACAGTTGTGGCTGTCGAATAGCGAGGAAGTTCATTGAAACAACTGTACAGGGACCTGTTGTCCCGGGCGGCGGTAGAGGGGGTGTGCGATGACCGATGAACGCGGCAGCCGCGGCCGCCTGCACAAGCTGCGCTCCGGATTGCGACGCCTGCGCCGGGAGGCCGCAGACAAATCTCACTGGGCTGCTGAAAGGCTGCTGGACCGCCGAATCTGTATCGGTATTACCGGCCTCAGCGGCGCCGGCAAGTCGACCCTGATCAGCAGCCTGATCTACCAGCTCAGCCACCCGGATCGCGCCCAGTTGCCGGGCTTTGCGCCGGCTCTGAACGGCCGTCTGCTGGGGGCGGAACTGCACCCGGCACTGGATACCGGACTGCCGATGTTTGAATACGAGCGCTGCCTGGACGCGCTCACCGCGAATCCTCCCCGCTGGCCGGAATCCACCCGCGAACTGTCTGCCATGGAGCTGCATGTGCACCTGCAGGGGCGCCGCCTGGGAAGGAGTTACCGCCAGACCGTGATTCTGGAATTGCGTGATTATCCCGGGGAATGGTTGATGGACCTGCCGCTGTTGCGGCTTTCCTTTGCCGAGTGGTGCCGCCACCAGGGCAGCCTGCTGGAGGCACAGCCGCGAGCGAACCTCGCTCCGGAGCTGATTGCGCGCCTCAACGCGTTGCGCCCAGCAGGTCCCGCCGATCCCCGCGAGCTTGATCTACTTTGGCAGGACTACCGGCAGTTCCTGCGGGATTGTCGCGGGCAACTGAAACTCAGTTATCTGCAGCCGGGACGCGCGCTGCTGGATGGGGATGAATACGGGGTACTGCCATTACCGCAGCTGGGGCACATGACCGCGGCGGAACTCGAGGCGCTGCCAGAAGGCAGCGTCTACAAGGTGGTGGAGAGGCGCTACCAGACTTATGTCGAGGAAAAGGTTACGCCGTTTGTGGAAAGCCATTTCCGGCATCTCGACCGCCAGCTGGTGCTGGTGGATCTTATCAGTACCCTGTTTGCCGGCGAGTCGTCACTGGACGATATGCGCCAGGGCTTCAAGCATATTGCGGACACCTTCCGTTACGGTAACAGCGGCCTGCTGCGCAAGCTGTGGCGGCCGCGTATCGACCGCCTGGTATTTGCCGCTACCAAGGTGGACCAGGTACTGGCAGCGGATCACGACGCGCTGCGCCAGCTGCTGGGGCAACAGCTGCAACAGGCGTTTTCCGGTGCCCGCCACCGCGGCCTGCCGCTGTACTGCGAGGCAATCGCCGCGGTGCGCTGCTCCAATGAAAGCAGCCGCGACGGTCGCCGCTTGCTCGTGGGGCACGATATGGACGGTCGTTACCTGGGCTTCGAAAATGCCGAGATACTGCCGCACCCGCCGCGGGATGGCGACTGGCAGCACTATTCCGGCGGCCTGCCGCCGCAACTGCGCCCGCCGGCGGGAATCGGCCGGGAGGGCTATATGCCCCATATCCGCATGGACGCGCTGTTGAATTTATTGCTTGGAGACAAGGTGTGATGAATTCTGACAAGCCAGAAAACGCCGCGGACCCGTCGCGGCAATCCGGCGCCGAGCCCTCCGGGGATCGAGGGCCGCGCCGCCAGACGCGCATCGAAAACCTCGAGACGGACCAGGAGTCTGAAAAGCACCGCGAGCGGGCGCAGACCCGGATCGAAACCCTGACGGAAGAGGGCAGCCAGCTCCCCCGGTCCATCACCACCGGTGAATCCCTGCCGGACAAAATTTCTTTCTCGGAACTGCGCCTGCCGACGTTCCGCCTGCGGCTGTGGAAGCCCGCACTGCTGGCGGCACTGGCGCTGGTGTTTGGCGCCGTGTTCTGGGAGCTGAGGCAGTTCTTTTACTGGGCAGCGGACATGCACTGGAGCCTGGGGGTTCTGGCGGCGGTGGTGATCGGCGCACTGGTGCTCACCATGGTCAGCGCGGTGTGGGAATACTTTCGCGCCGGTCGCCCGCTGCGCAAACTGCAGAAAACTCAGGAGCTGGCGGCAGAAGTGCGCGACAGCCGTGCCACCGATGCGGTGGAGCCCCTGAACGAGCAGTTGCGGGAACTGTTTGCGGGCAAACCGCAGGGCGCGCTGCTGGCCCGGGTTCAGGAAGAAACCCCGGACTATTACGACAACAGCGAACTGCTGCGGCACCTGGAAATCAATTTCTTCGAAGCGCTGGACCAGGAGGCGCTGCGGCGCATCGTCCGCCACGCCACCACCACCGGGGCGCTGGTTGGCCTGAGCCCGTTTACCACCCTCGATGTACTGGTGGCCCTGCGCCAGTCCATGCGCATGATCGACGATGTGGCGCAGATCTACGGTGTCAGGCCATCGGTTGTGGTGCGCTGGCGGTTGTTCAAGAAGATCCTCGCACTGGTAGCCTACAGTGGTGCCAGCGAGTACGCCGTCAGTGAACTGTGGCCGGAACTGGTGGGGGACAGCATGCTGAGCACGGTGTCTGCCCGCCTGGGGCAGGGGATGGGGGCCAGCCTGTTCATGGCCCGTATCGGCCTTGCAGCGGTGCACAGTTGTCGCCCAATCCCGTTTTCCGAAAAGCAGCGCCCGCGGCTGGGAGCGCTGACCAAGCGCATCGCACTCAGCCTCAAGGAGCGGTTATTGGGGCGGGAAGAATCGGTTGCGGTGGCGACACAAATCAAATCCGGGCAGGGATCTGGAGTCAAGCGCCAGGGGTGAAAAAGCAGAGGAAGGGCACGTATCCATCCGGGCGCAGGCGCCCGGATGTACGGAGAGCTAGCCGCGGGATTACTGGAACTGCTTTTTCATCAGCATGCGGGTGTGGTGCTGATCCACCAGCTCCGCGAGTGTCTCGAAACGGCTCTTGATAAAGGGCGTCGGGTTGTTGTTGCCGGCGTCGTCCGGGTACTCAACTCCTTCGCGCACCAGTTGCAGCTCCTTGGCCAGTGCATCGATGGCCGCGAAGATGTCCCGGGTATTTTTCTGATCGTAGAAAACGTAGCTCTGCCCACTGTCGAGCAGGTAGTCGTTGCACTCATTCAACCACGCTGAGCGCTGCTCGAGGAAGTTGATGGTGTTGCGGATACCGCCCTTGTATTCCGGTTTGAAGTTTTCGTTGACGTACTTGCCGAGGCTGCGCATGCCATAGTCCACAAACTGCTCCACCACGCTGTTGCAATAACTCGGTGTCAGGTAGGAGGGGTGGGTTTTGGCCATGGAGAAGCCGCTCGCGAGCAGCAGAGTCATCGCTAGCAGAACCTTGGCGGCTGCGGTGGGAAAGTTAAAAGCAAATGTAGTGTCTGTAGTTTTCATTTTGTATGCCCTGCTGTTGTTGTCGCTATCAGGCTTTTATTTGTGATAAACATCACATGAATATCGAAACGACTTTCTAATGTCAACGGCTTTTATGGACCGAAAGGCACTAAAGTGCCAATAGCAGAGCTGGCGCACATTTGTTCCTGGTGTATTTGTGGTAGAGCTCGGAAATAAGTGCCGAAAATGCGCTGTTTCGTATAAAAATTGGACAGGCTTGCGGTGCGCGCAGGCGGCGTTTTGCGTCCGGAATCGAACTGTCGGCGCGGGGCAGGTAAACTGAAAAACATTGTCACCGATGCCGGCGGTCGCTGAAAAAAACGGCGGTTCGGCACCGGGGAAATTGTGGATGAAGAGTGTTGTCGCTGTAGAGTGCTGCCGGGATTGCCGCGCTGGCGCAGTCCGGGTTCCAGGAGAAAGTTTTGGCTGAATACGATTTTGATCTGTTTGTAATTGGCGCCGGTTCCGGCGGGGTGCGCGCGTCGCGTATGGCTGCCGCTGCAGGAATGCGCGTTGCAGTGGCGGAAGACCGCTATATGGGTGGAACCTGCGTCAATGTGGGCTGCGTGCCGAAAAAACTGTTTGTTTATGCCAGCAGTTACCGCGAGTCGTTTGAGGATGCCCGGGGTTTTGGCTGGCTGGGGCAGGAGGGAGCCAATTTTCACTGGCCCACACTGCGCGACAACAATGCCAAAGAGATTTCCCGGCTAAACGGTATTTACCGCAGTCTGCTCGACAACAGCAAGGTTACGGTCATCGATGGCCGCGCAAGATTGGCCGGCCGTCACGAGGTGGTTGTAGGCGACCAGGTCTATTCCGCCGAGCGGATTCTGGTGGCAACCGGTGGCTGGCCGTATGTGCCCGAATTCCCGGGCAGTGAATTTGCCATAACTTCCAACGAGATCTTCTCCCTGGAAACGTTCCCTCGGCGCATTCTGGTGGTGGGGGGTGGCTATATCGCAGTGGAGTTCGCCGGTATCTTTGCCGGTCTGGGCGCAGAAACCCATCTCTCATATCGCCGGGATCTTTTCCTGCGCGGGTTTGACCGGGATGTGCGCAATTTTGTGCGGGATGAGATGGCTAAAAAGCAGGTTGACCTGCATTTCAACCACCAGGTGGTCGCTATTGAAAAGCAGCAGGACGGCAGCCTGCTGGTGCGGGAGGATGATGGCGAAACCCTGGTGGTGGATGCGGTGCTGTTCGCGACCGGACGCAAGCCAAATACTGCCGGGCTGGGCCTGGAAAAGCTGGGGGTGGTGCTGCATAAGGACGGTACCATTGGCGTGGATGACAACTTCCGCAGCAGTGTTACCTCCATCTATGCCTTGGGCGATGTTACCGGGGGGCCGGAACTGACGCCGGTGGCACTGGCGGAAGCCATGGCGCTGGTCAAACACTGGCAGACCGGTAAAACCGCCGAAATTGACTACAACAATATTCCCACCGCGGTGTTCTGCCAGCCCAATATCGGCACTGTCGGACTGACAGAAGAAGAGGCGCGCCAGGCCGGGATCGAGGTGGCTATCTTCAAATCCGACTTCAGAGCCATGCGCCACACCGTGAGTGGCCGCGACGAGCGTACCCTGATGAAACTGATCGTCGACAGGGCGAGCGACAAGGTGGTGGGCGCGCATATGGTTGGGCCGGACGCGGGAGAGATCATTCAGGGCATTGCCGTCGCCATGAAGGCCGGTGCCACCAAGGCGGTGTTCGACCAGACCATTGGTATTCACCCCACTGCGGCGGAAGAGTTCGTCACCATGCGCACCCCGGTCGGGGGCTAGTTCCCCGGGGGCGGGGTATTACTCGTCCAAACTGGATCACCCACAAAAAAGGCGATGCACGATCTGATCAGTGCATCGCCTTTTTTATGCCGGGTCAGTGCTCTGACCCGGATTCACGGGGCCCTATTCGGTTTCCTGTTCCAATTCGGGCAGCTGGTGGCGCCGTGTTTTGCGGCGGCCGCCGCGCTCTTTCAGGCAGCGTTCGGCAGAGTTGAAGGCCGCGTTGACCGCACGGTGAATGGATTCGCTTTCATTGGTAATGGTTACCGGGTTGCCACTCAGGGCCAGTTCCACAGAGGCCTTGTACTGCTTCCCTTTGTGCTTGTGTTGGTGGGGGGCTTCTAGGACCACACGGCTTCGTATGATATCGCCACAATAACGTTCCAGCTTGTTGAGTTTCTTGGCGACGGTGTCTGCCAGAGCTGCAGATTTGTCGATGTCGCGGAACACAATGTTATCGTAAGGCGCAGATTTCATGGGCACTACCTCCAGTTATAAGGGGTCCATGCAGGCCGCTAATGCGGTTTGCTGGTAAAAAAGGTAGGGCGCCCTTTAGGGAGTGCTGCTCAGAAGGAAACCAAATCACCAGAGGTCGCAGATTGGGTGCTGACTATTTCAGCGTCGGTTGTTTTGCGCCCGGGTCGGTTTTCCAACTGGGTCAGGAGTAACTCCCTATGACCCATAATGCGATTCTCTGAAAAAAAATCAAGCGCTCTGTACTATTAAATGTCACAAAAAATTGTTAGCAGCGGTGGAACTTTTTCCGCCCGGATGAATACGCACTTTTGCGGGCTGGGTCACTCTATGTGATGCGTTCTGTTTGGCATGGTCATTGCTGAGGTATTTCGTCTGGGGTAAATTGTGTGGCTATGTGCCATGCCGGTAGCGAACTGGCTCCGTTTTAGTGCACAGACTCCTCGAATTTCGAAGTAAATAATCAAACAATGGACTTTTGGCTATGGCGGTAAACCGTGGTTGCTCGCTGCTTTTTGCGGGCTTGTTGGGGGCGTTGAGTGTTGGGGTTGCGGCTCAGTCGGCTTCATCATTGACGGTAGAGCAGAACAAACTTGCACGAATTGAGCAAAGCCTGGAAAACCGGCAGGTTGAGCTGGAAGATGTCGAGAACGAAATTCTGGGTTACGAATACAAGCTGGAGCGTGCAGAAAAGTCCCTCGCGGATGCCCGCAAGCACTACGCTACCAGCCTGCAGGAGCTCAAGGCCGCTGAGCGTGAGCACCAGGCTGCGCCGAGCTCAGACACCGAGCGGGCGCTGCGCAAGGCCAAGCACGGTTTTGCGATGGCGGAACGTGGAGTAGACAGCCGCAATCGCCGAGTAGAATTTATCCAGTCCACCTACAGCGAGCTGCAGGCGCGCCTGGAGAAGTCCCAGGCTGCTGTCGCCCGGGGCAAGGGGCGCCTGGCGGATCAGCAGAAGCGCGTGGACGGCATGGTCCAGTCCATGCTGGTGCAGGCCGAGGCGCAGAAAGCCAGGGCCAAGGCGGCGAGCAAGGCGCCTGCACCGGCGAAGCCGGAACCTGCTGCTCCGCTGAGCAAGCCGGAACTGCCCAAACCCTCACTGGCGTCTCTGGAGTCCGCGAAGCCTGCGGTTGAGCCGGCAGTCCAGCAGCGCGAAATTGATCCCGACCTGATGGAGTATGTGCAGGGTGAGCGGGAGCGCTTGGATAAGTTGCTGGCGGATACAGAGGGCGATGACCTGGGCAAGCATACCTTCCGCCACCTGTCCCTGCGCACGTCGGGCGGTGAATCCCTGGATTTTGAGTTCCTCGGGCATAACCAGTACCGCCTGGTTACACCGGTAGAGTCGGGGCGCCAGACGTACAAGATCAACAACTGGAAATT
>ENA-ORCV01000429-ORCV01000429.1-marine-metagenome-genome-assembly--contig:-NODE-429-length-31282-cov-4.515879_pt1 | contig 31282 bp, 29 predicted proteins | sample MGYA00237779_ERZ508509 | MGnify/ENA primary metagenome ERZ508509 (study PRJEB26180, sample SAMN06268772) | marine metagenome | isolation source: Bioluminescent Bay, La Paraguera, Puerto Rico | place... | reverse complement strand
GGCCCCGCCCGTCACCAGATCATCGCCGAAGCGCCCGTTCAGCGTGTCATCGCCGTCGTCGCCCTTCAGGCGGTCCGAACCGCCGCCACCGGTTAGCGAGTCATTATCGTCATTGCCGAGGAGCGTGTCGGCCCCGCCGCCGCCGAACAGGCGGTCATCGCCGTCAGTGCCGCGCAGGACGTCGTTGCCGCCCGAGCCGTTCAGCAAGTCCTTGCCGTAACCGCCACGCAGGTCGTCATTATTGTTCCCACCATAGAGCGAGTCATGGCTGCCATAACCGTGCAGAAAATCATCGCCGGCGCCACCCACAAGCGAGTCGCGTCCGGAGAACCCCTCAAGGCTGTCATTGTCTGCGCCGCCAAGCAGCGTGTCATCCCCGGAGCCGCCGTCGAGCGTATCTTCACCAGCGCCGCCATTAAGAGAGTCAGTTCCGCCTTCTCCAAACAGCGCATTACCCGTCGCATCGTCACCGGTGAGCGTGTCTGCAAAAGTCGACCCCACTATGTTTTCAAGCGCCGCATAGCTGTCGCCTTCCGCATAGCCACCGCTGGCGCTGTTTGCTTCAAGATCGACTAAAACCGCATCGGGCGAGCTTGCATAGTTCGCCTCGTCGATTCCGTCGCCACCGTCGATCGTATCTTCGCCGTCGCGTCCATAAAGCGTGTCGTTGCCGTCATTGCCGAAAAGCGGCGAGCCGAACTCGCCGGCGGTCAACTCATTATCATCTCCATTGCCGACATTGGCGGCGATCCTGAGATCGAGCGCCTGCCCCTCGGCGAGGTAGTGCTCAAGCCCTGTGTCGTAGGTCATCGCGTCAACCGCCGCCTGCGCAGCCGGGTTCACACGCAGATAATACGCCTCGTTGAAATGAGGAACGCCGGATGATGCGGGATCAGTATAGTCCGGGCCAGTCGAAATCGGTGTTGTTTGACGTACGACGTTGTATGAATAACTAGCGCCATCGAAAGGCCCCTGAAAATAATTTAGCGGGCCCGCTGATCCCGGCATAGGGCCTACATATGCGTAACCCGCAAATGCAGGCGGCTGCAAAACAGACTCATCCGCGGCGGTAAAATATCCTTCGCCGTCATTAATCCAGAAAAACGGCGTACGGTTATCGGGAACTACGTCTGCGTAGCCGTCGCCATTTACATCGAGCACAAACAATTCAGTTAAGATTTCGTCGCCAAAAATTGAACCATTGAGTCGCGATTCAGTCTCGTTTGAAAACGTTCCGTCGCCATTGCTTACATAGACTTGAACGACGTTTTGGCCGTCACCCTCATAGCCGACAAACAAGTCGGTATGACCGTCATTTTGAAAGTCAAAATATTTAAGAGAGACTAGGGAGTAATGCGCCGAAATACTTGGCGGCGGTATCCTGTATGTATTTTGTTCGGTGAAATTGCCCGCCCCGTCATTGTAAATGATCAAACTGTACCCGCTATCGGGATTGACCCCGTTCCACCCAGGATCAACTCGTTCTGAACCAAGAAGGAGATCGTTAAAGCCGTCTCTGTCGATATCAAAGAAGCCCGCCCATGTGTATCTGCCGTAGGTTGCCAAATCCGTGAGGTGACCGGGCAGTCGCGACGTATTCACTGCAAAGTTTCCGACGCCGTCATTTATGAGGAGATAGGAAACCGGAGTGTTGTCCGCGTTATTTGCGATGAAGATGTCAATGTCGCCATCATTGTCGATGTCAGCGGCCGCCATATTGTGGCTGAAGTGGTTATATCCAGGCAAACGATCGCTGGCGTCTTCCAGCTTGCCGTCCTCGTTGGAAAGATAAAGTACGTTCGGATGACCGGCAAAAGGCGGCTGTTCTTGACCGTTGTCGGAGATGAATACGTCTTTGATACCGTCGCCGTTGAAATCTTCGAAGACGAAATATCGCGGGTGGACGTTTGTCGCCAACGGACCGCTAAAGACTTCGCTATTGCCAGTCATAAAACCGCCGGCGCCGTCGCTCAGAATAACCCACGGCTCCTCTTCCACAAGCGGGCTTCCAGGTATTGAACCGTTGCCGAACCAGATGTCCCAAAAACCGTCCTCGTTCCAATCGAAGAGGAATGGGGTCATCAGTGTATTTTCCTGATGCGGATAGGTGTCACCGGCGATTGGCAATGAGAACTCGTGAGTAAAAAAGGACATAGTCGTTCAATCCCGTTGCGAAGTTAAAGACGACACCCAACCGCACTACGCACTAAGATGGATGAACCGAAAATGACGCGCGTCGTCGATTATATCTTTACACTACTGCTATATCAGTACACTGCCGCACAATCCAAAAAAAAGATCATTATGTCAATTAACAGTTAGACTGCACTTGCGAACATGCGCCCACAAGAGCGGGTTCAGATTAAAAAAGAAACGACGTGGCAATGTTATTCGGCGTCGATACTATTCGAATGAAGACGTCAAATTTATAAAATCACCCAAACACGAAATCATCCTCATGAAGATCAGCGACGACGACGTTGAGAAGAAGGATCGAATCCCCGCCGCCGAAGTCGATGGTCGTGTGGTTTCCGTTGTCACTCGCCGCCGCGATCACTTCCGCGAATGTATCGAACGCCGCACCGAAGGTGATCAGCCTGATCGCGTCGTCAGTTCCCGCCCCCGCGACGAAATCATCATAGGTGTCGGCGCCATGACCGAGACGGAACTCGAAGAGATCGTTCCCGGCCCCGCCCGTCACCAGATCATCGCCGAAGCGCCCGTTCAGCGTGTCATCGCCTGCGTCGCCCTTCAGGCGATCAGCGCCGCCGCCGCCGGTTAGCGAGTCATTATCGTCATTGCCAAGCAGCGTATCATTACCGGCGCCGCCGAACAGGCGGTCGTCGCCTTCGAAGCCGCGCAGAATATCATTATCGCCCGACCCGTTGAGAAGGTCCTTGCCATAGCCGCCGCGCAAATCATCATCGCCAACGCCGCCGCCAAGCGTGTCGTGGCTGCCGTAGCCATATAATGTGTCATTGTCAGCGCCCCCATTGAGGAAGTCGCGACCAGCCGCGCCTTCAACGCTGTCGTCGCCGGCTTCACCCAGCACTGTATCATTGCCGGGGCCGCCGTAAATCATGTCATCGTCGTCGCCGCCAGACACGATGTCATCGCCATTTCCGCCGGATAGAAAATCGAGACCGGCCCCACCTTCGACAGTGTCATTGCCGTCGTCACCGAGAAGCGTGTCATTATCCGCACCGCCGTCCAGCGAATCGTTTTCGCTCTGGCCCAGGAGAAGATCTGCGCCGAATCCGCCGATTAAGGTGTCGGCACCCAATGAGCCTTGCAGCTCGTCATCGCCCTGGTCTCCGCTCATCATGTCGTCTCCAAGGCCGCCATACATCAAGTCGTTACTTTCACCGCCTTCGAGTTGATCATCGCCGCCATTTCCGATGAGCGTGTCCTCGCCTGAGCCGCCAATCAGCGTATCCGGCGCATTGTCGGTAACGTAAGCTTCGCCGTTCAGGTAATCGTCGCCGGGACCGCCGGACATCCAGTCGCCGTCGCGCCCGCCAAAGAGCACATCGTCCCCTGACAGGCCATAGATAACGTCTACGCCGTCATTTCCGTATATGGTGTCACGCCCGCCGGCGCCTGATAACGTATCGCCGCCGTCATCGCCCGCAATGGCGTTGTGATCGTAAGCTCCCGATATTGAATCCGCGCCGGCGGCGCCGACATAGATACCGAGCAACGCATCGGTAAATTGAATTAATTCGACATCGTAGGTGGCAAAGATGATCTCGTTGCTGATCTTGAACGTTTTGGCGTTCAATGCGATCGGCGCATTGTGTTCGACTTCAAAGTAAATAGAAGCCGGATATGGCGCATCGACAATCAGCGTATCGAAACCGGTTCCCCCGCTGATGTGTTGAGTCCCGACGTCATAACCGGGATCCAGAATGTCATCGCCTTCATTCCCGATAAGATCATCAAGACCCGCGCCGCCGACAAGCGTATCGTCCCCGCTTGTGCCGTTTAGCGTATCGTTCCCGTCTGTGCCTTCAATCAGCATAAATCCAACATTATTTTTGCTTTATTTCGGCGACGACTTGCCCGTCCCGCAACTAAACTGAAATATTGTTAGTTTCGCAAGCAACCCTTTTGTTACGCGGGCCTCCTGCCGAGGCCCCTCTTCCCTTTCCTGAAGTTCGCACTATGTTCTGGTCTCTACTGACCGGAAAACGCCAAGCCATGCCCGCGCCCAGAAAACACCGCCCCGGATACGACCCGAAGGCGAAACGCCCGACAAGCCAGCCCGTCACCGCGAAAACGGAAGTGACGCCCGGCGGGTTTTCGGAAGCCGTCTCGACCTATCATGACCGGCTGGCGGCGCCGCTGGAGACATGGGTTCCGCACCGCCCCGAGCGCCCCGCAACGAAACTCCGGAAGCCGCTCAAAGTCGTCTCGGAATACCAGCCGGCGGGCGACCAGCCGACGGCGATCAGGGACCTGTCGGAAGGCATCGGGAACGGCGACTGGGATCAGGTGCTGCTGGGCGCCACCGGCACCGGCAAGACCTTCACCATGGCGAAAGTGATCGAGGCCGAGCAGCGCCCGGCGCTGATCCTTGCGCCCAACAAGACCCTCGCCGCGCAGCTTTACGGGGAGTTCAAGGCCTTCTTCCCTGACAACGCGGTCGAATATTTCGTTTCCTACTACGATTACTACCAGCCGGAAGCCTATGTTCCGCGTACGGACACCTATATCGAGAAGGAAAGCTCGATCAACGAACAGATCGACCGCATGCGCCACGCGGCGACCCGCGCGATCCTCGAGCGCGACGACGTGATCATCGTCGCGTCCGTCTCGTGCATATACGGCATCGGCTCGGTCGAGACCTATACGGCGATGACATTCTCCTTAAAGCTCGGCGAAAGCATCGAGCGCAAGAAGCTGCTCGCCGATCTCGTGGCCCTGCAATACAAGCGCAACGACAACGCCTTCGCTCGCGGCTGCTTCCGGGCGCGCGGCGACACAATCGAGATATTCCCGGCGCACTATGAAGACCGCGCCTGGCGCGTGTCGCTGTTCGGCGACGAGATCGAACAGATCGTCGAGTTCGATCCGCTGACCGGCCAGAAGACCGACGATCTTGAGGAAGTGACGCTCTACGCCAACTCCCACTACGTCACGCCGCGCCCGACGCTGACGCAGGCCATCGCCGGCATCAAGAAAGAGCTGAACGAGGTCCTCCCGGTCATGCGCGAGGAAGGCCGCCTCCTCGAAGCCCAGCGCCTCGAACAGCGCGTGCAATTCGACCTTGAAATGCTCGCCGCCACCGGCGCCTGTCACGGCATCGAAAACTATTCGCGCTACCTCACCGGGCGCCAGCCGGGCGAGCCGCCCCCGACGCTCTTCGAATATCTCCCGGAAAACGCGCTCATCTTCTGCGACGAAAGCCACGTCACCGTGCCGCAGATCGGCGCCATGTTCCGCGGCGACTTCAACCGCAAGCGCACCCTCGCCGAATACGGCTTTCGCCTCCCTTCCTGCATGGACAACCGGCCGCTGAAATTCGAGGAATGGGAGAAGATGAGGCCCCAGACTTGCCACGTCTCCGCGACGCCGGGCCCGTGGGAGCTCGACCGCACGCAGGGCGTCTTCGTCGAACAGGTGATCCGCCCCACGGGGCTTGTCGATCCGGTGGTCGAGGTGCGGCCTGTCACGGGCGATAAGTCCAACCAGGTCGACGACGTCATCGCCGAATGTAAGGCGGTCGCCAAAAAAGGCGGGCGCGTGCTGGTGACGACGCTCACCAAGCGCATGGCCGAAGACCTCACCGAATATATGCACGAACAGGGCGTCAAGGTGCGCTACATGCACTCGGACATCGATACGATGGAGCGCATCGAGATCATCCGCGATCTTCGACTCGGCGCTTTCGACGTGCTGGTGGGCATCAACCTGTTGCGCGAGGGGCTCGATATACCCGAGTGCCAGCTTGTGGCGATCCTCGACGCCGACAAGGAAGGCTTCCTGCGCTCGGAAACCTCGCTCGTCCAGACCATCGGCCGGGCAGCCCGCAATGTCGACGGCCGGGTCATTCTCTATGCGGATAACATCACCGGCTCGATGGAGCGGGCCATGGGCGAAACCGAGCGGCGGCGCGAGAAGCAGCTCGCCTATAACAGGGAACACGGCATCACGCCCGCCACCGTGAAAGCGAAGATCGCCGACATCGCAAACTCCGACGACGAAGGCGCGAAAGCCGCCATGGGCCAGACGTTTGTCGGGCATAAGGGCGTGCGCGCGGCGAAACCGGGTTCGGGTTTCGGCGAGGACGCGGAAGAGTTCATGCATCCAGGCCACAACCTCAAGGCCCATCTCGAGCATCTCGAAAAACAGATGCGCGAGGCGGCCTCCAACCTCGAATTCGAGGACGCCGCGCGCATAAGAGACGAAATCAAGCGCCTTCAGGAGGTGGAACTGGCGGTGGCGGACGATCCCTTCGCGCGTCAGGAAGCGCTCGAAGCGCGTGTGGAAGAGGCCTCAGAAGGCCGGATTAAAAAGAGCGAGGGAACGGTGAGTAATGTGAGGAGTAAGCCGCGGGGGCGTAGAAAATAGCAGCATTCATACCGGTATTGAAGAATTTCATGGCTTCATCACCACGCAACTCTCTAATGCGACATGAAAACATAGAAAGAGGCCTCATTAGAGTAAGCGGCGGCGACCGATTGGCGAATATCTCAATCATCAATACAAAATGTTCCGCGATCTATGAATCGACTCCCAGCCTTTATTCACGTTCTGCAACTTCGCGCAGGCAATAATGAATTTGCTGAATTTCTTCTTTTGCAAAAATTTTCGGTTGTTTTTCGACCCACTTGTCGAAAGCTTTCAGCTCCAAAACCCATGGCCCGCCGCGCCCAGCGCCACGCCCTTCGATGTACCACCCTGGTATGATTACAACTGGTTGAACACTAACATTAAAGCCTTTGTTTTTTAAAAACCGCTGCAGATCGGACGCGCAAAGCAAAGATTGAGCGACGGGATCGCCCCTCATTTTTCTGCCATATAAATAAAGCCCGTCCGCTTTGTATTCAATTTTTGGATCTAGCCCTTCACTTTTAGATACATATTTTGTCTCGATAGCAAAGACACCCTCTGGCGCGACAAGCACATGATCAATATTGAATTTCTTTCCGTTCGCTCCCACGCCTGGAAAGTCATGAACAACGCGGCAACTACTTCGCTCAAAGTTGTCCAGACGCAGACCGACTTTTCTCTCTGCAGCGGCAGCGTTCGCGTGCCGTTCCATGCGTTGCAGTAGAAAAAATGCGCCCCCAACACTAACTACGAACCAGACAGGAACCAGAACGCGCGTCGGCAGGCCAAGTTTTTCAATTGCGCCCAACACCATCAATGTAACGGCGCTGGCTAACGCCGCTGCAGCACCAACAAAATAGAGAATGAACCGTGTGCGCTGTCCTGCACCAGGCCCGCTCTTCATGGCCAAGCGAAAAGGCTCGCGGCGTTTGCGCAAAAATGTCGGCAGCTTCATCAGTGCCTCCCCTAAAGCACTCTTACCACGAAGCAGAAAGCGTGGATAGCGCACTGTTACTTCCCGCAGTCTGGATAGCCGCTTGCACGAGGATGAGCGGGGTTAGATATTCAAACTATCTCTTCATCCGCTCACCCCGGCGAAGGCCGGGGTCTCTCGAAATGAAAGCGCATGGCCTGCCGCAGGAGCTTCCGGCTTTCGCGGGAATGAGCGGCGGCGAGGTTACTTGCTTCCTCATCCTGAGGTGCGAGGCCGCAAGGCCGAGCCTCGAAGGATATGCCGCAAGCGCTCCGCTTTTCTCTCACCCTTCGAGGCTTTCACTTCGTGAAAGCGCCTCAGGATGAGGGACTAGTCATCCCGGACGCGATGCGGCGTGAAACGCCGCTTCGCAGATCCGGGATCCAAGGCGCTGCTTCTCAACCCAAGATGCCAGTTGCAGGTTCATTCCATGGATTCCAGGTTCCGCCCCTTCGGGACGCCGCCTTACGGCGGCTCCTCAGGGTGAAGGGCGGCCCCGGAATGACGCAGTAAATTGTAACAGGCCTTCTCCTCACCCCTTCTGTCGCGGCCTTTGCTTCGCCGACACCGAGCGGATGATGAGCTTGCCCTTGCCGGTTTCGGGCATCGGCGGCTCGCTGCGCTCTAAAGCCTGCGCGATCAGCGCCTCGACATCCGGTTCTGAAATCACCTCCGCCGAGGGGAGCCGGATGAAGCGCGTCTGCTTGCCCGAGCCCTCTAACCGCTTCTTCGGATCCTTCAGTTTCGCGCCGTGGATGAAGAAGAGATTGATCCCGCTCGCCCGCGCGCCGATGGAGAGCGGCGCGTCGGTCGGCTTCTCGGTCGGCGAATAGCCGATGACGAAGAAGTTGTAATTGTCCCAGACGAGTTCGTTGGCGGTCGGCAGGCGCTTCCTCATTGCGGCGCGCACCGCGCGGATGAGGCGCCGGTCCTTCTCGTCAAACTTGTCGATGAAGCTTTTGAGTTGCGCCGCGGCGCTTTGAGGGTCAGCCGTCTTCTTCGTCGAGCGCTCAGCCATCGCGCCTCCTGACCTGGCGGCCTCCCGCTCTACGCAGCAGGTTTGCGCGGGAAGGTCCAGCCGAGAAAGACGAGGACCGCGCCGATGACCAGCCCGGCGATCGCCAGCGTCCAGTCGGAATACTGCGCGAAGCCGAGCACGGTTTCCCGCCAGTGATCGGTGGTTCCGTAGGTGTGGTAACTGACATGCATGATCAGCGCCGACGCCGTGGCGAGGATGAACGGGGTCAGGGGTTTTTTGCGGCGCGCGTCATTGACGATCAGCGCCACGCCGATGAGCGCCGCCATGACGAAGGAGATGTTCAGCGCAATGCCAAAATTCGGCAGGTCTTCCGGCGCGCGAATGGCGACGCCCGGCACATAGCCGGTGAAGATGCGCGCAATCGACGGCGCCAGCAGCGGAAAGATCGTCGCCAGCATGAAACGCGAATGAAGCTCCACGTATTTCCGATTGCGCAGCGCCAGAAAATAAAAAAGCGCGAACGCCGCAACGGAAACGAAGTCAGCGAAGGAAAGTCGTATCGCGAACATTTCCGTGAAGGGCGACGCCTTGATCGCCGTCATCTTGGTGACCAGGAGGCCGCCGGCGATAAAGGGCGGCGCGAGGAGAAAACTCATCCGCCCGCCCCATCTGTGCAGCGCGAAACTCCGTTGACGGATCGACCAGCTCTGCCAGATCAACAGCAGCACCCATGCCGTCGCGGTAACGCCATGGACATGATGAGCGGTTGGCGCTTTTTCAAAAATACTGAAATAGCTCGGCCAGAAAGCCAGGATCGTAACCGCCAGAAAGGCGGCGACGTAATAGTGCGCGCGCGGAAACGGCATTCATCTCTCCCCTGTCAGTTCCCGGACGGACCATAACCGGATGCGCTGCGCAAGGAAAGTTGCGGCCGGGCGCTTCCCGCCCCGCCTGAAGCGCCGGCGGCGGGCGCCATGATAACCCCAAACGCCAGGGGGGCGGATAAAATTTAATATATTAAATTTCGTCCTCCCCCCGCCCGTTCGGCCCTATGATGCGCGGGACTGGAAACCGGCGGGCCGGCCCTCGCGATTTGACTTCGGTCAAGCCGCCGGAACGCTGACCGGCTAGGTTCCAATGAAGCATCAGGGAGACTGCCCCATGGCCTATGTGAAAAAGACGCTCGCGCCCGGCGAGGAGTATCTTTACCGGGCCCATTTCAACTGGACCTACGATTTCCAGAGCTGGGGCTGGCTCCTCCTCGGCGCTGTCCCGGCGCTGTTCTGGATCCTCTCGCTCAGCCTCGCCGACGGACAGGCGATGGGGCGGACGTTCTGGTTGTTCGCCGGCGCGGCGCTCGCCGCCGGAACGGTCATCTGCCTGACGCGTTATGTCCACAAATGGACGACGGTGATCGCCGTCACTTCGGTGCGGATGGTCCTCAAGACGGGGATGATCGCCCGCGCCGCTCATGAAGTGATGCTCGACGAAATCGAGGAAGTGCTGGTGCGGCAGAGTTTTCTGGGGCGCATTCTCGGGTACGGCGTGATAAAAGTCCGCGGCACCGGCGAGGCGATCGTCGAATTTCCGGTGATCGGCAAGCCGATGCGCGTGCGCCAGGAAATCGAGACGGCGGTGATGCGCGCCCGCGACGCGGCGAAGCAGAAATAAAAGGCCCGCCGGAAGGGAGAGAACGGAACATGAGGATTTCACTAATCGCCGCCGCGGGCCTCGCGGCGTCCGCCCTCGCCGCCTGCGGCGAAAGCCAGCCGACGCTTGCCGGCGAATGGTCTAGCGCCGAATTGCGGCTGCAACATGACGGGTTTGACGAGCTTTACGTCTTCACCCTGACGATCGGCAGCGACGAGAAAACCGGCGTGATGGACATTGTCTATTACCCGACCGACGATCCTTCCTCGGAGCGGCTGATCCGGCAGGATTTAAGCGTCACGAAAACGCAAACCGAGATAACCCTCGCCGGCGTCGATCCGCATCTTGTTTCCGGTCCGGCGGTGGTCGGCGTTTACGCCGCCGACACGCTTTATTGCGACCCGTTGACGGCGCAGAGCAGGAATGTGCTGACCTGCGGCTGGGGCAGCGACGCCCATGGCGACGGCCCGCAAGTGCGGCTCGACAGGAAAGAAGGATGATCATGAACAAGCCTTTTGCACTCGCCGGCGCCGCAGCGCTGATGCTCGCCGCCTGCGGGGGTGGCGCGGAACCGGCTGCGACCGGTTTCGACCTCAACTCCTACGAGATCGTCGATCTTTCCCATGGCTACGGGCCGGAGACGGTCTACTGGCCGAACGCGCCGACGCGGTTTGAAAAGACGCCGATCTTCGAAGGCGAACGCGACGACGGGATGTTCTATTCGGCGTTCACCATTTCAACGCCGGAACATGGCGGCACGCATATGGACGCGCCCTATCATTTCGACCCGGACGGGGATTACGCCGCCGACGTGCCGCTGACGCGGCTGATCGCGCCCGCCGTCGTCATCGATGTGACGGACAAGGCGGCGGCCGACCGGCTTTACCGGCTGACGGCGGAGGATGTCGCTGCGTTCGAGAAGGCCAATGGCGAAATTCCCGCCGGCGCGATCGTGCTGATGCGCACCGGCTGGTCAAAATTCTGGCCGGATGCGGAAGCCTATCTCGGCGGAAGCGATCCGGCGGCCCTCGCCTTTCCGAGTTTCGGACCGGACGCCGCGCGGATGCTGATCGAGGAGCGCGGCGCGGCGGCCCTGGGGCTCGACACCGGATCGACCGATTACGGCCCGTCCCAGGACTTTCCGGTTCACCGCATCATGGGCGCGGCGAATACGCCGGGGCTTGAGAACCTCACGAATCTCGACCGGCTGCCGGCGACCGGCGCGATTGTGATCGCCCTGCCGATGAAGATCGAGGGCGGCTCAGGCGGGCCGCTGCGCGCTATCGCGCTCATTCCAAAAGCGAAGTGATTTGCAGAATAATCGCTAAAACGTATCCAGGGCGCGGCAAGCGGCGTTTGCCTCCAACGCTTACGCCTTAAGCTATGCGAAAACCGTGGAGCCGACCATGAAAACCCTCACCGCCGCCGTCCTTAGTACATTCGCTGTTCTTGGCTGTCATACTTTCGCGGCGGAAGAGGCAATCGTTTATACATCGCCATTCATGACCGAGGCACGCGTATATGCCGGCGACCTCAACGGCGGGTTTCACGTTCTCGACCGCGCGACTGGCGAAAAAATCTGGTCGCGCCAGTTCGAGGGGCCGTCTATTTTTCCCCCAACTGTCACCGACGACATCATCGTCGTTCCGGTTTTGAGCGGCCGAATGGTCGGGCTTGATCCCGAAACCAGCGAAGAGATTTGGTCCTTTGCAGTTGGAAAAGTCGAGCATGATATACGTGATCCGCTGGTCAATGCGGACGGCGAAGTCGTCGGTGACGGACTGCTCTTCAGCAGTGAAGACTTCAATGTTTATATGCTCGATATTGCAACCGGTGAAGAACGCTGGCGAGTCACGCTCGGCGAAGAAACCCAAGCGCGCGATATTCCCGTAGTCGACGGCGTCGCCTATATCGGCGCATGGGACGGCTACCTCTATGCAATCGATATTGAAAAAGGCGAGATCATCTGGCGTTCGGACACCGAAAACGACCATATTGGTGAAATCCGGTTCACCCCCGAGCAAGGCAACCACTTCGTCTCGGCGAAAGAGAACGGCGAAACCCGATCGAAACAGCTTCCCTTTGTCTCAGCGGCGCCGGTCGTCATGGACGATCGCGTGATCTTCGCCGATTCCGCCGGCAATCTACTGGCCGTCGCCAAGGAGACGGGCAAACAGCTCTGGTGGTTTCGGCCTGATAATGTCGCCAATGTACGCTTTGCCGGGCCACGCTATTTTATCGCCGAGTACAAAGGCGTTGCCTATTATTCAACTGTTGAGGACAAACGCCTTTTCGGCGTCGATGCTGAGACAGGGAAAGAGGTCTGGCGCAACGCCGCCGATGTGACGACCTATGGGCCGTTACAATTGGTTGATGGAATCGGCATGTGGGTCTGCGTGCCGGAAAATGACTGGTCGAAAGCCGAAGTTCGCGCATTCGATATGAACACACGCGAAACGCTCTGGACCGTTTCAGGCGTTTCCGGATTGCGCCCGCATCTTGAAGGAAACGCAGCGTATTTCAGCTTATCGGACGGCTCGATGCGCGGGTATGACCTGCGCACCGGCAAGGAAATATGGAAACTCTCGAACGGACCGAACTAGCTGCGTCAAACGCTGTAGTAAAACTCTTCGCGGACAATTTTTCCGTCCTTGACGGTATAAACGCCGAGTTCCTTCATCTGCATCCGCTGGCCGGATTCCTTGTTGGTGACGTCCATTTCGAAAATCACGCCGAACCGGTCGCCCCCGTGAAAGAACGGTCCTTCGACATTGCCGCCATGCACTTCATGCGCGCCGAACCACCATTCATGTTTGCCCTTGATGCCGTCGAGCCCTTTTGTTTCCGCGCCGGTTCCGCCCATGTCGGCGGCTTCGACCGAAACGGCTTCGGGCGCATAAAGCTCGTTCAGTCCCTGCGCTTCCTTGCCTTCGCGGCAATAGGCGACAAGCGTGTTGGCGGTCTTCATAAGGCCTTCGTCGAACATGATGTTTCTCCCGTTTTCGCCCCGTCTGTCTCGCGCGGGCGAGCTTACTCCGCAAGCCGAAGACGGCAAGCGGATTTCAGTAAATCCGTCCGGTCAGGTGCGCCGGAAGACGATTGCGGCGAGCGCCCCCTGAAGGAGCCCCCAGCCGATCCCGCGCGGCGCCACATCATAAACCGCCGGCGCGCCGCCTTCGGGCGCGAGGAACCACCACCAGTGAGCGGCGTAGCCGCCGACGCACACGAAAAGGCCGGCGACGAGCGCAAGTGCTATCGCCGCAAACGGCCGGCGGCTCATCGTTCGCGCCGCCGCCAGCGATGCGAGATAAGGCGCGACCGCTGTCGTCAGTACAAGGAAAGCCGCCGCCGGAAATCCCGACCCTGCGGAAGGGTCGCCGAATTTCCAGAAAGCATAGCCCGCCAGAAACACCGCATAGATGGCGAGCGCGATGCGTCCGGTCGACATCGGCGTTCTTGCTGTCACAAAGCCTCTCCCGCTTCCGGGCTCCGCGCCCGGGACGAATGCCGGCTGTATAGCATGACCGCCGGCCCTTGCACCCCGCTGACCGCGCAACAAAAGTCGCATTGCCGTGATCGCTGCTGAGGAAGATTGCCTTGGCCGCAACGGCTGATACCGTCTTTCCTCCATTCACAGGAACAGATCCGATATGACCAGCATGCAGGACGACATAAACGCCGGCGCGTTCACGGCCGTGGGAGAAGGCTTTCTCCCCGGCCTGCTCGGCATCCGCTTCCTTGATGTCGGCCACGGTTTCGCCGACGCCGAACTTGAAATACGAAAGGAGCTGATGGCGCCGAACGGTTTTCTTCACGCCGGCAGCGTCGTGACGCTCGCCGACACCGCCTGCGGTTATGGCTGCGTTAAATCCCTGCCCGAGGGCGCGAACGGGTTCACCACCGTAGAACTCAAGTCGAATTTTCTGGGCACGGCGCGCGAGGGCGTGATCGAATGTCGGGCCGACGCTGTTCATTTAGGCCGCACGACGCAACTTTGGGATGCGACGGTCAAACATCGCGACACTGGAAAAACCATCGCGCTCTTCCGCTGCACCCAGATGGTGCTCTGGCCGAAGACAGCATAAGCTCGCGCCATGCCTGAACCCCTCTCTTTTGACACAACCCGCCTCGCCTCGCCGCATATGGGCGAGAGTCATGACGCCTGGCGGCGGACCGTGCGCGCCTTTGTCGAGAAGGAAATCGCGCCTCATGTCAATGACTGGGACGAGGCCGGCGCCTTCCCGCGCGAACTGCACAAACAAGCCGCGGCGGTCGGCCTGATCGGGCTCGGTTTCCCGGAAGAATATGGCGGCGTCAAAGAAGGCGTCGATGTCTTTCACTCGATCATTTCATCGGAGGAACTCGCGCGCGCAGGCTCGGGCGGACTGGTCGCCGGATTGATGACCCACGGGATCGGCTTGCCGCCGATCATCGCGCTGGGGTCCGATGAGTTAAAAGCGCGCATCGCGCCACCGGTCCTCGCCGGCGACAAACTGATTGCCCTTTGCGTCACCGAACCTTCAGGCGGGTCCGATGTCGCCAATATCAGGACAAGAGCGCGCCGCGAAGGCGATCATTACATCGTGAACGGAGAAAAGACGTTTATCACCACTGGCTGCCGCGCCGATTATCTCACCGTCGCCGTGCGCACTGGAGGAGATGGCGCCAGCGGCCTCTCCTTCCTGTTGATCGATGCCGGCAGCGACGGCGTGACGCGCACGCCGCTCAAGAAGATGGGCTGGTGGATGTCCGATACGGCGAGCATTCACTTTGATGATGTAAAAGTGCCGGCAGAAAACCTGATCGGCCAGGAAAACGCAGGCTTCGCCGGCATCGTCGCCAATTTTAATATGGAACGCCTCTCCATGGCGGCACAGGCGATCGCCTTTGCGCGCGTCTGCATTGAGGACGCTGCTGACTGGGCGCGCGAAAGGCAGACCTTCGGCAAACCACTCGCGAAACACCAGGTGATCCGCCACAAATTTGCGGAGATGCTTCGCCATGTGAATGCGTCAACCGCCTATCTCGATCAATCTGCATGGAGCGTCATGAATGGCGCCGCGCCGGTTTCAGACCTGTCGCTGCTCAAGGTGCAGGCGACGCGCGCCATGGAGTTTTGCGCGCGGGAGGGGATGCAGATTCTCGGCGGCGGCGGCTTCATGCGCGGATGCCGGGTCGAGCGTATCTATCGCGAAGTGCGGGTGATGGCGATCGGCGGCGGCTCGGAAGAGATTATGAACGATCTGGCGATCCGCCAACTCGGCGTCTAGCGTTACGGGATCTGCTGCGCTTGCCCGTTGCTTTTGACCTGCGTTGGCGCTTAGCGTCCGAACAGCTGACAGGAGTTTTTCATGCCGACCATTGCAGAAATCAAGGCGCGCCTCCGCATCCCCGTTATCGGGGCGCCAATGTTTATCGTCTCAACGCCGAAGCTTGTGATCGCGCAATGCAAGGCCGGCGTCGTTGGGTCGTTCCCGGCGCTCAACGCGCGCCCTGCGGAAATGCTCGATACATGGCTCACGGAAATCAAGGATGCGCTGAAACGCCATGACGATGAGAACCCCGATCGGCCGTCAGCCCCGTTCGCCGTCAACCAGATTGTCCACCGCTCCAACGACCGGTTGATGCATGATCTTGAAGCTTGCGTAAAACATGAGGTTCCGATCGTCATCTGCTCTCTCGGCGCGCGCGAGGACGTATATCAGGCCATCCATTCCTATGGCGGTATTGTACTGCATGACGTCATCAATGATTTCTTCGCCCGCAAGGCGATTGAAAAAGGCGCAGACGGGCTGATCCCGGTCGCCGCCGGCGCCGGCGGTCACGCGGGGGTCCAGTCACCCTTCGCTCTGGTGCAGGAAATTCGCGAGTGGTTCTCCGGTCCCGTCGCCCTATCGGGCTGTATTGCGCGCGGGCAATCGGTGCTTGCAGCGGAAGCGATGGGCGCCGATTTCGGCTATATCGGCTCGGCGTTCATCGCAACCGAAGAAGCCAACGCCGACGGCGCCTACAAGCAGGGCATCGTCGACGGATATGCGGACGACATCGTCTATACAAACTACTTCTCAGGAGTGCATGGCAACTACCTCAAACCTTCAATTCGCAATGCCGGACTGGACCCTGAAAACCTTCCCGACGCCGATCCTTCCAAGATGGATTTCAAATCCGCCGGGGAAGGCGCGAAAAAAGTCTGGAAGGACATATGGGGCTGTGGACAGGGCATTGGCGCGGTGAAGGAAGTCGTATCCACGGCTGCGTTCGTTGATCGCCTCGAGTCGGAATACAATGAAGCGAAGGCTCGGATTTGCGGGAATTAACCGGTAGCCCATTGCAATGTCGGCGCAACGCGGGCTCTACTGAAGCCTAGCCAGATAGCCACCCGCGAAAGCGTTGACAGATGAGAAACAGGCTCTGCAAGATCGTCGCGACCATCGGTCCGGCGAGTTCCTCCCCTTCCATGCTTCGGTTGCTCCACGACGCCGGCGTCGATCTTTTCCGGCTCAATATGAGCCACGGCCAGCATGACAAGCTCGAACAGGTCATCAAAGCCATTCGCGATATCGAACGGGATAAGCAGATTCCTGTCGCCGTGTTCGCGGATCTGCAGGGGCCGAAAATTCGCACCGGCGCGTTTCCGGGCGGTTCCATCAAGCTGAAATATGGCGCGCAGCTTCGGCTTGTTCTTGCAAAAGAAACAGCCGACGAAGATACGATCCCGATCCCCCATGCGGAGCTTCTCGATGTTTTACAGCCGGGCGACATTTTAAAACTGGACGACGGCAAGCTGCAGATCACCGTCGAGAGCCGGCATGCGAACCACCTGATCGCCCGCGCCGATACGCCCGGCGACTTAAAAGACCGCAAGGGCATCAACGTACCGGGGCGCGCCTTGCCGATATCCGCCCTCACCGAAAAGGATCGCGCCGATCTGGAGTTCGCCCTTGGCATTGGGGTCGACTACATCGCGCTTTCCTTCGTGCAAAAGCCCGGCGATGTTGCGGAAGCCAAGGCGCTGATCGACGGGCGCGCCGGGATCATCGCAAAAATTGAAAAGCCGGCCGCTGTCGATCATCTCGAAGAAATTATCGATCTCTCCGACGCCATCATGGTTGCGCGCGGCGACCTTGGCGTCGAATGCGCGCCGGAGGACGTGCCGCTCCTGCAGCGCCGCATCATCCGCACTTGCCGTCACGCCGGCAAGCCGGTGATCGTCGCCACGCATATGCTGGAATCCATGGTCGAGTCGATTGCGCCGACCCGGGCGGAGGCTTCCGACGTTTCAACCGCCGTCTACCAGGGGGCCGACGCTGTGATGCTCTCGGCGGAAACCGCCGTGGGCCGGCATCCGCCGACCGCCGTGGCGATCATGGATCGGATCATTATCGCCACCGAAGCGGACGATGAATCGGGCGGTTACAAGATCGACGGGCGCGACGACCAGGTTTACACAACCGCCGACGCCATGACGCTCTCCGCCCGCCGCATCGCCGAAGTGCTCGACTGCAAATTCGCTGTCGCTTACACAAAGACCGGCTCGACGGCGCGGCGTCTATCCCGCGACCGGCCGCACTGTCCGGTTATCGCCGCAACGCCCGACGAGAATGTCGCCCGCAATCTCGCCCTGTTTTGGGGCGTCCGGCCTGTCGTCACCGAGGACATTTCGCATTTCCATGAGATGATCGAAAAGGCTGATATGCTCGCCAAAGCCAACGGCGGCGAAGATGGCGATCGAATTATTATTCTCGCCGGTTATCCTTTCGGCCGTCCGGGCAAGACCAACACGCTGAAGATCAGCCGGATCGGCGCAGTCTCCGACTAGAACGGCGCCGCAGATGAAATTGCACGACTCTTTTGTTATGATTGGCGCAAAGGAGAATACGCCATGACGATCGACACCCGCCCCCTTTCCTACACGATTGACGGAAATGAATACGAAGCCGTTGTCGCCTCAAGCGGCGGCGGTCCGAAGCCGGGAGTGCTGGTCTGTCACGCCTGGGCGGGACGGTCGGGTTTCGAAGCCGGAAAGGCGAAAGCGCTGGCCGGCCTTGGCTACACAGGCATCGCCATTGATCTTTACGGCAAGGGCGTTCTTGGATCATCAACCGAAGAAAACCAGAAGCTGATGACGCCTTTCGTCGAGGATCGCGCCATGCTGCAATCGCGCCTCCTCAATATCATCGGCATCGTAAAGGAACAGAAGGAAGTCGATGCGGCGAAAATCGGCATCATCGGTTTTTGTTTCGGGGGGCTTTGCGCGCTCGATATCGCCCGAACCGGCGCCGACATCGCAGGCGTCGTCAGTTTCCATGGCCTTTTCGGCGCGCCGGGCAATACCGGCGGCCGCAAGATCAACGCGAAAGTGCTAGCGTTGCACGGCTGGGACGACCCGATGGCGCCGCCCAAGGATGTCGAGGCGCTCGGCAAGGAACTCACCGAAGCCGGCGCCGACTGGCAGATTCACGCTTATGGCGGAACCATGCACGCCTTCACCAATCCGGACGCGAACGATCCCGGCTTCGGGACAGTCTATAACGAAGCGGCGGATAAGCGTTCATGGGCGGCGATGGAGAGTTTCCTTTCGGAAATATTCGGCTAATCGCCAGCAGGTCGAAACAGCACGTCCCTCGCTTCATTGATTTTAGAAGCCAGATAATCCGTGCCCCCTTTATCGGGGTGGATTTGCGCGATCAATTTTTTATGCGCCGCCTTTATTGTCGCCGCATCCGCATCGGCGGAAACGCCGAGGACTGCGGCGGCTTCCTCAACACTCATGGACTTTTGCAAAGTCTGCGGTTGCGGATTGGCGGCTTCTTCCTCGGCGACGCGCTTGTCGCGCCAGGCTTCGATCCCCATGACGCCGCCGGCGGCGAGAAGCACCATGAACGCCAGCGGCCAGAGCTTGACGGCGAATAAAGCGGCGGCAAGCCCCAGCCAGATCACCGCCTTCAGGATCGTCATATTGCGGTCGCCGCCAGTCTCTCGTCCGCGCACCAGACGCAGAAGCAGCCACCCGGCGCCGGCGCCAGCCAGCAAAAGTGCGATAAAACCAATCGACATACGCGGTCGCCCAAAGCTCTGCGGAAAGCCCGCACAGTTAGATAGCACATATGGCGATAAAACCGGAGGCGCGAGAAATTAAGCGGCCTCTTCGTGAATTTCCGGATGCGGCAGGTTGAGCGCCGCCACAAGCGAACGAATTTCGATCCGCGCCGTCACATGGCTCATGGTGGATAGACGCACCGGCGAGTTCCTGCCGCCGAGGTCCAGCAGCGTCAGTCCCATGGGAAACAGCTCGCGGTAAATGACCCGGTCGCCGAAACCGCGCGCATGACGAAAACCGATTCGTCCGGCGAGGTCGTCAAGTTTGTCGCCGACATTTTTTTTGTTGCGCGCGCGTGTTGCGGAGAGACGGTTGCGGATCACGACCCAGTCGATGCCGCCCTGAACGCCGGTCATAGCGCGGCGTTTCCGCGCCTCCCAGACCATCTCGCTGTAAAGGCTCGGTCCCGCGATGCGACCGGTTTCCGGGTCGATCCTGGCAAGCAGGTCGAAATCGACGAAACTGTCGTTTAAAGGGGTCACGATTGTATCCGCATGCAAATGCGCTAGCCGCGACAGGTGCGTGTTCGCACCGGGACAGTCGATGACCACATAATCGCAGCCTTCAAGACCCGTCAGAGCGTTTTGAAAGTTCTGGGTTTCCTGATCTCTGGACTCCTCCCGGCTATCGAGAGAAGACGCCTCGACTTCGGAAACGACCGGAAACGGCAAGTCTTTCCCCTTGATATCTGAAAACTTTTTCCGGTTCTCGAGATATCTGGAAAGACTGCGTTGACGGAGGTCAAGATCAACCGCACCGACCTTGTTTCCCGTTTTCAGGAGGGCCACGATCAGGTGCATCGCCGTAGTCGACTTACCGGAACCGCCCTTTTCATTTCCTAAAACAATGACATGGGTCATCATATTTTCCACAGGATTTCACGCTTTTTGCTTACCTAAGGGAAAGCAGCGCGCAGGTAGCATTGACCATGACCCGATTCTCAGAGGCCAGGCGAAATTTATGTGCCTTATCAGAACAACCCTGATCGCTTTTGTCCTGTGCTTGATGGCGCCTGCAGGGGCCCGGGCGGATATCGTGCTGAGCCCGTTGCGCACGGTTCTGACGGCGGAAACCCGTGAAGGAGCCTTCACTATTTCCAATCCGACAAGGCGGATACTGGATGGTCGGGTCAGCTGGATCGATCTCAGCGCCACCGCCGCCGGCTATGAGCCCGCCGCCTCAGAAGTCCGGGCGGGCTTAAGCGCGGCTCCCTATCTTTCCGTATCGCCCGCACAGTTTCGCCTGAAACCCGGCGAACGCGTGACGGTCACCGTGAAGCTCCGCGACGGCATCGCGCCGCCGCCGGGCGAGAAACGCTCGCATCTTCTGATCGAAACCGGCGCCGCGCGAACGCTGATCCGCAAGGCGTCAAACGGCTTGCAGGCCGATATCGGAGCTGGCGTTTCAGCGCCGGTGATCGTCAGAGGCGACGGCGCCGCTTCCGCCACGATTGGAGAAACCAAACTCCTGCGCGACAGCGAGGGCAGACTGCTTCTGTCTGCTGCAATCACGCCTCATGGAAGTCATTCCGCCTATGGTAGGCTAAAGGCGACTTTCACCCCGAAAGATCCCCGCGCATCGACAAGTGGCGTGCTCGGCGTGCGTGAGAATGTCGCCGGTTATCTCGATACGGAAAAACGTATTGTCGAAATACCCCTAGACCGGTTTTCTCTCGGCGAAGGGGAGCTGACGTTATTGTATGAAGGCGCCGGGGAATATGAAGGGCGGCTGTTCGATAAGCGCAGTTTCGACATCGCGCCGCCGAAGTAGACCCTAAAGCCCTTCCGCAAGTGAGAGCCGCTCGCCGTTAAAACTGGTTACAGTGCAATAGAGGTCTTTCGCTTCCAGCTTGGCGCAGAGCGAAGCCGCCTTTTCTTTCGATGACAGCCCGCCGCCGATCAGCCGCAAATAACCGCCCTTATCCTGGATTGTGATGGGCTCGATCCTCGGCTCCAACAAACCGAGTTCGTCCGGATTATCGCGTTGCAGCTTGCGCCAGCCCTCGCGAGCGTTTTCGATTTTGCGATAAGAGGCGAGATGCACGCCGTACATGACACTGGCGGTTTCAATTTCGCCCTCATCATCAGCCTCGTTCTCAAACACTGCATCAGTCGAGGCGAATGTGGGCTGCACAAGCCGAGGCGCCGGCTCGACAGGCACATCGTCCTTCTTGAGATCCGGCGCCATATCATCGACCACCGTTATCGTTATTTCAGCGGGTTCCTGGGCATCCGGCGCGCTTATGGTTGGCTGATCCGGAAGGCGCGCCGCAGCGCCGTCACGCAACGCAAGGTCGTCGGGGGCCGGCGTCTCGTCTGCGAGGGCGACCTTGCCGCTCAGCCGTCTGGCGGTTTGCAGCTCTTCCGTAAGCCGGGCGTTTTCGGACTCCAGCCTCGATACCTCGTTCTCAAGCACGGTGAGCTGCGATTGCGCTGCCGCATAGCTTTCCGGATCAACATTCGAAGCGGAACCGCCGAAAGTCGAACATGCCGATACGAACAGCAGCGAACACAAGGCGAATGGTAATTTAACCGGCGGCGCCACAACTTTCTCCTTTACGAATCAGCATGTGCCCGAGAGCCAGTATGCATCATAAAAGTCAAACGCACTAACGCCAATCCTGAGGCATTGATCCGCCGATTATCGGCGCGCTGACAATTGGCCTCTACAGCACGCATTTGAATTAGAAACATCATTTAGAAACAGCATACTAGACCTTCAAGGCAGTTCATAACAGTCCAAGTTCCGCCAGTTCTGCGCTGAGTTCCGGGGGCGGCGCCGTTTTCGAACGTTGCGAAAGGTCCTTTGGCGCGTCTGCCTCGGCCAAGTAACGCCAGCCCTGAAACGCCCGGCGCGGGGCCGGTTCGGTGAGAACGAGCGCCGGATCCAGTAAAATCGCCGTTCTTTCTATCTCATCAGCACCGGTTCGTCTCTCAAAGCCCAGAATCCGCTGACGAACGAGGATGACGCCTCTTATCACCCAATAGATCGATCCGCCCGCCCCAAGCTCTGATTCGCGGCGCGGATGCATACGTGTCAAATGATCGTGAACGCATCCCTTGCCGGCCTGCTCGTTGCGCCTGGACCGGCGCGCCACCCATGCCTCGAGATCGCCGACGCTCTCCGCGCCGACGCAGAGCTTTACAAGATGAACAGTCATGAATGTCTTGATAGAGCGAGTCGCGATCAGTTATTCGGCGACACGCATTCGCGCCAGATCCTGCGCCCGCTGACGTTTCAGGTCATGGCGCGCGCTGCGTTTCACGAGAATATAAAGGATGAAATAACACATCGCCGCGCCGACCGCCGCCAGCCACATGGGCAGATACTCGAAAATCGCAGCGAAGCGTTCATAGCTCAGGCCTAGCGACTCAGCGAGAGCCGGCGCCTCCTGACCGAGAAGGAGGAGAACGCCAATGCCGGTCAGTCCGAACGCCAGCAGCCCGGCAAGCAGAGCGCCGAAGGTCACGCCCATATCGGCGTGCTCTTCGGCCTTGGAAATAATCATCTTCGACGGATCGCCGGACAGCGCCTGGGTCGCCGCAAACAAGGCCCGCGTGCGTGCGGATTTTTCTTCCGGCGTCAGCGATTTTTTGCGTTCCGCCCTCACCTCCTGGATGTTGATCGCAGGCTTGGCGTTGTAGACCCGATCCGAAATATATTCCGGCTCGCATTCAGGCGCAGGATTAACATCCGAGGTCGGAACAACCAGCGAGGCTTCGGTCGGCATCAGGAACAGGGACTTCTCCGCCGCCCGCCGCCGCACGAGACCGTCGAGTGTGACGAGTTCGTTGTTAACGTATGCCTTGGTCCAAAGTTCGAAAGCGTTCGCCGCGCCGATCTTGTCGCCGGCGTTCAGCTTGCGCAGGACGGTTGAGCGTTTCCAGTTTTCCTCGCCGATATTGAAAATCAGCGAGACGAGCGCGTCGTGTTCGTTTTGATTAAGGGGCGCCCGGACAGTGTCGCTTATGAGTTGTTCGAGGGGGCCGACGTCGTCGCGAAGCAGCCGTTCGGCGTCTCCTTCAGTGACCGCCATGCCGTGACGGGCGGTGGACGTATGACCGTAACCGACAGTCCACTGCTCGCTCGGCGCATAGTGCGCCGACATCCTCAGGCCTTCATAGCCCTTGATCAGATTTAGGCCGGTTTCTCCCGTCCGCATCAGACCCAGAACCCCTCTACCTCTACCCTTGCGGCGGTTGCCGCCCAACTCCGCTCACAGGCCCCCAAAGGCTCGCGTTAACCCAATAATTAGCACGCTGCGGCGCGGATGGGTAGGCGTCGGCGCGCCCTCAGCGGCCCTCGCCAGCGAATGTGTCATATCTGCACAATTTGAGAAAACGGCCGGATTCAGGACACTTTTTGCAAGCGCGACATCGCGAATCCGCAGTGCGAAAACCGGCTGATTCTCATACAATTATTTGAAATTCCTAGAAAATTCTTCCCGTTCGCCCCCCACGCAGCTTGGCACGGGACTTGGGTGAAAGAACCTGGCGCAAGGCCTCTCGCACGCTCCGGGGCCAGGCGGACCGGCATTTTTAGAACCGGGGGAATCTGGAGCGTTGAGGGCATCATTATGATGGGCAACGGGATAGCAAACGTCGTCGCCGCGTTGATCGTGGCCGGGGCGATTCTCTGGGCCGGAGGCTTTGGCGACCGGCGCGGCGGACCGACAGACGAAGAATTCGACGCGCTTTACGCGCGCGCCGTCGGCGATATTCGTAACGATATCGTCGTCAACTGCGGGTGTTGCGGCGAAGAAGAAGGCCAGCGGAGGGCCGCCGCCAAGTCTTTTTGACGTCCCGCCCCGTTCCGCAGCGGCTCGCCGGTTACAATCCGGCGCCGCCAGTCGAAACCGGGCGGGTTCCGCCAACGACGCCAGGCGAACAGCCGCCTGTTCCTGAAACGCAACCGCCGACGGAACAGCCGCCTTTGTTTCCACCCTGGTCGGGACCGCCGCCGACGCATATTCCGCCGGTGATCATTCCGCCGCCGCCATGCGACGATGATGACAAGGAGTGTCCGCCGGAAGAACCGCCGCCGGATGCGCCTGAACCCGGCACGTTGATTCTGCTGATGACCGGCGCACTGCTTTACCGGTTCTACACCAGCAAACCAAAGCCGGTGAAAATCAAAAGCTGATTACGAAAACGGGCGCTTTAAGCGCCCGTTTGTTATGCCGCCGGTAAAAGGATAATCGCGGCCAGTCCCAAGAATACAAAGAAGCCGACGATATCGGTAACCGTCGTGACAAACACAGCCGACGAGACGGCAGGGTCCGCGCCGGCGCGTTGCAACCCAATCGGTACGAGAATGCCCGCAAGGCCCGCGCACAACAGGTTGATGATCATTGCTGCGCCAACCACAAGCCCGAGACGCGTCGCATCCGCCTGATCTCCCCAGCCAGACGCGAAAAACCAGATGCCCGCCAGCGCCCCCATAATGATCGCGAAAATAACGCCGTTCAAAAATCCGACGACCGTTTCGCGGTAGATAATGCGCAAGGCGTTCGAGCGCGTCAGGTCCTTGGTCGCCAGCGAACGCACGGCGACGGTCAGTGTCTGCGTGCCGGCGTTGCCGCCCATGCTGGCGACAATCGGCATCAGGATGGCGAGGGCCACGATCTGACCGATGGCGCCGTCAAAAAATGCAATCACTAGCGAGGCGAGAATTGCAGTCGCAAGGTTTACGGCCAGCCAGGAGAACCGTGACCGAACCGTTTCGAAGACCGTGTCGGAAAGGCCGGTATCGGCCTCAACGCCGGCGAGCGCCAGCATGTCTTCCTGAGTTTCTTCACGGACCATTTCGACCACATCGTCGACCGTGATCATCCCGACAAGCCGGTCGGCGGCGTCAACAACGGGAGATGAGATGAGGTTGTACTGTTCGAAGAGATAAGCGACCTCTTCCTGGTCGAGGTCCACGGGGATCTTGCGCATCTCCCGACCGACCATGATGTCGCCAATCACGGTTTCGCGCTGGGACTTAAGGAGGACGGCCAACGGCACGGCCCCGATAGGCTTGAAGGCCGGATCAACGACGAATACCTCATAAAATGAATCCGGCAGATCTTCTGTTCCGCGCAGGCGGTCGATGATCTGCCCCACCGTCCAGTAGGCCGGCGCAGCGAAGAACTCCCGCTGCATGAGGCGGCCGGCGGTTTCTTCCTCATAGTCGAGGGCCGCCCGCAGCGCGAGCCGGTCTTCGAGCGGCACTTCGGCGAGGATTTCAGCGCGTTTTTCCTCATCGAGATCTTCAAGGATGAAGGCGGCGTCGTCCGTATCGAGTTCCGAAACGGCTTCAGCGACCTTCGCAGGCCCCATCGCCTCAACGACGTCCTCGCGCAAATCGTCATCGAGCTCGGCGAGGACATCCGGCGCGATGGCGCCCCCCAGCATTTCAATCAGGACGTCGCGTTCCTCCACCCGCAACAGGCCGATCAGGTCGGCGATATCGGCTGGGTGAAGGTCCTTCGTCAGATATTCAAAGCCGAGCGCATCTCGCCGATCGATCGCATCGGATATCGAATCGACGAAGTCCGGCGACAGGGTCTGGTCTTCGCTGAACTGCCCGTCTTCAGCGTCACGCGCGATCTCATCCGCATCGGGAGCTTCCGGCGGACGTTCGGGATTCTCGACGGGCGTGGTTTCGTTCATAGAAAACCCCTCGCCTGAGACAGCGAAGTCGAATTACAGTGGACGGTCTATCTGCTAGGCCAGAGATATTGGCTTTGCAAGCGGGGCGATGAATTATTCGCGAAAATTAAAAACGCCGCTGATAATAATCGCAACGGTTACCGCCCATAGGGCGAAGGCGAATTTCGTCGCAAGCCAGGCTTTCTTCCCTATCTCAGGCTTTACCGGCGCGCCGGGATCGGCGCCTTTAACGCCGTCATCCTTGCTTTCCCAGCGCCCTTCGACGCCTCTCGGCAATACAGCGAGAAACGAAACCCACCACCAGATGATAAAGATCACGATAGCGCCGGCGATATTCATCGTTCCACTCTCGCGACCAGCGTTTGTATGACCGGACGCTTGCCCCAGTTGCGATCGAACCAGATGCGCGCGGCGCGCTTGACCGCAAGTTCGACCGCCTCGTCGTCCTTTCGCTTCGAGGGCGGGAGATCAAGAATGGCGTCCTCAATCTCTACGGAGATATCCTCTTCTTCCTCGGTGAAATAAACGCCACTGCCCATGACCGTGATTTCGCCGGCGATCTCCTGACGCTTATCGAGAACTACGGCGACCGACACCAGCCCGGCGTAACCGAGCTTTTTCCGTTCGCGCATGGGCGCAGCCCCGTCCGGCAACAGGACATCGCCATCAAGATAAACCCGCCCCGCCGGCACCTCGTCAATCACTTCCGGGCCGTCCGGCGCAAGGCGGATGAGGTCGCCATTGCGAGGCGCAAGCGCCTCGGCGACGCCAAGTTCATAGGCGAGTTCTGCGTGTTCCTCGAGATGACGCGCTTCTCCGTGGACCGGAATTGAAATATGCGGCCGCGCCCATTCATACATGGCCTTGAGCTCATCCCGGCAGGGATGGCCCGACACATGGATGAATTCGTCCTTTTCGGTGATTACCTTGACGCCGCGATCGACAAGATCGTTCTGAAGCGAATAAATCTCCCGTTCATTGCCGGGAATGACCTTCGAGGAGAAGATCACCGTATCGCCGTCGCCGAGGACCAGATCGCGGTGATCGTCACGCGCGATGCGAGCGAGCGCCGCGCGCGGTTCGCCCTGAGACCCGGTGCAAAGATAAAGAACATTGCGGCGCGGCAGATGTCCGGCGTCTTTCGGTTCAACGAAAGCCAGGTTCTTCGGGAGCAATCCGGTTTCCCGCGCGGCGTCGACAATTCGCAGCATCGACCGGCCAAGCAGGCAGACGCTGCGATCGGCGGCGGCGGCGGCTTCGCAGATCGAAACGACGCGGCTCACATTGGAGGCGAAGGTTGTCACTGCAACCCTTCCCTCCTGCGCATCGATCAGTTTCGTCAGGGACTCGCGAACGCGGGATTCCGAACCGGATTCGCCGGAAGAGAGTACATTGGTCGAGTCGCAGACCATGGCGAGGAGCCCGTCGTCGCCGAGTTTCTTGATGGTTTTGACGTCGGTGAGCGGGCCGAGCGTCGGCGAAGAGTCGATCTTCCAGTCGCCTGTATGCAACACGGTTCCAAGCGCCGTGCGCAGCACAACGCCGCTCGGTTCCGGGATCGAATGGGTGAGCGTGACGTACTCAATATCGAACGGACCGAGCTCGAACCGTGCGTTCATGTCGATGATGTTGAGATCGACGCCAGTCTCTTCCCACTCGTCGAGTTTTCGCTGCACCAGGGCCGCCGTGAAGGGCGTTGCGTAGACCGGGCAGCCCAGCTTCGGCGCGAGCAGCGCAACGGCGCCGATATGGTCTTCATGGCCATGGGTCAGGAGCAATCCGTGCAGCGCTTCCTTTTCTTCAAGGATGAACGCAGGATCCGGGCAGATGAGATCGACGCCCGGCGTCGAAAGATCACCGAACATGACGCCGCAATCGATCATCAGCCACTGGCGGTTCGCCGGCGTGCCGAAGCCGTAGAGATTCATGTTCATGCCGATCTCGCCGGACCCGCCAAGCGGCAGGAAGACCAGTTCCTTGCGCGACATCAGTTGGTCTGCCCCGCGGCTTTGACGCGGCGGTGGATTTCCAGAAGACCGCGAATAGTGAGATCAGCGTCGAAAATATCGACGGCGTTGGTCGCGCCTTCGAACAGCGAGGCGATGCCGCCGGTCGCCACCACCTTCATGGGACTTTTATATTCAGCCCTGATGCGGGCGACCAACCCTTCGATGAGACTCACATACCCCCAGAAGACGCCTGTCTGCATGGCGCCCACCGTGTCGGTGCCAATGACCTTGTCCGGACATTCGATGGCGACCCGCGGCAGCCGCGCCGCAGCTTCATGCAGCGCCTGCATGGAGAGGTTAATACCGGGCGCGATCACGCCGCCCTCGAAAGCGCCGTCTTCGCCGATAATGTCGAAATTGGTCGCCGTGCCGGAATCGACGACAATCAGCGGTCCGCCATGGGCGATAAAAGCGCCGACGGCGTTGACGAGGCGGTCGGCGCCGGCCTCCGACGGTTTCGGGATACGCACCTCGACGCCCGGAATATTGTCCGGTCCGACAACGAATGGTTCGCAACCGAAGTAGCGACGGGACAGATTGCGGAAATGGAACAGCGATTGCGGGACCACGTTTGAAATCACGCAGTCGGAAATATCTTCAAGCTTGTAACCGGCCATGCCCATCAGCTGCGAAAGCCAGACGGCGTATTCATCCGCGGTCCGCGACGTCGATGTCGAGGTGCGCCAGACAGCCGTCGGCTGACCGCCTTCGGAAAGCGCGATCACGGAATTCGTATTGCCGACATCGATGGCTAACAGCATGAAACGCCTCTTTCAGTCAGTCCCGGCTCAGGCGCCGAAAAACACTTCGCCGGCGCTGATGATCCGACTTCCAGCGTCAGAGCGCAATATCAGGGCGCCGGTCTCATCCAGCCCTTCGAAAACGCCGGCGATCTCCTCATTCGGCAGGCGGACGGTTATTTTTCGCCCGAGCCCCTTCGCCCGTTCGAGCCACATGGTTCTGATCTCGGAAAACCCGTTCCGGACCCATTCCCTATGACAGGCCCAGAAATGGCGGTCGATTTTTGCGGCCAGGTCTTCGGGCGACGGCACGGCCCCGGCATGATCGACAAGCCGTGTCGTCGGATAGTCGACCCGCGTCGGCGCGGAAACGATATTGACGCCGATCCCGATAGACAGCATCGGCGCGCCGTTATCATCAAAGCGTTCCAGCAGAATTCCGGCGATCTTTGCGCCGTCGATCAGAATGTCGTTGGGCCATTTCAGGGAAATCTTCTCGGGCTTCGCGTACTCCCCGAGGGCGGAGGCGACTGCAAGGGCGGCGATAAAGGAAATCTGGCCGAGCCGATCAGCGGGGCCATCCGGCCTGAACAACAGCGTGCCGGCGAAATCGCCGGCGTCTTGAGCCCAGGCGCGCCCGCGCCGGCCATAACCGGCGGTTTGTGTAAGGGCGATGATCCACCGCGGACCGGCCCTTCCCGTACCGGCGCGCCGTTTCGCCTCAAGGCTCGTTGAATCAAGCGTTTCGAAAATGTCGACGGATGCGCCTGAAGGAAGACTGTTCATGATTTAGAACAGAGAGGCCGCCGCCTTTTGGGCGGCTTCCGCAAGCGGCCGGATAAAGATCGTGAGAAGCGGAAACATCAGGACGGCCGAACCCCAGGCGGCGAATCTCAGAGCCGCGCCGGAATCCCGCTCGAAGGCCGGCGCCGGATCGTCGAACCACATGAACCAGACAACCCGCAGATAATAAAACGCGGAAATCGCGCTGGCGATCACCCCGGCGATTGCGAGCCAGACAAGCCCCGCATCAACGGCGGCGAAGAAGACATACCATTTGCCGAAGAAACCGGCGGTCGGCGGTACGCCCGCCAGCGAGAACAACAGCACTGAAAAAATAAGCGCCAGCGGCATGTTGGTTTTGGTGAGACCTGAGAGATCGCTGATATTCTCCGTCATCCCGCCGCGCCGGCGCATCATCAAGATGCACGCGAAGGCGCCGATGGTCATCGCCACATAGATCGCCATGTAGATGAGAACGGAGCCGACTCCCTGCGCCGTGCCCGCCGCAAGGCCGATCAGCGCATAGCCCATATGCCCGATCGATGAGTACGCCATCAGGCGCTTGATGTTCGTCTGGGCGATCGCCGAGAAAGCGCCGATCGCCATGGAGGCGATGGCGATAAGCGCGATGACCGGCCGCCAGTCGTCAATAATACCGGGAAACGAAGTCACCATGGCGCGTGTGAAAAGCGCCATGCCAGCGAGTTTCGGCGCGGCGGCGAAGAACGCCGTCACTGGCGTCGGCGCGCCTTCATACACATCCGGCGTCCACATATGGAACGGCGCGGCGGAGACCTTGAAGGCGAGGCCCGAGATCATGAAAACAAGACCGATAATCAGCCCTACCCGCGCGCTGCTGTCAGCCGCTTCTTTCGCAACCTCGGCGATCACCTCGAACGAAGTCGCGCCGGTAAAGCCGTAAACCAGCGAAGCGCCGTAAAGCAGCATGCAGGACGAAAGCGCACCGAGAACGAAATATTTGAGGCCCGCTTCAGTCGAGCGACGGCTGTCGCGGTTAAACGCAGCGAGAATATAAAGCGCAAGGCTCTGGGTTTCGACGCCCATATAGAGCGAGATCAGATCCGTCGCCGAAACCATCAGCGACATGCCGAGCGCCGCGAGCACGATCAGCACCGGATATTCAAAGCGCCCGAGCTGTTCGCCCGCGAGATAGCGGTCCGACATCAAGATCGCGATGGCCGCCGCGGCGAAGATGATGACTTTCGAATAAACGGCGAAGGCGTCGATCCGGAAAGCCCCGCCGAAGATCGAAACGCTTTGCGCATGCGGTGCAATGACGGCGAGAACAAGCGCCGCGATCAGCAGCAGCACGGCGCCGTAGGAAATCTGCTTTGCAGCCTTCTCGCCAAGATAGACGCCGGCGATCAGCAGCGCCATGGCGCCGATGGCCAGAACAAGTTCGGGCCACGCATAGCCGAGGGTTTCGAAGATGCCGAGAGTCTCAGTAACGCCCATTACCGGCCTCCGGCGGCGAGCGCCGCATTGTAGTTTTCAATAAGGAGATCGACCGAAGGGCTGAAGACGCTGAGCGCCGGCCCGGGATTGAAGCCGAGATAAAGCGCAAACGCCATTAACAGCGCGAGCGATACGAATTCACGCCGGTCGACATCGGGAATGCTCATCAGCGCCTGTTTGGTGAGATCGCCGTAAATCACCTGCCGGTAAAGCCGCAAGGCGTAAGCCGCCGACAGGATGACGCCAAAAGCCGCGAAGAACGCGACCCATGTATTCACCTTGAAGGCGCCGGTCATGGAGAGAATTTCACCGACAAATCCGCTGGTCCCAGGCAACCCTACATTTCCCAGCGTAAAGAACA
>ENA-ORCV01000427-ORCV01000427.1-marine-metagenome-genome-assembly--contig:-NODE-427-length-31631-cov-4.042594_pt1 | contig 31631 bp, 34 predicted proteins | sample MGYA00237779_ERZ508509 | MGnify/ENA primary metagenome ERZ508509 (study PRJEB26180, sample SAMN06268772) | marine metagenome | isolation source: Bioluminescent Bay, La Paraguera, Puerto Rico | place... | reverse complement strand
ACACCATCGCCTCGCTTTCCTCGCCCGGATTGCGATGGACATAGAGCGCGACTTCGGTTCCCGGACACATCGATTGGCAAAGCTGCGCGTCACGGGCAAAGCGTGAACGCACCGTGGTGAAGCTTATCGGGAAGTAGTAGCCGTCGCAGGTGCGCACACAGAGCGTGCGGAATGTGCCGTCGCTCAAGGGGTCGCCCCAACTGCGGTCGCGAAACAACCGGTTCCCGAACAGCGAGCCGAGCAGAGTCCCGCGCCGGGCCGGCTCGGCGTAATCCTCGTAGTGCGGGCCACACTGATTGGCCGCGAGGGCACGGATCAACTCGCGACGCTCATCGCTTCCGCCGAAGCGGCGATCGTCGGCCCGGTCGCGGGCGGCGTTCAGGCGGTTGAGGGTGAAGTCGTCCAGCGGGATTCCGGCGGCGCCGCGTAGCTGGCGGGCGAGGCGTTCGGCGTCGCCGGGGGCCAGCACGGGCTCATCGGGATTCTGGGGCGGGGAGGCGAGGCAGTAATCGGTGAAGGCGTCGATCTCCGCCGCCATGCCGGGCCAGTTTCCGCAGGCGGCCGGGTCGATCAGGATCGCGGTCATGCCGTTCTTCACCCCGCCGCCGCGCGGCGTGCCGGGCTGGATCGTGCCTGCGCCGGTCAGCGCGCCGCCCAGAAGCTCGCACATGAAGGCGAGCGCATAGCCCTTGTGCTCGGCGAACGGGGTCAGCGCGCCCTTCGTCTCCCCCCAGCCCATGCCGGAGGGATCGTCGGTGGGGTCGCCGTTTTCGTCCAGCAGGGCGCCCATGGGGACCTTCTTGCCCGCGGCGATGGCCACGCGCGCCTTGCCGATGGCGATCTGGCTGGTCGCCATGTCCATGATGGCGGGGCCGTGCTTGGGCGTGCCCGGCGTGCCCACGGTGACCGGATTGGTGCCGAAGCGGCCGTCGCGGCCGCGCCAGGGCGCGACGATGCCGCGATGGTCGGTGACATTGACGAAGCTGACCCAGACCAGGCCCTCGGCGGCGGCCTGCTCCGCGAAGCCGCCGATGCGGCCGAGATGGTGGGTGTTGCCGGTCAGGACGACGGCGACGCCATGGTCCTTCGCGCGCTTGGCCCCTTCCTCGGTGGCGAACTTGCCGGTGACCGCGCCGAAGCCGCCGCGCCCGTCGACGCGGATCACCGCGCCGTTGTCGCCGGACACCACGGGGCCGGCGTTCGGGATCACTTTCCCGTCCTTCGCATGCTCCACATAGAGCGGCAGGACGCCGATGCCGTGGCTGTCATGGCCGGCGAGATTTGCGCCGACCAGATGGGCGGCGATGGTCAGCGCCTCTGTGCTGTCGGAGCCGGCGCCTTCCAGGCAGGCGGCGGCGAAGTCTTCCAGACGGGGGGCGGGAAAGGTGTCGGACATCAGAAATCGAGGTCTGCGTAATAGGAGGGCGGCGGGGAGCCTGGGATCATGTCGGCCAGGATCGGGCGGAAACAGGGGCGGGACTTGATGCGGACATACCAGGATTTGGCCGACTCGAAATCGGCCCAGGGGATTTCGCCCAGATAATCGAGCGCAGACAGATGCGCGGCGACGGCGAGATCGGCGGCGGAGAAGCGGCGGCCGGCAAGCCAGTCCCGCGATTCGGCGAGATAGGCGACATAGTCCAGATGCCAGCGCACGGCCTCGCGCGCGGCGCGCATCAGCTCCATGTCCGGCCCGCCGCCGCCCTGCATCCGTTTGGCCAGTTTCTCGGCACGGATCGGGGCGCCGGCCTCCGGCTCGAACTTGCGGTCGAACCAGTCCAGCAGACGGCGCGCCTCGGCGCGCTCGGCCGGATTGCCGGGAAACAGAGCGGGCTCGGGGGAGGTCTCGTCCAGATATTCGACCGTGGCGCGGGCGCCGACGGAGACGGTTTCGCCGCCGAAAACCAGAACAGGACCGGCGCCGCCGGGGTCGGATTTCGCCAGCACCTCCCCAGGCGCCCAGGGGGTCTCGGTGACGCTGTCGAACTCCAGCTTCTTTTCTCCCAGCGCGGCGCGGACCGTGCGGCCGAACGGATCCAGCTTCCAGTGGTGCAGGGTGCGCATCAGCCGGCCTCCCGCCGCGCCGCAAGCTCCGGCCCGTGCGGCTCTGCGCGGCCGCGCGGGTCCGGGTGGATCAGAATGTCGGCGGCGGGGAATTGCGCAAGGATTCGCTTCTCTGCGGCCACAAGAATCTCGTGCGCGGCCTGCAGGCTGATCGCGGGGTCCAGATCGATATGGAACTGGATGCGGATCGCCGCGCCGCTGGCGTGGGTGCGCAATTGGTGCACGCCGAGAATTCGCGGATCGTCCTTCGCCAGCGCCAGAATCTGGGCGCGCGCGGAATCCGGCAGCTCCCGGTCCAGCAGCAGGTCGAAGGCGCTGCGCGCCACATTGATCGCGGCGATGGCGAGCCAGACCGCGACGAGGAAGCCGATGGCGGCGTCCGCCCGCTCCAGCCCCGCGAAGGCGCCGAGGGCGACGCCGACGATGACCGCGCCGTTCACCATGAAGTCGGACATGTAATGCGCGCGGTCGCCGCCGACCGCGACCGAGCCGGTGCGCCGGACGACGCGGCTCTGATAGGCGATCAGCCCGCCGGTCAGCACCAGCGCGAACAGGGTGACGGCGAGCGCGACCGCGCCGTGGTCGATCGGCTGGGGATCGATGAAACGGCCGACGGCCTCCCGCGCCACCAGAGTAGCGGAGATCAGCACCAAAGCGGCCTGGAACAGGGCGGACAGGCCCTCCGCCTTGCCGTGGCCGAACCGGTGTTCGGCGTCCGGCGGCGTGGCGGCGTAGGCGATGGCGCCGAAGGTGATGAGCGAGGCGGCGACGTCCAGCGCCGAGTCGGCCAGCGAGGACAGCAGCGACACCGAATCCGACATCGCCCAGGCCCCGGCCTTGGTCAGCGTCAGGATCAGGGCGACCGCGACCGAGGCGGCGGCGGCGTGGCGGCTGAGCCTGGCCGATTCCTTCAGCGGCTGGCGGCCCGGGCCGAAATAGTCTGCCTCCGTCGTCATGATCCGATGGCTATCAGAGGGATGGGAAAGGCGGAAGCACCGGGTCCGCGCCTGCGAGGCGCTTGCAGCAAGGGCGCGGGAAGGCGACAAGAGCGGGCGCGAGGGGAGAGATAGCGGTGAGCCTGTTCCATCTTGTGATCCTGGCCCTGATCCAGGGGATCACGGAATTCCTGCCCGTCTCCTCGTCCGCGCATTTGATCCTTGCGCCGCTGCTGATGGACTGGGCCGACCAGGGCCCGCTGATCGACGTCATGGCGCATCTGGGCACGCTGGTCGCGGTGCTGGTCTATTTCCGCGCGGACGTCATGCATATGACCGCCGGGGCGCTGGACGTGGTGCGCGGCAAGGTGACGCCGGGGGCGCGGCTGGCCCTGCTGCTGATCGCCGCGACGCCGCCGGCGCTGCTGGCCGGGGCGGCGCTGTATGTGACTGGCGTCGTCGATTCGCTGCGCGATCCGGTGCTGATCGCCTGGATGAATCTGATCTTCGCGCTTCCGCTGTGGCTGGCCGACCAGTTCGCGCCGCGCCGCAAGACGGTCGAGGACATGACGATGAAAGGCGCGCTGATCGCGGGCGTCGCGCAATGTTTCGCGCTGATCCCCGGGGTCAGCCGCAGCGGCGTGACGATGACCGCGGTGCGGGGCCTGGGCGTAACGCGCGCGGACGCGGCGCGGTTTTCCATGCTGATGGCGATCCCGATCCTGCTAGCCTTCGGCGCGGCGGCGGGGCTGGAGCTGGCCATGGACGGGGCGGAGGCCAGCCTGACCGACGGGCTGATCGTCGCGGCGCTGTCCTTCGTGTCGGCGCTGGCGGTGATCGCGCTGCTGATGCGGCTGGTGGAGCGGATCGGTTTCCTGCCCTTCGCCGTTTACCGGGTGGCGCTGGGCCTGATCCTGCTGGCGCTGTTCGGCCCGATCCCGTTTGGAGGCGCGTAATGACCGGTTTCGTCCTGGACCCGCAGCTGGAGTCCGACAGCGTGTTCGTCGCCGATCTGGATCTGTGCCAGGTGCGGCTGATGGACGATTCGCGCTTCGGCTGGCTGCTGCTGATCCCGCGCCGGGGCGGGCTGAAGGATTTGACCGACCTGACACAGGACGAGCGGGCCGAGGCGATGGAGGAGGTCGCCGCCTGCGGCGAGGCGCTGAAAACGGTCGAGACGTGCGACAAGCTGAATGTCGCCTCGCTCGGCAATATGGTGCCGCAGCTGCATATCCATGTGATCGCGCGCCAGCAGGGCGACGCGGCCTGGCCCGGCCCGGTCTGGGGCGCCGGCGAGCGGGTGCACTATTCGGAGGAGGCGCGCGAGGCGCTGGCCGCGCGGCTGGAATCCCTGTTGCTGGAGGGGGATGGGGCGGAGGGCTAGGATGGCCCGCGATGCCCGAAAGTCCCGTCATGCGCGCGCCGTCCTGGCTGATCGCGGCGATTCTGGCGCTGCTCGCCGGACTGATGTTCATGCTCGGCGACGGGCTGATCGACGACACGCGCTATGGCTGGCGCGGGGCGGTTCTGTTCGCCGCCGCGGCGTTTGCGCTGGTCTGGATCCGGCTGGACATGCGCAAGCGCGAGCTGCGGCGCCGGGCGCCCCCTCCGCGCGATTGACAGGAAGGGGCGCGGGCATAGGCTGCGCGGGCAGGCCGGGCACTGGGTTTCCGACGCGTGCGAGGGAGAGTTCATGACTCCGGATTGGTACCGGGGGCGGCCGATGTCGCCGCATCTTCAGGTGTGGCGCTGGCACTGGACCATGGCGGCTTCGATCGGCCACCGCGTCACCGGCGTCGGCAATTTTCTGGGCGTCACCCTGATCGGAATCTGGATCGTCGCGCTGACGCTGGGCGGCGCGCAGGCCGTGCCGACCGGCGCGCTGGGCGTGCTGTTCTGGCTGGTCCTGTATCTGTTCGCGGTGTCGATCACCTATCATCTGCTGAACGGCGTCCGGCACCTGGTCTGGGATAGCGGGCGCGGCTTCGACCCCGATCAGGCGAGCGCGGTGTCGGCGACGATTTTCGGCGTGTCGGCGATCATCGCCGTCGCGCTGCTGGTCGCGGGCCTGCTGGTCGCGGGGGTGTTCTGATGGCCAGCGAATACCGCACGCCGCTGAAGCGCATCCGGCATTTCGGCTCCGCCCATCACGGGGTGGAGCATTTCATCGCGCAGAAGGCCTCGGCGCTGGCGCTGCTGGTTCTGGTTCCGCTGTTCCTCGTCAGTTTCGTGCTGAAGGCCGAGGCGGGGGCCGATGCGCTGCGCGCCTGGCTGGGCTCGCCCGCCGGGGCGCTGATCGCGCTGGCCTTTTTCGGCGCGGCCTGTTTCCACATGCGCGTGGGCGTGGCGGTGATCGTTGAGGACTATGTGGAGAGCAAGGCTCTGCGCTATCTGTGCCTGCTCGCCAATTCCTTCTTCGTCATCGCCCTGTGGGCGGCGACGAGCTTCTCCATTCTCTATCTCGCTTTCCGGGGCTGACGCATCGTGGCTGCCTATGACTGGAACATCCACGAATATGACGTGGTCGTGGTCGGCGCCGGCGGCGCGGGCCTGCGCGCGGCGCTGGGCGCGGCCCAGGCCGGGCTGAAAACCGCCTGCGTGACCAAGGTCTTCCCGACCCGCAGCCATACGGTCGCGGCGCAGGGCGGCATCTCCGCCAGCCTCGGCAATATGGGCGAGGACGACTGGCGCTGGCACATGTACGACACCGTGAAGGGGTCGGACTGGCTGGGCGACCAGGACGCCATCGAATATCTGTGCCGGCACGCCCCGGAGGCGGTGTACGAGCTGGAGCACTGGGGCGTGCCGTTCAGCCGCACCGAGGAAGGCAAGATCTATCAGCGCGCCTTCGGCGGCATGACGAAGAATTTCGGCGAGGCCCCGATCCAGCGCACCTGCGCGGCGGCGGACCGGACCGGCCACGCCATGCTGCACACGATGTACGGCCAGTCGCTGAAATACGACGTCGATTTCTATATCGAGTGTTTCGCGCTGGACCTGCTGATCGACGACGACGGCGCGTGCCGCGGCGTGACGGTGTGGAAGCTGGACGACGGCTCGCTGCATCTGTTCCGGGCGCAGCAGACGATCCTCGCCACCGGCGGATACGGCCGCGCCTATTTCAGCTGCACCAGCGCCCATATCTGCACCGGCGACGGGGCGGGCATGGTGGCGCGCGCGGGCCTGCCGCTGCAGGACATGGAGTTCGTGCAGTTCCACCCGACCGGCATCTATGGCGCCGGGGTGCTGATCACCGAAGGGGTGCGCGGCGAGGGCGGATACCTGACCAATTCGGAGGGCGAGCGCTTCATGGAGCGCTATGCCCCGAACGCCAAGGACCTGGCCAGCCGGGACGTGGTCTCCCGCTCCATGACCATGGAGATCCGGGAAGGGCGCGGCGTTGGCAAGGACGGCGACCATATCCATCTGCAGCTGTCGCATCTGGATCCGGACATTATCCACAAGCGCCTGCCGGGCATTTCGGAGTCCGCGCGCGTGTTCGCCGGGGTCGACGTGACCAAGGAGCCGATCCCGGTCCTGCCGACGGTCCATTACAATATGGGCGGCATCCAGACGAATTTTCACGGCGAGGTGCTGAACCCGACGCCGGGCGATCCGGACCGCGTGGTGCCGGGCCTGATGGCGGTGGGCGAGGCGGCCTGCGTCAGCGTGCACGGGGCGAACCGTCTGGGCTCCAACTCCCTGATCGACCTGGTGGTGTTCGGACGCGCGGTCGGCGACCGCTGCGCCGCGACGCTGGAGGCCGGCGCGTCCCATCCCAGACTGTCGCCGAACGAGGCGGAGGCGCATCTGGACCGGTTCGACCGGTTCCGCAACGCCGCCGGCGGCACGCCGGTCAGCCATCTGCGCGACCGGATGCAGCGCACGATGCAGAACCATTGCGCGGTGTTCCGCACCGAAGAGGTGATGCAGGAGGGCGTGGAGAAGATCGCCGGCGTGTGGGCCGACAAGGGCGATGTGGCGATCAAGGATCGCTCGCTGATCTGGAATACCGATCTGGTCGAGGCGCTGGAGTTCGAGAATTTGATGGTCAACGCCGCGGCGACCGCGACCAGCGCGGTGGCGCGCAAGGAAAGCCGCGGCGCCCATGCGCGCGAGGACTATTCGGAGCGCGACGACGCCAACTGGATGAAGCACACGCTGGCGCATGTGTCCGACGCCGGGGAGGTGACGCTGAGCTACCGCCCCGTCCACGACTACACGATGACCAACGAGGTCGCGTATATCGAACCGAAGAAGCGGGTCTATTGATGCGGGCGGCGGGCGCAGTCGCGTTCGCCGTTCTGCTCACCGCCACGTTCGCTTACGCCCAGGATTTCGAACCGGATGTGACGCCGCCGGGCGCGGATAATGCGCCCGCCGAAAGCCCGTTCGAGGTCGTTCCGCCGCCCCCGCCCGACGATGCGCTGATGACCGGCGAGGAATTGCGCGCCGCATTTGAAGACCGGTCCTATGAGGGCTGCTATCCGGACGGGTCGCCCTGGGCCGAGCGGACCGGGGCGGACGGGGCGCTGTTCGACCTGTTGCGCAGCGGATCGCCGCGCGTCGGCGTCTGGTGGGTTCAGCAAAACCAGATCTGTTATTTCTACGACGCGTCCGGCGTGACGGCGTGCTGGAACGCGGCGCGGCAGGACGGAGAATTCTATTTCTTCTTCCCCGGCACCGGCGTTGTCGGCGGAACCACCGATTGCGGCGAACCGATCGCGTGAGCCGCGATCCCTTTCATGACGCCGAATTGCTGCGCCTGCGGCGCCTAATTCGGGCTTCGGGGTTACATCGGTCATCATTCGGGACTATCTAAACCCCGCAATCCGGATTTAGCGGCCTGTTCAAAGACGCGGGCCGCGCGCGCTCCAGGCGGGGCGTTACGGCGCACAAGCGCTGTGTGCGGACTTGCGTTCGCAGGTGTGTGCGTTGCGCGCGCCGCGTATTCCCCGCCGTCCTTTCGGCGCAGAAAAGAGGAACGCCCAGATGACATCAGACACGCTGACGCGTGGCGAGCAGGATTTTGGCGAAGATCCCATCGCCCGCCGCGAGACCGACAATTACACCGCAGAATATATCCAAGGCTTCGTCGAGAAGTGGGATTCCCTGATCGACTGGGAAGGCCGCGCCGAGAGCGAAGGCGATTTCTTTATCGATATCCTGCGTGCGCGCGGGAAGAAGACGGTTCTGGACGTGGCCGCCGGCACGGGCTTCCACTCCGTGCGCCTGCTGGAGGCCGGGTTCGACGTGACCAGCGCCGACGGCTCCGCCGAGATGCTGGCCAAGGCGTTCGAGAACGCCAAGAAGCGCGGCCACATGCTGAAGACCGTTCAGGCGGACTGGCGCTGGCTGAACAAGGACATCCAGGGCAAGTACGACGCGATCATCTGTCTGGGGAACAGCTTCACCCATATTTTCGACGAGATGGACCGCCGCCGCGCGCTGGCCGAGTTCTACGCCGCGCTGAAGCATGACGGCATCCTGATCCTGGATCACCGCAATTACGACGTGATCATGGACGAGGGCTTCCGCACCAAGCACAAATATTACTACACCGGCGAGAACGTCTCCGCCGAGCCGGAGCATGTCGACGACAGCCTGGCGCGGTTCAAATACACCTTCCCGGACGGCGCCGAGTATCACCTGAACATGTTCCCGCTGCGCAAGACCTATGTGCGCAAGCTGCTGAACGAGGCGGGCTTCCGCACCATCCGGTCCTTCGGCGACTTCCAGGAACAGACCGACGACAGCGAGCCGGACTTCTTCGTCCAGGTCGCCTACAAGGACGAGCCGGAAGGGAGCGACGAATGAGCCTTCCCGACCGCGCAGACGATGTCCGCGTCGCCGAGGACTATTACGACAGCGACGACGCCGACCGGTTCTATTTCGAGATCTGGGGCGGCGAGGACATCCATGTCGGCCTGTATGACGGCGTTGGCGTTCCGGCGATCCGCGAGGCCAGCGTGCGCACCGTCGCGGCGATGGCGCGCAAGCTGCGGGGCCTTGGCCCCGACAGCACCGTGCTGGACGCGGGCGCGGGCTATGGCGGCGCGGCGCGCTATCTGGCGCGTGAGACCGGCGCGAACGTTATCTGCGTCAATATCTCCGAGACGCAGAACGCCCTGAACCGCACCAAGAACGAGGATCAGGGCCTGGCCGGCAAGGTGTCGGTGCTGCACGGCAGTTTCGACGATCTGCCGGCGGCGGACGCCAGCGTCGACGTCGTGTGGTCGCAGGACGCGTTCCTGCACGGCGCGGACCGCGCCAAGATCATCGAAGAGGCCGCGCGCGTGCTGAAGCCGGGCGGGGAGCTGATCTTCACCGACCCGATGCAGGCCGACGACGCGCCGGAGGACAAGCTGCAGCCCGTGCTGGACCGCATCCATCTGCCGTCCATGGGTTCTGTCGCCTTTTATCGCGCCGCGGCGACCAAGGCCGGCCTGCATGAGGTCGGGGTCGATCCGCTGCCCGAGATGCTGGGCCTGCACTATGCCAGCGTGCGCCAGCAGCTGGAGCAGCGGCGCGAGCAGCTGCGGGGCCGCCTGTCCGACGACTATATGGACCGCATGGTCGCGGGCCTGGGCCATTGGGTCGACGGCGCCGAACGCGGCTGGCTGAACTGGGGGATTCTCCACTTCAAGAAGCCTGCCTGATGCGCGCAGAGCGCGGCTGGCTGAAAGGCCTGAACCCGACAGTCGCGATGGCCTCCAAGGCCGTCGTGCTGTTGCTGGTCGTCTATGGCGCGGTGGAGGCGGCCAAGCTGGTCCCCAGCCCCGCCGCGGGATCGGTGTTCCAGCTGATCTCCAACTCCATCCTGGGCGCGTTGGGGTGGTGGTACATCATCCTGGTCGCCGCGACGGTGGTGTTCGCCTTCTGGCTGGCGATCAGCCGGGTCGGGCGGATTCGTCTTGGCCGCGACGACGAGCGGCCGGAATTCGGCCTGATGTCCTGGTTCGCGATGCTGTTCGCCGCCGGGATGGGGATCGGCCTCGTCTTCTATGGCGTGGCGGAGCCGGTCTTCCACTTCCAGGACAACCCGTTCCAGATTCCGGGCGATCAGGTTTCGGCCGAGCGCACGGCGATGCGCCTGACATTCTTTCACTGGGGCCTGCACCCCTGGGCGATCTATGGCGTGATGGCCGCGGGGCTGGGCTATTTCAGCTTCCGCAAGGGCCTGCCGCTGACCGTACGATCGGCGCTGTACCCGCTGATCGGCGACCGCATCTATGGGCCGATCGGCCATGTCGCCGACATCCTGGCGGTGTTCGCCACGACCGTGGGGGTTGCGACATCCCTCGGCCTTGGCGTGCAGCAGGTGAACGCCGGGCTGAACCATCTGATGGGCGTCGAGATTTCGCTGGGCGTGCAGCTGATCCTGATCGCGCTGATCACCACGGCGGCGGTGATCTCCGTCGCGACGGGCCTCGAAAAAGGCATCAAATTCATCAGCCAGCTGAATGTCTGGCTGGCCGCGGCGCTGCTGGCCTTCGTGGCGAGCGTGGGGCCGACGGCCTCGCTGATCTCCGAGTTCATCCAGAACACCGGCGACTATCTGCAGAACCTGATCTTTCTCAGCTTCTGGACCGACGCCTATCAGCGCACCGGCTGGCAGGCGAGCTGGACGACCTTCTATTGGGGCTGGTGGATCAGCTGGTCGCCCTTTGTCGGCATGTTCGTGGCGCGCATCTCGCGCGGCCGCACGGTGCGGGAGATGATCCTGGGCGTGACCATCGTGCCGACGCTGGTGACCTTCCTGTGGATGACGGTCATGGGCGGGGCGGCGCTGGACCAGATCACCAGCGGCGATCCGACCGACATCGTCGGCACGGTGAACACCGACGTGTCGCTGTCGCTCTATGCGCTGCTGGAGGCGCTGTCGCCCGGCCTGATGGGCACCATCGTGGCGGGGCTGGCGGCGGTTCTGGTGGTGCTGTTCTTCGTCACGTCCTCCGACTCCGGCACGCTGGTGACCAACACGATCCTGAGCGTCGGCGATCTGAACCCGCCGGTGGCGCACCGCGTGATCTGGGGCGTCAGCGAGGGGGCGGTCGCGGCGGTGCTGCTGGCCGCGGGCGGGCTCTCCGCGCTGCAGGCCGCGGCGATCTCCGCCGCGCTGCCCTTCACCGTCGTCATGGTGGCGATGTCGGTCGGGCTCGCGATCTCCATGGTGCGGGAAGAGAAGGCCATGCCGGCGCATGAGCGCCCGCACGGAAAGCCGCCGCCGCGCGTGGCGCCTTCGCCCCCGCCCCGGCCGCCCGAACGCGCCGATACGCCGCACGGCGGCTGAGGGACTAGCGCAGGGGCCGTCCGCTTGCGATTGTGCGGCGCGGCAGGCACGGGAATCGCCGGGGAATCGCCCCGGAATCGTCAAGGGATTGAGATGGTCCAGCTCACGCTTCCGAAGAATTCGAAGGTCGGCAAGGGAAACCGCGTCGAGGCCGTGCCTGAGGGCGCGAAATCGACCAAGACGTTCCGCGTCTATCGCTATGACCCCGACACCGGCGAGAATCCGCGCTGGGACGAATATGTCATCGGCATGGACGAGATCCGCCCGATGGTTCTGGACGCGATGATTCACATCAAGGACGAGGTGGACTCCACGCTGGCCTTCCGCCGGTCCTGCCGCGAGGGGGTGTGCGGGTCCTGCGCCTTCAATATCAACGGGCGCAACACGCTGGCCTGCACCACGGGCTGGGACGAGTACGGCGACACGATCCAGATCAGCCCGCTGCCGCACCAGCCGGTGATCAAGGATCTGGTCAGCGACCTGTCGAATTTCTACGCGCAGTACGCCCAGATCGAGCCGTGGCTGCACACCACCACGCCCGAGCCGCAGAAAGAGTGGAAGCAGAGCCCGGAGGACCGGGAGAAGCTGGACGGGATGTATGAGTGCATTCTGTGCGCCTGCTGCTCCACGTCCTGCCCGTCATACTGGTGGAACGGGGAGCGGTTCATGGGGCCGGCGGCGCTGCTGGCGGCCAATCGCTGGATCGAGGATTCGCGGGACGAGGCGACGGGCGAGCGTCTGGACGCGCTGCACGATCCGTTCCGGCTGTACCGCTGCCACACGATCATGAATTGCGCCCAGGTCTGTCCGAAGGATCTGAACCCGGCCAAGGCGATCGCCAACATCAAGAAGAAGATGGTGGAGCGCAGCGTCTAGGACGCCGCGCCCCGCGCATCCGGCTCTTCGCGGCGTGGCCAGTCGCCGCCGCCATATCTGCACGGCGCGGCGTAGCCGGAACAATGCGCGCCGTGCACGGTTAGGCCCGATTCGCATGGGCAGACGCCCCGCTGGACGCTAGATAATCCCTTCATGATCGAATCCGCCGCCGTCGGTCTCTTACCGGCGAAAATCGCCCTGATCGCCGGGGTCGGCATCGCCTCGCAATGGCTGGCCTGGCGCATGCAATGGCCGGCCATCGTGATGATGAGCCTGGCGGGCCTGATCCTGGGGCCGCTGTCGGCGCTGGCGCTGGGCGCGCCGGTGATCGACCCGCAGGCTGATTTCGGCGAATTGCTGCGCCCGACCATCGCCATCGCCGTCGGGGTGATCCTGTTCGAGGGCGGGCTGAACCTGAATTTCACCGAGCTGCGCGGCGCGGGCCAGACCGTGCGCCGCCTGATCATTCCGGGCGCGCCGATCGCCATGGTTCTGGGCGCGCTGGCCGGGCGCTATCTGGCGGGCCTGCCCTGGGACATCGCCTGGATGTTCGGCGGGCTGATGGTGGTGACCGGGCCGACCGTGATCGTGCCGCTGCTGCGCCAGGCGAAGCTTTCCGGGCGGACCGGGGCGGTGCTGCGCTGGGAAGGCATCATCAACGACCCGATCGGCGCCTTGCTGGCGGTGCTGGTCTATGAGGTGATCCGCATCACCAGCGAGGGCGGGGCCTGGCTGGACGCGGCGGGCTGGATCGGGTTCGGCGCGACGGTCGGCGCGATTCTGGGCCTGGCGGCGGGGTTCAGCCTGGGCTGGGCGTTCCGCCACGGCCATGTGCCGGAATTCCTGAAGGCGCCCATCGTGCTGGCCGCGGTGCTGGGCGTGTTCGTGCTGGCCGATCTGGTGGCGCACGAGACCGGGCTGCTGGCCGTCACGGTGTTCGGCATGACGGTGGCCAATTCGCGCCTGGCCTCGATCGAGGAGATGCGGCGGTTCAAGGAATCCATCGCCGTGATCCTGGTGTCCGGCGTGTTCGTGGTGCTGACCGCCTCGATCACGCCGGAGATCATCGGGTCGGTCGACCTCGGCATGCTGGCCTTCGTCGTCGCGATGCTGTTCGTGGTGCGGCCCGTGACGGTGCTGGTCTCCACGATCCGGTCCCGCCTGTCCTGGAAGGAGCGGCTGCTGGTCGCCTGGATCGCCCCGCGCGGAATCGTGGCGGTGGCGGTGGCCGGCTTTTTCGCAACGGAGTTGGAGACGCTGGGCCGGCCGGAGGGCGCGCTGCTGGTGCCGCTGGCCTTCCTGATGGTGTTCGCGACGGTCATCGCGCACGGATTCACGATCAGCCCGCTGGCGCGCAGGCTGGGCCTGTCGCGGTCCACCGCCGAGGGGGTGATCGTGGTCGGGTCCAACGCCTGGAGCGTCGGGCTGGCCAAGGCGATCGCCGATCTGGGCGCGCCGGTCATGGTGGCGGACGTGTCCTATCGCCGGCTGAAAAAGGCGCGCGACGCGGGCATCCCGTCCTTCATCGGCGAGGTGCTGTCGGAACAGGCCGATCACCGGCTGGACCACGCCAATCTGGGCTATCTGGTCGCCGCCACGGCGAACGACGCCTATAACGCGCTGGTCTGCGTCCAATTCGCGCCGGAGTTGGGCCGCCACCGGGTGTGGCAGCTGTCCGGCTTCGAGGACGAGAACGAGGCGCGCTCCATCGCCTTCACCGCGCGCGGGCGGACCATGATCCGGCCCGGGCGCGGCTTCGAATCCCTGTCGCAGGACTGGTGGGCGGGCTGGCGCTTCCGCGCCACCAAGCTGTCGGAGTCCTATACGCTGGAGGATCTGAAGCGCGACCGGGAGGGCAGCGATTTCGTGCTGGAGCAGCGGGCCGACGGGGTGCTGGTCTTCCTGGGCTCCAACGCCCCGCCCAAGGGCGCGCCGGGCTCTGTCGTGCTGACCTTCGGCCCGCCGCGCTCGGAGACCGAAAGCGAGCCGCAGAACGGAGAAAAGGACCGAGAGCCGGACGGGGACGGGAGCGGCCAAGAGGCCGCGTGACAGCGGCCCGGAAGGTGATAGAAAACGCCCATGCGCAATGAACTGATCACGATTTTCGGCGGCTCCGGCTTTCTGGGGCGCTATCTGACGCGCGAGCTGTGCCGCCGGGGCTACCGGGTGCGCGTGGCCGTGCGGCGGCCGCATCTGGCGGTGGACCTGAAAGTGGCCGGCGAGATCGGCCAGATCCAGATCGTACAGGCCAATATCCGCAACCGCGCCTCGATCGAGCGCGCGGTCGAGGGCGCGACGGGCGTGGTCAATCTGGTCGGCGTGCTGTTCGAGGAAGGCCGCCAGTCCTTCGCCGCGACGATGGCGCGCGGCGCCGGAACGGTGGCCGAGGCCGCCGCCGCGGCGGGCGCGACGCATATGGTCCATGTCTCCGCCAACGGCGCGGACGCGGAGTCGGATTCGGCCTATGCCCGCGCCAAGGCGGCCGGCGAGGACGCGGTGCGCGAGGCGTTTCCCGCCGCGACGATCCTGCGCCCCTCGGTCGTGTTCGGGCCGGAGGACGACTTCCTGAACAAGTTCGCGACCATGGCGCGCTTCTCTCCGGCGCTGCCGCTGATCGGCGGCGGCAAGACGAAGCTGCAGCCGGTCTATGCCGGGGACGTGGCGCGGGCGATCGCCGGCGCGCTGGAGACTCCAGGCGCGGCGGGCCAGACCTTCGTTCTGGCGGGGCCCAGCGTCTACAGCTTCCGCGAAATCCTGGAATTCATGCTGGAAGAGACCGGCAAGCGGCGCTTCCTGATCCCGCTGCCCTGGCCGGTGTCGAGTTTCATGGGCAAGGTCGGGGGCGCGCTGGGGCGGCTGCCTTTCGTGACGCCGCCGGTCACCGCCGATCAGGTGACGCTGCTGCGCACAGACAATATCGCCGCGCCGGGCGAGGCTTCGGGCCTTGCGGCGCTGGGCGTCGCGCATCCCGAGACGCTGGAGACGATCGCGCCGACCTATCTGCGCAAATACCGCCGGCAGGGCAGCGAGCCGGACTTGGCGCTGGCCGAAGAACAGGCCTAACGCGCCGGCGGGTCCTTACGGGCGCTCAGGGGCCGGCGACGAGGTCGTCCAGAATCTCCATCGTTTCCTCGCCGTGATACTCGGCGCTGGCGTCGCGCATCTGGTCGAAGCCTTCTCCGCTGAAATCATTGTCCGCCATGCAGGCCTTGCGCGTCGCGTCGTCCGGCCACAGCGCATAGGACACATAAGTGCCGTCCGCGGCGCGGTGCAGGCGCGCGCCGAACGAGCCGCAGCGGTCGTGGATGGCGCGCGTGCCGCGCGTCCAGCCCTCCCGAAACTGGTCTTCCTTCCCGGGTTTCAGGGTCCAGCGGTACAGAACGGCGAGCGTCATGAAGGTCGTCCTCCGGCACGGTGAAATTTGTTCCGGATCAAAAGCTTAACCCAGGGCAACGGCGCCACTGAATCGCCATGATGCGACCCGGAACAGGGGTTTTCGGCCCGCGTTTGTCGGGGCGTTCGCACAATCGCGGACACGACCCCGTTCGCGATCTCGCGAACCAAACACAAGGGCAAGCACGATGAAACTCCTAGTCACGACCGCAACGGCGGCGCTGCTGAGCGCCGGGATCGCCTACGCTGGCGACGCCACGTCCGAAACCTCGATTCACGCCGGCGCGCCGAAAGAGGGCGCCGTGGCGGAATCCACCATCACGACCGATCTGGATGCGGCGCCCGCCGTCGACACCAGCAACAGCGTGCATGTGATGACCGATCTGGACAGCGACGCCAGCGGCGACATCTCCCTCTATGAGGCTCAGGAATTCGACCCGAGCATCACCGAGGAATCGTTCGCCGAATATGACGCCAATGCCGACGGCATGCTGGACGCGGACGAATACGCGTACTGGGAAACCGAAATGGATTCCTCCATGCGCGGCCAAGGCGACGCCGATCTCCTGAACGAGACGACGCCGCGCCCGGAGCCTGCGGTTGATTCCGAGGGCAATTTCGAGACCGAAGCCGGCGTCGACATGGACGCCGACACCGGCCTGGACGGCGAATTCGACGCCACCGACGACGTCGCCCCGCTGAATGGCGACATTCATGGCGGCGCGACCGGCGCGGCCGGCGTTGAAGGTTCGGTCGAGTAATCCTCGATCCGGATCCGCGAAACGGGAGCGCCCCGGCCAGCCGGCCGGGGCGTTTCCAGTTCGGGACCCGCGCCTCCGCGCCCTCTTGGGGGCGGCCGGGTCAGGACCTAATATCGGCGGGCGGGCGGATGTCCCGCCACAGGGAGAAGCGGCCATGAAAAGAACGATGATAATCGGGGCGGCGTTGGGGGCCCTGGCGGCCGGCGCCGCCGCAGCGCAGGACACGACGCCCGAAGCGGTGTTCGGCTTTGTCGACGCCAACAGCGACGGCGTGCTGTCTTTCGAGGAGATCAACGAGGCGAACGCCAGCGTGACGCAGGAAGTGTTCGCCGAATTCGACGCGGACGGGAACGGATCGCTGTCGATGGAAGAGTTCGCGAACCTGTTCACCAACGGCCCGCCGCCGCCGGGCATGTAAACCCGAGTATTATGTCGCTGTCAGGCCGGCCCGGTGTCCGCCGGGGCCGGCCGCGCGGCCGCCGCGCGCCGCCGGCGCTTCTTCATCAGAAACTGCACGAAGCGATAGCCCAGCAGCACGGCCAGGATCGCGCCGTGCACCCAGGGGCCGAGCTGTGCGCCCTTTTCCGCGAAGAAATGGTGGATCACCGCGATGACGGCGATCAGGTAGACGAGCTGGTGCAGGCGGCGCCAGCGCATCGCGCCCAGCCGCTTGATCATGCCGTTGGTCGAGGTGACCGCGAGCGGGATCAGCAGGACCAGCGCCGCCATGCCGAAGGTGATGTAGGTGCGGTCCAGCACGTCGGCCCAGAGCGCGGGCAAAGAGAAGAACAGGTCCGCCCCGAAATAGGCCAGCAGATGCGCCAGCGCGTAGAAGAAGGCCGCGAGCCCGACGCGCCGCCGCAGCAGCATTAGCGGGGCGTAGCCGGTGATCTCCTTCACCGGGCGGATGGCGAGCGTGACCAGCAGGATACGGATCGCGGTCTCGCCCAGGAAATGGTGGGTGGTCTGGACCGGATTGAAGCCCAGCGTGCTGGGATTGCCGGTCAGCCACAGCACCCATTGTGCGGTGATCCACACCGCCGGCAGGATCAGCAGGACGAGCGCGATCGGCTTCAGCCATTTGCGGCCGAACCGGTTCAGCGCCTGATTGCGGACAGCCACGCCCGGCTCAGAAATTCTCGCTCAGGTCCATGCCCTCATAGAGATGGGCGACCTGGTCTTCATAGCCGTTGAACATCTCGGTATCGCGCCGGGCGAACGGGCCGGCGCCGATGATCCGCTCGCTGGCCTGGGACCAGCGGGGGTGGCTGACGGTCGGGTTCACGTTGGAATAGAAGCCGTATTCATTGGCCTGGGCCTTCTGCCAGGCGGTGCGCGGCTGGTCGGAGATGAAGCTGATCCGCGCGATCGATTTGGCGGATTTGAAGCCGTATTTCCACGGCACCACGATGCGCACCGGCGCGCCGTTCTGTTTCGGCAGCGCCTTGCCGTAGACGCCGACCGCCACGAAGGCGAGCTCGTTCATCGCCTCGTCCATGCGCAGGCCCTCGACATAGGGCCAGTCCAGAACGTTGCGGCGCACGCCGCGCATTTCCTCGGGGTTCAGATAGGTCTCGAACTTGACGTATTTCGCCTCGTCCGTCGGCTCCAGCTTCGCGATGACATCGGACAGCGGAACGCCGACCCAGGGCACGACCATGGACCAGGCCTCGACGCAGCGCAGGCGGTAGACCCGTTCCTCCAGCGCGCCGTAATCGACCAGATCGGTCAGGGCGAACTCGCCGGTATTGTTCGCGCGGCCGTCGACGGTGACCTTCCAGTCGGTGACGGTCATCTCGTCGGCATAGCGGGCCGGATCGTCCTTGCCCGTGCCGAATTCGTAGAAATTGTTATAGCCGGTGACCGCGTCATAGGACGTCAGGTCGTCGTTCACCGTGTAGGCGCTCTCGGAAAAGTCGAGATCGGCCTCGGGCGCGGGATAGGCGCCGCCGGAGGCGGTCTGGGCCTCGCCCGACGAGGGATTGCAGCCGGCGAGCGCGCCGACGCCGAGCACGCCTGCGGCCTTGATGATCTTGCGCCGGTTGAAGAACAGATGCTCCGGCGTCGCCGCCTCGATCGGCAGCTGCCACGGGGCGGATTTGCGGGTGATCATGGGGCGCTCTCCCTTCGCGTTGTCGCGTTTGCATCCAGCATAACGCATGACCGCCGATATTTCGCCCGGCGGAGGCGAACGGTTACAGGCCGCACTTTCGCCTGCAGGCGGGGCACTTATTCCGCCGGCAGGCGGGAAAGGGCCTCGATCAGGCCGGCGTCGCCGAGGGCGGCGCGGCGGTCGCCGGGGCTCAGCCAGGACAGCGCCTCGTCCAGCGTCGAGGCTTCCTCAATCTTCTTACGCGCCGAGAGCACGTCCAGATCAGCCTGGCCGCGCGGCGGGGCCGGGCGCGGCGTGAACCAGTTCAGATAGATTTCGCGCGTGCGCTCGTCGGCCGCGGCGGCGTGCAGGCCGTCGCTTTCGGCCGGCGCGCCGGGCAGCAATTCGTCGCGCCGGGTGAACAGCGGCGGCACGGAGGTCTCCTCGGGGATCAGCAGCAGGCCGTCGCGCTGCAGCGCCACGCCCGCCGGGCGGCTGGCCGACAGGCGGGACAGCGGCGCGGCGATGACCATGCCGATCAGGGTCGGCGACAGCCACAGGAAGATGGCCGGGGAGATCACCAGCGCGCCGATCCCGGCGAGCGCGCCGGTCGCCATATGGCCGGCGTGGCGGCGCATGGCGAGGGACCAGGGGATGCCGGTTTCTTCGCGCTGCTGGGCGCTCCAGCCCGAGTCGCGGCCCGTGAGGATTTCGAACAATTGCTGGCACTGGATCAGCAGCATGACCGGGGCGTAGAGCGCCGACAGCAGGATCTCCACGAACCAGGAGGTGACCAGGCCCTGCGGCCCGCCTGCGCCGCGGCGCAGGCGCGCGTCGAACAGGCCGCGCACCAGGCCGATCAGTTTCGGGGTCAGCAGCACCGCCATGGAGACGCCGAACAGGCGCAGCATCCGCTCTGCGTCGAAGCGCGGCCAGTTCGGGAACAGGCCGAACGCCTCCTGAAAATAGACCGGTTCGGCCAGACGCGCCTGGGCGGACAGGATCACGCCGACGACCAGAAGCAGGAGCCAGAGCGGCGAGGCGCAATAGGACATGATGCCGATCGCCATATGGATGCGGCTGATCGGGCTGAGGCCCTTGGCGCCGATAACGCCGGCGTGCTGGAGATTGCCCTGGGCCCAGCGGCGGTCGCGCGCCGCGGCCTCCAGCAGCGAGGGCGGGCTTTCCTCCCACGATCCCTCGATCTCCGGCGCCATGCGGACTTTCCAGCCGCGGCGGCGCAGCAAAGCGGCCTCCACGAAATCGTGGCTCATGATCGGCCCGCCGAACGGCTTGCGGCCGGGCAGGACGGGCAGGCCGCAGGATTCGGCGAAGGCGGCGACGCGGATGATGGCGTTATGGCCCCAGAAATTGCCGTCGTCGCCCGACCAGGCCGCGACGCCGCGCGCGGCCACCGGGCCGTGCACGCGGCCGGCGAATTGCTGGAGCCGGGCGAACAGGCTGCGCCGGCCGGCGACGATGGGCACGGTCTGCAGCAGCGCCAGATCGGGATCGGCGGCGATGCGGTCGCGCAGGGCCAGCATCGCTTCGGCCGACATCAGGCTGTCGGCGTCCAGCACGATCATGAAGTCGTAGCGGCCGCCCCAGCGGGTCACGAACTCCTTCACATTGCCGGCCTTCTTGCCGGAATTTTCCGCCCGGCGACGGTACCAGACCGGGATCGGGGCGACAGCGGCGCGCAGGCGCGCGGCGGCGACCGTCTCGCGCACCCAGACGTCGGGGTCGGTGGAGTCCGACAGGATGAAGAATTCGAAGCCCTCGGCCCGGCCGCTGCGGGCCAGTTCCTCCGCCATCGCGCGCAGGGCGGCGGTCGTTCGCGCCGCGTCCTCGTTATAGATCGGCATGACGATGGCGGTGCGCCCGCCGGCGGGCGGGGCCTTGCGACCCTTGAAATAGAACAGGCCGGCGAGGGCGGAGAAGGCCGACTGGGCGATCCAGCCGAAGGCCGCGGCGAAGGCGGCGAGGAACGCGATCTCAAGACCGGTGAGGCCGCCCGGCTCCACCGCGCGCAGCATTTCGCGCACCCCGGCGACGGTGGCCGCCAGCGCGCCGCCGAACACGGTGAGGCGGGCGAGCCATGCGCCGGGCTGCAGACGCCGGGCCCGGCGGCGCACACGCGCGCGCAAATCCTGAACCGGCATGGAGAGCGGCGATTCGGGCGGGGTCGACGGCGCGGACTCCTGCCGGCCGTCCGTTGCGTGCGCCGAAGCTAGCCCGGCGTCCACCGATAGAGCCATGTCTCGCTTGCGGGTTCGCCGTCCGCCTCCAGGCGCAGGCGCAGCTCCACCAGATCATTGCCTTCCGGGTCCAGCTCGAACGTCGTGCGCAGCAGGCCGGTGCGCGGGTCGCGGGAGACGTGCGGTTCGGTGATCCGGCCGCGCGAGGCCGAGGACATGATGGACAGGTCCTCGATCTTTGCGGTCGACATGCCGGGATCGAAATCGACCACGAAGAAGCGCTTGCCCGCGGCGCTGGCGCCGGTGCGGGTATGGTCGACATGCATCAGCGTGGAGCCGATCGGCGCGTCGGCGCCCCAGTACAGGCGATAGGACGCCTGATAGGAGCCGCCGGCCGGGATGGCTTCGCGCGGGCGCCAGAAGGCGACGATATTGTCGTTGGTCTCGCGCTCGGTCGGGATCTCCACCAGCACGACGGAGCCGCGGCCCCAGTCGCCCACCGGCTCGACCCAGAGCGAGGGGCGGTCCTCATAGCGGGCGGTGAAGTCGTTATAGTCTTCCGAATTCCGCTTGCGCTGCATCAGGCCGAAGCCGCGCGGATTGTCGTCGACAAAGGCCGACAGCTGGAGCCGGCGCGGATTGGCGAGTGGGCGCCAGATCTGCTCCCCGCCGCCGTTCAGGATCTGCAGGCCGTCGGAATCGTGCACGGCGTTGCGGAAATCGTCGAAGCCCCAGCGATTGGTCTGGTCGAACAGGAACATCGAGGTCAGCGGCGCGACGCCGACCGAATCCAGCTCGTTCCGCGGGAACAGCGTCATGTCGACGTCCATCACCGTGGATTCGCCGGGCGTGATGACGAAGCGATAGGCGCCGGTGACCGAGGGGCTGTCCATCAGCGCATGGACGACCATCGACATGGCGCCGGGCTCAGGCTTCTCGATCCAGAATTTGCGGAAATAGGGGAATTCCTCCCCACGCGGGGCGCCGGTGGCGATGGCGAGGCCCCGGGCGCTGAGCCCGTAGGACTGGCCGCGCCCGACGCCGCGGAAATAGGTCGCGCCCTGGAACACCGCGAATTCGTCCCAGCGCTTGGGATCGTTGATCGGGGCGTGCGCGCGGAAGCCGGAAAAGCCCAGACCGTCGTTTTCCGGCGGCACGGCGGTGCCGCCATAGGTGAACTGGTCCGGCGAGAATTGCAGCGGGGTGGCGACGCCGTCCTCGACCAGGGCGATCTCCACGGGGACGTTGAAGATGAAGCCGGGGTGGAACAGCTCCAGCTGGAACGGGGCGCCGGTGTCTTTCCAGATCGCCTGGGCGCGGTCGAACGCGATGCTGCGATACTGGTCGTAATTCATCCGCAGCTTCGGATCGGCCATCGGCGGCGGCGGTTCGTGATCGCGCTGGGCCAGGGAGCGGGCGTGCTCCACCAGGGCCTCGTGACTGAACAGGGGGGCGTCCAGATCGTCGACGCCGGCGCCTTCCAGGCGGCTGCCAGTGGTCAAAAGGAGGGCGGGGGCGAGCAGCACCGCCGCCGCCAATATTGCGCCTGCGAAGGCGCTGCGAAATGCTCGCCGCCCCGTCACGTGCTGATCGTCCTTATCCATAGTGTCCGCGGGGGTTGCCGGTCTGCCGCGACACGCGCCCCAATATTGTGCAGCGCAGCAGAAATTGCGAGAGCGTCATGAAATATTTTTTCAGTGGCGAAGCGGCGGCTTTGAGCTGCGGCGGTCCGGTTTGCGGCCTGTGCGCTGGGCGCGGCGGCCGGGCTTTGATACCAGTCCCGGGATGATGACCCAGGAAGACGGCGTAAATACGGCGCCCGACTCGAACGCCGACCGCGCCTTAGCGCAATACGGCTGGCTTTGTTCCGCGCCCGCGGCCCCTGTGCGCCGGGGACCGGCTTTGTTAACCACCGCGCCATGAGCCAGGACACCGCATTGCCCGAAAACGCGCGCGTCGCGATCGTCGGCGCCGGGCACGCCGGGGGGACCGCGGCGGCGCTGCTGCGCCAGTTCAAACACACCGGTCCGGTGACCCTGATCGGGGCCGAAGAGGCCGCGCCGTATCAGCGCCCGCCGCTGAGCAAGGCGTTCCTGAAAGGCGATGCGGGCTTTGAATCGCTGCTGCTGAAGCCGGACGCGTTCTACGAGAAGCACGAGATCGATTTGCGCACCGGGGTGCGCGCCGAGGGGATCGACCGGGCGGCGCGGCGGGTGCTGCTGCCGGGCGGGGAGTCGCTGGCCTATGACGCGCTGATCCTGGCGACCGGATCGCGCAACCGCGCTTTGCCGGCGCTGACCGGCATGCCGGGCGTGCACGAATTGCGCTCGCTGAAGGACGCGCTGGGCCTGCAGGGCGCGCTCGGCCCGGGGCGGAAACTGGTGATCGTCGGCGGCGGCTATATCGGGCTGGAGGCCGCGGCCTCGGCCATCGCGCTGGGCGCCGAGGCGGTGATCGTCGAGCGCGAGCCGCGCGTGCTGGCCCGCACGGCCTCGCCGGAGCTGGCGGCGTTTTTCGAGGATTTCCACCGCAAGCAGGGCGTCCAGATCCTGACCGGGGCGAGCGTCGCGGAGATGGAGGCCGGCGAGGACGGCCATGTGCGCGCGGTGCGGCTGGAGGACGGGACGCGGATCGACTGCGACGCGGTGCTGGTCGGCGTCGGCGCGCAGGCCGAGGACGCCATGGCCGCCGATTGCGGCCTGGCCTGCGAAGGCGGGGTGGTCGTGGACCTGCAGGCGCGCACGGCCGACCCGTCCGTGTTCGCGGTCGGCGACATGACGCTGCGCCCGATGCCGCTGTACGAGAACCGGATGTTCCGGCTGGAGAGCGTGCCCAATGCGCTGGAGCAGGCGCGCCAGGCGGCCTCCGCCATTACCGGCCGGCCCGCGCCGAAGGCCGAGGCGCCATGGTTCTGGTCCGACCAGTTCGACCTGAAGCTGCAGATCGCGGGCCTGCCCTTCGAGGCCGACGAGATCGTCACGCGCGGCGATCCGTCCAGCGGCAAGTTCGCCATCTTCCATCTGAAGGGCGGCGGGGTGCGCGCGGTGGAGGCGGTGAACGCGCCGGACGCTTTCATGGGCGGGCGGATGATGCTGCTGGCCGGGACGAAGGTGGATGCGGAGCGGCTGGCCGATCCGGAGATTTCGGTAAAGGAGGCCGCCGGATGAGCGCGAAGCCCGGTTTCGTTTTGCGCAGCTTCACATCGCCCGACGGGCTGGCCCTGTCGGCGCGCGATTATGGCGGCGCGGAAGGGCCGGCGCGCTGTCCGGTCGTCTGCCTGCACGGGCTGACGCGCAATGCGCGCGATTTCGAGGATCTGGCGCCCTGGATCGCGGCGGCCGGGCGGCGGGTGATCGTGCCGGACATGCGCGGGCGCGGCCTGTCGGCGCGCGACCCGGACGCGTCGCACTACGCCATCCCGGTCTATGTCGGGGACGTCGCCGGCCTGCTGGACCAGTGCGGGATCGCGCGGGCGATCTTTATCGGCACCTCGATGGGCGGTCTGGTGGCGATGGGCATGGCGGGGCTGCGCCCCGGCGCGATCGCGGGCGCGGTGCTGAACGATGTCGGCCCCGCCATCGAGGCGGCGGGCCTGGCGCGCATCGCCTCCTATGCCGGCAAGCGGGTCACGATCGCCAACTGGAAGGGCGCGGCTGCGCGCTCGCGCGAGGTGAACGAAGCGTCCTTCCCCGAATACGGCGACAAGGACTGGATGAAATTCGCCCGGCGCACCTTCCGCGAGGGCGCGGACGGCGTTCCGGAGCCGGATTACGACATGGCGATCAGCGGCATGGCCGGGCCGGTGGACAAGGGCGCGGAGGCGACGCTGTGGGCGCTGTTCGGCGTGCTGGTCGCCAGCGCGCCGGCCCTGGTGGTGCGCGGCGGGATTTCCGACCTGCTGTCGGAGCAGACATTGAATGCGATGGGGGCCGCGGGGGCGCGGACCGCCACGGTGCCCGGAATCGGCCACGCGCCGATGCTGGACGAGCCGGCGGCGCGCGAGGCGATCGGGGCGTTTCTGCACAAAGTCCCGTGAATACTGGCAAAATCCGGGAACGGGCGGCCATACGTTTCGTTGATCCAGAGCAAGCCGCACGTTTGCGCGCCGGAACGCTGGAACGGAGAACGATAATGGTCGATGCGCCTCCCCCCCGGGACGACCGGACTCAGACGGCCGACCCCGCCGACATCGAGGACGACCGTCACGATCCGGGCCGCGCCAAGGAAATCGATTCCCGCCACGAGGCGCACAGCCCGATGGCCGATCCGATCATCCCCACGCGCCCGCGCGCGCCGCTGGGGCCGTGGCTGTGGATCAGCGCGGTCGCCGCGCTGGTTCTGGTGCTGGCGATCGCCGCGCTGGTGTCCCAGCTCTAGGCGTCACTTCACCCACTTTCAGGATAGCCGGTCGTCCGGATCGCGGTCCCGCTCCAGCTCGGAGGTGACCGAATCCTTCATGCGCGGAATGTGATGCCGCAGCATGGCCGAGCACGGCCCCAGGATCAGCAGGATCAGAAGCGCGCCGCCCGCCGCGATCACCGCGAGGCCATAGAGGCCGAGGCCGCAGGCGATGCCGAGCGCGCCCATAAGCCAGACCGACGCCGCGGTCGCCGCGCCGCGCAGCAGGCCCTCGCCCCGGAACATCGCCCCGGCGCCGATAAAGCCGATGCCGCTGACGATGCCGTTGAACATCTTGGCGGGGTCGATGCTGACGATCTGGGCGCGCTGGGAGGTGGCGACCAGCTCCATCACGGCGATGGTCGCGATACAGGCGCCGAGCGAGACCAGCATATAGGGGCGCACGTCCAGCGGCTTGTTCTTGGCGTAGCGCTCGAAACCGACCGAAAGCGCCAGCGCGATGGCGAGCATCGCGCGCAGCGCCGCCTCCCATAGCGGGACGTAGGTGAGCGACAGGCCTCCGGTCATCGGCCCCTTAACCGGCCCGGACGCGGGGCGGTTCCGGAGAAAGCGATCAGGCGGCGGCGGAGTCCCGCGCCTCCGCGGCGCGGCGGATCACCGGAATCTCCACCCAGAACAGCGATCCGGCGCCCTCGCGGCTGTCCACGCCGATCTCCCCCTCCATGAGCGAGACCAGACGCTGGCAGATGGCGAGGCCGAGGCCGGCGCCGTCGAATTTGCGCACGAAGGTGGAGTCGGCCTGCTGGAAGGGCTGGAAGATGGACTCCAGCGCCCGGGCCGGAATGCCGACGCCGGTGTCGCGGACCTCCGCGCGCAGGCGGCCGCGGCCGGGCAGGCTGCACGGCTCCAGCGACAGAGTCACCGTGACCTCGCCGGCTGGGGTGAATTTCAGCGCGTTGCCGATCAGATTCATCAGGACCTGGCGGATGCGGCTGAGGTCGGCCTCGATTTCCGCGCCCGGCGGCGTGGCGTCGACGCGCCAGGCGACGCCGCTTTCGCGCGCCCGTGCGCTCCACAGATCGCGCATCTCGGCGGCGAGCGTATCCAGCGCGAACGCCTCCGGCCGCAGGGCGAGGCCGCCGGCCTCCATCTTCGACATGTCGAGGATGTTGTTGAGCAGCGAGAGCAGCATCGACCCGGATTCGTGGATGGTGCGGGCCAGCCGCGCATGGTCGGGCGCCAGATTACTGCGCGTCAGAAGCGCCGACAGGCCGAGCACGCCGTTCAGCGGGGTGCGGATCTCGTGGCTCATCGTGGCCAGGAACTCGCTCTTGGCGCGGGCGCTCTCGCGGGCCTGACGCTCGGCTTCCGACAGATCGGCGGCCAGACGCTCCAGCCGGGCGGAGCGGTCGGCGACGGCCTTCACCGTGGCGGAGAACAGGCCGAGCGTGGAGACCACGCCCAGATAGCGGTCGTCGCGCGTGACCACGAAGCCGTCCATCAGCGCGCCGGGGCGGGCGGACAGGATATGGGCGCTCAGCTGCTCGATCGGGGTGTCCTCGGACACCAGCAGCGGATCGGTCTGCATCACGAAGGTGACCGGGCGCCGGGAATAGAGCGCGCGGCCATAGCGGTCGGCCATGCGCAGGAAGAAGCGGTCGCGGGTCAAAAGACCGGCGGGCCGGCCGTCCTGGACCACGGCGCAGACCAGAAGGTCGGGGTCGGCGGAAAACACCTCGTAAGCGGTTTCACCGGGCGCCTCCGGCGGAAGGATCGGCGCCTGCTCCATGATGGAGAACACGGTTTCGCTCATGCCGGTATCGCCCCCTTCGCCCATGGCGCGAAGCATTGCGGGGGACGTGGTTTCCTTGTGCTTAAAGGGAACCCGGGGTCTTGAAAACTTCACGCATCTGTCACGGAAGGCGGTCAGGAAGGCCCGATGTCAGGCCTTCGGCACGCACTCGCCGACCCAGTCCAGGAAGGGCTGGGCGGATCGCGCCTCGTCGACCTCCAGCGTCACCAGCGCCGGGGTGTCGTAGGGGTGGCGGGCGCCGAGCGCGGCGATCAGGCGGGGCGCGGCCTCCGCGGTGGTCTTCAGCAGCATCACGGTTTCGGAATCGCGCTGCAGCTCACCCTCCCAGCAGAAGACGGAGACCGCCGAGGGCAGGATATTGGCGCAGGCGGCGAGCCCGTCCGACACCGCCTCCTTGGCGGCGGCTTCCGCCGCGTCGGCGTCCGGCCAGGTGGTGTAGATCAGGCGGAAATCGCTCATCCAAATCTCCCTTGCGAACCTCTATAACGCACCAATGAGTAGAACGGGGCAAAACGGGGCGCAGGGCGGCGGGACCGCCGCGCTGGTGCTGTTTTCCGGCGGCCAGGACTCCACGGCGTGCCTGGCCTGGGCGCTGGACCGCTATGACCGCGTGGAGACGGTCGGCTTCGACTATGGCCAGCGCCACGCCGCGGAGCTGAAAGCCCGCGAGGCCGTGCGCGCGCGCATCGCCGAGACGTTTCCGGAGTGGGCGAAGCGGCTGGGCCGCGACGAGACGGTGGACCTGAAGGGCTATGGCGCGATTTCGGAGACCGCGCTGACGCGCGAGACGCGGATCGAGATCGGCGAATCCGGCCTGCCCACGACCTTCGTTCCGGGGCGCAACATCATGTTCCTGACCGCCGCGGCGGCGCTGGGCTGGCGGCGGGGCGTCCAGACGCTGGTCGCGGGCATGTGCGAGACGGATTTTTCCGGCTATCCGGACTGCCGCGCCGACACGATCGCGGCGACGGCGAAGGCGCTGTCGCTGGGTCTGGACCGCGAGATTCTGATCGAGACGCCGCTGATGTATCTGACCAAGGCGCAAACCTGGGCGCTGGCGCAGGAGCTGGGCGGCGACGAACTGGTGCGCATCACGGTGGAGGACAGCCATACCTGCTATCTGGGGGAGCGCCATCCGCACCCCTGGGGGGCGGGCTGCGGACGGTGCCCGGCGTGTCATCTGCGGGCCAAGGGCTGGCAGGAATGGCGCGCGGAAACCGCGAGCGGAGCCGGTGCGTGACCTATAGCGTGAAAGAGATGTTCCTGACCGTGCAGGGCGAGGGCGGACAGGCCGGGCGCCCGGCGGTGTTCCTGCGCTTCGCCGGCTGCAATCTGTGGAGCGGGCGGGAGCAGGACCGCGCGGGCGCGGCGTGCGATTTCTGCGACACCGATTTCGTCGGCGTGGACGGGCCGGGCGGCGGCAAGTTTGTGGAAGCCGCGCAGCTGGCCGATGCGGCCGCGGCCCTGTGGCCTGGCGGCGGGGCGCCGCTGGTCGTGTGCACGGGCGGGGAGCCGTCGCTGCAGCTGGACGCCGCGCTGATCGGAGCGCTGCACGCAAGGGGCTTCGAGATCGCGCTGGAGACCAACGGCACGCTGGCGGCGCCGGCGGCGGACTGGATCTGCGTCAGCCCCAAGGGCGCGACCGAGATCGTGCAGACGCGCGGCGACGAGCTGAAACTGGTCTATCCGCAGAAGGACGCGCCGCCCGAGCGGTTCGAGGACATGGATTTCCGCATTTTCAGCCTGCAGCCGATGGACGGGCCGGAGCGCGAGGCGAACGCGCAGGCGGCCTATCGCTATTGCCTCGAACATCCGCGCTGGCGGTTGTCGCTGCAGACGCACAAATATCTGGGCGTTCCCTGATCGGGGCGCCGATCGCTGAAATCAAAAACGGCGGGCCGATGGCCCGCCGTTTCGGTTCGATAGCGGCGCGGGCCTAGTCGGCCAGGGTGCGCGCCAGACGGTTCGCGAACATGTCGATGCCGCGATGCACGTCCGTCCAGGTGGCGGCGAACTGCGCCTGATAGATGTCGCTTTCCTCGTAGCGGTAGGTCACCTCGCCCAGCGGCGCGCCGTCGGCGCCGGTGAAGACGCCCTCCAGCTTGACCTTGCCGATGCCGAAAGAGGCGAGGCTGAGATGGCGCGACAGCGGCTGGCGCACGCCGGGGCGGTCCCAGCCCCATTCGCCGCGTCCGCCCAGCTGGGCGAAGGTCGGGCGGTTGGGCGTGGCCTCGACCAGCACCAGATCCAGCTCGGCGGCCGGTTCGCCGGGTTCGGCCAGCAGGCCGCGTTCGGCCAGGCGGGCCTCCACGTCCTCGCGCAGCTCGGTCAGCAGGCGGTCCAAGTCGCGCGCGCCGATATCCTCGACATGTTCGGCGAGTTCGGCGCCCAGGCGCACTTCGTCGACGCGCACAGGCGTTTGCTGCGCCTCCGCGCCGAGGTCCGCGTGCCAGTCGGTCGCCGCGAGGGCGGGCCCGGCGAGCGCCGCGAGGAGCCCGGAAAGAATTAGAGATTTCATACGCATCAGACCCTCCGTCAGGCCATGCGTCCCTGCAAGTCCCAATATAAGCGATCCGGGGGCTTTGTCAGCCAGAACGCTGCGTCCTAGCGGTAGCCGGCGTCGCGTTCGGCGTCGGCGCGCGTATAGCCGCCGCCGCTCTGCCCGCCGCCGTCATAAGACTGGCCCCCGTAAGACTGGCCCTGATAGGACGCGCCGTCATAGGAGCCGCGGTCGCCGTCCCCGCCGCTGGGGATCACCGCGCGCGCGGCCTTGCCGGTGGTCTTGGCGGCCGTGCCGACGACCGCGCCGGTGGTCTTCACCGCCGCGCCGGTGACGGCGGCGGCGACGCAGCCCGACAGGAGCGGCGCGGCGAGGGCGGCGGCGAGCGCGAAGCGAAGCGGTTTCATGGCGCGGTTTCCCGTCTGCAGCAGAGGCGACCCTGCCCGGATCATGCTTGCGGCGCGGTTAATACGCCGGCGTGGCTGAACGGGGCGTGAAGGCTTCAGACCGTATCGACCATCACGATTTCCGCGGCTTCGCGCGCGGTGATCGTGAATTCCGGCTCCCGCGCGATGGCCGCGGCGTCCCGCTCCGCCAGCGTGACGGGGGCCGCGCCGTTCGCGCCCTTCACGTCCACCGAACCGGCGGCGGCGACCAGATAGGCGCCCCGGCTGGCCGGCAGCGTGTGGGTCACGCTCTGGCCCGGCTGCAGCGTGGCGGCGATCAGGCGCGCGTCCTGACGGATCGGCAGGGCGCCGGCGGCCTTGTCCTCGTCGCGGCCCGACGCCAGCACGACCAGTTTTCCGGCGCGGTCGTCCTTCGGGAATTTCGCGTTCGCCCAGAACGGCTCGCCGTCCGCTTCGCTCGGCTGGATCCAGATCTGAAAGGAATGGGTCGGCTCGCCGCCCTTGTTGTATTCCGAATGGCGGACGCCGCGCCCGGCGGACATGACCTGCACGTCGCCGGCCTCGGTCACGCCCTCATTGCCCATGGAGTCGCGGTGCGAAAGCGCGCCGCGCCGCACATAGGTGATGATCTCCATATTGTCGTGGGGATGCGGCGGGAAGCCGGTCTCCGGCGCGATCACGTCGTCGTTCCAGACGCGCAGCGCGCCCCAGCCCATGCGGGCGGGATCGTAATAATTGGCGAAGCTGAAGTGATAGTTCGCGTCCAGCCAGTCCAGCCTCATCTGGCCCAGCTTCGCGAAGGGGCGATGTTCGATCATGGCGATGTCCTTGTGGAGGACATTAGATGGGATCGGTCTTCGCTTTCTCAAGAACGGCGTCCCCCAGCACGGCGTCCATGACCGCCTGGAAGTCCTCTGCGCCGCCGTCCTTGAACACCGCCATGGCGGCGTAGAGTTCGGCGGCGGCGTGGTGGAAGCCGCCGGGCAGGCCCGCGGCCTCGAACGCCGCGGCGATCTCCTGCATCTCGCCCTCCCAGCGCCAGGCCTTGGGCGAGACGCGGACCGAGGCCTTTTCGGAATCCTCGTGCAGGCCGGGCAAGGACCGCTCCCATTCGGCGGCGAGGGCGCCGTCCACGCCTTCGGCCTTTGCGAGGGCGCGCACGCCCAGCAGCATCGCCGTGCGGCCCTTGGTCCAGGCCGCGTAGCACATCTTCAGCGCGCTGGCCGCGCCGGGCGGGCCTTCCACCACGATCGGCTCGGCCAGCGTGCCGTCGAACAACGGCCGGAACTCGCGCTGCTGCGCGCCGGCGGTGATCTGCGCCGCGGCCAGCAGCAGGCCGCCAAACGGCACGAGGAACGCGGACCGTCGTTGCCGCATCACGCCGCGAGGCTCCTGCCCCAAGGGATGCCGGCGGCCAGCGCGTCGAAGTAGTCAGCGATCAGCCGCAGCTGCTCGCTCGCCGTTTCGGCCCGGAACGCGACGTCGCGAAAGGCGCCGTTCTCGGGCCGGTCCTGCGCATACCAGCCGAGGTGTTTGCGTGCGATCCGCACTCCGGCCGGCTCGCCGTAGAACTCGTGCAGCGCGGCAACGTGCGCCAGAAGGATGTCCTTGACGGCCCGCGGCTGCGGTTCCGGCAGCCGTTCGCCGGTCGCGAGGAAGTGCCCGATCGCGCCGAAGATCCAGGGCCGGCCTTGCGCCGCCCTGCCGATCATCAATGCGTCGGCACGAGTCCTCACCAGCACGTCGAGCGCCTTGTCCGGAGAGTCGACGTCGCCGTTCGCGATGACGGGGATTCGAACCTCGGCTTTGATCGCGGCGATCGTCTCGTACTCGGCTTCGCCGCGATAGTGCATGTCCCGCGTGCGGCCGTGCACGGCCAGGGCCGCGACGCCGCACCGCTCCGCGAGGCGCGCGACCGCAACGCCGTTACGATGCTGTCG
>ENA-ORCV01000426-ORCV01000426.1-marine-metagenome-genome-assembly--contig:-NODE-426-length-31923-cov-4.234409_pt1 | contig 31923 bp, 24 predicted proteins | sample MGYA00237779_ERZ508509 | MGnify/ENA primary metagenome ERZ508509 (study PRJEB26180, sample SAMN06268772) | marine metagenome | isolation source: Bioluminescent Bay, La Paraguera, Puerto Rico | place... | reverse complement strand
GAGCTCGTCCTCGATCCTGTCCGGATCGCCGCCATAGACGCCGGCGTTGTTCTGCAGCCAGTCCACGAACAGGCCCAGATCCTCCACGCCCGCCGGGAACTGGTATTCCGGCGCGAGGCGATAGGTGATCTGCATCCCCACCATGCCGTTCAGCGCGGCCCAGCGGGAGATGTTGTCGTAGAAGGGCGAGCCCTCCGAATGCTTGGTCCCGCCGGCGAAGCCGCCGCCATGGACGAAAACCAGGACGGGTTTGCCTTCGCCCGCGTCGGTTCCGGAGAACACGTCCACGACCTGCCGCTCATGCGCGCCATAGGTGAGGTCGCGATAGACGATCACGTCGTCATACGGCTCGGACGGGTGCATCGCCGCATAAGCCGGACCGGTGCGCTGCACCTCGATCACCGGGCCGATCTCGCGCAGCATGTCGGCGACGTCCTGCGGCATGCCCTCCGGCTTTTCCTGCGCGTGGGCCGCGCCGGCGGCCAGCGCCGCGGCGGCGAGCAAGCTCGTGAAACGGATCATCATGTCCTCCCCAACGTCTCTTTTGTGCGCCCTAGCCGCGCAGCGCGCGGTCTAGCGGATCGGACTCCACGGCAGCCTGTGGCTTGGCCTTTTTCGGATGCGCCGAATAGCCGGGCGCGTTGGACGTGGCGTCCACCAGGTCCGGCTCGGTAAAGGCGCGCCGGGGCGCGGCCTTCGCCGCGCCGCCGAGGCCGGTCGCCGCGCCGGCCGCGGCCGCCGCGCCGAAGAATGTGCGGCGGCTGACCGAAAAGGCGCTGTTGGTGCGGGCGGGTTTCTTCGCGTCGCTCATCATGGCCTCCCTTACGAGGTGAACGGCATCTGTGAGGACGGCATCCAGTTGCCGTGCGTGCCGCCGCGCAGGCGGAACGGCAGGCGCACCCTGGCGATCGGGCCTTCCTCCATCCGCGTCGCGTCGGCGATCACCAGCTCGGACACCATGTCCTCGTAATTGCTGGCCACGCCGAACAGATAGCCGTCGCCTTCGTCGGCGGCGTCATTGCGCGGGATGAAGCAGACTTCCTGCAGGCCGGAGACCGGGCCGACATTGAAGGTGCTGGTTTCCTTGCTGTGGATGTCGAACCGCACATAGCAGTTCGTCGCGCGGCCGGCCGGAACGCCGGTCTTTTCCTCGTCCCATTCGAAGGCCGGGTCGGCGTTGCCGACATAGCCGTAGCGGTAGGGCAGGCCGCAATAGCGGTCGTCCATGCGCGCCAGCGGGGAGTTGGAGGTGTTGATCAGCTCTTCCCCGAAGCGGTCGTCGCGCGAGCCCATATTCATCACCCAGCGCTTGATCTGCTGGGGGCTGCGCTCGCTGTCGCCGACCGGCAGCTCCATATTGATGATGTCGCCGTCTTCCCACGCGTTCAGATAGTGCAGCGTGTTGCGGGCCGGGCCGGTGAACCAGCGGACATCGGAGCCATCGCCGCCGCGGCGGAACACGCCCAGCATGGTCGGCAGGCTGGCGTCCCATTCCCACATCGGCTCGCCGGTGCGCAGGCGCTCCAGCGACGTGGTGCGGCTGATCACCGGGATGATGACGTAATTCTCGGTGATCGAGATGTCGTGGATGATGCCGAGATAAGGCGACTTGATCCACGCCTCCCACAGCTTCTCGCCGTTCGGGGCGAAGCTGTAGACCGCGATGTCGTCGCTGAGGTCGCCCTTGGCCTGATAGCCATATGCGATCAGTTCGCCGGTGCGGGCGTCGATCTTCGGGTGCGCCGACATCGAGGTGGCCGTGTACTGGCCGTTGAAGTCGTAGACGCCCTCGGTCTCCATGGTGTGCGGATCGACCGTCCAGGGCAGCGAGTCCTCTTTCAGGACCATCAGCTTGCCGTGGTGCCAGTACATGTGCGTGTTGGCCGCGGAGTGATCCAGATGCGCGACCGAGGGGTCGTCGGTCAGGCGGTTGCGATAGACGCCGAACAGGCGCTTGCGCGCGGCCTTTTCCGCCTTCAGCCGGTCGGTCTGGACGAAGCGGCCTTTATAATCGACCGAGCCGTTGCGGAAGCGGAACTGGGAGATATGGCCGTCGCCGTTGAAGCCGGTCGGCCATTCGTTTTCCGGCGGGCGGTACACGAAGTCGCACTGCATGCGGTAGAAGGTGCCGTCGATGTCGGACGGAATGTCGCCCCACACTTCGCAGTCATAGACGTCGGCCTCGAACCGCGTCGGCGCGGAGAAACCCGATGTCGGAAACATGGGGTGCCCACGGAAATCAACCGCCATAGTTCACTCTCCCTGTTCTTTCGCGATACTTCGATCGCGTGCGTCCCTCGGGACGAATTTGCTCCAATTTACCGAAGCTGCGCAGCCTCACCAATGTCGCAGCTGACTCTTCACCAGTGTTCGCGGCGCCTCAGTCCCCTGCCGCCAGGGTGTCGTGGATATAGGCCGCGAGGTCCTGAAGCTCCTCCGCCTCGTAGACGCCGGCGAAGGAGGGCATGCGGTTCCGGCCGGTGTGGACCACGGCCATAATGTCCGCGATCTCCAGCCCGCCGGTCAGCGGCGCGCCGCCGCCCTCGCCGCCCTCGCCGTCATAGCCGTGGCAGGGCAGGCAGCCGTCGCGGTACAGCGTCTCGCCGCGGCCGCGGTCGGCCACGTAATCGGTGTCCGGCGCGGGGACCGGGCCGGACACTGCAGCGGCCTGCAGCGCCGCCTGGGCCTGCGGGTCGACCGGGTCCATCGTTCCGTTCAGCGAGAACATCCAGATACCGTCGCCGCGCTCCCCGTCGCCGAAGACGCTGCCGCCGGCATGTACGACGACCTTCTGCACGCCATCCTGCATGAAGGTGGTGACGGTGGTGTTCACGCCCGCGTCGGTCTGGAACTCCCACAGCAGGGAGCCGTCGGCCGGGTCCATCGCGGTCAGGCGGCCGTCGCTGCGCCCGACGAACAGCAGGTCGCCGGCGGTCACGACCGAGCCGTTATAGCAGGCCTCGCGCCAGGACTGGCGCCAGCGGATGCGGTTGGTGGTCACGTCCAGGGCGACGAACAGCCCCCCGTCATGATGCAGACCCTGGCCCATCGTGCCGCCGAAATAGGGGACGTTGTCCACCTTCTCCTGAAGCGGCAGCTCGATGACATAGGTCGTCGGCCGGTCGGTCAGGCAGACATACATCGTCTCGCTGCGCGGGTCGTAGGAGCTGGGCGGCCAGTTGGCCCCGCCCTGCGGACTCGGGCGCATCATCCGCCGCTCGGTCCAGAACGGGGTGAAGATGCGGCCCTGATTATAGAGCGTGCCGTCGGGCTCCAGCGTGGCGCCCTCCGGCGGGATGTCGATCTGGTGCTGGACCAGCGCATCGCCGATCGGGAAGGGCTGGGTCGGGGAGGTGTGCTGTTCGGCGAGCTGCGGCACCGCCCGCTCCTCGATCCCGATCAGCGGCTCGCCGGTCTCGCGGTCGAGGATATAGGCGAAGCCGGTCTTGCCGACCTGGACCAGACCCTTGCGCATCCGGCCGTCGACTTCGGCGTCGAACAGGATGACCGGGTTCGGCGCGTCGAGGTCCCAGATGTCGTGGTGGATTTCCTGGAAGTGCCAGCGGCGCTCCCCGGTCTCGATATCCAGCGCGACGATGGAGTTGTTGAACAGATTGTCGCCCGGACGGACCGAGCCGTTCAGCACCGGCCCCGGATTGCCGGTGGAGAAATACAGAAGGCCGAGTTCGGGATCGACGGCGGGCGTCTGCCAGACCGGCGCGCCGCCCTTGGTGTAGGCGTCGCTGTCCTGCGGCCAGGTGTCGTGGCCGAACTCGCCCGGACCCGGCACGGTGTAGAAGCGCCAGATCAGCTCCCCCGTCTCCGCGTCATAGGCGGAGATGTGACAGCGCACGCCCATCACCCCGCCGGACACGCCGGTGATGACCATGCCGTCGTAATAGAGCGGCGCGGAGGTGATGGAGTAACCCTCGCTCCAGGGCGCGACCTCCACCGACCAGACCGGCTCCCCGGTCAGCTGATCCAGCGCGACGAGTTTGGCGTCGAGCTGGGTGGAGAAGACCTTGCCGGCGCCGATGGCGACGCCGCGGTCGGACTTGCCGAACGGGCTGCCGGCCTGCGGCGCGGGCGCGCCGTCATAGGACCACAGGATGTCGCCGGAGCCTGCGTCGATGGCGAAGACATCGTTGTCGCCGTTGGAGACATAGAGCGTGTCTTCATAGGCCAGGATCTGGGCTTCACCGGAATTGCCCGGGCCCGTGCCCGAGCCCATGCGCGCCACCCATTCGGCCTTCAGGTCCGTCACATTGGACTGGTTGATCTGGTCCAGCGGGCTGAAGCGCTGATTGGTCAGCGTGCCGCCATTGGTCACCCAGTTGTCCTGCGGCAGCTGGGTCAGGTCCTGCGGCGTGAAGGCCGGGGCGGGCTGGATGTCCTGAGCGACAGCCGAGCTGGCGATGGCGGCGATGGCGGCGGTGGCGCAAAGAATGGCGCGCATGTCTGGTTCCCTCTTCCCTTACGGGTTCGCTGGCGGCTGGCCGGCGACGAGCCGGACCACATAGGCCGCCACGTCGTGCAGCTCTTCGGTCGAATAGGCCGCGCCCAGAGCGGGCATGTCGCCCTTGCCGTTGGAGGCGACGGTCATGACGTCCTGGACGCTGAGCATGTTGGTCAGCTGGGCCCCGCCCTCGTGCCCGCCCTGCCCGTCCGGGCCGTGGCAGATGGCGCAGACCGCGGCGAAAATCTTCTCGCCGCTATCCAGGTCAGGGGTGCGGTCCGGAACCTCGATCACGGCGGCCTCCAGCCCCGGCATTCCGGGCGCGGGCGCCGGGGCCGGATCGGCGGCGCCGGGCGGCAGGGGCTCCATTTCCCCATTCAAAGAGAACAGCCACAGGCCGTCGCTCTTCTTGGTGCGGGCGAATGTCGTCCCGGCGGCCAGGATCGCGACATATTGCGTCCCTTCCCACTCGAACACGGCCGGCGGGGCGTTCAGCCCGGCGTCGGTCTGGAATTCCCAGAGCAGCTCGCCGGTGTCGGAATTCAGCGCGGTCATGCGGCCGTCATTGCGGCCGAGGAAGACCAGCCCGCCGGCGGTTGCGGCCGAGGGATTGTCGCAGCGCGAGGCCCAGGCCTGGCGCCAGGCGATGCGATTGGTGCGCAAATCCATCGCCGCATAAATGCCGCGCACCGGCGCGTCGGCGCGCTGGAACACGCCGCCCATATAGGTGGTCGGCGGCTCCGGCTCGATCCGGTCCAGACCCTCATGAACGCCGCCGCCGATATTGTCGTTGGCGCAGATGAACATCAGATGCCGCTCCGGGTCGTAGGAGCTGGGCGGCCAGTTGGCGCCGGCCGACGGCTTCCACAGGACCGGCGTCTCGCCATAGGGGGTATAGGTGCGCCCCTCGTTCGGGATCTTGGCCCATCCCTCCGGCGGGATGTCGATGAAATGGGGCATGATGTCGTCGCCGATCGGGATCGGCTGGGTCGCGGCGGTGTGCTGGGACGGCTCCTGCGGCACCGGCGTCTCCGGCGCGCCGATCAGCGGCTCGCCGGTCGTGCGGTCCAGGATGAAGAGATAGCCGGACTTGCCGATCTCGGCCGCGCCCTTGCGCAATTCCCCGTCGATCATGGCGTCGAACAGGATCACCGGCTGGGGCGCGTCATAGTCCCAGATGTCGTGATGCACCTGCTGGAAGTGCCAGCGGTATTCGCCGGTGTTCACGTCCAGCGCCACGAAGGAGGTGCTGAACAGATTGTCGCCGGCGCGCGTGGCGCCCGACAGGTCCGGCCCCGGATTGCCGGTGGTGAAGATGATCAGGCCGAGCTCGGGATCGACGGCCGGCGTCTGCCACAGCGAGGCGCCGCCATATTTCCAGGCGTCGCTGTCCTGCGGCCAGGTGTCGTGGCCGAATTCGCCCGGGCCGGGGATCAGGTTGAAGCGCCAGACCAGGTCTCCGGTGTCCGCGTCGAAGGCGTCGATATGGCCGCGGATTCCGTACTCGCCGCCGGCGTAACCGGTGATGACCATGCCGTCGTAATAGAGCGGCGCGCTGGTGAAGCCGTAGCCGTCCTCCGCCTTTTCGGGCTGGATGTCCCAGACCACCTCGCCGGTGCGCTGGTCCAGCGCGACCAGGCGGGCGTCGCCGCGGCCGACGAAAATCTTGCCGTCGCCCATGCCCACGCCGCGGCTGACCCGGGCGCAGCACAGGATCACCTCATCCGAGGCGATATTCGCCAGATATTCCCAGATGATCTCGCCGGTCTCGATATCGATGGCGAAGACGTCGTTCGCCCCGGTGGTGATGTAGAGGACGCCCTCCCAGAACAGCGGCTGGGCCTGGCCGGAGAATTCCGGGCCGACGCCCGAGCCGTTCAGCGAGGCGCGCCAGACGGCCTTCACATCCGACACGTTTTCGCGGTCGATCTGGGTCAGCGGGGAATAGCGCTGATTGGCCAGATTGCCGCCATTGGTCGGCCATGAGGTGACGGGGTCGGCGGCCAGCTGCTCCGGCGTGAAGGCGGGAGACGCCGGCGCGGTCTGGGCCAAGGCGGCGGCCGGCGCGATCAGCGCGGCGGCGAGGAAGGCGGGGGCGAGTCTCATTCTTCAGCGACCAGGTCTTCGGTGATGTAGGCGGCGACGTCGTGCAGTTCGGCGGTCGAATAGATCGCCGCGAAGGCCGGCATGGTGTTCTGGCCGTTCGCCAGCACCGTCATGATGTCGGACGCCGACAGCGCCTCGGTCAGCGCGGCGCCGCCCATCGGACCGCCCTGCCCCGTCTCGCCATGGCAGGCGATGCAGGACTGCACGTACATGGCGCGGCCGTGCAGCAGGTCGGGCGTGCGGCCCGGCGGCGGCGACAGCTCCACGCGCTGCTGCGGCGCGGCGCCTGGGGCGGCGAACTGGCCCGCCGGATCGCCGGCGCCCGGCGGCAGTTCGTCCATCCCGCCCTCCAGCGAGAACAGCCACAGCCCGTCGCTCTTGCGCGTCGGATTCAGCGCGGTGCCGGCGGCGTAGGCCGCCACATATTGCCGGCCGTTGTGTTTGAAGCTGATGGAGGGCGCGTTGACGCCGCCGTCGGTCTGGAACGACCAGAGCTGGCGGCCCGTCGCGCTGTCCAGCGCGGTGAAGCGGCCGTCATTGCGGCCGACGAAGACGATGTCGCCTGCGGTGGCGAGCGAGCCGGAATAGCAGGTGTCCGCCCATTGCTGGATCCAGCGGATGCGGTTGGTGGTGACGTCCACCGCCGCATAGATGCCGCGCCGCGCGCCGCGCACCCGCTCCACCGTCGCGCCGGAATACACGTCGCCGGGAAGGACCGGATAATCCTCGTCCACATCGGAGGCGCCCCAGAATCCGTCGATGGCGCAGACATAGAGCAGGCCCGTGTCCGGATCGTAGGCGTTGGGCGGCCAGTTCATCGCTGCGAACGGCTTCCACAGGACCGGCGTGTCCCAGAAAGGCGTGAAGATGCGCCCCTCGTTCACCAGGTCGAAGCCCTCTGGCGGGATGTTGATGAATTGCGGCACCAGCGCGTCGCCGATCGGGAAGGGCTGGGTCGGGGAGGTCAGCTGGCGCGGCTCCTGCGGGACGGGGCGTTCCTCGATCCCGATCAGGGGCTCGCCGGTTTCCCGGTCCAGCAGATAGACCCAGCCGGTCTTGCCGGCCTGGGCCAGGCCCTTCCGCATTTCGCCGCCGATCTCGATATCGAACAGCAGGGTCGGGTTGGACGCGTCATAGTCCCAGATGTCGTGATGCACTTCCTGGAAGTGCCATCTGTATTCGCCGGTATGGACGTCCAGCGCGACGATGGAGGAGGTGAAGAGGTTGTCGCCTTCGCGCATCGCCCCGTTCATCACCGGCCCGGGGTTCGACGTGCCGAAATACATCATGCCCAGCTCGGCATCGATGGCCGGGGTCTGCCACACCGCGCCGCCGCCATATTTCCAGACCTCGGAATCCTGCGGCCAGGTGTCGTGGCCGAACTCGCCCGGTCCGGGCACGGTGTAGAAGGTCCAGATCAGGTCGCCGGTTTCGGCGTCATAGGCCTGCATCCGGCCCCGCGTGCCCAGCACCCCGCCCGAGGTGCCGGTGAACACCATGCCGTCGTAATAGCGCGGCGCGCTGGTGATCGAATAGTGCTCCAGCGGGTCGGCGATCCGGACCGACCAGACCAGTTCGCCGGTCTTCTGGTCGAGGGCCTCCAGCACCGCGTCCTGGCGGCCGATGAAGATCTTGCCTGCGCCCATGCCCATGCCGCGCGAGGCCCAGCCGCAGCAGGCGGCGCGCAGTTCGGGGTCCAGCTTCGCGTAATAGCTCCAGAGCTGCCGCCCGGTCTCCACGTCCACCGCGAAGACGTCGTTGTCGCTGGTGGTCACGTAGAGCACGCCGTCGAAATAGAAGGGCTCGCCCTGGTTCGAGGCGCGGGGGGTGATCCCGGACCCGCCCAGCGAGGCGCGCCATTCGGCCTTCAGCTGGCCGACATTGTCCTTGTCGATCTGATCCAGGGGCGAATAGCGCTGATTGGCCAGATTGCCGCCAAAGGTCGCCCACATATCGGTGGGCGGGGGCGTCAGCTCTTCCGCCGCGAACGCCGGAGACGCGGGCGCGCTTTGCGCCAGCACCGCCCCGGCCGCCGCCACGGATATCGCACAAACGCCGATGGCTGCACGGAACAAGCCCATGCCGCTTTTCCTCCCCAAGGTATGCGGATTCTTGTTGTTGGGCCTCAGTCTAAAGGGCTGAGCCTGATTTTTGAAATGCTAGAAGCAATCATGACAGGTTTTTCACTATCCCCTTGACCGCCTCCCCCGCTATCTCATCGCGGAGGCATAGGGCCTAGAGCCAATTGCCTTACAAAATAAAACGCTTAGGGGGAGGAAAACGTGTCCGACAACCATGGAATGAGTCGATTTGCGCGTATGCTGACGGCCTGCGCGTCGCCGCTAGCATTGCTAGCGACAGGCTCAGCGGCGCTGATCGCCGGGCCTGCTCAGGCGCAGGAACAGACCGTCAGCGACGTGGTGGTGGTGACCTCGCGCTATCGCGAGGAAAGCGTTCAGACCACGCCGCTGGCCATCACCGCGATGTCCGCCGCGGACCTTGAAGAAAAATCGATCGAGAACGTGGAGGACATCGGCCAGTTCGTGCCGAACGCCTTCTTCCGCGAAAATGTCGGCAATTACGGCCCGACCAGCACGATCGGCCTGCGCGGCGTGAACCAGCAGGACTTTTCCTACGCCTTCGAGCCGGCGGTCGGCCTGTACGTCGACAATGTCTATCACGGCACGCTGACCGGGTCGGACATGGACCTGCTGGACCTGCAGCGGATCGAGGTCCTGCGCGGGCCGCAGGGTACGCTGTTCGGCAAGAACAGCCTGGGCGGCGCCATCCGCCTGATCACCCGCAAGCCGGAAGGTGAAGGCGCGGGCCTGATCCAGGGCGCGGTCGGCGACTATGACCTGTACGAACTGCGCGGCTCCTACGACTTCACGCTGGTTCCGGACCGGATTTTCGCGCGCGTCTCGGCGCTGGGCAAAACCCGCGACGGCTACGGCTCGTCGCTGGACTTCGCCTGCCAGATGGCGGCGAACGGCACGCCGGGCCTGGCCGGATCGCTGACGCCGGACCCGAACGCGGGCGACGATTGCGAGCTGTATTCGCTGGGCGGATCGAAGACCGGCGCGGTTCGCGCCCAGATCCGGATCCTCGCCACGCCGCGGTTCGAGATCAATCTGACGGCGGATTATTCCAACAAGCGGCAGGAGCCGCTGCCGCAGACCCTGCTGACCATGCATGGCGGGCTGTTCGACACCGGCTATGACGTCGGCGTCATCAACCCGACCTTCGGCGTCCGCTACACGCTGGACGACCGCTTCGTGACGGGCGATCCGTACACGAACTACAGCTCCTACGCCGATCCGCTGACGGGCCAATGGTACAACCCGCACGCCCGGACCGAGGCGATGGGCTTCTCGTCCGACTTCGACTGGGAGATGTCCGACAACATCAACGCGACCATCGTCGCGGCCTATCAGAAGTACGATTCCCGCTGGTCGAGCGACACGGACTTCACCCCGTTCCCAGTGCAGGGCACCTATCAGCTCCAGGAACACGAGCAGGTTCAGCTGGAAGCCCGGCTGGCCGGCACGGCGTTCGAGGACAAGCTGGAATGGGCGGCCGGGGCGTTCTTCTATGACTCCAACAGCCGCGCCTACAACACGACCGAGTTCGGGGCCTTCGACTATTCGGGGCTGCTGCTGAACTTCATCGCGGACGACTATTATTACACCCGTAACAAGTCGACCTTCCTGCACCTGATCTACGACATCACCGACCGGTTCTCGATCTCCGGCGGCCTGCGGTTCACCGAGGAAAAGAAGAGCAATATCTTCGACCACCAGCCGGGTCTGGCGGCGACGTCGGCGTCGTTCGGCGAAAGCCGCTGGGACTGGAAGATCAGCGCGGACTACTCCCCGACCGACTGGGTGTTCCTGTACGCCCAGGTCGCGACGGGCTTCCGCTCCGCCGGCTTCACGCCGCGGATCTTCACCGTCGGTCAACTGCAGGGCATCCCGAGCGAGGAGGTCCTCTCCTACGAAGTCGGCGCGAAGTTCAATCTGTATGAAGGCCGCGTCTTCCTGAACACGGCGGCGTTCACGTCCGAATACGACCCGCGTCTGATCCAGGTCGGCGGCGTGAACCAGTGCGACGCGCCGAGCAATCCGTCCCCGACGCCGTACTTCCTGCAGGGCGGCACCTGCCCGGCGGGCACGGCGCTGGCCGGGACGACGGGTCTGCCGTGGTTCTATTATTCCAACTCGCCCGGCAAGCTGAACGGGGCCGAAGCGGAACTGACCGCCGAACCCATCGACCGGCTGAACGTCAACTTCACGCTGGGCTATGTCGAGTACAAGAACGACCAGGACGACCCGACGGCGACCGACTATCGCGATCCGTCCGCCCTGCTGGTTCCGGAATGGTCGCTCAGCGCCGGCGTGCAGTACGCCTTCGAGCTGTTCGGCGACGCGGATCAGACCCTGACCCCGCGTCTGGACTGGACCTATCAGTCGCACCGCACCAGCGGCGCGGTGAACCAGCCCAACACGTGCCCGGAGGAGTGCGTTCCCGGCTATGACCTGTTCAACGCCCGGCTGACATATGACAACGCCGACAAGGACTTCACCCTGGCCGCGCAGGTGACCAACCTGTTCGACGACTTCTACTGGCAGCAGCTGGGCGCGGCGGTGACCGCCACCGGCGGCGTGCCGACGGCCCGCACCGGGGTTCCGGGCGAGCCGCGGATGTTCAAGCTAATCGCCACCAAGCGGTTCTAGACCCCCTTTAGAACCGCCAAAGGCAGAACCGCCGGGGCCAATGGCCCCGGCGGTTTCTTTTTGCCTTGTTGTCCGAAAGGTTTTTTAGCTGCGGGCCCGGGCCGGCAGGAATTGCGGCGCGATGTGCAGGTCGGTGGCCAGGCGCAGCTTCTTCAGGATCAGCAGCACGGTGCCGTTGTAGTCGACCAGCCGGTTGATCAGCCCGTGCTTGGGCAGATGCAGCGCGCTGCGCGGGAAGTCGTGGTGGTGGGTGTGGAACGCCTCGCCGCCGGTCAGCAGCGCCAGCAGCCAGACCAGCCAGGCCGGAGCCTGGAGATGGCCGACGACATTCACGCCCAGCGTCGTGGCGTGGAACTGGGCCGCTCGGCCCATCACCGCCGCGCCGTGCAGCATCGCCGCCAGCAGCAGCGACCCGCCCAGCAGATGGACGATGACATAGAGCGCGGCCGGCAGGACCAGGTGCACCAGCGCGGTCAGCGCGATGTAGTGCCGGTCGGTGAAGCGGGCGAGCGGCAGGCGCGACAGCCAGGCCGCCATCGGCCGCTTCAGGTCTTCCGGGTCGCGCCAAAGCAGCCAGCCGATCCACGCCCAGAACTTGCTTTCCTTCGGATTGTGCGGATCGCCCGGCTGGTCCGACAGGCGGTGATGCTGGGAGTGATAGTTCACCCAGTCGGTCAGCTTGCCCTGCATCGCCAGGATGCAGTTCATGATGACGAAGAACTGGGCCGGGGCGCGCAGATGGCCGGCGCGGTGCTGCCACACCCGGTGCAGCGGACCGATGCCCTGGTTGCACAGGAAGACGGTCAGGGCGAACACCCCCGCGGACAGCGGCAGGAACCACCAGGCCAAATGCAGGCCCGGCAGCGCCAGACCCAGGATCAGCGCGCCGAGGAACACGGCGACGCCGAGCGCCGGATAGATGACGGCGGAAAACAGGCTGGGCCAGTCCAGCGAGCGCCAGGAGCGCGGGATCGCGACGGAGCGCGGAAGCGGGGCGGAAAGCGGGTTGGGCATCGGAAACGCGCTAGTCCTTCAGCGTCGGCGTATATACCGGGTTAATCGGATTTGCGGCCCGCGCACAGGGGCGTCCGGCGCGGACCGGGCCGAACACTGGCCGATTGCGCGCCGGGCCGCAATTGCGCCTGCGCACGTCGCGCCGGGGGGCCTTGCGCACGTTTCAGTGAGGCGCAGAGCCGCAGGGCCGCCAAGGCGTTAGATTCCCCGCGCCGGAAACCGCGCACGTTGAATTTCGCGCTTCCAAGGGAGGACCGCCATGTCCAGACGATTCGCAGCCATCCTGTCCATCGGCGCCGCTGCGGCGGCGCTGACCGCCGCCGCGCCTGCCGCCGCCCATCACGGGTGGAGCACTTATGGCGCCGAGGATTTCGAACTGACCGGGACGGTCAAGGAAGTCCGCCTCGGCAATCCGCACGACATCCTGATCGTGGAGGCCGACGGCGAGGAATGGGAGGTCTGGCTGTCCCCGCCCAGCCGCAGCCGCAGCGCCGGGTTCGACGAGAACGCCATTGCCTTCGGCGACACGGTCACCGCGTTCGGCAACCGCAAGAGCGACCCGGAAATTTTCGAAATGAAGACGCGAAAGATCACGGTCGAGGGCGAGGAATACGAGCTGTATCCCGAGCGGCTTTAAAGCCCGCTCCAGCGAGGATCAGATCGCGGCGGCGGAGGGGGCTTCGTCCTCTTCCGCCTCGTCCTCGCGCTGGCGCTCGGCCTTCTTCACCTTCTGGATCGCGCGCTGGCGTTTCAGCCGCGACAGATGGTCGATGAACAGCACGCCGTTCAGATGGTCCATCTCGTGCTGGATGCAGACCGCGTAGAGGCCTTCGCAGTCTTCCTCCACCTGTTCGCCGTCATAATTCATGTAGCGGATGCGCACCTGCGAGGGCCGCTCCACCTCGTCATAGATGTCGGGGACGGAGAGGCAGCCTTCCTCATAGGGAAGCAGGTCCCGGTTCGCCGTCACGATCTCCGGATTGACGAAATAGCGCGGCTGGGGCTCCTCCCCCTCCCGCGCCAGATCCATGACGATCACGCGCTTGGGCACGCCGACCTGAACGGCGGCGAGGCCAATGCCCGGCGCGGCGTACATCGTCTCCAGCATGTCATCCATCAGCGCGCGGATGTCGTCATCCACGGCGCCCACGGGGGTGGAGACCTGTTTCAGGACCGGGTCCGGAACGGTGAGGATTCGCCGTATCGCCATGGGTTTTCAGGTAGGCGCCGGGGCGCCCGGGGTCAAGTTTTCGGCGCCGCGCCCCGTAGCCCCGTCAGTCGCCGCACAGATGGCGGGCGGAGACCGGCCAGACCCGGCGCGGGCCGGCGATCCATGCGTCCGGCGTGCGCCCGAAGACCTGCGCGAAGGCCGGATCGCAGACATTCAGCCCGCCTGCGTATGCGCCGAAGGCCGGCATGACCAGGCGCTGGCCGTCGCTGGCGAAACAGCGCCGGCGCACCGAGCGGCCGGCCGCGCGGACGCGCGCCACCGGATGCAGATGGCCGCACACCTCCCCGCGCGCGGGACCCGGCGCGGGCAGATGGCGCAGGACCAGACCGTCCAGCGCCAGCTCGGCCGCGACCTCCCCGCCCAGATTCACAGGCGGCGCGGGGTCGTGATTGCCCTCCACCCAGACGAAGCGGCGGACCGAGGCGGTGACGGCGCGGATGCGCGCCGCGTCGGCGGGCGACAGACGGGCGCAGGCCGCGCCGTCATGGAAGGAATCCCCCAGGCTGACCACGATTTCGGGGCGCCAGACCGCGATCAGCGCCTCCAGCCGCGCCAGCGCGTCGGCGGTGTCGTAGGGCGGCAGGAACTGGCCGCGCTGGGCGAAGGCGGAGCCTTTTTCCAGGTGCAGGTCGGAGACGATAAGCGCACCGCACGCGGGCAGGATCAGCGCGCCGGAGGCGTCGGCCAGCACTTCAGTTCCCGCGAGCGGAAACGGCGCCGCGGCGCCGAAATCGTCCGGTACGGCGTGCAGGGCGGCGGTCATCGGCGGGGCGGCAATCCAGTCGGCGTGCAAAGCATGGACTGACCCTAGCCCGGAATGGCGCTAAGACCAGCGCAGGAGACAGGGTCATGCACAGCAACGCCGCAGACGCCGACATATGCGCGCCGCAAAGCGCCAGTCCCGCCGCGCGCCTGTTCGCGGGCGCGCCGGATTCGGTCGGCTTCCGCAAGCTGCGCAAGCGGCTGGTGCGGCAGGCGGCGGAGGCGATCAGCCGCTACGCCATGGCGCGGGACGGGGAACGCTGGCTGGTCTGCCTGTCCGGGGGCAAGGATTCCTACACGCTGCTGGCGGTGCTGCTGGATTTGCAGGCGCAGGGCGCGCTGCCGGTCGAGCTGGTCGCCTGCAATCTGGACCAGGGCCAGCCGGGCTTCCCCAAGCACGTCCTGCCGGACTGGCTGGACGCGCTGGGCGTGAAACGGCGGATCGAGACGCGCGACACCTATTCCATCGTGACGGAAAAGATTCCGGAAGGGCGGACCTATTGCTCGCTCTGCTCGCGCCTGCGCCGGGCAATTCTATACCGCGTGGCGCGGGAGGAAGGCTGCGGCGCGATCGTGCTGGGCCATCACGCCGACGACGCGCTGGAGACCTTCTTCCTGAACATGTTCCATGGCGGGAAGCTGGCCGCCTTGCCCCCGAAACTGCTGAACGACGACGGCGACCTGACCGTGCTGCGCCCGCTGATCCTCAGCGCCGAGGCCGACATCGAAAAATTCGCCGCGGCGATGGATTTCCCGATCATCCCCTGCACGCTGTGCGGATCGCAGGAGGGCGCGCAGCGGGGACAGATCAAGGCGATGCTGGGCGAGTGGGAGGCGGCGAATCCGGGCCGCAAGCAGGTGATGGCGGCCGCGCTCGCCAACGCCAATCCGTCGCATCTGCTGGACCCGGCCCTGTTCGATTTTGCGCGGCTTTCGCGCAACAGTTGAGCGCGATCTGGCGCGCACCCCGAAAATCTGGCCCCGCTGGTCTATGTCCTTGCGTCGAGCGGGCGTATAGACCGCCCCCTTCGTGGCGCATCCGCGCCGCAATTCTGAAGCCCGTGCGAGGGAGGCGTTACATGCATCACGTTGCCAGCCGCCTTCCGTCGGAATCGGAAAAACGCCGAGACGCCATCTAGGCCTCTTCGCGTACCCCGGATTTTTTCCACCACATTTCAGGCTTCAGAACGCCATGACCACACGGACATGGCCGGGATTGCTGTCCCGATTCAGGCTTTTCGGTCTGAGGGCCAGCCGCCCGGCGACACAACATAACCCGCAGCGCGACCGCGCGCGGGCCAGAGCCGCCTTGCGCGGCCAGCTGAGCGATCATCTGCTGCGCGATATCGGACTGGGCGAGGGCTAAGCGCCCTCGCCCCTTCGGCTCACGCTTCGCCCTCAGGCGGCCGGCGCGTCGATGCGCGTGGCCTCTTCGATCAGGTCTTCGGAGACGCTGGCGAGGATTGCCTCCGCCGCGTCGCCGTGCACGGACTCCCGTCCGATCTCCACCATCAGCGGCACGGCCAGCGGCGACAGCCGGTCCAGGTCCGCATGCACGATATTGCCGCGGATCCGGGCCAGCAGGTCGGACAGGCGGCGGATGTCCAGAAGGCCGGAGCCGGCGTCCTGCCACGCAGCCTGCAGCAGGATGTGATCCGGCTCGTGCCGGCGCAGCACGTCGTAGATCAGGTCGCTGCTGAAGGTGACCTGGCGGCCAGACTTCTCCATGCCGGGAAAGCGCCGCTCGATCAGCCCGGCGATGACGGCGCAATTGCGGAAGGTCCGCTTCATCAGCGGGGTTTCCTCCAGCCAGGCGTCCAGATCGTCGCCCAGCATGTCCTCGTCGAACAGCGCCTGCAGGTCGACGCCGGACATGTCGCGCAGGCCGTGGACCGCGAGCGCGTATTCGGTGGCGACGAAGCCCAGCGGATGCAGGCCCGCGCGGTCCAGCCGCCGGGTCAGCAGCATGCCAAGGGTCTGGTGCGCCAGACGCCCCTCGAACGGATAGGCGGCCAGATAGAAGCGGTTCGCGCGGGGAAACGTCTCCACCAGCATCTGGTCGGGCTGCGGGATGATGGAGCGCAGGCGCTGGATCTCCAGCCATTCGCAGACCTGGGCCGGCAGGCCGCGCCAGTCGCCGCTGGAAATGCGCGCCCGCACGCGCGCGGCCAGATAGGTGGTCAGGGGAAACTTGCCGCCCTCATAGGACGGCACTTTCGGGTTTTCCGCCGCGCTGCGGTTCACCAGCGCGTCGGTTTCCTGCAGCCCCACAAACTCCAGCACCTCGCCCGCGAACACGAAAGTGTCGCCGGGGGACAGATGCTCGATGAACCATTCCTCGATCTCCCCCAGCTTGCGCCCGGCGCGCCCGCCCCGTCCGGCCAGGCGCACGCTGACCATCGGCGCCTCCACGATCGCGCCGACATTCAGGCGGTGGCGGGCGGCAAAATCGGCGTTGCGGATGCGGTAGCGGCCATCCTTGCCCGTCACTAGACGGCGGAACCGGTCATAGGAGCGCAGCGCGTAGCCGCCGGTGGCGGCGAACTCCAGAACGCGGTCGAACGCCTCCCGCGTCAGATCGGCATAAGGGGCGGAGGACCGAATTTCGGCGAACAGCTCTTCGGGCAGGAAGGGGTCGCCGATGGCGCGGCCGACGACATGCTGGGCCAGGACGTCCAGCGACCCGGCCTTCGGATCCTCGCCGTCCAGCGCGCCTTCCTCCACCGCCTCCCGGGCGGCGTCGCATTCCAGCGCCTCGAACCGGTTATAGGGGACCAGCAAGGCGCGGGAGGGTTCGTCCAGCCGGTGATTGGCGCGGCCGATCCGCTGCAGCAGGCGGGAGGAGCCTTTGGGGGCGCCGAGCTGGATCACCAGGTCCACGTCGCCCCAGTCGATCCCCATGTCGAGCGTGGAGGTGGCGACCACGGCGCGTAGTTTGCCGGCGATCATCGCCGCCTCGACCTTGCGCCGCTGCTCCACCGCCAGCGAGCCGTGGTGCAGGGCGATGGGCAGGTTGTCGTCGTTGATCTGCCACAGCCACTGGAAGGTCAGCTCCGCCTGGGCGCGGGTGTTGACGAAGACCAGGGTGACGCCGGCGCGGCGGATCTGCTGGTACAGCTCCGCCATCGTGTGCGCGCCGGTATGCCCGGCCCAGGGCACGCGCTCTTCCGACACCAAAACGTCGACATGCGGCGGCGCGCCGGGGTCGCCCTTCACCAGCTCCGCCATGTTCTCCTCCTCCGGGCTCTGGGGGACGAGCCAGCGGGCGTAGAGGGCGGGGTCGCGCACGGTCGCGGACAGGCCGACGCGGCGGGCGGCGGGCGCGTATTTGTGGATCGCGGACAGGCCGAGCGACAGCAGGTCGCCGCGCTTCGACGGCGCCAGCGCATGGATTTCGTCCAGCACCACGGCCTTCAGGTCGCCGAAAAAGCCCTGGCCGTTCTCGCTGGCCACCAGCAGGGCCAGCTGTTCCGGCGTGGTGAGGAGGATGTCCGGCGGATGGGCGCGCTGGCGCGTGCGGCGCGAGGGCGGGGTGTCGCCGGTGCGCGTTTCGATCCGCACGTCCAGGCCCATCTCCTCCGCCGGGGCCATCAGGTTGCGGCGAACGTCGACGGCCAGCGCCTTCAGCGGCGAGATATAGATGGTGTGCAGCCGGTGCGGGCGGGACTTGCCGCCCCCCTGGGCAGCGATGTCGATCAGGCTGGGCAGGAAACCGGCCAGCGTCTTGCCGCCGCCGGTCGGCGCGGTCAGCAGGACGTGCCGGCCCGCTTGGGCATGGGACAGCAGCTCCATCTGATGGCGCCGCGGCGCCCAGCCGCACGCGGCGAACCAGGACGCGAACGGTTCGGGCAGACCGGAGGAGGGATCGGACGCGGGCCGGGCGAGCATGGCGCCAGTCTAGCGGGACGATGACCCGCGCGGAATTTGGCGCGCTGCGGCGTGCGGGGCGGGCGCGCATGATGCTATCGGTTGGAAAAGAGTGGGAAGGACGCGATGGCGGGCGAGCCGGCAGCGGAGGCCGATTTCATCATCGTCGGGGCGGGCAGCGCCGGCTGCGTGCTGGCCAACAGGCTGAGCGCCGATTCCGGCAACCGCGTCCTGCTGCTGGAGGCCGGCGGCGAGGCGCGCCATCCGATCATCGAATCGCCACTGACCTGGATGCAGGCGGCCGCCGACGAGCGCTTCATCTGGGGCAATGAAAGCGAGCCGGACCCGCATCTGCTGGGCCGGACCCAACCGGTGCCGCGCGGCAAGGCGCTGGGCGGCACCTCGGCCATCAACGGCACGATGTATGTGCGCGGCCACGCGGCGGATTTCGACGCCTGGGCCGCGGCGGGGCTGGACGGGTGGAGCTATCGCGAGGTGCTGCCCTATTTCCGCCGGTCGGAGGATCACTGGCGGGGCGAGAGCGAAATCCATGGCGCGGGCGGGCCGCTGCGCGTGTCGCCCATGGCGCCGGACCCGGTTCTGTATCCGGCCTTTATCGAGACCGCGCGGGCGATGGGGTTCGATGAGGCGCCGGATTTCAACGCGCCTTCGCCCGAGGGCTTCGGCATGCCGGACTGCACGATCCGCAAGGGGCGGCGGGACAGCACGGCGCGCGCCTTCCTGGACCCCGTGCGCAGCCGGGCGAATTTGCGCGTGGAGACGCACGCGACAGTGACGCGCATCCTGATCGAGGACGGGCGCGCGGCGGGCGTGACGTTCATGCGCGGCGGACAGAGCCACAGCGTGCGCGCGGCGCGGGAGGTGATTGTGTGCGCCGGGGCGGTGAATTCGCCGCAAATCCTGATGCTGTCGGGCCTCGGCCCGGCGGCGCATCTGCAGGAGATGGGAATCGCGCCGGTCGCGGACCTGCCGGGCGTCGGCGCCAATCTGCAGGACCATCCGATCGCGCTGTCCTTCTGGGCCGCGTCCGGCCCGGTGACGTTCGACAGCCAGTTGCGGCTGGACCGCCTGATCCTGTCGGCCCTGCGCTGGCGCCTGACCGGGACCGGGCCGGCAGCGCAGAGCCCGATGTCGGTGCAGGGCTTCCTGCGCTCCTCCCCCGCGCAGGACCGGCCCGACTGGCAGTTCCAGATCGTGCATTCCAGCTATCAGGCGCGGCCCTGGTTCCCGCTGTGGCGCGCGGGCGCGGGGCATCAATTCAGCGCCGGGACGCTGCTGCTGAACCCGGACAGCCGGGGGCGGGTGACGCTGCGCAGGCCGGACCCGGAGGCTCTGCCCCGGATCTTCCTGAACTTCCTGGACGCGGAGGGCGATCTGGTCCGCCTGCGCGAGGCGGTGCGGTTCCAGCGCCGCTTCTTCGAGAGCGCGCCCGCCAGCGACCTGATTGCGGCGGAGATCGCGCCGGGCGGCGAGCCGGACGTGAAGGACAGCGACGAGGCCATCGACGGCTGGCTGCGCGCCACGGTGATGAGCGGAGGGCATGCGGCCTGCACCTGCGCCATGGGCGCCGGGCCGGACGCCGTGCTGGACGCGCAGCTGAAGGTGCGCAGCGTGGGCGGGCTGCGCGTCGCCGACGCCTCGGTCATGCCGAACATCGTGCGCGGCAACACCAATGCGCCGGTTATCATGATCGCGGAAAAGGCGGCCGACATGATCCTGGGCCGGCCGGCGCCGGCCCCAGAAGCCTAGCCGGTCAGCCAAGCGAAGGCGCGGCGCAGGAAGGCCGCTCCCTGCCCGCGCACCGGCGTCCCATGGGCCATCAGCACATTGTTCGCCGGCCAGGCCAGGACGCGCCGCACAGAGTCCCGCGCCGCAGCGCGGTCCAGGAACGCGACACGGAATTTGCGCGGCACGGCGGGCTCGGGCGCCGTCATCAGGTCTAGCCGCGCGACCACAGCGCGCCAGCCGGAAAAGCGGGCGGGGTCATGCTGCTGGATCAGGTCGGTGAACAGCACGGTTCTGCTCTGACGGTGGAAGAACACGATCTCCGTCGTGATCAGGTTTCCGCGCATGACCGCCTGATCGATCCGGTCCGCCCAGGCGGGGTCGGGCGCGTCATCCAGCACGCCGTCGAACGCGATGTCTCGCCGCTTCGCCCGCAGGGCCGGCGGGCCCCAGACCGCCGCATCCGGAAATTCGCGCGCCCAGTCCGCCAGCCACAGATCGTGCAGGCTGTTCGGCGCGACGATGTGGCGGACCGGCCCGAGGGTGGCGAGCGCGGCGCGCAGATCGGGCGTCAGCGCCACCGGAGACCAGACGAACAGGCCGCCATCGGCCAGCCGGATAAGGGCCATGCGCGTGGGATACGGGAACCCCGCGGTCTGCGTCTCCGGACCGTCCGCGATCCAGATATCGGGGCCGAATACGTCCAGCATCGCCGCCTCATTTTCGCCCATGGCCGGGCGGAGATTGCACGCCGGACCGGCGCCCGTCACGGGGAACGCACCATGCTTACGCTTCTTCTCAACGCCACGCTGGCCGGCGCCCCCGGCTGCACGGTGGAGGATGCGGTCTATGCGTTGCGGTCCGACACGCCGGTGACCGCGCGTTTCCATGCGGTGGATACGGGGCCGGACTGGCTGGCCGGCGTGGTGATGCAGATCGACGTGGCGGCGTCCGGCCGCACCTATTGGTGGCTGCCCTTTGGCGGCGGGTCGAGCGGCGTGTCCTATCTGGCTTCTGTTTCCGCGCCGCTGTCAGCGGACTGGAGCCCGCCCAGGGCCGGCGACGCAGACGCCCGCCCGCTGGGCGATATCCCCTATTGGGCGTTCGACGCCGATTACATGTTCCAGGAGGGCTACCCCATACGCGGCGCCCCGGCCCCGGCGCATTTCTTCCTGCCGGAGCTGGGCGACGCGCTGTGGTATCGGCAGATGGAGAACCGGGACTCCGCCGCGCGTCAGTTCTTCGACCTGGTTTCCTGCGGCCCGGACGGGCCGCAGGATAACGCGCCGACGGAACCGCCCGCCGAATAGGCTCCGCCTATTTTCCCGCCATATGCATCATGTCCGCCGGCAGGGGGTCGGTGCCCTCCCACTCCCGCCGCGTCTCCACCGGGATGGTCGGGAAGAAGGCGTTCACCGCGTGGATGCCGTCGCCATAGACCTTGAACGCCTCGAACGTGACCAGCGCGTTGCCGGGACCGTAGGAGCCGGTGTCGCCGAAATTCATCCAGAGCAGGACGACGGAATTTTCCTCGTCCACCGCGGCGACGCTGGCGGTGATGTCCGGGTGCTCCATGATGTTCTGGGTCTGCATGTCGCAGTCGTCGCGGCCGCAGCCGACGCCGGCGGTGATCACGCCGTTCTCGATCCGGTTGGTCCCCTCGACGAAGGGCGCGGTGACGTCGACAAAGCTGCCGATGCGCAGGCCCTCGGTATAGGAAACCGCGGTTTCGATCATTTCGGCGCGCGACAGGCGCTCGTCTTCCGGCACCGGATCGTTCATGTGCGGCACCGGCTTGCCGAGCTCGGTCGGCTGGAAGCGGGATTCCGGCGTGATGCGCTGGACCAGCGTTTCAACGCCGCCGATCTGGCCGTCCTCCAGATGCAGGACCAGCGAATAGAGGAGCTGGTCATCCGCCCCTTCCTTCATGGTGAAGTGAGAGGCCGCGACCTGGGCGTGGGTATCCAGATAGTCCTGCCGGAATTCGCCCTTGGCGGTGACGGTTTCCCACGCCCCCTCGCCCAGCTGCATCTCCTGCGAGTTCTGGGTGAAGCGCACATCGGCGGCCAGCGGCAGGGCGGACGGGTCCTGCGCCGCCAGCGCGTCCTGATATTGCGTGATGAGGCCGGCCAGACAGTCGCGGTCGCAATCGGCCGCAAAGGCCGGAGCGGAAACAGAAGCTGCGGCGGCGAAGACGCCGAGGGCGGCGGAGCGCGCCGCGAACGCGTGGAATCCAGACATGATCGGTCCTCCCCAGGACAATTATGGTCGCCGCGCGGTTTTTTCCGTGCGGTCGGGGCGGAGCTTGGGAGCGCGCCTTTCGCCGCGTCAAGGCCGGGCTAAGGTCTCCGCATGACGGAAACGGAATTTCTGGACGCCGCGCTGGCCAATCCGGCCAATGCCGCGCTGCTGGACCGGCTGGCAGCGATGGCCCTGCCGCAGGGCTATCTGGCCGCCGGCTGCCTGTTCCAGGCGCTGTGGAACCGCACGTCCGGGCGGGCCGCGGACTGGGGCGTGAAGGATTACGACGTCTTCTATTTCGACAAGTCCGACCTGTCCTGGGAGGCCGAGGACCGCGTGATCCGGCAGGTAAAATCTGCGACCGCCGATCTGGGCGTGACCGTCGAGGTGCGCAATCAGGCGCGCGTGCATCTGTGGTACGCCGAACGCTTCGGCGACGGCTATCCGCAGCTGCGCTCGGCCCGCGACGGGATCGACCGCTATCTGGTGGCCTGTACCTGTGTGGGCGTGGAGGCGGACGGGCGGGCGCTCTACGCCCCCGACGGGCTGGACGACCTCGCCGCCGGAAGGCTGCGCATCAATCCGCGCAATCCCCGGCCGGAGCTGTTCCGGCAAAAGGCCGAGAGCTATCGGGCGCGCTGGCCCTGGCTGACGGTTCTGGACTGAGGCTTAGGCCGCCGCGCGGCCGGCGCCGCCGGCCACAAGCCGGTCCAGCAGGTGCCGGGCGAGCCAGGCGACGCAGGGCGCGGCGACCCCGTCCCCGACCAGATGCAGGGCGGCGGTCTCGCCTTGCGGCAGGCGGTAGGAATCCGGCAGGCCCATCAGGCGCGCGGCCTCCCGCGCCCCCAGCTTGCGGACGCGGACCCGGTCCGGCTCGGCCAGGATCAGGAACTGGCGGGAGGAGCCGCCGCCCGGCGTGCGCAGGCAGCCGGCCAGCCCGTCGAAGCGGGCCTCGGCGCGCTGGACTTTTTTCCCTCGCACGCTGCGCATCCGGCGATAGACCGCGCCGACATGCGTCCCGCCCTGGTCCTGCAGCGCCCAGACGCGCTGCATGTGCAGGGGCGCCATCTTGTCCAGCAGAGCCTGGGTCTCCTCCGGCGAAAACCACAGATGGTCGGCGGGCCGCTTTTCCAGCACGCCGGCCAGGGTCAGCGTCCTGTCCGCCGGTTCGGGCAGACGCCACCAGACCCAGTTCGCCTTCACGTCGTCGGGCAGGGCCTCCGCCGCGCGGCGCACCGCCGGGGTGTGGAAGGGGGACGGGATGGACAGCCGGTCGGCGTCCGCCACCAACGCCGGATCCAGCGGGCGGTCCGCCTTCTGCGCGACGATGAACAGGCGCGGGCGGGATTGCGGGACGAAGCGCGCCGCGTCGATCTCCAACGCGCCGAACCGGTAATTGCGGCCGGCCAGCAGGCCGCACAGCGCCGCGAAATCCGCCCCGCCGCGCGAGGTCAGCAGGCCGGTGACATTCTCCAGAACGATCAAAGACGGTGCGCGGCCCTCGTCGTCCAGCGCCTCCATCAGCCGCCAGAAGCCGTAAAAGGCCCCCGAGCGCGACGGCGCATTGGCCCCGCGCGCGCCGAGGCCGGCGCGCGAGCCGGCCAGCGATAGGTCCTGACAGGGGAAGCTGGCCCAGGCCATGTCCGCGCGGCCGGGAAGGTCAGCGGCGGTCAGGTCGTAGACGTCGCGGCCGTCGAAATGGGCGCCGCCGAAATTGTCCAGATAGGCGGCCGCCTTCTTCGCGTCGTTGTCGTTGGCGAGCAGGCAGGTCCAGCCCGCGCCAAGGCCCAGCCGCGCCATGCCGCCGCCGGCGAAGAATTCGTAGAAGCCGCGCGAATCACCCATGGCCGTCATTTTAGGCCCTGAGCGGACGGCGCGGCGCAAAACAACGCCCCGGCGCCAGCAGTGAGCCGGTGCACACAAGGGCGATTTCGGCAGTGCAAAAAGGCCCCCGGAGGCCGAAGCGCCCGGGGGCCAGCATTGAGGAAGGCCGTAACCCCTTGACAGAATTACGATCTACAAAGGTGCCTAACACCGGACTCCGGAAGGGGTTCCAAACTTTTGTGAGCAACCGCCGTTTCGCAGACGCAATCAGCCCAGCGGCGCGTCATCCATGACCGGCAGGCAGGCGATCCGCACGCCGGAAATCTCGAACTCCAGATTCAGGCAGATCGTATCGCCCAGCGCCGCGCCGCCCGCGCCATAGAGCATCAGATGATAGCCGCCGGGGGCCAGAACGGCCTCGCCGCCGGACGGCACGTCCAGCGCGGCCTGCTGCTCCATCCGCATGACGCCGCCCTCGCCCATGGAGCTGGAATGCATCTCCACGCGGTCCATCTGGTCGCTGGTGACCGCGACCAGCCGATCGGAGCCGCCGGAATTGGACAGGGTGAAATAGGCCGCCGTGATGTCGCTGCCGCCGGGGGTGGCGCGCACCCAGCCATTGGAGATGTCGATAGCCGGCTCCGCGTCGCCGGAGGGCGAACAGGCCGAAAGGGCAAGCACCGCAACGGGGAGAAAGGCGACGAGCTTCATGTCGTGCTCCGTGGGGTTTGTTCTGGATTACGGGCGGGCGGGCGGCGCGTCCAGACGCCGCCCGTCCCGCATGGACCTTAGAAAGCGACCTGCCATCCCAGCGTCGCGGCGAAGTCGGTCTCCATCTGCGGGCCGTTCAGGTCCCGGTAGACAGGCAGACCCGCCTCGAACGCCAGGCGGTGGCCCTCCAGCGCGCCGGAGAAGGCGTAGTTCGCTCCGGCCAGCACAGTGAGGCTCTCGCCGCCATAGTTTTCGGGGTCGGCGGTCTGGACCGGCGCGGCGATGCGGGGATCGGCGCCGGAGATGTCACCCCAGATTTTCGCCTCGGCCCGAAGGGTCAGCGCCAGATGGGGAACCGGGGAGAAGCCGGCCCAGGCGGTGACCAGGCCCTCATTGCCCAGATGATAGTCGGCGTCGTTGTCATAGACGCGCAGCGTCGCGGCGCCCTGCGCGCCCCAGCTCCACTGGCCGGACGAGGCCGCCCAGGTGAGCGAGGCGAACGGGTCCACCGTGCCGGAGCCAAGCTGCATGGCGTAGGGCAGGGTCAGGACCGGCGTCGTGTTCATCGGCGTCAGGACCTGACCGGTTTCGTCGATGGAGCCGGTGGGCAGCGAGGCGCCCAACGCCAGGACCAGCCGGCGGCCCGGAGCGTCGTCCAGGCTGAACAGGGCCGAGAGCCTTGTATCGCCGAAGCCTTCGGACTCTGCGTCGAACGTGCCGCGCGGCGTGGCGCCCATCATCCCGGCATAGGTGAGATGGCTCATCGTCCTGGAGACGTAATTGGCCATCGCCATCAGCGTGACGCGGTCGCTGGGCGCCCACATCGCGCCGAACATGTGCATGTCCATATGCATGGACAGCGGGACGACGCGCAGGGTCGCCGGCGGGGCGTTCGGGTTGGCGATGGTGGTGACGATGGCGTCCGGCGCGATGGAGTCGTCGCCGACGCGATTGCCCTTCATGTCCATGTGCATGAAGCGGTAGGAGAGCATGAATTCGCCCTTTTCATGGGCGTGGTCGGCCATCACGCCGATGGGCGCGTGGTCGGCGGCCGGGTCCGCGAAGGCGGACGCCGGAAGCGCGGCCAGGGCGGCCGCGGCGAGAAGCTGTTTCATCGATAAATTCCGTGTCTGAGCGTTGAAGAATCGAACGGCTCAGACGGCGGGCGGCCCCCGGGGCGGGTTGGGGATCGCGTCCGCGCCGAGGGGCGCGGGACCGCGCGCGGGCGGCGTGAAACGGGCTTGAACCTGTACCCGCGCGGCGGGGACGGGCGCGGGCGCCGGGGCGACCCCGACCGGCGCGGCCATGGCCGCGCAGCACAGCGCGCAAAGCGGATCGTGATGCGGTGCGCCCCCGGCGGGCGCGGTCTTGCCGGTGGCGTCGAGCAGCGCCTCAACCGCCGCGGCGGCGGCCGGCTCGGCGTCGTCCCCGCACCAGAAATGACCGGCGGAATCGCCCGGCGCGGCCATCGCCGGCGCCGCGCCCTGAAGGGCGAGCGCCAGGGCGGCGAGGATCGCGAGGAGGCGGGCCGGGCTCATCGGGGCGTTATGCCCCGCCGGGCCGCGCGTGCAAGCGCCACGACGCCGCAGGCTCAGGCTCAGGCTCAGGCTCAGGCGTCACGCGATCCTGATGATCACCGCGATCGGAATGACGACGGCCGATATGCAGGCCAGCAAGATCAGCCCGGCGAGCAGGACATTGCCGAGGCCTTTCCAGCTGCTGCGGAAGCCCTGCGCCTCGGCGACGCCCCGCACGATCAGGACGGCCGACCACACCCCGATCACCACCTGAACGATCTTTATCCCGAGATAGGAAAGCAGAAGGCCAGGATCGGATTCGATCCGGACCATGTCGCCTTCGAACATCTCATGGCCGAACAGCGGGAGCTCTATCGCATAGAGCAGCAGCCCCCACACAAGTGGGACCGCGCCCCAGGCCACGGCGCAGCGGAGCTGGAACGCCCGCGCCTGCCCGCCGATCCAGCGTCCGGTTAATCCGATCAGCCATCCCCAGAAGAAAATCCCCACCACGCCGCCGATGGCGCCGGCGAGCGCCGCCAACGGCAGAAGTGCGGATAGGGAGAGCGCATCGCCCAGAGAGCGGCCTTCGGCGCGGCTCAACGCCTCGCTGATCCCGGCCAGGACCGCGAGCAGCAGAACGCGGCGATGGGGATCGGCGTCCAGAATCCGGCGAAGCGTCCCGCGCGGGCGCACCCACATCGAGAGCCACGGATTTCGCGGCCAGGCCGGAGCGGCGTCCGTCGTATCGGTCATCGGCTAAGTCCCCCGTGGGGGCGAAGCTTATCGCGCGCTCGCGCTCGGGGTCAGCCCCGCCAGAAGCCGACCAGGCGGCGGACTTCGTCCATCACCGGGGCGGCGACCTCGCGCGCGCGCTCGGCGCCTTTGGCAAGTACGCGGTCGATCTCCGCCGGGTCGCCCATCAGGCGCTGCATTTCGGCGGTCATGGGGGAAAGCTTCTCCACCGCCAGCTCGGCCAGCGCCGGCTTGAAGGCGCCGAAGCCCTGACCGCCGAACTCGTCCAGAACGGCCGCGTCGCTGGTTCCGGCGAGCGCCGAATAGATGCCGACCAGATTGGCGGCCTCGGGCCGCGCCTTCAGGTCTCCCAGATTGTCGGGCAGAGGCTCAGGGTCGGTCTTCGCCTTCTTGATCTTGCGCGCGATCGTGTCGGCGTCGTCGGTCAGATTGATGCGCGACAGGTCGGCGGGGTCGGACTTGGACATTTTCTTCGTCCCGTCCTTCAGGCTCATCACCCGCGCGCCTGGCCCCTGGATCAGCGGCTCCGGCAGCGGGAAAAAGCCCGGCGCGTCGAAATCGCGATTGAAGCGGTCGGCGATGTCGCGCGACAGCTCCAGATGCTGTTTCTGGTCTTCCCCGACAGGCACATGGGTCGCCTTGTAGATCAGGATGTCGGCGGCCTGCAGGACCGGATAGGTGAACAGGCCGACCGAGGCGCGCTCCTTGTCCTTGCCGGCCTTCTCCTTGAACTGGGTCATGCGCTCCAGCCAGCCGAGGCGGGCGGTGCAGTTGAAGACCCAGGCAAGCTCCACGTGCTCGCGCACCGCCGATTGCGGGAAGATGGCGGCCTTGTCCGTATCCAGCCCGGCGGCGAGGAAGGCCGCGGCGATGGCGCGCGTCTGGCCGGCGAGCGCCTTGGGGTCCTGCGGCAGGGTGATGGCGTGCAGATCGGCCACGAACAGGAACGGGCGGCGGTCCTGCAGCGCGACGAACTTCACCAGCGCACCCAGATAGTTGCCCAAATGCAGGCTGCCCGTCGGCTGGACACCGGACAGGACGCGCTCCGGCCCCGAATAGTCGCTCTGCATCGCCTCGCTCATGGCCGCGCCTTATGGCGGGGGGCCTGCGGCAGCGCAAGGCTGGCGTCAGTCCTGACTGGCTTTAGTCCTGACTGGCGCCGGCTGCCGGGTCCACGCCCTGCCCCGCGGCGGCGGCGGCCCCGCGCCGGCCGCGCTTGCGCAGCATGATGCGGAGGTCCGAGACGCGCAGCGCGCCGAACACGAGCGCCGCGACCGCATAGACCAGCCCGCCCGCCGCCACGACCAGAACCAGCGCCCCTTCCTTCGCCCCGAAGGCCGCGTCCGCCAGCGCGTCGTATTGCGCAACGGCGAAGAGCAGAGCGGCCGCCATCAGGGCGGAGGCCGCCAGCGCGCCGGCGATCCGGCGCAAAGCGAGCCCGCCCGGGCGGTACAGCCCCTCTTTCCACAAGGTCCCGGCCAGCAGCGCCACGTTCAGCCAAGCGGCGGCGGAGGTGCCGACCGCCAGGCCCGGAAAGCCCGGCAGGCCCTGGGCGCGCAGCACGAAGAACAGCCCGGCCCCGATCACGACATTCACCGCGACCGAAATCATGGCGAAGCGCATCGGACGGATCGTGTCGTGCCGGGCGTAGAAAGCCGGGGCCAGGACCTTGATCAGGACGAAGGCCGGAACGCCCCAGGCGAAATGGAACAGCGCCCGGCTGGTCATCCCGGCGTCGGCGGTGGTGAACTCCCCGCGCGCGAACAGGCCGTCGACCAGCAGGGCGGGCACGGTCATCAGCGCCGCCGCCGCCGGCAGGCTGAGCGCCATGGCGATGCTGAGCGCCAGGTCCAGCGTGCCGCGGGACGCGTCGCGGTCATCCGCCTCTACCGCGCGGGACAGGCTGGGAAGGATGGCCACGCCCAGCGCCACGCCAACCAGGCCGAGCGGAAGCTGGTACAGCCGGTCGGCGGCGTTCAGCCAGGATTTCGCGCCCTCCTCCATGGAGGCCAGGACCTGGCTGATCGTGATGTTGATCTGGACCGCGGAGGCGGCCACCGCGCCTGGCACGGAGATCGCCACGATGCGGCGCACCGCCGGCGTGATGCGCGGGCGCATCAGGCGCAGCCGGACGCCCAGACGCTTGCACCCCCAGTACAGCATCCCGGCCTGCACGAGGCCCGCCAGCATGATGCCGGTCGCCAGCGCATAGACCGCGGCGCGCGGCATGTCCTGAAAGATCAAAGCCGGGATGATGAGGAAGGCGTTGAGGATGGTGGGCGCGGCGGCGGCGAGTGCGAACCGGCTGTGCGTATTTAGCACGCCCTGGAAGAGGGCGGCGAGCGACATCGCGGTCAGATAGGGCATGGTGATCTGGGTCAGGAACACCGACAGCCAGAACGTGTCCCAGTCGCCCCGGCGCACGTAGCCCAGCTGCATCAGCAGCATGATGACGGGCATTAGAATCTGCGCGGCGATGGTCAGCGCGCCGGTAACCGCCAGCAGCGCGGACAGGGCCTCCGACGCCGATTGTTCCGCGGCCGCCTCGCCCTCCCGCTCCCTTGTGCGGGAAAAGACCGGCACGAAGGCCTGGCTGAACGCGCCCTCCGCGAAGACGCGGCGGAACAGATTGGGGAAAATCTGGGCGGTGTAATAGGCGTCCGCCAGCGGCCCGGCGCCGATGGCCGCCACGATAATGATTTCCCGGGCGAAGCCGAGAATGCGGCTGGCGACCGTGAAGGCGCCGATGACCGATGTGGACCGCAGGATGCTCATCGCGGCGTGCCCGGCGCTGTCAGCGGACCGTGGAGGACGGCGCCCGGCGCATGCCGCGCTTGGCCAGCGCCTCCTGCGCGTCGCTTTCGCCGCTGCGCAGCACCGCCAGCAGAGCCTCGATCAGGGCGGCGCGCGCGCGCGGAGATTTCACCGATCCGCCATCCGGTTCGTTGACATAGAAGACGTCGATCACCCGTTCGCCGCGCGTCTCGATATGGGCGGAGGCGACGCTGAGCCCGGCCTCGGCGATCACCTGGGCCAGGTCGCTCATCAGCACCGGGCGGTTGCGGCCCTGCGCCTCCACCACGGTGTGCATGTCCGACGCCTCGTCGTCGAGCCGCACCTCGGGTTCGATCTCGAACACCGCCTCGCGCAGCGGAGCCGGCGTCTCGGGCAGCGGGCCGGGATCGACGTCGCCTTCGGCGGCGGCGCGGACGGCGCTTTCCAGCATCTCCAGCGTATACGGCGCGCTGGCGCCGAAGGGCTCACCGGCCGGGGTACGCAGATAGAAGATGTCGAACGCCGCGCCCTTGGCGCTGGTGTACAGGCGGGCGTCGGCGACTTCGGCGCCGGACGCGGCGATCGCGCGCGCGATGGCGGCGAACAGGCCCAGACGGTCGGGCGCGCGGACCAGCAGCTCCGTCGCGCTGCGCCGGGAGTCGACGGCGGCCTGGACCGCCACCGTCTTGCCGGCGCGGCGGGCCTCCGCGGCGAAGCGGGCGTGTTTCACGACCTCGTCCACGCCGAAGGCGAGCCAGTAGGCGTCGTCCATCTCCGCGCCCCAGTCGGCGACGTCCGGGTCGTCCCCGACGCGGGAGCGCGCGGCGCTGCGCGCCAGCGAGGCGCTGTAGGACAGGCTGTGGCTGGCCGCGGCCACGGATTCGGTTTCCTTCGCCTCCAGCGCCGTGCGGGTCAGTCGGTAGAGTTCGCGCAGCAGCTCCGCCTTGAAGCCGGTCCAGACATTGGGCGCCACGGCGCGGATGTCCGCGATGGTCAGGACCAGCAGCATGCGCAGGCGCGCAATGGACCCGACCATGTCCGCGAAGTCGGCAATGGTCTTGGGATTGCCGATATCGCGGGTCTGGGCAGCGTCGCTCATGTCCAGATGGTGGCGGACCAGCCAGGCGACCGTCTCGATCTCCTCTTCCGGCACGCCCATCCGCTCGCACGCCTCGCGCGCGGCGATCTCCCCATTCAGGCACTGGTCGCCACCGGTCTTGCCGGTGTCGTGCAGCAGCATCGCCAGGAACAGCGCGCGCTGATCGGCCAGCTCGGGGAAGGCGCCGGAGGCGATCGGATGCGCCTCCTCCATCTTGCCCTCGCGCAGCCGCGCCAGCACGCCGATGGCGCGCAGCGTGTGCTCGTCGACCGTATAGGCGTGATACATGTTGAACTGGGTGCGCCCGACGATGCGTCCGAACTCGGGAATGAAGGCGCTCATCACGCCGGTCTCGATCATCAGGCGCAGCGCCACTTCGGGCGCCGAGCCGTCCAGCACCGCGAACAGCGCGGCCGCCGCGCGCGGGTCGGAGCGGACGCTGTCGTCGATCAGCTCGTTCAGCGCGCGGACCTCGGCCAGCGCGTCGGGATGCACGTCGACGCCCAGGCGCGCGGCCTCAGCGAACATCTCCAGCATCAGCGGCGGGTCGGCGGACAGCGCGGCGGAATCGGCGATGGCCAGGCGCCCGGCCCGCACCTCGAACGCGCCGTGGCGGGGGCGCAGCTTGCGCCGCATGAAGGGCAGGAAGCGCGACATGCCGCCGGGCGCGGGTTTAGCGTAGATCGCCTCCAGCCGGGCGCAGGACAGGCGGACCAGCGCGCCGACATCGGTGGCCACGCGGAAATAGTCGCGCATGAAGGCCTCGACGGCGGGCACATGCTCCATGCCCTGATAGCCCATGCGGGCGGCGAGCTCCGGCTGGAAATCGAAGCTGAGCGTTTCCTGCGCGCGGCGCGCCACGTCGTGCAAATGCATCCGCACGGACCAGTAGAATTCCTTCGCCGCGTCGAAGCGCAGATTGTCCTCCACGCTCAGCAGGCCCTGACCCGGCAGGGCGGCGATCCCCTCCTCAGGAAACAGCGCGCGGGAAATCCATTCCAGCGTCTGCAGGTCCCGCAGGGCGCCCTTGCCCTCCTTCACGTCGGGCTCGACCATGTATCGCGTGGCGCCGCGCGAATGGCGGG
>ENA-ORCV01000425-ORCV01000425.1-marine-metagenome-genome-assembly--contig:-NODE-425-length-31931-cov-4.442707_pt1 | contig 31931 bp, 22 predicted proteins | sample MGYA00237779_ERZ508509 | MGnify/ENA primary metagenome ERZ508509 (study PRJEB26180, sample SAMN06268772) | marine metagenome | isolation source: Bioluminescent Bay, La Paraguera, Puerto Rico | place... | reverse complement strand
CGCTTCTCCATGCAGAAGTCGACGTCGAAGTCGGGCATGGAGACCCGCTCCGGGTTCAGGAATCGCTCGAACAGCAGGTCGTATTGCAGCGGATCCAGGTCGGTAATTTTCTGCGAATAGGCAATCAGCGAGCCCGCACCGGAGCCCCGCCCCGGCCCCACCGGAATATCGTGGTCCTTGGCCCACTGGATAAAGTCCATCACGATCAGGAAGTAGCCCGGGAACCCCATCTGGATAACGATATCCAGCTCAAAGCGCAGGCGATCCTCGTACTCTTTCTTGCGCGCCTCGTAATCCGGGGCGGACTTGTCGAGAATACTCTCTAGACGCTCGTAGAGGCCGTCGAAGGAAATCTTTTCGAAGAATTCGTTTTCCGTCATCCCTTCCGGAATCGGGAACTGTGGCAGAAAGTACTTGCCCAACTGGATCGGCGAAGAACAGCGGCGGGCAATTTCCACCGTATTTTCCAGCGCCTCCGGAATATCCCGGAACAGCGCCTGCATTTCTTCCGGGGTGCGCAGGTACTGTTCGGAGGAGTAGCGACGCTCGCGACGCGGATCGTCCAGCGCGCGCCCCTCACGGATACACACCCGCACCTCGTGCGCCTCGAACTCGCTGTCTTCAATAAAGCGTACATCGTTGGTTGCAACAACGGGCAGATTCAGCTTGCCCGCAAGGCCCACCGCCGCGTGCAGATACTCCTCATCCCCCGGCCGCCCGGTGCGCTGCAACTCCAGATAATAACGCCCAGGAAAAATCCGCTCCCACTCCTGTGCCAACGCCTCCGCCTGCGCGTTGCGCCCGGCAATCAGGGCACGGCCAACATCACCGTACTTGGCCCCGGACAGCATCAACACCCCTTCCGACGCTTCCTCAATCCACGCCCGCTCGACGAAGGCGTGACCGTGGTACTGCCCTTCCATCCAGGCGCGGGAGATCAGCTCGGTGATATTGCGGTAACCGGTGCCGTTCATGGCGTAGAGGGTCAGCAGGGTCGGCTGCTCGTCGCCGCCCTCCCGCAACCAGAAGTCGGCACCGGTAATGGGCTTGATCCCGGCCCCCATACACCCTTTGTAAAACTTCACCTGGGCGTAGAAATTGGTCTGGTCGGTAATCGCCACCGCCGGCATTTCCAGCTCGGCGACGCGGTTGATCAACGGCTTGATCCGCACCAGGCCGTCGATCAGGGAGTATTCGGAGTGGATTCTTAAATGTACGAAGGGTTGGGTCATATTTCTTCTGTTTGATTTGGCCCCGGAGGTTTTTGGCTTTGTGCTCTGATCCGGGGGCGCACCGAGGGGGAAGACCTTCCCGGGACACGCTGTAAATACATCCCTGTAAGCTCTGCACCGGCATCCATGCCGGTGAAGGTCCCGGGAAGGTCTTCCCCCTCGGCGCTCTGTGCAACTCTGAAAATAAATCTCTTCGTAAGCGTGAATGCTTTGCACTCACAGAGGCTGACGAAGTAAAAATCGTTACGCGAAGGCGGAGCACCGGGGGCGGGTTTTCAGGAGCGTCGGCGACAGGATGTCGCCGCCGCAGCGCCCAGGGATGGGTTCACAGCGGTCCTGAAAACCCGCACCCGGTGCTCCGCCGCCACAAGAGGCCAAATAAAACGGGCCTTAAACCGGCATTTAAAGTCAGTCAGTCCACCAGACCCGCTTCATTTCCACCGCCCGCTCGCGGCACCGCGCCAACACCTGTTTTTTCTCGGCATTACTCAGTCGGCCCCACTGGCTGATCTCGGTCCCGGAACGGAAACACCCCTCGCAGATATCCTCGCGATTCAGCGCGCAGACAGACACACAGGGGGATTTCACCGGAAACTCAAATGCGGGCTCGGGCTCTTGGTCTTTTACCCGGCTCCAATCACTCTCAGTCATCGCTCACGCTACCGTTTACAGCGTCAACCGGCACCAGCTCTTGTGCAAAGCGCTTGCCATTGGCCACATAAATATCACTGCTCGCCTTCAGCAACTCAAACGTCGACTCATCCAGAGACTTCACCACCTTGCCCGGGCTTCCCAGAACCAGTGAGTAGTCCGGAATCTGCGCATTCTCCGTCACCAGCGCATTGGCCCCGATGATGCAGCACTTGCCGATACTGGCCCCGTTCAACACCACCGCATTCATGCCCACCAGGGAAAAGTCGCCGATCTGGCAACCGTGCAGAGTCACCTTGTGACCGACCGTCACCCCGGTGCCCACGGTCAATGGCACCCCCGGGTCAGTGTGCAGCACCGAGCCGTCCTGGATGTTCGCCCGCTCACCAATGGTGATCAGGTCGTTGTCGCCGCGGATCACCGCGTTGAACCACACAGAACTGTGGGGCTTCATCAGCACGTTGCCGATCACCCGGGCGCCCGGAGCCACGTACTGCCCCTCGCCTTCCAGCTGTGGCTGCTTATCGCCCAATCTGTACAGCATCCGGCCTCCGGTCATCATATGGTGACAGTCAAAAATCAGCCCGCCATTATCCCGCCCAAGGCCCCCGATTGCCACCCTCACGCCCCGTGACCGGCTGGACACATCAACCAGCCAGCTCCCGTCCCGAGTCGACAACCGCGCCGCCGTCTCCAGTTTGCCCGCAAAACCCCCAGGGCCCCGCCAATCTGGCACAGGAAGATCCGCGCGCCACTTTTGCACCACCATGGACCTGACAAACGATTACTAGGGGATTACGACGCCATTATTTTGATCTGATTCACAAAATAACTAAGAACCAGTTCAATAAAGAAGTATAACTACGCCCGGGAGCGCGCAAAGCGATGCAAGGGAATGCAATTAGTCCCGTTCGCGGCATTGGTGCGGCCCCCGACAGGGAAGTGGGAGATGGATACACCGCAACTAATTAAAAGTATGCGCGGGTATCCGGCTGACCGAAGTGCACAAATCCCCCCTGTTCTCTGTAGATAACAAAAAGGAAATTTGTTTTGGAGAGCTTATCCATGCGCCGTCTTCTGATCGTGCTTCTCAGCCTCTTGTTGCTCGCTCTGACCGCCTGCAGCAAGGATCACAAGAGAAGATTCTTCTCAACGCAATTACCCTCTGCCACCGCGACGGTTGTCGACACAGATCGCGACGGCATTGCCGATGACAGTGATAATTGCCCCAACGTCGACAATGCCGACCAGTCGGACATGGACGGAGACGGTATCGGCGACGCCTGCGACAGCGACAACGATAACGACGGGGTGCCAAACGACAGCGACAACTGTCCGGTGATACCCAACGAAGACCAGGCCGATGCGGATGGCGACGGCCTGGGCGATGCCTGTGACAGCGACCTCGACGGTGACAATGTCGACAACGACCAGGACAACTGCCCCGCTATCCCGAACAGCGAGCAGAGTGATCTCGATGGCGACGGTATCGGTGATGCCTGCGACAACGACCGCGATGGCGACGGCCTGACCGACAGTCTCGACAACTGCCCCGCGATACCGAACCCGGATCAGGCAGACCAGGACAACGACGGAATCGGCGACGCCTGTGACAGCGACAGCGATACCGACAACGATGGCCTGGATGACGGTGAGGACAACTGCCCGATGGTGCCCAACCCGGATCAGCTGGACACCGATGGCGATGGCACCGGCGATGCCTGCGATGGCGACGACGACGGTGACGGCGTAGACGACGGCGCCGACAACTGTCCCGCTACCGCCAATGCGGACCAGAGTGACCTGGATGGTGACAACATCGGCGACGCCTGCGATCCGGATCGCGATGGCGACGGTGTGTCCGACGGCGAAGACAACTGCCCGGTTGCATCCAACCCGCTACAGGAAGACGCCGATAACGATGGCATCGGCGATGCCTGTGACGACCTGACCGACACCGACGGCGATGGCCTGGGCAACGATGCAGACAATTGCCCGCTGGTGGAAAACCCGCTGCAGGCCGACCTGGATGGCGACGGTATCGGCGATGCCTGCGATACCGATAGTGACGGCGACGGCGTCGAAGACACTGCGGATAACTGCGCCAATCTCGCCAACGGCGATCAGCTGGATAGCGATGGTGACGGTGTCGGTAACGCCTGTGACGACGACGATGACGGCGACGGTGTCGGCGACGGCGCCGACAACTGCCCGCTGAATACCAATGCCGACCAGGCTGACCTGGACGGCGATGGTATCGGCGATGCCTGCGACACAGATCGCGATGGCGATGGTGCGGACGACGACGCCGACAACTGCCCGCTGGTGGCCAATAGCGACCAGGCAGATACGGACGGTGACGGCTTCGGGGACGCCTGTGATGACAATACCGACAGCGATGACGACAGCATCCCGGACGATGCCGACAACTGCCCGAACGATGCCAACGCCGATCAGGCCGACCTGGATGCCGACGGCATTGGCGATGCCTGTGACGCTGATAGCGACGGCGATGGCGACAGCAACGATTCCGACAACTGCCCCACGGTCGCCAACCCCTCTCAGGCAGATACCGACCTGGATGGAATCGGCAATGCCTGCGACAGCGACGACGACAATGACGGCGTTGACGACGGCAGCGACAACTGCCCGGCTATCGATAACAGCAACCAGCAAGACTCTGACGGCGACGGCATCGGCGACGCCTGCGACACCGACGCGGATGGCGATGGCACCGGCAACGACAGCGATAACTGTCCGGCGGTGGCAAACCCCGGGCAACTGGACAGCGATGGCGACAACACCGGCGACGCTTGTGATAGCGATGACGACAATGACGGCGTTGACGACAGCAGTGACAACTGCCCGGTAACAGCCAATGCGGGCCAGGAAGATAGCGACGGCGACGGTATCGGCGATGTGTGCGACGACGACCGCGATGGCGATGGCGTCGATAACGGCCAGGACAACTGCCCCACGGTCAGCAACGGGGACCAGGCCAACCTCGACGGCGACGCATTGGGTGATGCCTGCGACTCAGACGAAGATGGTGACAGCCTGGATGACGACGTCGACAACTGCCCGGCAGTCGCGAATGCCGGCCAGGAAGACAGTGACGGCGACGGTACCGGAGACGCCTGTGACACCGATGACGATAACGACGGAATCGAGGACGACAGCGACAACTGCCCGGCTGCCGCAAACGCGGACCAGACAGACTCCGATGGCGACGGAATCGGCGATGTGTGTGACAGCGATGGGGACGGCGACGGTGTCGACAATGATGCAGACAACTGCCCCGCCACCGCCAATGCCGACCAGGCTGACACCGACGGCGACGGCTTCGGCGACGCCTGTGACAGCAACACCGATAGCGATAGTGACGGCGTGCCCGACGATGCGGACAACTGCCCGAACGCGGCCAACTCCGACCAGGCTGACCTGGATGGCGACGGCATCGGCGATGCCTGCGACAGTGATGCCGATGGTGACGGCACCGACGACAGCAGCGACAACTGTCCGCTGATCTCAAACGATCAGGCTGACAACGATGGCGACGGTGTCGGCGATGCCTGTGACGACGATGTCGATGGCGATGGCGTCGACAACGACACCGACAACTGCCCCACTACCGGCAATTCCGATCAGTCCGATATCGATAACGACGGCCTGGGGGATGTCTGCGACCTCGATCGGGATGGTGACGATACTGACGACACCGTGGACAACTGCCCGAACATTGCCAACGACCAGGCGGACCTGGACGGCGATGGTATGGGCGACGCCTGCGACAGCGACGTCGATGGTGATGGTACCGGCAACGACGAGGACAACTGCCCCATGACCGCCAATGCCGACCAGCTCGACACCGACGGTGACGGTCTCGGCGATGCCTGCGACGACGACCTGGATGGCGATAGCATTGGCGACGACGCCGACAACTGCCCGCTGGTACACAATCCATCCCAGGCGGACAGTGATGGCGACGGCGTCGGCGATGGCTGTGATCCGGACCGGGACGGTGATGGCGTTGACAACAGTGTCGACAACTGCGCGCTGGTGCCGAATCCCGACCAGCTCGACTCCGATGGCGATGGCATCGGCGACAGCTGTGACGTAGACGTGGACAACGACGGCGTGAATAACGATGTCGACAACTGCCCGCAGACACCGAACCCGGGCCAGGACGACTTTGACGGTGACGGTATCGGCGATGTGTGCGATTTCGATCTCGCCGCTACCTGCGAATCGCTGGGTGACTTCCAGCCGATTACCACCAGCGATTCCTACCTGGCACACGGCACGGTGGCGCCCTGCTCAGGCTGCTCGGTGACCAGTCCCGGACGCATCACCAACAATGTGATTACCGATGCTGCGCGGCTCGAAGTTACCGCTGGCGCAGGTGGCTATGCGTACATCGATGTCACCAAATCCACGGTACTGTCCGGACGTCATCTGATCGGCTTCCTGGTAGAGAAACCGTCCAGCCTGCTCGACCTGGTACTGCAGAACAGCATTAACATCAGTACCTGGATGGACGACACCGCAACCGGTGACAGCTCCACTGGCAGCTCTCTGGTGGCGTTCAAGGTCGATGGCGCGGTGAATCAGCGGGTCATCGTGATCGCCACCGAGCAGGACTTCAACAAGGTGCGCCTGAGCCTCAACAGCCTGCTGACGGAGGTGAACCAGCTGGATGTCTACATGGCCTGTATGGCGCCACTGTAACTCCGACGGAACTTGCCCACAGCGACCCACAGCCCCGGCTAATGCCGGGGCTTTTTTTTGCCTCCCCGAAGCGGGCCAGACCGCAGGGCAGGTCAGCCGATCAGCGCCCCTTCCAGCGCCAGCAGCCGCGCCTTCATTTCCAGCCCCCCGGCATAGCCGGTCAGGGTACCGTCGGCACCGATCACCCGGTGACAGGGCACCACAATGGACAGCGGGTTGGCGCCATTGGCCCGGGCCACCGCCCGCACCGCTTTCGGATTGCCAATGGCCTCCGCCAGCTCGCGGTAACTGCGGGTCTCACCGTAGGGGATGGCACACAGCGACTGCCACACACCGCGCTGGAAATCGGTGCCCGCAGCATCCAGCGGCAGGTCAAACACCTGCCGTTCGCCAGCGAAATACGCCTGCAATTGCGCGGCCGCCGCGTCGGTCAGCGACGTTGCCTGCCGCTGCCATTCGCGCTTGGCCACCAGCGGCCGCTGGCCGGTTTGCAGGTCGATCGCCACCAGACCGCTGTCGCTGGCGGCAATCGCCAGTTCACCGAACGCGCTGGGGTACAGGGAATAGCAGATCATCAAGACTTCCTCGGTTGGAGAGATTGCCACAACAGCAGCGCCCCGTAGGCGCGCCACGGACGCCAGGCTTCGGCCCGTGCCAGTGCCTGCTTCGGGGTGGATTTTTTGTCACCGTCGCCGAGCGCGATCAGGATACCCAGGTCCGAGGCGGGGAAGGCATCCGGCATCGAGAGCCCGCGCATCGCGGTGTACTGGGCGGTCCAGCCGCCAATACCCGGCAGCGCGGTCATCTGTTCGCACCAGCGCGCCAGCTCCGGTTCGCGGAAATCGATCTCGCCCGCCCCGGTGGCGGCAACGAAATTGCGCAGTGTCTGCGCGCGGGTGCGGGTAACCCCGAGTCCCGAGAAGTCTGCGCCCGCAAGCTGCTCTGGCGTGGGAAAAATGCGTACCTCCTGCCCGTCCGGCCCCGCAAACACCTCGCCGTACTGCGCCACCAAACGCCCGGCAATGGTGGTGGCCGCGGCCACGGAAATCTGCTGGCCGAGAATGGCCCGCAATGCGTATTCAAACGGATCCCAGGCGCCGGGCAGGCGCACGCCGGCGGACTGGCGGAGCACGACCTCGAGCTGCGGGTCGCGCGCCAGGTGCGCGGAAATCTCCTCGCTGTCCGCGTCCAGGTCGAACAGCCTGCGGATCTTTTCCCGCACCTGGTACAGCACTGCACCGGAGCCTTCCGCATAGACATCTACCGCGAGGCGCTTCTTGTCGGCCTGGTGTCGCACCTCAAGCAAGCCGCGACGCCCCGCCAGACAGAAGCTGCGCAGGTACACGGCGCCGTCGGGATCCTTCTCCTCCGCAAGGACCTGCTCCACACCCGGTAGTGCGCGAGCGGCAAAAAACGCCAGCAAGCCGGGCCAGTCGAACGGCGGCCGATAGCCCAGGTAAAGCCGCGTGGCGCTGCCATCGCTATTGGCGGTCCCCCCCTGCTCGCGCCGCACTTCTGACGGCGTGCGCCGGTAGACCGTTTTGAACACGTCATTGAACCGGCGCAGACTGTTGAACCCCGCCTCCAGGGCTATTTCGGCAACCGGCAGGCGGGTATCGCGCAGCAGGCTGAACGCAAACAGCGCACGCTCTGCCTGCCACACCTGCAACGGGCTGATCCCCAGATGTTCCGCAAACAGCTTGCGCAGGTAGCGACTGGTGATACCGAGGCGTTCCGCCAGCTGCTCGATGGACATGGCCTCGCGCTCGGCGCGCATCAGGTTCAGGGCCCGCTGCACCGTGGTGGATACCAGCCCCCAGGCGGGGCTGCCGGGGGCGGCGTCCGGCCGGCAGCGCAGGCACGGGCGGTAGCCGGCCGCGGCCGCCTCTGCCGCGGTGCCGAAGTACTCCACGTTGCGCTCCAGTGGCGGCCGCGCGGGGCAAATGGGGCGGCAGAAGATACCGGTGGTTTTCACTGCGGTAAAAAAGCGCCCGTCGAACCGCTTGTCGCGGGCAAGCCTGGCACTGCTACAGATGGAAGGATCGAGTTGCACGGTTGTGGCCCCGGAAAAATCTGCGGCCAGTGTATGGGTTGCGGGCGGGAGAGACTAGCCAGATTCGGAACTGACTGTGACCAGTTTGGTTGCGGGGTCGCAGGCACGAAAAAGGCGCACCCGTTTCCGGGTACGCCTTGCGACTGCCTTGCTACTGTGGCCGCTGCGTCAACTCGACACAACAGCTCGGCGTAACAGGGCTCACATTACGGCGCGGAAGCCGTGGTGGAGCTGCTCTGCAGGCTGCGAATCGCATCGCGCAACTGCACCAGGTCCTTGTTCACGGTGCGGCGATAGGTGTCGATAGACTGGATCGCCTCTTCGTTGGCACCCACACGCATGGTCAGGTCCGAGCGCACGGAAGACAGCTGGCGCTCCAGTTTGGCCACGGTGTCCTTGGTGTCGCGGGATGCGCTGACGGTGGACTCTTTCAGCTTCGCCAGCTCACTCTCCAGCGCCGCCACTTTTTTCAGGGCACCGTCCAGGTTACCGATCTTCTTCGAAAGCGCAGCGATCTCTTTCTTGTTGGACGCTGCCGCGGACTGGTTGGCAGAAATATTCTTGCGGTTGGTATCGTAAGACACACCCCACAGTTTGCGGATCTCGGAGGCGTTCTCCTTGACCTTGGCATTCAGTACTTCAACGGATGCCGCGGACTCCTCGCCGGACATCTCGAAGCGTTTCTCCAGCTGTTGAATACGGCCTTCCGCATCCACCAGCTGCACCCGGGTCTCCTGCCACTGGGTGTACAGGAAGCCGGCGCCGCCCAGGCCGGCCATTGCCAGCAACAGCGCCACGATTGCCAGGAATGAGGATCCGCCGCCACTGCGGGGCTCGGGATCCGCTGCGGGCGCCGGCGCCTGGGTGCGATAGCGCTGGCCACCGATGGGGCCATTGGCGGTCTGAGGGTCCAGCGACGGGCTGCTGCCGTCCAGGGTGGGCTCTCTGCGTTGCATGATTTCTCTTTCCTGCGGTTGTATCTGCGTTGAATGCGGTCTCTGTGCCAGTGAGACTGACCGACGGGCCAGAAGTGCCCGTCAGTAGAATTCTGGTTGAAAACAGCGGCAAGTTATACCAAAAACTGCCGAAAAAGTAAGCAACCTGAACACAAGTTTAGACGCCAGCCCCGTGGCAGGCCGAATATTCTACAATACCTGCGCATTTGGAACCTTTTGGCCAGTCCAACCGCTTAATAATGACTTCTGGCGCGTGTAGAATGCGCTTCACCAATAACTGACCTGTATCGGACCAGTGGTCGGATAGGGGTCCCATCAAAAGGAAGGAATACTACATGGCACATGTTCTCCCCGAGCTTCCCTACGCTATGGATGCCCTGCAGCCGCACATCTCCCAGGAAACCCTGGAGTACCACTACGGCAAGCACCACAAGACCTACGTAGACAAGCTGAACGGCCTGCTGGAAGGCACCCCGGACGCCGACAAATCCCTGGAAGACGTGATCAAGTCCTCTTCCGGCGGCGTATTCAATAACGCGGCCCAGATCTGGAACCACACCTTCTACTGGAACTGCCTGAGCCCGAACGGCGGCGGTGCAGCCACCGGCGCCGTGGCTGACGCCATCAATGCCGCTTTCGGCTCCTTTGACAAGTTCAAGGAAGAATTCACCAACAGCGCGGTCAACAACTTCGGTTCCGGCTGGACCTGGCTGGTGAAAAAGGCCGACGGCACCGTCGCCATCGTCAACACTTCCAATGCGGAAACCCCGCTGACCGACAGCAGCGTTACCCCGCTGATGACCTGCGACGTATGGGAGCACGCCTACTACATCGACTACCGCAATGCGCGTCCGAAGTACATGGAAGCTTTCTGGGCACTGGTGAACTGGGACTTCGTGAACCAGAACTTCGCCTGAGTTACCGCCAGGTAGCACACGCTAGAGCGGGCCCCCGGGCCCGCTTTTTTGTGCACACTTTTTCGTACATAAGCCCCACTATCGCGCACAAAATTTGTATAACCGCGCCTATCTCGTTACAACTTTCCTCGCGATAAACTTTATTCGACGACTTACGTCTCACACTGACGTACACGTTTCCTTTCATCAATGAGTAGCCACCATGAAATTGAAAGTGACCCTGCTGGCCGCAGCCATAAGCGCGCTTACCATGACAGGATGCGACCGGGAGCAGCAGAAGCCCCCAGAGCCACAATCAGAGCCGCAATCACAAGTCGCCCCCCAGACAGACACTGCACCGGCGACGGCCACAGAAGCCACCAGCGAAACCAAACAAGCCGACCGCGGAGATACCGCTGCCATTGCTGCGGCCAATGAGCTGTTCGAACAGCAATTTCAGGAATTCCTCGCCCGCAGCCCGGAGTTCAAAACATTCCTGGGCATGAAAGAGGACTACGGTAAGTGGAATGACATTTCGCCGGCGTTTGAAAAAGAATCGTTCGAAATCACCAAGCGCCAGCTGCGAGAGCTGAAGAAAATCGACCCGAGCAAACTCGACGACGCCACCCGCCTGTCACTGGAACTGGCGATCCGCAATCACGAACAGGATATCGAGGGCTACAAGTGGCGCCTGCACACCTACCCGGTGAACCAGATGTATGCGGTCCACACCAGTGTGGCCTCCCTGCTGATCAACCAGCACCGCGTTGACGACGTGTCCGACGCGGAAGCCTATATCTCCCGCCTGAACGGCCTCCCGGCACACTTCGAACAGCTGATCGCGAACCTCAAGGAGCGCGCCGATGCCGGAGTGATCGTGCCCAAGTTCGTGTTCCCCTATGTCATCAGCGACGGCGAAAATCTGATTACCGGTGCGCCTTTCGACGACGGTAAAGACAGCACCCTGTTCGCCGACTTCAAAGGCAAGGTGGACAAACTCAATATCAGTGACGAAGAAAAGGCTGCACTGATCGAACAGGCCAAAACCGCCATGCTGGAAAATGTGAAGCCGGCTTACCAGAACCTGATCGGCTACCTGGGCGAGCTGGAGAAAACGGCCACCACCGACGATGGCGCCTGGAAGCTGCCGGACGGCGACGAGTTCTACCAGCATCGCCTGAACGTCTACACCACCACCGACATGACTGCCGAGGAGATTCACCAGAAGGGTCTCGAAGAGGTGCAGCGCATTCACGATGAAATGCGTGAGATCATGAAGAAGGTGGAGTTCGAGGGCAGCCTGCAGGAATTCTTTGAATTCATGCGCACCGACAAACAGTTCTATTACCCGGAAACCGAGGAAGGCAAGCAGCGCTACCTGAAGGAAGCCACCGCCATCATCGACACCATGAAGGGGCGCCTGGACGAACTGTTCATCACCAAACCGAAAGCCGACCTGATCGTGAAGGCGGTGGAACCCTTCCGGGAGAAATCCGCAGGTAAAGCGTTTTACCAGCGCCCCGCACCGGACGGCTCGCGCCCCGGCATCTACTATGCCAACCTGTACAAGATGAGCAGCATGCCCACTTACCAGATGGAAGCGCTCGCGTACCACGAGGGTATTCCGGGACACCACATGCAGTTGTCCATCATGCAGGAACTGGAAAATGTGCCCAAGTTCCGCAAGTTCGGCGGCTACACCGCGTACACCGAGGGCTGGGGGCTGTATACGGAACTGGTACCGAAAGAAATCGGTTTTTACCAGGATCCCTACTCAGATTTCGGCCGCCTGGCGATGGAGCTGTGGCGCGCATGCCGCCTGGTGGTGGACACCGGCATGCACAGCAAGAAGTGGACCCGCGAGGAAGCCATCGACTGGCTCGCGGAAAACAGCCCCAACCCTCACGGGGATGTGGTAAAAGCCATCGAGCGCTATATCGTCATGCCCGGCCAGGCAACCGCCTACAAGATCGGCATGATGAAAATCCTCGAGTTGCGGGAAAACGCCAAACAGGAACTGGGAGATAAATTCGACATCCGCGAATTCCACGACGTGGTGCTGGCCAATGGCGCTGTTCCACTGGATGTACTGGAACAGCTGGTGGACGAATGGGTACAGGAGACCAAGTCCGGCTCCTGATCGGCCACCACAATGTACTAAATACGGGCTTGGCACATCGCCAGCCCGCTCCACGCCTTAAAAAGCCGGCCCCGGAAAATTGGGGCCGGCTTTTTTTTGTACTGGCGAGCGCTATACAATAGCCCCGCCAAAAGTCTGGCTCACGCCAGCGCAATAAAAACAGACAAAACAAAAACCGATACCAAGAGTTGCTGAAATGGATTTACTACGCACACTCCTGCGCCGTGGGCGCAACACCGGTGCAAACACTGGGGGGCACACCAGCCAGGGTAAACGAGGAGTAAAGTCTACCCGCTGGATACTGATAACCATGGCCATAGCCGCCAGCGCACTGGCTGGCTGCTCCATCGCACACCAGTTCCTGAAGCCCAATATCACCAGCGAAACCATCAGCGAAGTCCGCTACCTGGATCAGGGCTGGAGCGACGAAGACCGCGCCCTGTTCTACAACACGCCCCAGGGCACAGAACTGCAGGGCCTGCATTACGAATGGCTCGCGGCCCTGGAACTGCCGTTTTCCAACGAAAAGCTGGCCACGGAGAAAAACCTGCGCGGATGGGGCTTTATTGTCGATAGCGACGAGGCCGGCAGCGAATCCGGAGCTTATCCGGTGGGGATGAGCAAGCACTGGAATCCGCAGGCCAACGCCTACCGCCTGGATCTGGGTTGCGCCCTGTGTCATACCGGCGAGCTACATTACAAGGGCACCGCGCTGCGGGTAGATGGCGGACAGGCCATCCACGGCATGTCCACCGGCGCCCCCGGAGAGTTCACCTACTCGGTTGGTGCCAGCACCCTGGAAATGAAATACAACCTCGCCAAGTGGAACCGCTTTGCGGATGCAATCGCCGGCGACGACAGAGAGAAACGCAAACAACTGAAGCGCGACTTTGCCGCATTCCGCGAGCGCTTTTTTGAATTTGCGGATGGTCCCGGCAACGACGAGCACTTCCCGGTAACCGAAGGCCGCGGCCGCACCGATGCCGTGGGCCGCATCGGCAATGTGGTATTCGGGTACAACCTGGGGATCGAAGAAAACTACAAGAACGCCGATGCGCCGGTCAGTTACCCCTTCCTGTGGGATATCTGGCGCTTTGACTGGGTGCAGTACACCGGCTTCACCAACCAGGCGATGGCGCGCAACGTGGGCGAGAGCCTCGGGGTAATGGCACCGGTGAAGCTGGTGGATAAAGCCGGGGCACTGCTGCCGCCGGGGGAGTTCGGACAATCCACCATCGACATTCAGGGCATGCAGTGTATCGAGACAACCCTGCGCAAACTGAAGCCGCCGAAATGGCCGGAGGATGTGCTCGGAGAAATTGATTTAGACAAGGCCCGCGCGGGCAAACACCTGTTTGCGGACCAGTGCGCCCACTGCCACGGCCCGCATATCTCCAAACCCTACCGCTGGTCACTGGCCGACAGCCCGCAAGCCAACCCCGCAGCGCAGAACGACGTGAACTGGCAATGGGATATGTCCGGCCAGGTTTCCTACGACGAGGAAAACCGCCCGGTGCGCGAGGACTGGCGCAGCACCATCTGGTCCGTCCCCTGGATTGACATCAAGGTGATCGGCACCGACCCCAAAGCCGCGGAAAATTACAACGCAAAACAATATCTGGCCGGCCCACTGTTGCCGCCGGGAGCCCCCAAGGTCAACGCCGGCGACGGCCTGCAGCTGCTGATCAACCAGCTTCTGCCGGTACTGTACAAAAACAACGATATTTCCAGCGACAACAACGGTATCGCGGATTACGACGGCCTGAACGTGCCCTTCCGCATCGCCAATCACACCGCCTACAAGGCGCGCCCACTGCACGGTGTATGGGCCACGCCGCCATTCCTGCACAACGGCTCGGTGCCCACCATTTACGACCTGCTGTCGCCACGGGAGTCCCGCCCTGCCCGCTTCGGTGTCGGAAACCGCGAATACAACCCGCAAAAACTCGGGTATGTCACCGACCTGCGCCGCGGAAATTTCGAGTTCGACACCACCGTAGAAGGTAACCACAACAGCGGCCACCTGTTCACGGATGTGGACGAAAAGGGCCGCATCGGTGATCGCCTGAGCGAACAGCAGCGGATGGCACTGATCGAATACATCAAGGTGCTGGGAAATCCGGACTTCTCCGCAGCCCTCGGGGGCGACCCGCAGAACTGGGATCAATATTCGCCCCCGCCCGCCAGCCCCGGCGGCGAAATGGCCTGTGCGCCCTACCGCCATTCCAGCGAAAACGCCCCGCACCTGGTGCGCAACGACGGGGAGGCCGTGCTGTGAAAACATTACCCTGTGCGCTAGCCGCAGCAATGATCGCCCCGCTGCTCACTTTCAGTCCCATGCTCCGCGCCAGTGACCAGGCCGCGGCACCGGCCAGCGAACTGGACGACCTGGGCATGAACATTTCCCTGGAGGAAAAGGTCGCGATACTCTCGGCGATCAATTCCGCTCGGGAAGTCTCCCGCATCGCTCAAGCGCACAACGGCGAGACATTCCGCCGGGATGCCCATGCCAAAGCCACCGGCTGCGTGCGCGCCCGGTTTACCGTCAACGCGGATATTCCCGATGAATTTCGCCACAGCCTGTTTGCGGAACCCGGCCGCGAATACCAGGCCTGGATACGCTTCTCCAACGGCGACATGCTGGTACAGCCGGACGCGACACCGGATGCCCGAGGCATGGCAATAAAAGTGATGGGCGCGGAGGGCGCACCGGTTGCACCCGAGCTGGGCGCGAGCGGCAGCCAGGACTTCATCATGACCAACACCCCGGCATTTTTTAACCGCAATATCCACGACTACGCGGAGAACATGCAGCACCTGGCCAGGCTGGACAAAACCGGCTGGTTTGTCAGCCTGTGGCCGCCGCGGCTGCACCTCAGGGAAACCATCCGCGCCCGGCAGACCGTCTCCTCCCGCATCGACACACCGCTGGCTGCACAGTATTTTTCCATGCTGCCCTATCGCCTCGGCAACACCCCGCTGAAGTTTTCCGCCCGGCCCTGCCCCGGCAGCCGTTACGAGGTCACCGTCGACCAGAGCGGTGATGACTTCCTTACCCGACAGATGGCAGACACTCTGGAGACCGGCGCAGCCTGTTTCGATTTCATGGTACAGCCGCAAACCGACGAAACCGCCATGCCGCTGGATGACGCCACCGAAATCTGGCCGGAATCACAGTCGCCATTCCAGTCAATCGCCCGCGTGCGCATACCGCCGCAGACCTTTACCGGAAGCGCGCAACAGACGTTTTGTGAAAACCTGTCCATGAACCCCTGGAACGGGGTCGGGGAATGGGAGCCGCTGGGTAGCCTCAGCCGCGCGCGGCGCCTGGTGTACAAGGCGGTGTCCGACTATCGCCACAGCCAAAACAACGCGCCGCTGGCTGCCCCGGTGAACTGGTGTGTACCCGGTTACCCCGAGCCCTGCTCGACGACCCAGGGACTCAACGTGCGCAAGCCGAGATGGCCGCTGCCGCGCTGCTTCGATCCGCAATTCCGGCCTGTCGACGGCTCAGTCGTCGACAGCCAGTGCGAAGATGGGAACTATGGAAGTGCCGCCGCTTACTGAATTACGCCACAACCAAAGCGCGCACCGCCACCACCCAGCGGCTTGGGCTGGTCCGAGTAGTTGTCGCCACCGGCGTGAATCACCAGCGCTCGGCCCTTGAGGTCTTTCGTTTTCAGGCGCGGCGCCAGCACCGGCTCGTAGGCATTGCCATCACTGTCGACATACAGTGCCGGCAGGTCCCCCAGGTGGCCATCGCCCCAGGGCAACCCGTGCTTGCCGGTCTTTTTCGGATCGTAGTGGCTACCCGCCGCCAGCCCCGGGACCAGCTGGCCGTCCTTCATTGCCGGCTCGCAACTGCCATTCTCATGCAGATGAAAGCCGTGCAGCCCCGAAGGCAACCCTTTCAGTTTCGGGGTAAATACCAGGCCGTATCGGGTCTCGGTGATGGTGACCGTGCCCAGCATGGTGCCCACCCCCTTGTCATCGAGCCGCAGGACACTCACCACAGTTTCCGCGCTGGCCGACAGCGCCATGCTGCCCATCAGCGCCACCGCAACCAGAGACCAGGGGAAATGGGAACGGGCAACACGGGACATAACACTCCTCCACTGCAGGCCGGCCGGCGGCCAAAGTCACACTAATGCTTAAAGTGTAGAAGGAAATGCCAAACTGCCAGCGACAGGCAGAGGATCAGATATTCAGAACCTGCTTTACGAAGGGAATGGTGATCTTGCGCTGGGCCTCCAGGGAAGCCCGGTCCAGCTGCTCCAGGCAGGCGAACAGTGCGCGGGTATCCCGCGGTGCGCGATGAATGATGTACTGGGCCACATCCTCCGGCAGGTCAAAGCCGCGCAGGCGGCTGCGCTGGCGCAGGGCGGCGATCTTGTCCGCATCGCTGAGCGGGTGCAACTGAAAGATCAGCCCCCACTGCAGGCGCGAGCGCAGATCCGCCAGCTGCAGGTCCAGCCCCCGGGGAGACTTGCGCGCCCCCAGCAGCAGCTGCCGGCCACTGTCCTTGAGGCGGTTGTAGAGGTGGAACAGCCCCTCCTGCCAGTCCGCGCGGTTCTCTACCATCTGCAGGTCGTCGATGCACACCAGGTCCAGCTGGTCGAGACCGTCGAACATGACTTCCGGAATTGCCTCGATCAGGTCTTCCAGCGGCAGGTACTGAAACGAGCGGCCACTGGCCTCCGCCACCTGGCACACCGACTGCAGCAGGTGGGTCACACCGCTGCCGGACTCCCCCCACAGGTAAACCACCGGCTCCGGGTTGGCGCCGCTGGCAAAGTCCCGCAACAGGTCGGCCACCTGGCGATTGGCATCGCCGGGCTCCTGGTAAAAGTTCGCAAAAGTGGCGTCGTCACGCAGGGAAACACCTAGCGAGAGCTGTTGCGGCACGCCGCTCTTCTGATGACTACCGGACACGGGTACTACTGCCAGTGGTAACGCAGGGGGTTCTGCGCGCTGCCCAGGGGCGCGCGGTAGCCGGTCAGGTCTACCGGACCTTCCGCATCCAGCTGCAGGTTGCGGTTCAGGGCCAGCACGTCGCGCAGGCTCTCCAACTGGGTGCTGGTGGCGAGCGACAGAATCAGCCGGTCGCCGCGCACCGCCAGCACATCCGCAGCGCTGACCTGGGCCAGCCCCTGCAGATAACTGGTCACCTTGCTGTAGGCGGCGAAACTGCGGATGCCGGATATTTCCACCTGCACCGCACTGGCGACACCGGTGCCGCCTGCGCGCACGGCGTAGCGCTCCGCCATCAGGTTCGCAGCCTCGTTGATACCGCGCAGCGCCACCTCCTCCATGGAGCTGCCGCTGGCGTCAAAGGCATAGCTGCGGCCGCCGTGGATCAGCAGCCAGTTGGCCTGCCAGCGCTGGCCGGAAGTCTGCAGCAGGCGGCCCATCAGGGACGCGTCGGGACGGTAGCGCACCGCGGCTTTCTGCGCCGCAGCTTCGTCCTGCACCCAAAGGCTGCCCAGCGGCATATTGCGCTGGTCATTCAGATCCATCACCGGGAATTCCAGCGGCAGGCCGCGCTCCAGGGCCAGGCTATCCAGCAGGCCAAACAGTTCCGGGTAGTCTTCCTGGCGCAGGCTGTCGCGCCCGCTCTGCAGGCTGTCCACCGCCATCCACACCAGGGTGGCCGGACGGTTGTTGGGCCACAGCGGCAGTTGCAGCTGGTGCACCAGTTCATTCACGGCTTGCGGGTCAAAGCTGAGGTGCAGGTAAAGCTGGTTGTCTTCGCTGTCGTAGCGGTACACCTGCAGGTACTTGCGGGCATCCTTGAGAACCGGTGCCAGTTTCGGGTCACTGCCGATATTCTGGTCTCCGGTGACCCGCACGAAGATGCGCTCCAGGCCGCGGCTGCTGGCATTGGCGCGGTCGGTGGCGCCGCGGCTCGGCACCGCCTCGACGATTTCGTACAAATCCGGGATCACCCGCGCCTGCGCGGGCTGCAGGCAGGCGAGTGCCAGCAGGAAAAACAGGCCGTAGAGTACAACACGGGGGTGGATCGGCAGTGGCATCGGAGTTCCCCTTTACCTCTTATTCTGGGTTGCCCTGTGGCGGGCCTCGGTACTGCGGAACATCCAGAAATGGCCCGCAATGATCAAAATTGTGGCTATTGTATCAGTGTCGGCTGATTCGCCCAGCCTTCAGTTCGCACAATTGAGCAATTTTCCACTAGAATACGCGCCCTTCCAAACAGGCCCTTAACAGGTTGAACCATGAGCGACTCCAAGCCCACCTCTCCTTCCGAGAGCCCTTCCCTCAGCTATAAAGATGCCGGTGTCGACATCGACGCGGGCAATGCCCTGGTTGAGCGCATCAAGCATGTGGCCAAGCGCACCACACGCCCTGAGGTCATGGGCGGGCTCGGTGGCTTCGGCGCCCTGTGCCAGCTGCCCAGCGGCTATAAAGAGCCGGTTCTGGTGTCCGGCACCGACGGCGTCGGCACCAAGCTGCGCCTGGCCATGGACCTGGGCATCCACGACACCATCGGCATCGACCTGGTGGCCATGTGTGTGAATGACCTGGTGGTCGCCGGTGCCGAACCCCTGTTCTTCCTCGACTACTACGCCACCGGCAAGCTGAATGTCGACGTTGCCGCGGATGTGGTCACCGGTATCGGCGAGGGCTGCAGCCAGGCGGGATGCGCGCTGGTGGGCGGCGAGACCGCTGAAATGCCGGGCATGTACGAAGGTGACGACTACGACCTGGCCGGCTTCTGTGTCGGCGTGGTGGAAAAGTCCGGCATCATCGACGGTAGCAAGGTCAAGGCCGGCGACAAGCTGATCGGCCTGGGCGCCTCCGGCCCCCACTCCAACGGCTACTCCCTGATTCGCAAGGTGCTGGAAATCAGCGGCGCCGACCTGCAGAAAGACCTGGAAGGCAAAACCCTGGCGGAATCCCTGATGGCGCCGACGCGGATTTACGTGAAGTCCCTGCTGGAGCTGATGAAGAGCGTGCAGGTCAACGCCCTCAGCCATATCACCGGCGGCGGCCTGCTGGAGAACCTGCCGCGGGTTCTGCCGGAAAATGCCAGTGCCGTGATCAACACCAACAGCTGGGAGTTCCCGCCGGTGTTCCGCTGGCTGCAGGAAGCCGGCAATATCGAAAGCCGGGAAATGTACCGCACCTTCAACTGCGGCGTAGGCATGGTGATCTGCGTTCCGGCAGAAGATGCCGACCGCGCCATTGCAACCCTCAAGGGCCTGGGCGAGGACGCGTTTATCGTCGGCAGCATCGAAGAAGCTGCCGAGGGCGCGGAAGCCGTGGTACTGCAGGGACTGTAACACGACCATGTCAGACTCCTCTCTTGCACCACAGGCTGGCGGTTGCCGGGTTGTCGTACTGATTTCCGGCAGCGGCACCAACCTCCAGGCGCTGCTCGACGACGCCGCCAGACCCGAATGCGAATACGCCGTTCAGGCTGTAGTCAGCAACAAAGGTGAAGCATATGGTCTGACCCGGGCAGCGGATGCCGGTGTGGAAACCGCGGTACTGAGCCACCGGGATTTCACTGATCGGGAAAGTTTTGACCAGGCGATGATCGAGACGATCGATGCCTACCGTCCGGACCTGGTGATCCTGGCGGGCTTTATGCGTATCCTGACTCCCGGGTTTGTGCGCCATTACAGCGGTCGCCTGTTGAACATACACCCGTCCCTGTTGCCAAAGTACCAGGGCCTGCACACCCACCAGCGTGCGCTGGATGCCGGCGACAGTGAGCACGGGGCAACCGTGCACTTTGTCACCGAAGAGCTGGATGGCGGTCCGCCCATCGTCCAGGCCAGTGTGCCGGTACTCGCGAACGACAGTGCGGAATCCCTTGCACAGCGCGTACAGGTGCAGGAACATAAAATCTACCCGCTCGCCGCCCGCTGGTTTGCCCAGGGGCGCCTGCGGATGGTTGGCGACCGTACCGAGCTGGACGGCGAACTGTTACCGCGCCATGGCAAGCGCATCAACAGTACGGAAACGCCAGCAACAGAGTAACCAGGCCGGCTACATTTCCGGTCTGGATCAATGGAACTTGAGACTCAGACCGGAGGTGTAACCTTGCTCCGAATCACAGCAGCCGCTTTAACCGCTTTTCTCTGCACATTCCTCACCGCCCCGCTGGCGGTCGCCTCTTCCGACTCCGTTTCAACCTCAGCTGACAGCACCGTCCTGCAGCCCTTTACCGCGACCTACCAGGCGGAATTCAGCGGCTTTGGCGTCACCGCCGAGCGCAAACTCAGTGGCACCCCCGACAACTGGAGACTGGATTTTTCCGCCCACTCCATGTTTGCAAAAATCGAGGAGTACTCGCGTTTTTCCCAAAGTGGCAACCGCCTCACCCCGCAACACTATGATTACCAGAAATCCGGCCTCGGCCGGGATCGCCACACCGCACTCAACTTTGAAAACGCACAGCAGCGGGTGGTAAACGTCCACGACAAATCCCGCACCATCGAAAATGCCCCGGCACACATCCAGGACAAAATCAGTTACCAGTTACAACTGGCGCTGGATGTCGCGGCGGGAAAAAAGACGCTGGAATACGATGTCGCTGACGGCAAAAAAATCCGTCACTATGAATTTCGCATTGCCGGCCGGGAAAAAATCAAAACGCCAATGGGTTTGGTAGATACCATCAAGGTCCAGCGCGTGCGCGCACAGGATGCCGCGCGCGTCACCAACATCTGGTTTGCGCCCGAATGGAATTACGCCCTCGTAAAGCTTATGCAGCGTGAAGATAATGGCAAAAGCTACCAAATCACCCTGACAAATTTATCCATTGATGGAAATCCCGTTAGCGTAAAAAAATAATCGAAAAAATTTCCTCACACTCTGCAAAAAAATCACGTCAAAGCGTAGATTTTCCCGCTCATTGCCTCTATAAAGTCGCGGCTTTATTCCCGTGCGTAAATTTCGCACTGCTAAAATCATCCTACAGGGAATAGGTTTGCTTGAAGCAAATGTATTCTGAAAAAGCTTCACTGCCAAAGCCGAAGTGAAAGCGTCACTGCATTGGCATTATTTTCAGCAACAGAGTGGGACCTCATGACTATCAAAACTCTGCGCAAAGCCGCATTGGCCGCAGCGATCTGTTCCGTGTCCGGCGGCGTCTTTTCCAGCGGCGCCATGGCTGCCGGTTTCGGGCTCCAGGAGTCCAGCAGTTCCGGCCTCGGCCGCGCGTTCGCGGCAGAAAACACCATCGGCGATAACGCCGCAATTCTCGCGCGCAACCCTGCCGGTTCGGCACTATTCAATGAAATCGCGATTTCCGGCGGCGCGACCTATGTCAACCCGGAAATTGACGCCGCGGGCTACACCGAATATTACGCGCGGACCGAAGCTGGACCGTTTCTGCTCGCAGAACCCCTGTTCGCAACCGCAGACGACTATGCCAGCAGTGCCTGGGTGCCCAATGCCTACCTCGCGGTACCATTTAACGACTGCTGGTCCTTTGGCCTCGCCATCAACACCGACTATGGTCTGGAAACCGATTTCGACGCCGACTGGCCGGTAACCCACATCGCCGACAAGACCGAACTGATTTCCGTCGATATTGCGCCATCCGTCGCATTCGACTTCAACAACCAGTTCAGCGTGGGCATTTCCGCCAACTTCCTGTATGCAGATGCCACCCTGGAATCCAAAGTGCCATCTGACTTTATCATCGACCCAAGCCTGTCGGACGCCAGAATTCTCGATGCCGATGGCGATGACTGGGACTACGGCTGGGCCATTGGTGCCATCTGGCGCAGTGTCGACGGCCGCACCCGCGTGGGTATTTCCTATCAGTCCGAGATGGATCCGGAAATCGACGCCGATGTGGATTCCGACCTGCTGCCGGCGTTCAACAACAGCGGTCAGATCGTCGGCACCTTTTCCGGGGAAAAAGCAGACCTGACCCTGGACCTGCCAGACATCTTGGAACTCGGCCTGTACCACCGCTTCAGCGACAACTGGGGTGTGGCAGTGGGTGCCCTGTGGACCGACTGGGATGACTTCCAGCGCCTGGAAGCCTTCTTCCCGGATCAGACCGCCGGTGGCGCTCCAATCCCCAACTACAACCCGCTGCATATCAAAGAGGAAAACTTTGAATCCGGCTGGCGTTACAGCCTGGGTCTGGAGTACTACCCCTGCGATGAAGTGACCTGGCGCGTTGGCTATGCCTATGACGAGGGCGCCGCCCGCGATGGCCTGAACGAAGATGCGGTCAATGAGACCGCACAATTCGGCTTCGGCGCCGGCCTGCCGGTAACCTGGCGCACCCTGTCCATTCCCGATGCCGACCGCCAGTGGGTGACCTTTGGCGGCACCTATGAGTTCAACAACCAGCTGAGCATCGATGGCGGTCTCGCCTACCTGTGGGGTGACGATGAGACTATTCAGGAGTTCTCAGCACTACCTACATCTGCCGGCACCCTGGGAACCTACTTCAACGGTGGCACCACCAACCTGGAAGCCTGGCTCACCGGCGTTTCACTGAACTACAAGTTCTGATTACACCGTCAGCAACAGACTTGCCATTGGGGTCGGGCTAGCATGCCCGGCCCTTTTTTATTCCTGGAAAATCTGCGCGGCCTCGCATTCGAGGCTCGCCCGCTGATGGAGCGCACGCACCAATCCTGACACGTATTTCGCACCGAAAACCGCCACGGCAAAATCTGCCGCGCACCAGAAAAATACTTCACTATCGCTCGCGCACTGATTGTGGTGCACGCCAGAGACACCCGCCATCCACTTGCTGACGCAAAAATCCTCCAAAAAAACAGCGACGGCGAAAACTGCCAAGACAGCAAAATCCCCTGCACGACGCTCGATCCAGAGATAAAACCTTCGGGTAAAACTTATTGTTTAACAGTCACTTGCGCCCTCTTGGCGCGGCGGAGCCGCGCCTTGAAAACGGCGCCCATATAACCGGCCAAAGCAGCATGGCAGAAGCCGGAGCAAGAAAAGTTGGCACACTCTTCGCAAAGATCGCTGCGTAGGCGAAACACAATCGCTGGTGAAAATTTAATTTCAGGTCGGCGTTTAAGAACGAAGACCAAACATCAAAAAAGTCGCAACCGCGAATGGTTGCCCAGAGCACAGGCGCTCATCGATACCTGCCCGACCGGCAGCCAATCGATGGGCGCTTTTTTTTTGCGCTCCATTTTTTGACACAGAACTTATTTCGCAACTTGAAAACTGGGGAGATCATCAAATGCAATGGAAAAAATCCTTGAAACAACTGGCCGGTGCCCTTGCACTGTTTGCCGGCACCGCCCTGAGTACAGCACCGGTAGCTGCTGAGGAACTGGGCTACCCGGAAAAAGAGGAGCTGACCTTCGGCTTTATCAAACTTACGGATATGGCGCCCATTGCCATCGCATACGAGAAGGGATTCTTCGAGGACGAGGGCCTCTACGTCACCATCGAAGCCCAGGCCAACTGGAAAGTATTGCTGGACGGCGTCATCGACGGTCGCCTGGACGGTGCCCACATGCTGGCGGGACAACCCATTGCCGCCACCATGGGCTTCGGCACCAAGGCGGACATCATTACCCCCTTCTCCATGGACCTGAACGGCAACGGCATTACGGTCTCCAACGATATCTGGGAACAGATGAAGGCCAACATACCCAAGCAGCCAGATGGCAAGCCGGTACACCCGATCAAGGCGGATGCGCTGAAACCGGTAGTGGAAAAATACAAGGCCGACGGCAAGCCCTTCAATATGGGCATGGTATTCCCGGTTTCCACCCACAATTATGAGCTGCGTTACTGGCTCGCCGCCGGTGGCATCCACCCGGGCTATTACGCCCCCCACAAGGGCGACATTTCCGGACAACTGGAAGCAGATGCGTTGCTCTCGGTTACGCCGCCGCCCCAAATGCCGGCCACACTGGAAGCGGGCACCATCTACGGATATTGCGTGGGCGAACCCTGGAACCAGCAGGCGGTATTCAAGGATATCGGCGTGCCGGTGGTTACCGACTATGAGATCTGGAAAGACAACCCGGAAAAGGTTTTCGGAATCACCCGGGAGTTTGCGGAAAAGTACCCCAATACCACCGTGCGCCTTACCCGCGCACTGATACGCGCGGCCATGTGGCTGGATGAAAACAACAATGCCAACCGCCCGGAAGCAGTGAAGATTCTGTCCCAGTCGAATTATGTGGGCGCCGACTACGAAGTAATTGCCAACAGCATGACCGGCACCTTCGAATACGAAAAAGGTGACAAGCGCGAAGTGCCCGACTTCAATGTCTTCTTCCGCTACAACGCCACCTATCCCTACTACTCCGACGCCATCTGGTATCTGACACAAATGCGCCGCTGGGGCCAGATTCCGGAAGACAAATCCGACGATTGGTACAAGGATCTCGCAAGTAAAGTCTATCGCCCGGATATCTATGAGGCTGCCGCGAAATCCCTGATTGCCGAAAAGCTGGCCAAGCCCGAGCAATTTCCGGACTTTGCCACCGAAGATGGTTTCCGCGATCCGCAGACCCACTTCATCGACGGCATTGTGTACAACGGCCATGAACCCAATGCCTACATCGAGAAATTCCCCATTGGCCTGAAGTCCGGCCAGAAGCTCTGACACCAGGCGCAGTTTGCCGGGCCTGCGGGTCCGGCAGGTAAAAACCGGGATAGCTCCAACACAACCATTGAGGTAACCGCACCATGACAGCCACTACCCTTGCAACAGAGAAACTTACCGGGATTCGTTTGCCGAGGCTCGACAGCAGATTCCTGGGAAGTGCCATCAAATATGTGGCGCTGCCACTGGCAGGCATTCTGGTGTTTCTGTTGCTGTGGTCGGTCACCGCGCAGCGTATCGATACGTCACTGGGGAAGTTTCCCGGACCTGCGGCCGTTGCCGAACAGTTTGATGCCCTGTACCAGGAGCACCAGCGCTCGCGGGAAAAGGAGCGCGCTTTCTATGAGCGACAGGAGGTGCGCAATGCGGAACGGGTCGCCAAAGACCCGGACTACGTGCCGAAAATTCGCGCCTATACCGGCAAGGAAACCTTTCTCGACCAGATCGTTACCAGCCTTGTGACGGTTATGAGCGGCTTTCTTCTGGCGGTGGCCATCGCGATCCCTCTGGGCATCGCGGTAGGTTTGAGTCCGGCACTCAACAGTGCGGTCAACCCGATCATCCAGGTATTCAAGCCGGTATCACCCCTGGCCTGGTTGCCGCTGGTCACCATGGTGGTGTCGGCCCTCTATAGCACCCCGGATCCGGTGGTCGCGAAATCATTTCTCAATTCGCTGATTACGGTAACCCTGTGCTGTCTGTGGCCGATGGTCATCAACACTGCCGTGGGCGTTGCCGGTATCGATCGCGACCTGGTCAATGTGTCCAAGGTACTGCGACTGCCGGCCCTCAAGCACGTGCAGAAAATCGTCCTGCCGGCTGCGGTGCCGATGATTTTCACCGGTATGCGGCTGTCGCTCGGTGTGGCCTGGATGGTACTGATCGCAGCGGAAATGCTGGCCCAGAACCCGGGACTGGGCAAGTTTGTGTGGGATGAATTCCAGAACGGCAGTTCGGACTCACTGGCGCGCATCATGGCCGCAGTGCTGGTTATCGGCGCCATCGGCTTTCTGCTGGACCGCGGCATGCTCGCGCTGCAGAAACTGGTCTCCTGGGACAAAGGGATCAGTCAGTAACCAGCCAATCCCCTTCGCGCAGAAACGAATACTCAAAATTGGAGCAAAGCATGAGTGTATTACTGGATATCAGCCATATCGACATGGAATTCCCCACTCCCAAGGGCAGCTTCACCGCACTGAAGGATGTGAACCTGAAAATTTCCCAGGGTGAATTTGTCTCCCTGATCGGACACTCCGGATGCGGCAAGTCCACCGTATTGAATGTGGTGGCGGGCCTTTACCAGGCCACTCGCGGCGGTGTCATCCTGAACGGCAGGGAGGTAACCGAACCGGGGCCGGAGCGCGCTGTGGTATTCCAGAATCACTCCCTGCTGCCGTGGCTGACGGCATACGAAAACGTGGAGCTGGCGGTCAGGCAGGTATTCGGCAAATCCCGCTCCAAAACGGAAATGCGCGAGTGGATCGAACACAACCTGAATCTGGTGCACATGGGCCACGCCATGCACAAGCGCCCGGCGGAAATCTCCGGTGGGATGAAGCAGCGGGTGGGTATCGCGCGCGCGCTGGCAATGCAACCCAAGGTTCTGCTGATGGATGAACCCTTCGGCGCGCTGGATGCACTGACCCGAGCACACATGCAGGACTCGCTGATGGAAATCCAGGCGGAGCTGAACAACACCGTCATCATGATCACCCATGACGTCGATGAAGCGGTGCTGCTTTCCGATCGTATCGTGATGATGACCAATGGCCCGGCGGCAACCATCGGCGAAATTCTCGACGTAAACCTTGAGCGTCCCCGTCACCGCCTGGAACTGGCAGACGACGCACTCTACAACCAGTACCGAGCGAGAGTGCTCAAGTTTCTGCACGAACGCCACAGCCAGCCGGATGTTCCGGCAACCAAGCCGGTGGAGAACAAACCGGATGCACCCCAAACCGCGTCCGCCGAGCATTCGCGACCTGCAGTGGAGACCGTAGAGGACGCCGCCTGACACAAGTTCACGAAAAAAATACTCAATAAAAACCGATTTTCCGTTCCGAGGACAATTAGATGAAAAAACAAAACCTTCTGACTGCCAATACACTGATAACCACCCTGCCGCGCCAGCTGCTCGCACTGGCCATCGGCACTCTCGCAGCGACACCGGTTCTCGCGCAGGAAGTGGCCGGGGACCAGGCGCCTGCGGTCACCAGCTTCGGCGATGCCCTCAGCCAGGGGGATGTATCCCTCAGCTTCCGCGCACGTACGGAAATGGTCGACACCGCCGGCAGCGATGTAGACCTCACCAGCCTTAAAACTCGCCTGACCTTTTCGTCTGCCGCCTACCAGGGCTTCAGCACCGTAATCGAGATGGATGACGTCACCCATATCACGGAATTTGAAGGCGGCGTCGGCGACCCCGAGGGTACCGAGGTCAACCAGGCATTTCTTGCCTACCAGCTGGGGAAGACCAGTGTGAAATACGGCCGCCAGCGCATCCTGCTGGACAACCAGCGCTTTGTCGGCGGCGTCGGCTTTCGCCAGAACGAGCAGACTTACGATGCATTCAGCGTAACCGACAACAGCCTTGCCGATACCACGCTGTTTATGGCGCACATACACAACGTAAACCGTATCTTTGGTGAAGACAGCCCAGTAGGCGACCATACCAACGATACCTATCTGCTCAACGCCAAATACGCGGGGCTGCCCCTCGGCGCCCTGAGCGGGTACGCGTACCTGATCGACAATCAAGACGCCCTGGCCTTTTCCACCGATACCTACGGCCTGCGTTTTGCCGGCGGTCAGGGCAGCCTGAGTTATGCGCTGGAATATGCCACCCAGTCCGCCGCAGCGGATAACCCGGCGGATTACACCGCGGACTACCTGCTGGCGGAAGGCAGCTACAAAGTGGGTTCGGTAACACTGGCTGCTGGCTATGAGCTGCTAGGGGCAGACGGCAGCGACGGACAGTTCATCACGCCACTGGCGACCCTGCATAAATTCCAGGGCTGGAACGACAAGTTTCTCGGCGGCGGTACCGGTAACATTGCCGGCGGCATTGAAGATGTCTACCTGTCTGCCGGCACCAGCCTTGCCGGGATAAAACTCGCGGTCAATTACCACCAGCTGAGTTCCGACGATTCCGGTGTTTCCGGTATGGACAAACTCGGAAGCGAGCAGGGTTTCCTCGCGGCCTATACCCTCGCCGGGGTCAACCTGAGCCTGAAGTACAGCCGTTACAGCGCGGACGACTTCAGTGTGGATACCGATAAACTCTGGCTCACCGCCGCCGCTACTTTTTGATATGAATGTAAGTGGAAACTGCTTCTCGCATATTGCAGAGCAGTTCAAACAATATCTGAGAAACATTTGAATGCGAGCAAAAAAAAGCCCGGCATGGATAACCATGCCGGGCTTTTGGGACAGTTGGCTTACCAACCGCACTGGCGGTCTTTATTCTGCTCCTGCAGGTATGCCATCAATGGCTGGAAGTAATCCACGATCGCGGAGGCATCCAGTTCACGCTGGCCGGTCAGCGCTTCCATCGCATCGGGCCACGGCTTGCTGGCCCCCATGGCGAGCATATCGCGCAGTTTCTTGCCGGCGGCATCGTTCTTGTAAATGGAGCAGCGGTGCAGCGGACCGGTTTCGCCAGCGGCATCGCACAGCGCACGGTGGAACTGGTACTGCTGGATGTGGGCAAGGAAATAGCGCGCGTAGGGGGTATTCCCCGGGATATGGTACTTGGCGCCCGGATCGAAATTGGCTTCGCTGCGTGCCACCGGTGCTTCCACACCCTGGTATTCCTCACGCAGTTTCCACCACGCCTTGTTGTAGTCTTCCGGCTGCACTTCGCCGTTAAAGACCTGCCAGCGCCACTTGTCGACCATTAAACCGAACGGCAGGAACGCAATCTTGTCCAGCGCCTGCTGCATCAGATAGCCCAGATCCTTGTCTTCGCCGGGAATCTCGTCCAGCAGGCCGATTTCTTTCAGGTATTTCGGCGTAATGGACAGGGCAACGGTATCACCCACCGCCTCGTGGAAACCATCGTTGGCACCTTCCTTGTACAGGAACGGCTGCTGGTTGTAGATGCGCTGGTAGAAGTTGTGCCCCAGTTCGTGGTGGATGGTGACCAGGTCTTCGCCGGTCTTGTTGATGCACATCTTGATACGGATATCGTCAACGTTATCCAGGTTCCAGGCGCTGGCATGACAGACTACGTCGCGATCGCGGGGCTGGGTAAATTGCGAACGCTCCCAGAAGGTTTCGGGCAGCGGCTTGAAGCCGAGAGAGGTGAAGAATTTCTCCCCGACTTTGACCATATCCTGCTCGCTCATCCCGGAATCAACCACCAGCTCGGTGAGGTCGTAGGGCGCTTGCATGTCGTCGTCTTTGACGATGTCATAAACATTGCCCCACTGCTGCGCCCACATATTGCCGAGCAGATGTGCGGGGATCTTGCCCTGGGCCGGTGCCACCTCGTCGCCGTAATGCTCGTTCAGTTTCGCACGCACGTGGCAGTGCAGAGCTTCGTACAGCGGCTTCACCTTGTTCCACTGGGCGTCCATGTCGGCGGCAAAGGCATCCGGCTCCATATCGTATTTGGAACGCCACATTACGCTCAGGTTGTCGTAACCGAGTTCCTGTGCGCCGGCATTGCCGATTTCCACCTGGCGCTCGTACAGCGGCTTCATGGGCGGAGCGACCTCTCGCCAGCCTACCCACAGATCCTTCAACTCCTTCGGGTCGCGGCTCTTCGCCATGATCTGGCCCATTTCGGTGAGGGTCAGGCACTTTTCACTGTCGCCCTCTCCGGTGCAGTATTTGCCGGCGCCGTACATGCCCTGCATCTTGGAACCGATCTGTGCCAGTTCGGCGGTCAGCTCTGGATCCTTAGGTGCAGGAAATACCAGGCTCTGCTTGAGCATGGTGAGCGCACGCCGGGTCTCCGGGTCGAGGTCCACATTGTCAAATTTCGCCGCCTCCTGGGCGAGCTCTACCGCCAGCGTGGTCGCGCGCTCCACCGCCAGGGCCTCGGTAAACTGGGAGTCGACGTTGATGTAGGTAGCAGCCAGCCAGCTCGCGTGACTCACCTCTTCCGAGATCTTCGCCAGCTGGGCCTGCGCGTCATCCAGGAATGCCTTGGCATCTGCGGCAGTAAGACTGCCGCTGGCGGCATCTGTCTGGGCCGTGGTACCCGTATTATCGTCCGGGCCACGAGAGGCCTCCGCGGCAGGTGCCGGAGCCGTCGCCTGTTGCGCGGCCCCCTGCTCTGAATTGCGATTGTCACAGGCGGAAACAGCCATGGTCGCGGCAATAACCAGCGCTAGCTTTTTCATCAGCGTCCTCTGTTTTATTTGCTTTTTCCCAAGGGAGAAGGGTCGATTTGAAGACAGAAAAATCCCCAATACGCTCTTTCTGTCGTCGTTTTATAGCACACAGAGTCATCGGCACGGGCTGTGGTAGCGCCCTGCACGCCCAACATCGGCACAAAATTCCCCACATCAGTCTTTTCTTGGAGAAATGTCTCGCAACTGGCGCTGGATACAGCAACCTCTGGAAACCAGGGTATCGGGGGGAAAGTAATGAATTGAAGAGAGGGAATTGGAGGCAGCCCAACCAGCACACCCCCGGCACATGATGTCACTGCTACCGTTGCTCCCTTCCGGGCCTGGCGGGGTTCACAGCTGATCATTGCGAGGAGACCGGAAGGGCCGCCATCACGCTCGAGCAATCAGGCTAGCATCTGTGAGATGCGGTCGCCAACAGGGGGACCTGCGCTCGAAGAGGGCGCGATTATAGAGACTCCAGGCGCCAGGTTCCAGCCCCAATTTGCCTCCGATTTTCCCTCGACGGCCAGCCGCATTCTCGCGGCGTGCTTCGAAGCGAGAAAATCCTCCGTGCAAAGCGCCAATTTGCCACGGCAAAAAGCTATACTGTGCCGCGCCCGGATCCGGGCCCTTCAGTCACCTGTTCAGCCACTTTCTACCCGGAAAATCTATGCACCTGTTTGTCGACAGCCTCACCAACGTGGATTTCAGTTATCTCCACCGCAGCCGCGGCATTGTTGGCGAAACCTGGCTGGCCAATGCAGCGCTCGATGGCGCACTGGATGAGCAGGGCATGGTGTGCGACTTCGGCATCGTCAAGAAGACTCTGCGCAACTGGCTGGATACGGAGCTGGATCACCGCCTGCTGGTGCCCACCCGCGCACCGCAGCTGACACTGGAACAGAGTGAAGACGGCATCCACCTGGACTGGCAACTCGACAGCGGAGAAACGATTTCCGTGAGCGGCCCGGCACAGGCGTTTGCCCTGGTCGCGGTGGAGTCCATTACCCCGGAATCGGTAGCGGGCTGGTGTGTCGGCGAACTCGATGGGGTCTTCCCCACCAGTGTCGACCAGCTGCGACTGGATTTTACCAGCGAGGCCATCGACACCCCCTACTACCACTACAGCCACGGCCTGAAAAAACACGACGGCAATTGCCAGCGTATCGCGCACGGCCACCGTTCCCGAATCCGCATCGAGGTGGACGGCGCGCGCGACCCGCAACTGGAAGCCCAGTGGGCAGAGCGCTGGGCCGATATCTACCTCGGCACCCGCGAGGATCTGCAGAAGGAATCCGACAAGCTGCTGCACTTTGCTTACAGCGCCCGTCAGGGTGAATTCACCCT
>ENA-ORCV01000420-ORCV01000420.1-marine-metagenome-genome-assembly--contig:-NODE-420-length-32133-cov-4.114238_pt1 | contig 32133 bp, 31 predicted proteins | sample MGYA00237779_ERZ508509 | MGnify/ENA primary metagenome ERZ508509 (study PRJEB26180, sample SAMN06268772) | marine metagenome | isolation source: Bioluminescent Bay, La Paraguera, Puerto Rico | place... | reverse complement strand
GGTTCGCCCGCCGTGTCAGCGCCGGCGCTTAAACGCCTGAGCAGCGCGCTCATTGATGGTTTGGTTTCTTGCGCCATGCATTCGGTTCCGTTCCCGCACTATAGCTTATCCGGAGCGTAGCGTCAGGATTGAAGTAAAATCTTCAGTTCGCCCCTGTTCTTTGCGGCGCCGGCGGCATTATGCTAGGCGCGGAGCGCTTAAGAAAGGACTGCGCTTAGCGATATGCCCTTCGAATCCGCGATTTTCCCTGATCGGAACGCCATTCTCACGTCATTTTCAAAGGCGCGCGCGAACAGCGAAAAGCTCGCTGCGCCGTTAAGCGCGGAAGACTGGATGCTGCAGTCGATGCCGGACGCCAGCCCCGTGAAATGGAATCTCGCGCATACGAGCTGGTTTTTCGAGACGTTTATTCTCGAGGCTCACGCGGATGACTATGAACTCTTTCATCCGAAATTCTGCTACCTCTTCAACTCCTATTACAATCAGATTGGCGAGATGCACCCGCGGCCCCATCGGGGCATGCTGTCGCGGCCGTCCGCGCAGGACATTCTCGATTTTCGCGCGCATGTGAATGAGGCGATGACGCGGCTTGTCGAGACCGCGCCCGACGATGTCGTTGAAAGGATCGCGCCGTTGGTCGCGCTTGGCTGCGCGCATGAAGAGCAGCATCAGGAACTGTTGCTTACGGATTTAAAGCACGGTCTATATCAAAACCCGCTGCTTCCGGCCGTCTATGAAGAGGCGCATCGTGAAACGAACGCGGCGCCGGCGCTCGAATGGCGCGAGATGGAAGGCGGATTGTGCGAAATCGGATGGGGCGGAAAGGGCTTCGCCTTCGATAATGAGGGGCCGCGCCACAAGGTCTATCTGCATCCGTTCCGGCTCGCGAACCGACCGGTGACGAATGCGGAGTTTATCGAGTTCATCGAAGACGGCGCCTATCAGGATGCGCCGCTCTGGCTGTCGGACGCCTGGGATCTGATCAACCGCGAAACTTTACGCGCGCCGCTCTACTGGCGAAAGGACGGCGGCGAGTGGCTGGAATACACGCTGTTCGGCGAACGGCCGGTCAATCCGCATGCGCCGGTTTGCCATATCAGCCAGTATGAGGCGGCGGCGTACGCTTATTGGGCCGGCGCGCGGCTGCCGACGGAATTTGAGTGGGAAGCGGCGGCCTCGTTGTTCCCGGTCAGGGGCCGCTATCTTGAGAACGGGGCGGCGTCTGCGCCGTCCCCGGCGGCGGCGGAAGACGCGCGTCTGCTGCAGCTTTACGGCGATGTCTGGGAATGGACGGCGAGCCCATATGTCGCCTATCCGGGTTACGCGCCCGCGAACGGCGCCATCGGCGAGTATAACGGCAAGTTCATGTCGGGTCAGATGGTGCTGAAAGGCGGATCCTGCGCGACGCCGGAGGGTCATATTCGCGCCAGTTACCGCAATTTCTTTCCCGCGAGCGCACGCTGGCAATTCGCCGGACTGAGACTGGCCAGGGACTGCGATTGAGGCATGCATCACCGCGCCGCCGGGGGTAGAGTAGGGGGCGAACGGGCGAGGAGACAGTAAGATGAACGCGACAGCGCAAAAGCCGGAAGCCGTAGGCCATATGGCGGGCTTCAACATTCCGGACCCATTGAGCCTGCCCTCCCTGAAGGGCGAGGTGAGCGACGAGGAGTGGCGCTTGCGCTGCGATCTTGCGGCGACCTACCGTCTTGTCGCGCTTCACGGGTGGGACGACATGATCTTCACCCATATTTCCGTGCGCTGTCCGGATGAAGGCGGCAAGGCGCGCTTCCTGATCAATCCTTACGGCGTCTTTTTCGACGAGATGACGGCGAGTTCGCTGTTGAAGATCGATGTCGACGGCAATGTTGTCGGCGAGACGCCTTACTTCTCGAACCCCGCCGGCTTTACGATCCATTCAGCGCTGCACATGTCGCGTGACGATGCGCATGCGGTGCTGCATGTGCACACGCCCTATGGCGTAGCCGTCTCGGCGCAGCAGGACGGGCTCAAGCGCTACTCACAGTTCGCCATGATCGTTCATGACGATGTCGCCTATCACGACTATGAGGGCATCGCGACCGACCATGACGAGCGCGAACGGCTTGTCCGGGATATGGGCAATCACGGGTTTCTTATCCTGCGCAATCACGGCACGCTGACGGTCGGCGCCAACTGCGCGACCGCTTTCATGCGCATGTATTTTCTGGAACAGGCCTGCCGCGCGCAAATCCTCGCGCAGTCGGACACCAAGGAACCGCGCGAAGAGCCGCCGGCGATGAGCGCCAAGGTTATGCAGCAGGGCGCGCCAGCCTTCGTTGCCGGTCTTGGCGACAATCTCGCCTGGCCGGGACTGCTCCGTAAGCTGAACAGGGAAAATCCCGGCTACGACGTTTAGTCGGCCGCCGGCTTCAGCGTTTTCAGATAGTCGATGATCGCCGCGCGTTTTTCGGCGTTCCGCTCGCCGGCATACCCCATCCTGTTGCCGCGGATGAACATCTGCGGGTTCTCGATAAAGGCGTCGAGATTGTCTTCGGTCCAGACCACGCCGGATTCCCGCATCGCTTTCGAGTAGGCGAAGGCAGGGTCTGCGCCAGCCTGCCGTCCGACAATCCCATAAAGGTTGGGGCCGACCCGCGCCGCGTCGCCTTCCTTCACCGCATGGCAGACCGCGCAGGGCGAAAATAACTGGCGGCCTGAAGGGGCGGCGTTTCCGCTGGCCCCCGCCGCGCTGCCGGCGTTCGGATCAGACTGGCCACAGCCTGCAAGCGCCGACGCCAGAATCAGGATGGAGATTGGATGTTTCATAGCGCTTTTTAACGCAATTGCCGCCAAGCGCCAGCCTCTGGTCAAGCGCGCGGCAGTCGGCTAAGGGACGGCGTTCCAGAGCCGCAATAGCTCAGCTGGTAGAGCACCTGATTTGTAATCAGGGGGCCGGGGGTTCGAGTCCCTCTTGCGGCACCACAAACTCATACTTAATCGTGTCCGACCGTATGCAGGGCATTGTTTTTCTTACCACGAATCGTATTTCTACATAATGCGGCCGGTGCCTGGCGTTTTCCATCAGGCTAATTGTGAGATCGGCTGAATGAGGTATCATTCGCCGCGCTGCGTTCCGCCACTGCTAAATGAAGGTTCATATGGTCACTTGGGTATTCACAATTGACTCATCGTTCTCTTCGAGCGGGATATCGACGAGTGTGCAAAATACGATACTTGGCCTATTCGATGCCGCGGGTGTGGTCTGGTCTCGTTACCTTGGCGATTCCGACGCAGTCATTGAAGTTGAAATTTCGACCGTAAGTCTAGAGGGTTCCGCGCTTGCGCAAGCGGGGCCGAATGAGCTTGTCGACCTATTCGGAATTTACGCATCGAATGTCACATATGAGATCCGTACCGGAATAGACTCAAACGGCGCTGTCTTCGATGCTGGCGTAACGCTTGATTTGGACAGACTGTTAGAGGATGAATTTTATTTCGACCCTGATCCCTATGAGAGGTCGGGGAACATACCTTCTGGCCAGTACGACCTCTTTTCGATCATTCTTCACGAGCTTGGGCATCCGCTTGGATTTATCGACGCGCCAGGCGGTAATATGTCTGAATTTGAAAGCCTTATTTCATTCGAATTCAACGGCGACAGAAAGTTCAATGGCCAAAGCGCTATAGAATTATGGGGCTCGCCGCCGCCTATCGTCAGCGACAGTCCGCATTTCGATATTTACGGTTCTGGACCGATCATGTCGCCTACTATTGGAACCAGGGAACGACAATATATTACGCCGCTCGATGTCGCGGTGTTGGATGACCTGGGAATAAATGTCCCGAAGCCGACGGCTGGCGCAGATGTAATATATGGTTTTGAGGGGATCGGTGGTGAAATCAAAAATCTATTGGCAGGCGACGACTTTTTTCAGGGATTTGACGGTCCGGTAAAAGTCTACGGCGGCGATGGAAATGACAGTATTTTCGGAGGCTCTAAAGACGATTCCCTATATGGAGAAAACGGCTCTGACTCGTTAGAAGGCGGCGCTGGTGCGGATTATCTAAGCGGCGGCGTCGCTGGCGCCGATGACGGCGACGACTCGATTTATGGTGGCGAAGGTAAAGACACGCTTTTCGGTTTTGACGGCGATGACTTACTCAATGCAGGTGACGATGACGATTCTCTTATAGGCAGCGCCGGCTTTGACACCTTGAATGGGGGAGGTGGTTTTGACTTTGTCGATTACTCTGCTTCATCGGCTGGCGTCTCGATAAATTTGGATACTGGCTTTGCGTCAGGAGGTGATGCAGAAGGCGATGTGCTGATTTCTATCGAAGGCATTTACGGCACAAGTTTCGCCGATACCCTGATCGGTAATGATAGCGACAACGAACTACGTGGTTCTACGGACGATTATCTGATTGGCGGCGGCGGCGCCGATAAATTTGTCAAATCCTCCGGAAAATCCCCGTGGATTTCATATATTACATCTCCGGGCGGCGTCCATATCGACCTAACAATGGGCGTCATTCAATTCAACGACGCGGAGGGGGATGATTTCATCGGCATTGATATCATTGAAGGGTCTCAATTCGATGACACGCTAATTGCAGATAGAGGAGAGTTGTACGGAGGGGATGGCGCCGATTTGTTGGCTGGAGATTCTCTCTCCCCGCTCGGTAAGGACACTCTTAATGGCGGTTCCGGGAATGATACGCTTATCGGATATGGCGGATTCGATGAGCTTTTTGGCGGCGATGGCGATGACTCAATCCTTGGCGGTGATGGTGGGGATTTTATCGAAGGCGCCGCTGGAAACGATGCGCTTGATGGCGGCGAGGGCGAGGACACCCTGTCGTTCGCCGCTTCCGGGGCTGCGGTAAGCGTTGATTTCGCCAATAGCCTTTTTTCCGGCGGAGATGCCGAGGGCGATGTCATAATAAATTTTGAAAGCGCATTTGGGTCAGGCTTTGATGACACGCTTATCGGGGATGATTCAGATAACAATTTAAGTGGCGGTGCTGGTGTTGATTCAATATCAGGCGGGCAGGGCGATGATGTGATTGCAGGTGGGGCTGGCGCCGACATCCTTGATGGTGGAGACGGTATTGGCGACATACTCTCTTATGACGAGTCTACGGCCGCAGTTGTGGTCAATCTGGCCACGGAGGTTGCTTCTGGCGGCGACGCAGACGGAGATGTCATCTCAAATTTTGAAGGCGTTAACGGAACAGTATTTGCCGATCTACTGGTTGGCGGCGATAGCGCTGACTCGCTTCGCGGCGGCGGCGGCGATGATACGCTTGTAGGCGGCGCTGGCGCGGACACACTACGCGGCTTATCTGGCATTGATTGGATATCATACGAACATTCAGTTGCCGGAGTGATGATTAATCTGCTGAACAACACGGCAAGCGGCGGTGATGCCGAGGGTGATTACCTTTCACAGGTCGAAAATATAATTGGCTCAGGCTTTAATGATGCGCTGACAGCAAATAGCTCTCGTGGCGTTCTTTTTGGACTTGGCGGCGATGATACGCTGATTGGCAGCACGGCTAGCGGCCTTGGCGGGTCTGGTCGTGATGAACTTTTTGGCGGCGATGGCGACGACTTTATTATGGGTAAAGGCGGTGTTGATTCTCTCGATGGCGGAGCGGGAAACGACACGCTTAATGGTGGGAGGTATGGGGACGTTCTCAATGGCGGAGCCGGTCAGGACTGGGCGGATTACACCTACTCTAGCATAGCGGTTAATGTCAGTCTTTTGACGGGATCTGGAAGCGCCGGCGATGCGGCCGGTGATGTCCTCAACAATATCGAAAACCTTCTCGGGTCGGGGTTTGGCGACGATTTGTCGGGTGACCATGCGGCAAATATTATCGATGGGGCAGCGGGGCATGACACACTGCGCGGCGCGGGGGGGGCTGACGTTTTTCTTGGCGGCAGCGGCGCAGACGTTCACTATGGCGGCGGCGGCTTTGATGAAATGAATTATGCCGCCTCTCCAGACTCTGTTTCGATTAACCTCGGACTAAGCACCGCCAGTGGCGGCTACGCTCAGGGAGATAGCTTCAACTCGGTTGAGAACCTCACAGGATCGAATTTAGCCGATGTGCTTGTGGGTGATGAGGCTGCGAATCGCATAAATGGCGGCGACGGCGCAGACAGCATATCCGGAGAAGGCGGCGATGATGTGCTTGTTGGGGGGCTGGCCGACGATAGCTTGTTGGGCGGCTTTGGCGACGATACGCTTGACGGCGGCGATGATAATGACAGCCTTGAAGGATTCGCTGGACGGGACTCTCTGTTTGGCGGTGAGGGTGATGACTTCCTGCATGGCTATCGCAGTCATGACTCGCTTTATGGGGGCGCCGGTGACGATGATTTGCGCGGCGGTTATGGAAAAGACCTGATTAACGGATCCGGCGGCAACGATATCCTGCGCGGGTTTGAAGGCGATGACCGCATGTTCGGCGGCGGCGGCGACGACACGCTCCTGGGTAATGACGACAACGACTCGCTGACAGGCGGCGGCGGCGCGGATCGCCTGAAGGGTGATGCCGGTGACGACACGTTGAACGGCCGCTTCGGCGCCGACACAGTCACGGGCGGGGAGGGTGACGATATCTTCGAGTTCCGCTTCGGCCACGACGCCGACACCTTTGACGACTTTATCGCTGGAGCGGGCACAGATGACGCAATCATGCTGATCGCTTTCGGGGCGGCGTTCGACACCTTTGCGGAAGTGATTGCGGCGGCGTCGGACAATGGAAACCACACGACCATCGACTTTGGCGGCGGGGATTCGATCCTTCTCCTCAATGTCGTCGTGGGCGACCTCCATGAGGATGATTTCATATTTACATGAATGTGATTGCGATTTTTCCCGATCAATCGAGAAAAATCATTTTCTGGCCGTATCGGGCCGACACTTCTTCTTGCGGCGCAAGGCTTCGCAACTTAGCGAGCATATCGAGGGTCGTGAGCAACTCATCCGGCAAAGGCGAAGACGGACTTGTTCAGGGCTTCCCCCGGCGAGTCCTTCTGCGTAAATAGCGCGCCTTCCAAGGGAGGTAGTCACAACAGCAAAGATAACAGAGCGCCGGGCGAGAAACGTACCCGGCCCGGCGTTGCTTTGATTAGCGATCTTTCGTTACTGCGCGGTCGACCGCAGCATCCAGGCGGTTTTTTCGTGGGTCTGGATGCGCACCGTGAAAAGGTCGGCGCTCGCCGCGTCGCCCGATTCTTCTGCGATGCTGAGGCCTTCGCGGGCGCGCTTGATCAGCGTTTCGTGGCCTTCAAGCAGACGCTCGACCATGTTCATCGCCGCCGGCGGTTCAGCATCGGCGCTGTCGATCGCCGTGCGTTCGGCGAGCGCTTTGCCGCTCGACGGGGCGAAGACGCCAAGGGCGCGGACGCGCTCGGCGATTTCATCGAGAGCCGCCCACATTTCGCGATATTGCTGCTCGAACATGATGTGCAGCGAGTTGAACTGCGGGCCGGTGACGTTCCAGTGATAGGCGTGTGTTTTCATGTAAAGCGCATAGGTGTCGGCGAGCGTGTTGTTGAGAGCGTCGGCGACCGCTTTGCGGGCGTTTTCGTCAAGGCCGATATTGACCGCAGTCATGGAAATTCCTCCTTTTTGGAACATGACGTTTCCTACGCCCCTCATATAGGCGCGGCGGCTCATCAATCAAATAGATAATATCGAAGAAAATGATCGAATATTACGATATTATCTATTTCAGCGATGCGCAGAAACGCTGGATCCGGCCGCAGGCGTCTTCAAGCTGGTCCTTGGCGGCCGCATAGGAGACCCGGAAGAACGGTGAGAGGCCGAATGCGGCGCCGAAAACCGCCGCGACCCCTTCCGCTTCAAGAAGTTCGCGGGCGAAATCCTCGTCGTTTCCGATCAGCGCGCCGCCCGGGGTTTTCTTGCCGATTGCGCCCGCGCAGGAAGGATAGACGTAAAACGCGCCCTCCGGCGTCGCGCAGGAGAGGCCTTCCGCGTCATTCAGCATGGCGACCACCATGTCGCGGCGCTCCTTGAAGGCCGCGTTACGCTCGACAAGGAACGAATGGTCGCCGTTGAGCGCCGCGGTCGCCGCCCACTGGCTGATCGAGCAGGGGTTTGATGTCGATTGCGACATCACCTTCGCCATGGACTTGATGAGCGGTGCCGGTCCGCCGGCGAAGCCGATGCGCCAGCCGGTCATGGCGTAGGCTTTCGAAGCGCCGTTGATCGTCAGCGTGCGGTCGTAAAGACCGGGTTCGACTTGCGCCGGCGTTGTAAACTCAAACCCGTCATAGACAATGTGTTCATACATGTCGTCGGTCATCACCATAACATGCTCATGACGCATCAGAACATCGGTCAGCGCCTTGATTTCCTCACGCGTGTAGGCGGCGCCTGTCGGGTTCGACGGCGAGTTGAAGATGATCCACTTTGTTTTCGGCGTGATCGCCCGTTCAAGCGTCTCCGGCTTCAGCTTGAAGCCTGTCTCCGCCGGCGCTTCGACGATCACTGGCGTTCCGCTCGCAAGATAAACCATGTCGGGATAGGAGACCCAGTAAGGCGCCGGGACGATGACTTCATCGCCAGGGTTCAGGGTCGCGACGAGCGCGTTATAAATCACCGCTTTGCCGCCGGGCCCGACAGTGATCTGCGCAAGGCTGTAATCGAGATCGTTATCGCGCTTGAACTTTGCAGCGACCGCTTCCTTCAATTCCGTAATGCCGTCGACAGCGGTGTATTTCGTTTTGCCGTCGCGGATGGCTTTGATCGCCGCTTCCTTGACAAAATCCGGCGTATCGAAATCGGGCTCGCCGGCGCCGAGAGAAATGACGTTCTTGCCGGCGGCTTTCATGTCGCGCGCTTTTTGCGAGACGGCGAGAGTCGGGGACGGTTTGACCCGCGCGAGCGCGGCGGATTGTTCGATGGTTTTCATGGGGCTTGTCTCTCCTCCCGGCGCAAAGCGTGAACTGTGTAGCCTATGTTGCGATGCAACCAAACCTTTTCCGCGCCTGCGCCGGCGGACCTTCCGAACAGGATCGGTCGGGAATCTCGCTTCTCCGGGATTGGTTAGAAATTTGGAAAAACGCCACAATCCTTTGTTATAAAACAGCAATCTGAATTTACATGCGGTTTTGAGACGCGCCAGCTTTTTGTTTCGGCGCGCGCCGCGATATGGTTTCATGGACAGGCAGGCTGGACCTGCGGCCGATATAGGAGCGGCGATGATTGCGGAATTGCAAACGGCAATTTCGAAAGTCCCTAGCCGGAAGGCGCGCCTGAAAGGGCTGACACGGGTCGAAACCGTCAAACTTAAAGTGGAACGCGCCGCCCTCCTGTTCCGGGGGGCGCCGGTCGGCATTGCAATCAGTGCGGTCAACGCTGGCCTCACGGCGGCGATCGCTTGGTCGGAGGTCAACCGGAATGTCTTGCTTGCTTGGACGGGCGCAATTTTATTGCTGTCCTGCATTCGCGCCGGCTTCTGGCTGCGCTTCCGGGCGGCGGGCGCGTCCGGACGGAACATGTCGCGCTTCGCCAACATGCATCTTGTCTTCATGGCGCTCAACGGGGCGTTGTGGGGGGCGCTTGCGCCCATATTCGCGGCGCATGGATTAATCGGTCACGCATTCCTGCCGTTTGTCATCGCCGGGATGACGGCGGCGTCGATTGCATCGGCCGGCGCTTCCTGGCGCGCGGTTGTCGCTTTCAATATACCGGCGCTGGCGCCGCTTGCTGCAGTTTACACTGTCGCGGCTGATTCAGACGGACTGGCGATCGCCGGTATTGTCGCCCTTTACGGCGCGGCGACGATATTCCTGGCGATGGCGATGCAGCGCATGGTCGATCGTTCTATCCTGTTGCATACGCGGAACTCGACGTTGTTCTCCGCTCTGCAAAGGCAGGTCGACGAGGCGCATCTCGCCGAAACCCGGTTCCGCGGCCTTGTTGAATCCTCAACCGATGTGACGATCATTTTCTCGCCGGAGGGCAAGGTGATCTACGCCAGCCCGTCGGTTGAAAAAGCGCTGGGCGCGAAGCCCGAAGAGCTGATCGGCAAGACCACCAAAGAGGTCGTCCATCCCGACGATATTCCGCATTTCCGCGCGGTCGGCGAGAAGTCGCTGTCGAAGCTTGGCGAAGTGATGACGATGCCGCATGTCTGCATGAAAGGTTCCGAAGGCGGGGCTTATGCGGCGCTTGGCGGGCGGCTCACCAACATGCTGTATGTCCCGGGGGTTGAGGGCTTCGTGTTCAGCGGCGGCCCGCTCAACCAGGAGGCCGGGCGGAACATGCACGCGGCGGAATAGGACGCCGCCCGCGATCCACGCCGGTATTTTCTCCAGCCCGACAATCAGTTATGCGAAACGCGCAAACACACAGGACTGCCTTATGACCGGTATAGGCGACACCCGGGGGACGGCCTCAAACGAGCGGGCGCTTTCTTGCCGCGCGCCGTCGGCGGACGGCTGCGCTGAACGGGGCCGCCGGTAATGGACGCCGCTACGCCGAAAAAGAAAAGCATTACTAAAAAACGTCTGCGCACTGAAATCGGCTGGCGCGAATGGGCGGCGTTCCCCGATCTTGGCGTCGAACGCATTAACGCCAAGATCGACACCGGCGCAAAGTCATCCGCGATCCATGCGTTCAAAGTGAGAGAAATCGATATCGACGGCGAGCCTCATGTGGAATTTTTCCTTCACCCAAGACGCCGGCGGAAAAAGCCGGAAATTTACTGCCGGGCGCCCGTGGTCGACAAACGGGTGATCAGAAGTTCCAATGGACAGGAAGAGGAGCGGTATGTCATTGAGACCCGCTTGCGCATGGGCGAACGACTGTTCAAGATCGAACTGACCCTGACGAACCGCGACGCCATGGGATTCCGGTTGCTGATCGGCCGCGACGCCCTTCGCCGGCGCTTCATCATCGATCCCGGCGCCTCATACATGCTGGGCGACAGGCCCGGCGCATAAACGGAGCAATTCCATGAAACTGGCGCTGATGTGCCGAAACGCCGATCTTTATTCCCACAGGCGTATCGTGGAAGCGGCGGAAGCGCGCGGACACGAAATCGACGTCGTCGATCACTTGCGGTGTTATATCAACATCACGTCGCACCGCCCGTCGGTGCGTTACCGGGGCGAAACCCTGCCGCAATATGACGCCGTCATTCCGCGTATCGGCGCCTCGGTGACGTTCTACGGCACTGCCGTGTTGCGCCAGTTCGAAGTGATGGGCGTTTATCCGGTCAATGAGTCCGTCGCGATCTCACGCTCGCGCGATAAGCTGCGTTCGCTGCAGCTTCTTGCGCGCAAAGGCATCGGGCTGCCGGTAACGGTGTTCGCGCATCGCACCAGTCAGGCTGAAGAAATTCTCGACATGATCGGCGGCGCGCCGGTGGTGGTTAAACTTCTGGAAGGCACGCAAGGGATCGGCGTCGTCCTCGGCGAGACCCAGAAGGCGGCGGAATCGATCATTCAGGCGTTCGGCGGCGCCAACACCAACATCCTTGTTCAGGAATTCATCAAGGAGGCGGGCGGGGAAGACATTCGCTGCATCGTCATCGGCGAGAAAGTCGTCGCTTCGATGATGCGGAGGGGCAAGGAAGGTGATTTTCGCTCGAACATTCACCGGGGCGGAACCGCGGAGAAAGCGAAAATCACCCCTGCAGAACGTTCGACGGCGGTCAGCGCGGCCAAGGCCATGGGACTCAATTTCTGCGGCGTCGACATGTTGCGTTCCAATCACGGGCCCGTTGTGATGGAGGTCAACTCATCGCCCGGGCTTGAGGGGGTCGAAGGCGCCACCGGCGTCGATGTCGCTGGTCAACTGATCGAGTTTGTTGAGAAGAACGCGAAATTCGGAAAGACGAAAACCCGCGGAAAAGGCTGACGATCTGCTGACGTTTCGCCGGTTTCCGGTCACCCTTAAGGGTGATTGGGGCGCCGCCGTCCGGATAGCCGGTTGCATCTAGTAAGGCGCCATGATTGGCTCACGCCAAAAGGGAGAGCTTTATGGAAAAGGTCCAGGGCGTCGGCGGGTTCTTCTTTCGGGCCGCCGACACGGAAAAACTTGCAAAATGGTATGAGGACAATCTTGGCGTAACCCGCGTGCCCGACGACTATGACAAGCCAGCCTGGCGGACGGAGGCGGGCACGACGGTTTTCGCGCCCTTCAAGCAAGACACGACCTATTTTGGCGACATGAAGAACCAGTGGATGATCAATTTCCGTGTGCGCGATCTTGACGCCATGGCCGCGCAGCTTCGCAGCAATGGTATCGAGGTTGAAGTCGACCCGGAGGAATATCCGAACGGCAGGTTCGCGCAGCTATTCGATCCGGAAGGCAATCCCATCCAGCTATGGCAGCCGGGCGGCAAGGATCCAGGCTAACGGTGCAAGGCTTAATCGAAAAGGCTTGAAACCGACTCTTCGTTGGCGATGCGCCGGATCGCTTCAGCGAGAAGCGTTGCGATCGAGACCTGCTCGATTTTAGGGCAGGCGACGACGTCGTCCGGCGCTTCGATCGAATCCGTGATGATCACGCGCGAGAGCGCATCGGCTTTCATGATGCGGTTCGAGGCGTGGTCCGAAAGCACGCCATGCGTGATGCAGGCCGATACGCTTTTGGCGCCCTTGTCGATCAGCGCCTGCGCGGCGTTGCACAGCGTGCCACCGGAATCGACGATGTCATCGAAGATAACGCAGTGACGGCCCGAGACCTCGCCGATGATATTCATCACCTCGGACTGGCCCGGCGCTTCACGGCGTTTGTCGACGATGGCGAGCGGGCGGTGGTTGAGGCGCTTGGAAAGCGCGCGCGCGCGCACCACGCCGCCGACATCCGGGGAAACGATTGTGAGCTCATCAAGATCGTTGTGATGGATTTCACGCACCCGGCGTTCGAATTCCTTCACCGCATAAAGGTTGTCGGTCGGGATATCGAAAAAGCCCTGGATCTGCCCGGCGTGGAGATCGACCGTGAGCACGCGGTCGGCGCCGGCGGTGGTGATGAGGTTGGCGACGAGCTTGGCCGAAATCGGCGTTCGCGGGCCGGCTTTCCGGTCCTGACGGGCGTAGCCGAAATAGGGGATGACGGCGGTGACGCGGCTCGCCGACGCGCGGGTGAGCGCGTCGATGGTGATCAGGAGCTCCATCAGGTTGTTGTTGGCGGGGTTCGACGTCGACTGGATGACGAACACATCCTCGCCGCGCACGTTTTCCTGAATTTCGACGAAAACCTCGCCGTCCTTGAAGGTCTTGATCTCCGCCTTCGCCAGCGATGTGGAGAGTTTTCCGGAAATCGCCTCGCTCAGCCGACGGTTAGAATTTCCCGCGATCAGCTTCATGCCCCAACCCCTTCGCGACTGGCTGTTTCCAAGCGCTTCATGACGGTTTCTTGACAACTGCGCAACCCGCCAGCGCGTAATTTTTCAAAGGAGCGCGATCGCCGAAAGATTGCGGCCGTAGTCGGGTTCGTTGAAGCGGCGGGAGGCGCGATAGCTGAAATATTTTTCAGGCGCGGCGAGCGTGCATGCGCCGACATCGCCGATTTCCGTGACGCCGCATTCTGCAACGCGCCATTTGCCGAACCCGGCGAGATCGAACATGCGTTTGTCTTGTGTCTCCGCGGGCGCGAAAAAGTCTTTCGCTTTCGGGTATTTGCCGGTGAAAGCCTCGACCAGGTCGAGGCCGACTTCAAAATTCGGCTGGCGTAGACAAGGGCCGAGCGCCGCGCGGATGCGGCGGCGTTCCGCGCCGAGAGTCGTCATTGTATCGATGGTGTTTTCCACAATGCCGGCGAGGGCGCCGCGCCAGCCCGCATGGGCGGCGCCGATGACGCGCGCCTCCGGGTCCGCAAACAGCCAGGGCATGCAGTCGGCGGCGAGAACGCCGAGGGCGAGCCCGATCTCGCGCGTGACAAGGCCGTCGGCCTTTTGAGGGCCGTTCTCCCACGGACCCTCGACGATGAGCACGTCCGCCGAGTGGATCTGGTAGTTGGTGAGCAGCCTGTCTGGTGACACGCCGAGAACGGAAGCGCAGCGCCGCCTGTTTTCGGCCACATGCGCCGGGTTGTCGTCCGAGCCGACGCCGGTGTTGAGCGCCGCGTAGACGCCTTCCGAGACGCCGCCTTCACGGGAAAAAAAACCGTGCGCGATCCCGGGCGCTTCAAGGGTTGGCGCGCGCTGAAAAGGCGGTGCGCTCATAGTTCCTCGAAACCGGCTGGCGCCGGCAGCGACGGTGAAGACAGGCACAGCACCTTGAATATCTCGCCCATCTTGTCCGGTGCGGCGATGCGATAGGCGCCGGTGCGGATTTCGTCGATTTTTGCGGGGCTTTTGCCTTTGCACAGCATTTCGACGCGGATGTTGAGGCCGAGCCGTTCCAGAAAGCGTCCTTGCGAGACCGGCCCGTGGGCGACCGCGCCGTTGTCGATGGCGATGCGCGAGAGAGCTTCGAAATCAACATGCGCGGTGATGTCGGCGCGTCCGGGCGCGGCAAGCGGCGGCCAGTATTGATGCCGCCGCACGGCCTGGAACGTATCGCCGAGCCCCGACCGCATGTGGCCGTAATCGATAATCAACGCATGGCCGCCCTGTTCGGCGAGTGCGGCGCAGAGCTCAGCCGCAAAGTCGCGTCCCGCGAAGGAAATTTCGAAAATATCGCCTTCCTCGCAGTCCGCGACATCGGGAAGACCGAGCGAAGCGGGCGGCGGCGTCCTGCCGAGCGTGAAGTCGAGTTTCGTTTCATCTTCGCTGAGACCTACCAGCCGTTCGCGCCAGCCATTCTTGACGCGCTGATATTGATGGATGGGCAGGCAGTCGAAAAACTCATTTGCGATGATCAGCGACGGCCCCGGCGGGATGTCGCTGAAGGCGTCCGCCCATTCGGGTTTGATTTCGCTTGCGCGCAGGCGCTTTTGCTGTTCGACGCGCATGCGGCCCGAGGTTTCGACAAGCCAGAGATGGGCGGCGCGGGTGAATTCCGGTCGCAGGCGGGCGGCGCGGAGCATGTCTTCCATCATCACGCCTCGGCCCGGTCCGAGCTCGATCAGGTTGAAACTTTTCGGCGACCCCATGCCGCGCCAGGCCTCGACCAGCCACAGGCCGATCAGTTCGCCGAACACCTGGCTGATTTCCGGCGCGGTAGTGAAGTCGCCTTCAGCGCCGATTGGGGCCGACGACATGTAATAGCCGTCATGGGGGTGGCCGAGCGCGTCGGCCATGTAGTCGGCGACGGTGATCGGGCCTTTCAGCTTGATGAGTTCGATCAGCCTGTCTTCAAGCTGTGTCCGGTCCGCGGCTTCGGCGCGTTCGTTCATGAAGCCGGCGCCTCTTTCGGCTTGTTCCGCGTTCGCCAGATCAGCCACAGACCGAGCAGCAGCATCGGGACCGAAAGCATCATGCCCATGGTGAGACCGAGCGGGAAGTCCGGCATATGCGAGTCCGGTTCGCGGAAGTTTTCAACAAGGATGCGCGAGAAGGCGTAGCCGGTGAGAAACAGTCCAATCATCGCGCCCGGCCGCTTCAGCAGTTTGAAATAGTGGCTGGCGATGCGCAACACCGCGAACAACACGATCCCTTCAAGCATCGCTTCATAAAGCTGGCTCGGATGACGGGGGACAGTGTAATCGATAATCTCGCCCGCCTGATCCTTGATCGGAAAACGCATCGACCACGGCCCGTCCCACGGCCGGCCGTAAAGTTCGGCGTTGATGAAATTGGCGATGCGCCCGAAGAACAACCCGATCGGCGTCGCGCAGGCGAAAAGATCGCCGAGGGAGAGCGCGTTGAGTTTATATTTCCGGGCGAAGAAAAACCCCGCGAGGGTGACGCCGATCAGCCCGCCGTGAAACGACATGCCGCCATGCCAGAGCATCAGCGCCGGCGGGAAGGGCAGGAAGCCGAAGATCGGCTCCCAGGGTTTGATCAGGAGAGAGGGTTCGTAAAAGAAAATATAGCCGAGCCGCCCGCCGGCCATGACGCCGATCGCCACCCAGAAAATCACGTCGTCGAGGAGCGCGCGGGTGATCGGCGGTCCGGACGGGGTCCAGAGCGTCTTGTTGTTGATCAGGCGGGTCAGGTACCACCAGCCGGCGGCGAGCCCGCCGATATAGGCGAGGGAGTACCAGCGGATCGCGAGGGGGCCGATCTGGAGGGCGACCGGTTCGATATCGGGAAATGGGATGCTCATGTTTCGCCGCCGTTTTCCTGCCAGTTCGTGCGTCTCAATAGCGCGGCGACGCGCCCCTGTCGCCCCCGCCGCGCCGGCCTATAATGGGCCTTCGAAAGGATTACCCTCATGCAGACACAAAGCGCAATCTTTGACGAAATCGCCAAGCTGATGACCGAAGCGGCGGGGGCCGCCGACGGCGTGCGCCGGGAGGCCGAAACGGTTTTCAAAAGCCGGCTGCAGCGGCTGGTCGCGGATATGGATTTCGTCAGCCGCGAGGAATTCGAGGCGGTGCGCGACATGGCCCGCGCCGCGCGTGAGGAAAATGAAGCCTTAAAAGCGCGAATCGATGCGCTCGAGAAAGCCGCCAAAAGTTAACGGCTTGCGGAAAACCAGACTTATCGAATCATTTCGTGCGTTGGCGAATCGCCGCGTCATGGCGCTCGCCTGATCGGCGAAGTCCGTCGGTCGGCTGCAACCCAGCGGCAACAAGGAGCGCCGATGTCGATCGAAATCATCCGCAAGCCCGCAGAGAAACTCGACCCGCTCGCCTCGCTTGAGACGGCCGCGGAAGGCTTGGGCTTCGACATGGACCGTGTCGCCGACACCGAGCTTCACGTGATGCTGCCGGGCGTGTGGCGCGATATCGGTCTCTGGTTCACTTGGCGGTCCGAATTGATGACGCTGCAGATGGGCGCCCCGATCGACCTGAAAGCGCCGGTGGGACGCCTCTGCGAAGCGGGCCACCTCGTGACCATGGTCAATGAACGACTCTGGATCGGTCATTTCGATCTGTGGGCGGACGATCACAGTATCGTTTATCGCAACGCCGTTATTCTGCCTGAAAGCGGCGTTCTTGAACGCTCGCAGGGCGAGTCGCTGATTGCCGCCGCGTCGGAAGCGGTCGACCGGTTTTATCCGGCCTTCAACTTCCTGATCTGGGGCGGCAAGGATCCGGAAGAAGCGCTTAAGGCGTCGCTTTTCGAAACGGCGGGTTGCGCCTAAACTCTCCTGATGACGGAAAAACCGAAAGTCGCATTGATCGGCGCCGGCGCCATGGGCGGCGCGCTTTTGCGCGGCTGGCTGACGGCGGGGGCGATTGAGGGGGCGGGCTCAGCGGTGTTCGATCCCGGCGCGCCCGAAGAGATCGGGGCGCTGTGCGCGGAACACGGGCTGGCGCTCAATCCGGCCCCCGAGACGGTCAAGCCGGACGCGCTCATCATCGCTGTGAAGCCGCAAATGGCGGCCGCGGCGTTGCCGGCATTCGCCGAGCTGGCGAAAGACGCGGTTGCGATCTCGGTGATGGCGGGAAAATCGATCGCCAGCGTCTCGAAGGCGCTTGGCGGCGCTGCGCGCGTCGCCCGCGTCATGCCGAACCTGCCTGCCGCCATCGGCCGGGGCGTATCAGGGCTCTATGCGCCTGACAGCATCGATGCGGCCGGTCGCGCGCTGATCGAGAAGCTGATGCAGGCGGCGGGGGAGACCGTATGGGTGACGAGCGAAGAGGCGATCGATTTCGTCACCGCGGTTTCAGGTTCGGGGCCCGCCTATTTCTTTCTCCTGGCGGAAGCGCTCGCCGAGGCCGGCGTCACGCTGGGGCTTTCTGAGGATGCAGCGGCCAAACTCGCCCTTTCAACGCTCACCGGCGCCGGCGCCCTGATGGAAACGGAAACGCGAAGTCCCGCCGACATGCGCCGCGCCGTAACTTCGCCCGGCGGCACAACGGAAGCCGCGCTCAACGTGCTCGACGGCGACAAAGCAGCGCTTCGCAATCTGATCGATCAGGCCGTCGCCGCCGCGGCGAAACGGGCGGGCGAGCTGACGGATTAAACCGGCAGTTTCACGGTTGCACGCAATCCCCCATGCGGCGAGGCGCCCAAGGTCACGTCGCCACCATGGGAACGCGCAACATCGCGCACCACCGTCAGGCCGAGCCCCATGCCGCTTTTGCTGAGTTCGCGCCCTTCCTCGAGCCGCGTGAACGGCTTGAACACTTCCTCATACACGGAAGGATCGAGACCCGGCCCGTCATCGTCCACATGGATTTCAACGTGACGCTCGAGACCGCGCCCGGTCACCCAGACATGACCGCCATGGCGCAGGCCGTTATTGACGAGATTGGCGATGGCGCGTTTGAGCGCGCCGCGGCGGGCGATGATTTCAAGATGCCTTGGAATGCCGGTTTCAACGCGGCGGCCGGTGCGTTCGGCGTCGCGGGCGATTTCGCCGACAAGCGCAGCGAGTTTGAACGGCGTCGGTTCTTCATCGGCGGCGTCCTCGCGGGCGAAATCGAGATAGGCTTCGACCATGCGCTCCATTTCCAGGACGTCATTGCGCAGTTCCTCGATTTCGGATGTGTCGGGCTGCATGGCGAGGGCGAGCTTGATGCGCGTCAGCGGGGTCCTGAGATCGTGGCTAACGCCCGCCAGCATGGCGGTGCGCTGCTCGAGCTGGCGCTTCAGCCGTTCGCGCATGGCGATGAAGGCGTAGCCGGCTTTCCTTACCTCGGTCGCGCCCGAGGGACGGTAATCGGGTGCGTCGCGGCCGCGGCCGAACGCTTCGGCGGCGCTTGCAAGGCGGAGGATCGAGCGCACCTGGTTGCGCAGAAACACGATGGCGATCGATCCGAGGAGGATCGACGTGCCGACCAGCCAGAACAGAAAGATCGGCCCGCTGGTGGCGAACACGCGGTCGCGGTAGATCAGAAAGACAAGCTGGCCCTCATCCAGCCTTACGCGGATCTCCACATAGGCTGGCCAGTTACGCGTCGAGAACCAGTAGGCGCGCTCGCCAAGAGCGTCGTCGAGACGGCGCGTCAGCGTGCGGTCGAAAAGATTGAACGGCGAGAGTTTTTCCCGCTGCGGCAACGCCTCGCGATCATCGAAGCGAACGCTCATATCGAGGTCGTCGAGAGCGAGCTGCTTGATATGATTGCGCGCCTCGACATCTGTCTGTTCTTCGTAAAGGCGCGCCACCAGTGCGATCTGTCCTGCCGCGCTGGCGGAGAGGTTGGCGGTGACCAGTTCCCAGTGGCGGTCGAAAAACACATAGGTGATGACCGACTGCATCAGGAAGATCGGCAGAATGATGATCAGCGCCACCCGCGCATAGAGACTTTTGGGGAAGTAGCGCCGCAGCATGGCGTCAGTCCGCCATCAACACATAGCCGACGCCTCTGACGGTTTGCAGATAGATCGGCGCGCGGGGGTCTTCCTCGATCTTCTTGCGCAGGCGCGTCACCTGCACGTCGACGGACCGCTCCATCGCCGTCGATGTCTGCTTGGCGAGGGCGGTGCGGGAAATCGGTTCGCCCGGCTTCTGCGCGAGCGCTTTGAGAAGGCTCGCCTCGCCTTCGGTGAGTTTGACGATTTCGCCGTTGCGCCGCAACTCGCCGCGTTTTGCTGAGAAGGTGCAGGCGCCGAAGGTGAGTTCCTGCCGGCTCAACTCGCCAGGCCGCGCGCGGCGGAGAAGCGCGTTCACCCGCAAGAGCAGTTCTCTCGGTTCGAACGGCTTTGAAAGATAATCGTCCGCGCCGAGTTCGAGCCCCTCGATCCGGTCTTCGGGGAGGCCGCGCGCCGTCAGGAGAAGGATCGGCACGTTCGATGCGGCGCGCAGGGACTTCGTGAATTCGAAACCGGTTTCGCCGGGCATCATGACGTCGAGAATGAGGATGTCGAAATCGACCGACGCCATCAGCCTGCGGGCTTCATCGGCGTTGGCGGCGACCGATGTGCGGAAACCGTTGTCGGCAAGATAACGTTTGAGAAGCGCGCGGATACGGTCGTCGTCATCGACGACGAGAATGTGGGCCGCATCTTCTTCAATATCCGCAGGCGTCATGAACTCGTTCCCTTGCCGCCGCCCTCACGCAGGAAACGCGCAGCTTTGAGAGCATAGTCGGCGCCGGTCCAGAATGTAAGGACGGCCGCGAGCCACAGAAAACCGGCGGCGAGCGAGCCTATGCCGTCGCCGGCGACGCCGTTCGGCGCGGCGGCGAGGAGCAGGCAGGCGGCGATCATTTGCGCCGCGGTCTTCCATTTGGCGAGGCCGGTGACGGCGAGCGCGCCGCCGCCGCGCGCCACCGCTTCGCGCAGGCCGCTGACGAGAATCTCCCGCAGGATGATGAGGATGACGGCGATGACGTTCAGCCCCTCAATGACGCCGTTGCGCGCGAGGAGAATCAGCGCCGCAGCGACCAGCAGCTTGTCGGCGAGGGGATCGAGCGCCGCGCCGAGCGCTGTCACTTCGCCGCGCGCACGCGCGATGCGCCCATCGAGTAAGTCCGTCAGCGCCGCTATGATAAAGACGGCGAGCGCCGCGTTCATATTCCACGCTGCGTCTGTGAGAAAAAGCGCGACGAAAGGGACGATCAGGAGGATGCGCCCGAGGGTCAGGAGATTGGCCATGGGCCGCTTTTAAGGCGCGCCGCCGGATAGCGCCAGCAGCGCCGGGGATTTGACCTTAAGTGTCCTTCTTGTCCTCGCCCCAGATGCGCTTCCACCACGGTGTTTTCTTCGGCGGTTCGAAGCTCTGGTCGGCGCCCGCCATCTTCTCGCGGACATCCTCGATATCCCAGCCGGTGAGACTGGCGAGGGTCTGAGCCTCTTTTTCGAAACGCTTCGGCAGGCCGGCGCGATAGTCGTCAGCGGCTTCGCATGTCGCATCGCCCGTGTAAGGGTGACGCAGCACATAGCGTCCCTGATAGTTGGAGCGATCCCCCGTCTCCTTGAACATCAGGTCTTCAGGGAAATGCGTCGCGTCATAGGAGACATGCAGGCGCGTCACGAACACGTCCTGCGCTTGCGGCATCGGCCGGCGCGGCTGAATTCCCGGCTCGCCGCCGTCGATCCAGAACACGCCGAGTTCGCGGAGTTCGTCACGGGAAAGCGGGTCGGCGGCGCACGGATCGCACCAGTTCATGTCCCAGGCGTATTCGAGAAACACCGCGCGCTCGTTTTCCTTCTTCACCTGCGTTTCGAACATCGACTTGTAGAACGCGCCGAACTCTTCCTTGACATAAAGCGGAATATCCATGCCGGTCGGCAGTTTGACGGTCCGGTAATTGGTGGTTTCGATGCGGCCGGTTCGGGTGAGTGCGAAAACGAACAGCTCCTGCTTGCCGTCCGCGTTTACGGTCCCGAGCCGGATCGGCAGCATGAAGCGCGGCGATTCAAACGCGATCTGCAGGGGCCGCAGATATTTGAGACCGGTCTTCGACTGTTCCTCGAGATTGACCTTGGCGACGAAAAACTTCGTTCCCTGTTTGATATAGCTTTCAAGAACCGGTTCGGCGCCCTCAGGCAGCTTGTAGCCGTTTTCGACAAGCCACTGGGCTAGGCCGCCGGACTGGTCTGCGGACAGGAGCTGGATATCATATTCGCCGACCGTGTATTCCGCCTCGACTGTGACGCCGAGGCTGTTCTTCTGCCGGGCGCCGCCTACGGCTTCATCAGGCGCAGCGGACATAACCGCGCTTTCCTCATACCGCCGGTAGACCATGCACGGGTCTTCATCGAAATATTCGACAAGGCGCGGCGCCGTATAGGCGTCGAGATGATCGAGGATCGCGTTTTCCGTGACGTGGATCTGTTCTTCTTCAAGCACGACCGGCACCGGGATGACGATGGCGAATTCTTCAAGCTCGCCCTGATAGTCGTTGGCCATCGAAATCACTGTGCGATCGTTATCGCGCACCAGCACGACTTTCGACGCCTTGTTGAACAGTTTGGTGTCGGCCTTGGCTACATAAAAACCGCAAAAGGCGACAGCGCCGCCGGTTAGCGTGAGCGCGGCGACGCTTGCGGCGGCGGCGAAAAGCGATTTCTTGAGCGAACGGGTCATGTCGATCTTCCTTGTGGGGTCTACTCGGCAGGGGCGGGATGCGGAGCGGCGGTCTTCGGTTTCAAACGCACCGGAAACTTCAGCGGCGGCGCGGGATCGCCCCAACGGTAATGGGGGGCGGGATCGAGCCATTCGAGCAACGGGCGCAGGATCGTCATGATAAAGAGCGCGTAGAAAATTCCGTCACTGTTGAAGAAGTTGAAATTCAGGATGAAAGCGATCAGCGCGGCGCCAAAAGCGAAAACCGCACGGGAAATGGCGCCGTCCGGCGTGGTTTTCGGATCGGAGATCATGAAGAAGGAAAACAGGATGAGCGCGCCGTTCTGAAGCCTCAGCAACGGGATGGACAACGGGTCGCCGAGCCACAGGGCCCGGACAATCATGAGAGCCGCGAAACTGCCGAGGAAGATCAGCGGCACGTCGATACGCGCCGCGCGGTAGGTGACGAACAGCCCTGCGCCCGCCAGCGCCATGGCGAACCAGACCGCTGTTCCCCATTGTCCCGGCGTCGTCCAGGCCGCATCGGTCAACAGGATCATCGTCACGATGCCGATATTTGCAGGATTGAAAATGTGTTTGCCGCCCAGACGGATCGAGAATTTCGAAAAGATTGCAATCGCGGCGGCGGCGACAAGAGGCCAGATCGCATCGGCGCGCAGGAGCAGCGTCAGGGAGAGCGAGGTGACGAGCGCGCTTTTAAAGTCGGCGCGGCTGGCGATCAGGAATGAGCCGAGCCATTGAACGGCGCAACAAGTGATGACGACGGCGGCGAACTGTAAGGGGTCGATCTCAAAAGCCCGGGCTGTCCAGCCAAAAGCGAGAACGCCGCTCAGCGCCATAATCTGATAGAGTCTCGGGTCCCTGATGGGGCTCAACGCCATTTCCGCCGCGCCTTTCACGCCAGCCTGACTGGGCTGGCAAGACACCGCAGGACTGTGGCGCCTTCGGGGCGGCGAGGGGATGGTTTGGGGGCGTTTGAGGAATCCGCCGTTCCATAAAGGCGCAATAAAACGCCCCCGCCGCGTTGCGACGGGGGCGTGTTCGCTCAAACCGGCAGGCGGTTTTAGCCTTGCTTGACCGACGCGATCCAGTCGTCGATCCGGCGTTCGAGGATGGTGAGCGGCAGCGCGCCGCCGCCGAGAACCGCATCGTGGAATCCGCGAATGTCGAAGTCGTCTCCCAATTCAGCTTCGGCCTTCCGGCGCAGTTCCTGAATTTTCAGCATCCCGACTTTGTAACTGGTGGCCTGACCCGGCAGGACCATGTATCGCCGGACTTCAGAGCGGGCCTGCTCGCTGGTGATGGCCGAGTTCTGCTGGAAATATTCAACCGCCTGATCTTCGGTCCAGCCTTTGGAATGAAGGCCGGTGTCGAGAACGAGCCGAATGGCGCGCCACATTTCAGAGCCGAGCCGTCCGAATTCGGAGAGCGGGTCTTGATAGGTTCCCGGCATCTCCTTCGCCAGCCATTCCGAGTAAAGGCCCCAGCCTTCCGCATAGGCGGTGAACCCGGCTTGTGTGCGGAAAATCGGCAGCCCTTCGAGTTCCTGGGCGATTGCGACCTGCATGTGGTGGCCCGGCAGACCTTCATGATAGGCGATAACTTCAAGCTCGCGCTTCGGCATCGCCGTCATGTCAGACAGATGGGCGTAATAAACGCCCGGCCGCGAGCCGTCCGGCGTCCCCGGGAAGTAATGCTGGGCGGCGCCGTCCTGTTCGCGGAACGGTTCAACCCGTTTCACGACGAGGTCGGCTTTCGGGAGGATCCCGAAATAGTTCGGCAGTTCCGCCTTGATCTTGTCGATGGCGGCGGTCGCGTCATCGATATAGGCCTGCCGGCCTTCATCCGTATCGGGATAGTAAAGCCGTTCGTCATCCTTGGTGTCCCGAAGGAAAACAAAGAACTCCTGCAGCGAGCCTTCAAAGCCGAACTCATCCTTGATGGCTTCCATTTCGCCGCGAAGGCGAGCGACTTCCGCAAGGCCGATTTCATGGATTTCATCGGCCGTCAGATCCGTCGTCGTCTGGTTGGCGAGGCGTTCGTTGTAAAAGTCGGTCCCGTCGGGCAGCACGCTGACGCCAGTCGCTGGTTCGGACGCGTTGGCGCGGTCTTCTTCTTGCCAGGCGATCAGCCGTTCATAGGCGGGCTTCCATGATTCCATAAGCGCCGTTTCTATATCGGCGGTCAGTTGATCGGCTTTCGCCTGATCGATTTTATCTTCTTCCAGAAGCTTGGCGATTTTACCCTTGGCGTCTGCCCAGATGTCGCTGTCTTCTCCGCTGTCGTCGAAGGGGGCGCCGGTGATGATTTTCTTCGCCTCAAGGATGACTTGGTCAAAAGCGAAATAGGGCGGGTGAACGCCGGTGGCTGCACTCGCTTTAGAAAGCTCGATCAGCTGATCGAGCGCCCGTGCGGACTCGCCGATCCGCGAAAGGTAATTGTCCATGTCCTCGCCGTCTTCGACGCGATGAAAAGCGATGAGAAGTTGCGGGAAAAATCCGTGGACGGCCGACATCTGGTCGAAAACGTAGCCGTTGGTGCGATAGGGAAGCGCCGCTTCGGCGAGTTCAAGCTGGTAGACGTAAATGTCCCAGGACGTTTTGGCTTCCTTGGTGAGCTTGTCGTAATCGAATGTCTCGCGCATTTCCGCGACATTGGCGCGCCGCCAGTCAAGCTGCTCGTCCTGCGCCTCGATTGAGAAGTCGTTGATCTTGTCCTGATCCGTGTCGCGGCCGAGGAAAGTTTGCTGGATCGGGCTGAATTTCAGCCCTTCCTCGAACTTTTCATCGAACCACGCGTTCAGGCGGTCCGTTTCCGCCTGTATTTCATCGGCTGAATAAACGGCTTTCGCCGGTTCGCCCGCGGCGGGCGCTTGCTGCTGGCCGCAAGCGGTGAGCGCAAAAACGCCCAGAAGCGCGGTCATCATGATGCGCATGATCGTTCTCCGTTATGATGTAACCCTGGCGGATATTGAGCAGGTGTCGCCGTTCGGCGCAAGGCGGCGGCTGGTTGAATGTCTCCTGTCATTCCTTGCCGGAGAATGCCTAAGTCTATGAAAAGATACGGACATACGATTGCAGCGGAACACCGTTTGCGCATCTGGCGACATGGTGTACCACCACTTTAAGTGGTGTGTTTCGGGCCGAACACTTGCGGATTTTCCGGATGAATGAGTCGCTATTGAAGTCGGGCGGCGATCGTTCCCGACTTGGAACAGCAGCGTTGATGTTGTTATGGCTCGTGGGGATGACCGCAGCCCTGGTTCTGATTGTGGGCTGGGGATTTGGCGTAGAGTCGGTAAGACAGCTTCACTCTTCCTTTGCCGCCATGGCGCCAAGCACCGCCTTGTGTTTTCTCATCGGCGCCGGCTCACTGATAATTGCAGGCAGGGAAGAGAAGCCGGAAAAACGGCGTATATTGATCGGCGGCGCCGTCATTATCGCTGTGACCGCCGCAGCCGATCTTGCGATTATCATGTCCGGCGCGGCGAATGGCGTCGATATGGTCTTGCAGCCCGGGGCGGCTGAATTCAAAACCGTCAGTATGGCGGTCGCCACGGCGACGTGTTTCTTACTGTTTGCAACGGCGCTCGTCTGCATGACGCGCGAAAGCCCCGGCGCCATATTTGTTTGCGCAGCGACAGCCGGACTGATTTTGTCATCGGTTGCGGTGACGGGCTATGTATTCGACGCGTCGGCGTTGGTCGAGGTATCGGTGTTTACGGCGATGGCGCTGCATACCGCCGCCGCCTTCGTACTGTTGTTCTCCGCCGTGCTGATGCTCCGGCCGGCTACGGGCTGGGTCTTTGTGCTGACGGGCGAGGGCGGCGGCAGCGAAAGCGCCCGCAGGCTTTTCCCGGGCGCGATTATTCTGCCTTTCGCCCTGTGCCTGATCGCCCTGATGGCTACGAATGCTGCATTGTTCGACGCAAACTTTCGGTTAAGCGTTCTGGCGATCGCAATGATGACGCTGTTGTCAGCGGCAGTGTTCTGGTACGCGAATGTGCAGAATAAAGTGGAACACAAGCTAAGAGATGCGCTTGCCGACCGGGATGTGCTGATCCGGGAAATCTATCATCGTGTGAAGAACAATCTTCAGATGACGACGGCCTTGCTGATGACCGGCGCTAATCGCGTCAGCGACGACGACGCCCGCGAGCTTCTCCTCGCTACGACCAAGCGTATTGAGGCGCTCGGCGCCGTACACAGGCTTTTGATCGCCTCGCGAATGCCCTCCAATGTCAGCGCAGACGTGTTTTTAAAAGAATTGTGCGAAAATATATTTACAGGGCAGTCAGACGCCAAAGGCCGGGTCAGGCTTGATCTTGAGGCGGATCAGGCGCCTATCCATATTGACCTGGCTGTGTCGCTCGGGCTCATCGCCAATGAACTCGTTACCAACGCGCTTAAATATGCGTTTACTGACCGCGCCGCAGGCGTTGTAACGGTGAGATTTCGAACCACGGATGCAAATGGAGCGGTGCTGACCGTTGCAGACAACGGCATAGGCGCAACAACGCTTTTTCAGAACGCCGAAACGAACGGCGTCGGCGCCAGAATTGTGCAGGGGCTGGTCCGTCAGCTCGGCGCGACAATGTCGGTCGCTGCAGAGGAGGGGACGGTTGTTGTGATAAATATTCCGACGGATGCGTTGAAAGGGGAGCTTGATGGCTAGAGCGACGGTGATTATCGTAGAAGACGAGTTTCTTATTTCCGACTATCTTTGCGATGTCTGTAAAGACTTCGGCGCTGAAGTGGTTGGCGTTGCTTATAACGCCGATGAAGCGCACAGCATCATTATCGATTCAAAGCCCGATTTCGTGCTCATGGATGTAAGGTTGAAAGGCGATGTCGATGGCGTCGATGTCGCCAAAAGCGTTTACGAAAAAATGCCGGAAGTAAAAATTATTTTCATAACCGGTTCGAATGAGCCTTCTACGATAGAACGCATCAATACCGATCATCCTTACCGTATCCTGATCAAACCGATTAATCCGCTGGAGCTGAGAGAGGCGATTGTCGGGATGTAGCGCGGTTGCTCACCCTGCATGAAAAAAATCGTAAATCCGCTGGGCGAGCGCCGCGGAGACGCCGTCGACGGCTTCGAGGTCCTGTGGCTTGGCGCGGGCGATTTCCTTCGCCGAACCGAAATGATTGAGGAGCGCGCGTTTGCGCTTGGCGCCGATGCCCGGCACGTCGTCGAGCGGATTGGCGCTTAACGCCTTTTTGCGCTTGGCGCGGTGCGCGCCGATCGCGAAGCGATGCGCTTCATCCCGCAGGCGCTGCAAGAAGAAAAGGCCGGGATCGCGCGGCGGCAGCAGGAACGGCGCGCGATCGGCCATGACAATCTGGTCTTCAGCCGTTCCCATGGTGCGGTCGATGCGCTTTTCGCCGCTCTCCGTTTCACGTCTTGCCTTGGAGACGCCGATGACGGCGATGCCTTCCGCTTGCGGATCAACGCCCAGATCTTCGAGAACTTCAAGAGCGACGCCGAGCTGGCCCTTGCCGCCGTCGATGATCACAAGGTCCGGCCGCGCGGCGTTTTCGTCTTTCAGCATGCGGGAAAACCGCCGTGTCAGAACTTCGCGCATCATTGCGTAATCGTCGCCCGGCGTCAGGCTCTCGGTCTTAATGTTGAACTTGCGGTACTGGTTTTTGACGAAGCCGTCCGGCCCCGCGACAATCATCGCGCCGACCGCGTTTGCGCCCTGAATGTGCGAGTTGTCGTAGACCTCGATGCGCTCGGGGCTGGCTTCAAGGCTGAGCGCATCGGCAAGCTGTCGCAAGGCTTTCAACTGGCTCGCCGATTCCGCCATTCGCCGGGACAGCGCCTCGCGGGCGTTCATGAGCGCCGCGTCGACCACGTCGCGCTTCTCGCCCCGCTGCGGCGTATGAATGGCGACCTTGCGATTGGCGCGCAGGGTCAGCGCTTCTGTCAGCAGATCGCATTGCGGAAGCGTTTCCGACACTAGCACCGAGGCGGGCGGCTCGCGCCCGTCGTAAAACTGCGCGATGAACGCTTCGAGAATGTCGGGCGTTTGCTCGTCCTTGTCGTGGCGGGGGAAATAGGCGTGATTGCCCCAGTTCTGGCCGGCGCGGAAGAAAAAGACCTGGACGCAGGCCTGGCCGCCCTCCGCGTGGATGGCGAAGACGTCCGCCTCGGAAACGCCGCCGGTGTTGATGTCCTGCGTTCCCTGCACATAGCTCAGCGCTCTGATGCGGTCGCGCAGGGCCGCGGCGCGCTCGAAGTCGAGCGCTTCGGACGCCGTTTCCATTTGCCTTGAGAGCGTGCGCTGCACGGCGGTGTTGTCGCCGGCGAGGAACGCCTTGGCTTCAGAAACAAGCTCAAGATAATCAGCTTCGCTGATAAGACCGACGCAAGGGGCTGAGCAGCGCTTGATCTGATGCAGGAGACAGGGACGCGTCCTGCTTTCGTAAACGCTGTCCGTGCATGAGCGCAGGAGGAACGCTTTCTGCAGCGTGTTGAGGGTGCGGTTGACGGCGCCGGCCGAAGCGAAGGGGCCGTAATATTCGCCTTTGCGTTTTCGCGCGCCGCGATGTTTCAGGATCTGCGGCGCCGGATGGTCTTCAGCGACGAGAATGAAGGGGAAGGATTTGTCGTCGCGCAGGATAACGTTGTAGCGGGGCTTGAGCTGCTTGATGAGATTGGCTTCAAGCAGCAGCGCTTCGGTCTCAGTTCCGGTGACGACGAATTCCATGGCGCGGGTTTCGGCGATCATGCGCATGATGCGGTTCGAGTGGCCGCCGGATTTGGCGTAACTCGAAACACGCGCCTTGAGGCTCTTCGCCTTGCCTACATAGAGGACGTCGCCCTTGGCGCTGATCATGCGGTAAACGCCCGGCTTCGACGGCAGGCGCGAGACCTCGTCTGCGATCAGCGCCGCCCCGTTCGGGGGCGCGGGTTCGGATGTGATGGGATCGTCAGTGGCGCTCATGGGTCTCAAGGGCTTGGCGAAGGTTAACCGCTCGTTCACCTTGTCGCCGATAGCTTAGTTTCAGCTAGTGCGCCTTCGGCGCAAGGTCAAATCGGGCTGGAGCCATGGAAGATCTTCAACGGAAACGTCTGGACGTAACGGTCGTCCTTATCGTTTTCATCGCGCTGGCGATCGGCGGCATGGCCGCCGCCGGATTTTTCGTGCGCGATTACGCCATGGCACGGGGCAGCGCCTCCTGGCCCGAGGTGACTGGCGTCATCCTGAGCAGGCTCGACAGCGGGGCGCCGGGTCTCAGATACGCCTATTCCTATGAAGGCAGAAGTTACGAATCGAACCGCAGAAGAGTGTTCACGGCGCGGTTCATGAAACCGCAGACGCGCGTACTCGCGCCGGGAGACAGCGTCACCGTTTATGTAAATCCCAAGAAGCCGGATTTTTCCGTGCTGCAGCCGGGCGGCGCCGGCGCGGCGTTCGTGTTCTTTTCGATCTTGAGCGGGCTTTGCGTATTCTTCGGCGTTGGCGGTGTCGTCTGGGCCTTGTCAGAGGCTGCAGCGGAAGAACGCGCGCAAGCCGCGTAGCTCAGCGTTTTGTACGCTGGATTTCGACGCCAGCGGCGTCCGCTTCGTCAATGGCGTTCGGTTTTTCGATCCGCACTCGCACCGCGAGCGCCATCGGATGAGAAAGCGCGAGATCGGCGATCCGTTCGGCAAGGGTTTCCACAAGCTTGATGTGTCCTTCGGCGATGATCGCCTTCACGCCCTGCGTCAGCTTGTTATAGCAAAGGACGTCTTCAAGCCGGTCGCCGACAGGATCGGAAGGCTCGATGACATCCAGTTCGAGATCGATCCGTACCGGCTGGGCGGCGCCTTGTTCGCTGTCATAGACGCCAATGAATACATCGAGCTTGAGACCGCGCACGAAAACCTTGCGCTGCGGCGCATTGGCGGCGCGGGGCAGGGTTGCGATATCCGGAGGCGTCTTCGGTTTCGCCATGCTTTATTCCTTAACGAGAACGTCCGGCGTGCGCCAGCCAAGATGCTGGCCGCCATCGACGGCGATCATCTGTCCGGTCACCGCCTTCGCCGATACGAGATATAAGAGCGCGCCGCAAATATCATCCGGGTCGGCGCCGTGGCCGAGCACCGTCGCCCTGTTCTGGCGTTCCCAGTCCGCATCGGACTGGCGCGGGTTTTTGAGCGTCGGGCCCGGGCCGATGGCGTTGACCCGGACGCCTTGCGGACCCAGGGCCTGGGCGAGAGTCTTGGTCAGGGAATAGAGCGCGGATTTCGAGACTGTGTAGGACAGAAATTGCGGCGTCAGTTTCAACACCCGTTGATCGATGAGGTTGACGACGAGATTGTCTTTCCCGGCCTCGGCCTGTCTTGCGAAATCCTGCGTGAGTTTCAACGGCGCGCGCAGGTTGGTTTCGATATGCGTGTCCCAGCTTTCCCGAGTCATGGCGTTTATGTCGTCATGCTCGAAGACCGAGGCGGAATTGACGAGGAGGCGCAACGGGCCGAGCGCCGCATTCGCCGCGCCGACAAGCGCCGCTGTTTCGTCTTCGAGAGAGAGGTCGGCCTTGAGGGTGACGGCTTTGCGCCCCGTCTTTTCAATCAAGGCGGCGACTTCATCGGCTTGCGCCTTCGACGAACGGTAATGGATCGCGATGTCGTAACCGGCGTCAGCAAGGGCGAGCGCCATGGCCTTGCCGAGACGCGCGCCCGCGCCGGTCACGAGTGCGGCGCCGGAAGTCGCCATGGCCTAAAAAGCTCCCGCCGACTGCGCCAGCATGAAGATGAAAACAAGATAGAAGCCGGCGAACGCAAAACCAGTCAGCCGTCCGATGTCGCGGCGGGTCAGGACGTAGAAGGAGAGCAGCAGGGTTGCGAGGATCATAACCGGAATATCGAACCGCAATGAGGCCGGATCGAAATAGGCGGTGCCGGCCAGGCCCGCTGCGCCGCCAACCGCAAGAATGTTGAAGATGTTCGAACCGATGACCCCGCCGATCGCCACGTCGGACTTCTTGTGCAGCGCCGCCGCGAAGACCGTGGCGAGTTCGGGCAGTGAGGTGCCGAAAGCGACGATGGTGAGGCCGATCAGCTCCTCGCGAATGCCGAGATCGGCGGCGAGGCTGGCGCCGTTGCTGACCAGAAGGTGCGCGCCCGCCGGCAGACCGATCAGGCCGAGGGCCAGAAACGCGATGGTTTTCAGAGAGACGCTGGCGCTTTCGAGATATTCCTCGACCTCGTCGATGACCGGCTCATTGCCCCCGTGGCTCGCGCGAAACCACATATAGCCGACATAAATGATGATGCCGGCGAACAGGACGCCGCCGATCTGCGTATCGATCCTGCCGGCGACATAGGCCGCCGCGATGAAAGCCGCCGTCGCCGCGAGCATGAACACGGCATGACGGCGCAGCCCCGGGACATGCGTGGTGATCGGGTAAATCAGCGCCGGCACGCCAAGCACCAGAAGCACATTGGCGATGTTCGAGCCGATGATGTTGCCGAGCGCGATGCCGTCATTGCCTTTCAGCACCGCCTGCACGGTCACGACCAGTTCCGGCGCGGATGTGCCAAAGGCGACGATGGTGAGGCTGATCAACAAAGCGGGGATCTTGAGCGCTGCGGCGAGGCCCACGGCCCCGCGGACAAGCAAATCTCCCGCGACGAGCAATATCGCCAGTCCCAGAATGATCAAAATCGTCGCTTGAATGATCGCAGCGTCCATGAACGGCCTTTATGGGGAAACAAACAGCTTCAGCGCATATGGCGCGGCGCGGGGGCTTTTAAAGTCCGCGCGAAGGTCCGTTTTCAGTCGATCCGGCCTTTTTCCGCCAGATTAAGGATCGCGAAAATGACGATAAAGGCGATAATGATGGTTACGCCTGTCCAGCCTGGATTCATGAAAACCCCTCCTAATTCGAAACCGCCCCCTTATAAGGCGCGTCGAAAGCCGCGTCACCCCTTGGCGGACGGTGCGGCGACAAGGTTAAACCGCCAATACGCGGCAAATTTTGGACAAGTTGCGGCGGATTCGAAAACCCGGCTTTCATGGACCGCAGGTAGCGTTTTCAGGCCGTTGAACGAGTGCGAGAGGGGCGGGCATGCAGGCGGATATCGAGGACAGGACAAGCGGAAATGCGGCGGGGCGGCTCGGCGAG
>ENA-ORCV01000419-ORCV01000419.1-marine-metagenome-genome-assembly--contig:-NODE-419-length-32174-cov-4.169549_pt1 | contig 32174 bp, 30 predicted proteins | sample MGYA00237779_ERZ508509 | MGnify/ENA primary metagenome ERZ508509 (study PRJEB26180, sample SAMN06268772) | marine metagenome | isolation source: Bioluminescent Bay, La Paraguera, Puerto Rico | place... | reverse complement strand
CCGGCGACCCCGCCAATGTCGGCGCGATGATGCAGACCCTGCGCACGCCGATCGAGGGCATGGCGACGGCCTTTTCCTCCTCCCTGCTTGGCCTCGCCGGCTCGCTGGTGCTGGGCTTTCTCGACCTGCAGGCCAGCCAGGCGCAGAACCGCTTCTATCAGGAGATCGAGGAATGGATCGCCGGCATGACGCGCGTGTCCGCCGCCGGGCCCGCCATGGCCTCGGGCGGCGATGCCAGCGCCCCGGCCTATCTGGGCGCCCTTCTGGAGCAGACGGCGGAGAACATGGACCGGCTGTCCGGCGTGATCGCCCGGCTTGAGGAAGGCCGCACGCGCGAGCGCGAGGTCTTCTCCGGCATCGCGCGGGGGCTGGAGCGCGCCGACGCCAATCAGGAACAGGGCGTGCGGGAGCTGAAGAACGAGCTGCGCATCCTTGGCCGCATCATCGCCGCCGCCGCGGCGGGCGAGGACGCCGAGCGCGTGCGCCGCCGGGCGCTCGAAGACGACCGGAGCGTCTGACGGCGATGACCTCCCCCCGCGTCCTGCGCGCACGCGCCGACAGCGGCGATCACTGGCCGGGCTTCGTCGACGCGCTGGCGACGCTGCTTCTGGTGGTGATCTTCCTGCTGTCGCTGTTCGTGGTGGCGCAATACGCGCTCAGCAACACGCTGAGCGAGCGGGACGAACAGGTCGCCAGCCTCACCTCGCGCCTGGCCGCCCTTGCCGAGCAATTGTCCTCCGCCCAGGCGGAGAACCAGCAGCTCCAGGCCACGATCGGCACGCTGCGCGCCTCGCTGGACGAGGCGCAGAGCGCGCTCGCCGCCGCCAACGAGCGAAACGGCACGCTGTCGGTGCAGCTGGAAGGGCAGGAAGAGCTGACCGAGCAGCAGGCCAACGAGCTGGCCCTGCTGAACCAGCAGATCGCGACGCTGAACGCCCAGCTCGCGGACCTGAACGCCGCGCTGGAGGCCGCCGAGGCGCGCGATCGGGAGCAACAGGCCGAGATCGCAAACCTGGGCCGCCGCCTGAACCAGGCGCTGGCCAGCCAGGTCGCGCGGCTGGCGCTCTACCGCTCCGAATTCTTCGAACAGCTGATGAACGCCCTGCAGGACCGCACAGATGTCCGCGTGGTCGGCGACCGCTTCGTGTTCGAGACCGATGTGCTGTTCGGCAGCGGGTCGGACGCGCTGAACCCCGCCGGCACGGCCCAACTGGACCAGATCGCCCAGGCGATCCTGGATATCTCGGAGGACATTCCGGACGACCTGGAATGGGTGATCCGGATCGACGGCCATACCGACCGCCGCCCGATCAACACCCCGCAATTCCCCTCGAACTGGGAACTGTCGACCGCGCGCGCGATCTCGGTCGTCAAATATTTCATCGATCAGGGGGTGCCGCCGAACCGGCTGGTGGCGGCGGGCTTCGGGGACAATTATCCGCTGGTCCCCGGCAGCAGCGATACAGCCTACGCCCAGAACCGCCGTATCGAGCTGAAGCTGGACGCCCGCTAGGGCCGCGCGGGCCTTTCGCTCAGAACAGCAGGCTGATCGTCAGCCCGCCCAGAACGCCCATGAAACCGGCGCTCAGCGCCACCAGGCACATGCCCGCTGCGATGGCGCCGCGTTCGCCGTCACGGCCGGCGCCGCCGAATTCATGTCCCGGATACGCGATGATTTCAGCCATGGCTTCGCCTCCCGCAGGCCCCGATCGTTCCGGAGCCATGTTGGCCCAAGGGGAGGTAACGAACCGCGAAGGAAATGGTTGAAATTCTTTGCAGTCGTCTGTTTTCGAATCGTCCCCGACCAACTTTGCTAGGCAGAATATCCTAAAAGCCTTACGCCTGATACGCGAATTCTCAGGCGAACTCTTGGGACGGGCCGGCCGGGGAGGAAACGCCGCCTACGGATCCAGGCCCTGCGCCATCAGGCCCTCGGCGCGCCAGCCGCGCGCGGACAGCCAGGCGGTCGGCGCCGCCGCGACGATCAGCGCGGCCAGTTCCACGATATGGGCCGCGAACGGCGTCAGGGACAGCGCCCCGGCGGCCGTCCAGGCCAGCAGCACCAGCGGCGTGGCGAAGATCGGTCCGAACAGCAGAAACGCCAGAAGCGCCATGACCGGCTGCTTCCAGCTGACGACTCCCGCATGCGCCCGGGGGCGCGGCGGGGCGGAAAGTGTGGGATTCATAAATCAATATCCAGGCAGTGGCCGCGATAACCGGCGGTCCCGGCCCGGCTTATATCGGCCCGCCGCGCCGTTTGCGCCAGTGGGGCGGATCGCCGCGGCGCAGCCTGCGGGTTGCGGACCCTGTCCTTCGCCGCTATAGGACGCCGCTTCCGCCGCGGGACGCCCGCGCGGAGAACGGATTTCTAAGGAGCGCCGGCCGTGAAGAAGGACATCCATCCCGCCTATCACACCATCACGGTGGAGATGACCGACGGCACGACCTATCAGACTCGCTCTACCTACGGGTCCGAAGGCGACACGCTGAAGCTGGACATCGATCCGAAGACCCACCCGGCCTGGACCGGCGGCAGCCAGCAGCTGCTCGACCGCGGCGGCCGCGTGTCCAAGTTCAAGAATAAATTCGGCGGCCTGGGCGGCTGATCCAGCCCCTGTTTGCCGCCGTCAAAAAGGCCGTGCGATCACCCGCGCGGCCTTTTCATTTCCGGGAAATCTGAAACGCCCTAGCCGCCGAAGGCCTGGCGCAGCCGGTCCATCTGGCGGGTCACCGGATTGGCCTGCGGCTTGCCGCGATAGACGCTGGCGTCCAGTCGCTGCGCCCGGTCGTGGATCTGGCGGGAGCTGGCGACCAGCTGGCGCAGCCGCGCGGGCAGCTCCTCGGCGCCCTCCAGCGGCTGGGCGTCGGGCTGTTCTTCCTGTTTCAGCCGGTATTTGTCGTCGGCGGCGTCCTCGGCGCTCATGTCGCCCTGGCGCACCGAATGCTGCACCAGCAGCCAGGACGCCACGTTCATCAGCCGCGTGGTCAGGCGCATGCTTTCGGCCGCATAGGCCAGCGCCCCGGCGCGCGACAGGCGCTTGGAGTCCTCGCGCCCCGTGCTGTCCAGATAGGCGGCGGTCTCCTCGACCAGCGCCATCCCCTCGCTGAAGGCGCGGGCGAACACTTCGGACGCCGCGAATTCGCGGATGCGCTCGGCGCGCGCCGCCATCGCCTGGCGGTCGGGAAGGTTCACGGGTTCGGGTTTCGGGTCTGTCATGGATCAGGACGCGGCCGGAATCGCATCCGCCTCCGCGGCGGACAATCCCGGTCCAGTCTGCAAACCGCGCGCCATACGCCCCATACGCGAACCCACCCCTAGCGCGAAAACACCGCGTCCGCTTCCGCGCGGCCGGACTTCTTGGTCTTCAGTTCGTCGGACACCCGCTCGATCTCGGCGCGAAGGGCGTCGATCCGCTCCTCCAGCTCCGTCACCGACAAGCCGTACAAATCCTCGCCGACCACGATTTCGCGTTTCGGACGCGGCGATTCCTCGTCGAACATGGCGCTGGCCCCCGTGCGCGCTGCTGCCTGACGGGGCGATGGTAGCGCAAGCCAGGGCGCGCGCCAAAGCCGTCCGCGCAAACCCGCCTCAGCGGTACAGATAATCGTCCGGCAGGCCCATCCGCCGGCATGCCTGCACCGCCGGATGGGCGGTCAGGACCACCCGGTCGGACTGCTTGCCCAGCGCGCGAACCAGCCCCGCCTCCCCGGCGCGCAGACCCCGGTCCGGCCCCAGATCCAGCGTCCGGCGCGCCCAGTCCGGCGTCATTTCCACCGCCGCGCGCACCAGAATCCGCTGCAGCGGCCGCATCGCGCCGGGCAGGACCGGCGCGGTCCGCATCAGGTCCAGGAACTCGAACACGATTTCCGACCGCTCCAGGCGCGGGGCGAAGCGCGCGAACATCTCCGCCATCTCCGCGTCGCTTCTCGGCGCGCCGGTCGCCCCGTATAGCGAAGCGGCCGGCTGCGCCTCCGCATAGGCGCGGTCGCGATCGGCCTGCGAAAGCGGCCGGACGAAGGCGTGATAGGCCTCCATGAAGCCGAACCCCGCCGTCGCCTGGACCCAGTCCAGAAGCTCCGGATCGTTGGCGCGATAGGGAACGCCGTCCGGCGTCGTCCCGGTCACCCGGTCGTGCATCCGGCGCACCCCGGCGATCATCGCCTCGGCGCTCTGGCGCGGGCCATAGACGGTGACCATCGCCGCCAGCCCGGTGCGGGCCAGCCGGTGCGCGGGTTTGCTGCGGAAACTGCTATGGTCCCACACCCCGCTGCGCACGCGCGGCTCGCCCAGCTCCAGGATCACCGCGGCCACGCCCCCGATGAACAGCGACACCGGATTCTTGAAGATGCGCCAGGACACCGAGTCCGGCGGCGCCAGCGCCGGCGCGCCGGGCGGAATCGAAAAATCCACCGGCCGCGCCCCGTCGGGCGACAGCAGGCGCATCATCGCGGCGTTCAGCGGTCTGGCCGCCAGCGACGGCGGGGTCAGCGAACCGTGCAACAAGCCCATCAGAGGCAGATAGGAAGGAAGACCGCCATGGACCAGACGATGCGCGCCGTCACGGCGCCGGAGCCCGGCGGCCCGGACGCGCTGAAACTGATCGACCGCCCGGTCCCGAAGCCCGGCGAGGGCGAGGTCCTGATCCGCGTGGCGGCCGCCGGCGTGAACCGGCCCGACGCCATCCAGCGGGAGGGGAAATACCCCCCGCCCCCCGGCGCGCCGGACATTCTGGGGCTGGAGGTCAGCGGCCATGTCGCCGCGCTCGGCCCCAATGTCGCGGGCCTCTCCGAAGGCGACGCGGTCTGCGCCCTGCTGTCCGGCGGCGGCTACGCCGATTACGCGGTGGCCCACGCCGGCTCCGTCCTGCCCGCGCCGGACGGGGTGTCGCTGCTGCACGCCGCCGGCCTGCCGGAGACGGTCTTCACCGTCTGGACCAACGTCTTCGAGCGCGGGCGCCTGGCGGCCGGGGAGACGCTGCTGGTCCATGGCGGAGCCAGCGGCATCGGCACCACGGCGATCCAGCTCGCCGCCGCGCACGGGGCGCGGATTCTGGCCACCGCCGGGACCGACGAGAAATGCCGGGCCTGCGAGCGCCTCGGCGCGGCGCGCGGGATCAATTACCGGACTGAGGATTTCAGCGAGATCGTGCGCGCCGAAGGCGGCGCGGACGTGGTGCTGGACATGGTCGGCGCGCCCTATACCCAGCGCAATCTGGACGTGCTGAAGGACGACGGCCGGCTGGTCCAAATCGCCTTCCTGCAGGGTTCGAAGACGGAGCTGGACCTGATGCGCCTGATGCTGAAGCGGCTGACGCTCACCGGCTCCACCCTGCGCGCGCGGCCGGCGGGGGAAAAGGCGCGCCTGGCCGCGGCGGTGCGGGAAAATGTCTGGCCGCTGATCTCCGGCGGCGCTTTCGCCCCGGTTGTGGACAGCGTGTTTCCGCTCGCGGAGGCCGCGGACGCCCACCGGCGGCTGGACGCCCCGGACCATGCCGGAAAAATCCTGCTCCAGGTCGCGGAGCCCTGAGTCACCCTGAGTCTGGGAGCCCTGACGCAAGCGGTTTTCAAATGGGGCGTTAGCGCCTATATCGGCGGCCGAGACACGCGTGGGCTGGCGGACGTAGCGTTCCCCGCAAGCCCCGCGGCGGACCGTCCATTAGCCCGGCGCCGCGCGCCGGGCCTTATTTTTTCCGGGAGGAGTCCCATGACCGCAATCCTGATGCCCAAGGCGACCGCCGTCTGGCTGGTCGACAACACCTCGCTCAGCTTCGAGCAGATCGCCGGCTTCTGCGGCCTGCACGCGCTGGAAGTGAAGGGCATCGCCGATGGCGACGTCGCCGCCGGCGTGCGCGGCGCGGACCCGATTTCCAACGGTCAACTGACGCGCGAGGAGATCGAGAAGGCGGAGAACGATCCCGACTACCGCATGGTGGCGGTGGAGCACGAATTCGCGGACAAGCTGTCGGCCCAGAAAAAAGGCCCGCGCTACACCCCGCTGTCGCGCCGTCAGGAGCGTCCGGACGCGATCGCCTGGCTGGTCCGCAACCACCCGGAAATCCCGGATTCCCAGATCGCCAAACTGATCGGCACGACCAAGGCCACGATCCAGGCCGTGCGCGACCGCACGCACTGGAACTCCCAGAACATCAAGCCGGTGGATCCGGTCGCCCTCGGCCTGTGCCAGCAGTCGGAACTGGACGCCATCGTCCAGAAGGCCGCCGAGAAGCGCGCGCGTCAGGAAGCCGCCGCCGCCAAGCTGCGCGGCGACGAGGGCGCGACCCTCGCCCCGGCCTCCGAGACCGGCGCCCCGGTCGAAGAGCCCGCCCCGGCGGACTCGTCCGAGGATCTGGCCGCCCAGGCCGCCGCGTTCTCCGGCGGGCAGGACGAGGATGACGACGACGATACGCCCAGCGCCGAGGACGTGTTCGGCCCGTCCGGCGGCGACGAGGATGACGACGACGAGGACGATTACCGCCGCTAGAGCGCGCGGCGTCCCGCCGCGCCCTTGAATCGGCGAAAATCGCTTATAGCTTCCAGGCCCCAGGGTTTGATCGAACGGCAAGAGCGCCCCGAATGCGCCCGCCGCAAGTGAGGAGGAGACCGGAGATGACCCCCCTGTACGGGATTTCTGTTCAAGGCCGCACCGGATGGAAAACCGGCCTCTGCGCCGCGCTGGCCGCCTGCCTGATGGCCGCCGCCGCCGCAGCGCAGGAGGCGGAAGACGCGGAGGACGCCGCGGCGGAAGAGACCGCGGCGGAAGCTGCTCCCGCCGCCCCGGCCAATCTGGAGGCCTGCGGCGCGGCGCGCTGTCTGGACGTGCGCCTGTCGCCGGACCTGGAACAGGCCATGGGCGGCGACGGCGTGACGCTGGACCAGCTCGCCGAGGGCCTGGTGTTCGACTATCAGGGCCCCGAGCCCGTGCGCGTCTATTTCGTCGCCAGCCGCTATGACGACGACCGTCTGGTCCGCTACGACGTCTCCGAAGCCATCGTTATCGAGCCCGGCCAGGCCGTCATTCCGGACGCCGCGACGGTGCTGCAGAAGGCCTTCGGCCCGCACACCGAAAGCGCGGTGACCGCAGCGCTGATCGAACCGGAAATCGCCGCCGAAAGCCCGGAGCTTCCGCCCGCCGGTTTCGTCGGCTCGATGCCGGGCAACACGCTGATGGGCCTGATCCGCCCCGACCTGACCGAGCCGCTGACGCTGGACCAGCGCGACGGGCTGAATTCGGTCGGCGTGCTAGCCCTGATCCCCCGGGATCAGGAGCTGCGCGAAGGCGCCGAAGGCAAGTCGCTGGGCGCGGTGGTCCGCCTCAACTACGTCGAGTAGTCCCGGCCCGCCTGCAAATCAGGCGGCCGCGGCGGCGTCGCCCAGCAGCGTCTTGATCGCTTCCAGCTTGTCCGGCGCCGCGGAGCCCTCGCGCACCGCCTGGCGGACCAGCGCCTGCGCCTGATTGCCCGCCTCGGCGGTCGCCCGGCCCCTGGTCAGCCCGCCGCGCCCGGCCAGCTTCAGCAGCGCCGTGGCGCGGTCCAGCGGCGCGCCCGGCCCGCGGGCGATGGATTCGAACACGCGCGCCTCGGTCAGCACCGTCATGCACATCCGGTCCAGCGTGGCGGCGATTTCGCCCTTCTCCTCGGCCGGCAGGCGGCTGTTCATCACCGTGGCCTGCAGATCCGCGATGCGGCCCGCCTTTTCCAGCGGCTTGCCCGGCCCCTTGGCCAGCTCCGCCTCGGTCTTGTGGGCGCCGATGCGCGCGCGGAGATAGGAGGCCAGCTTCTTCTTCGCCATCGCCCCGGCCAGCGCCTGCTCCAGCCGGATCAGCCGCTCGATCTCTTCGGAGGCGGTTTCCGCCCCGTCCATCGCCTCGTCGATCGCCTCGGGCTGCACCAGGCGGCCGGAGCGATACATGAAGGCCTCGCCGATATGTTCGGGCGGCAGGTCGGGGCCGGCCATCGCGATCATCGAATCGGCCAGGCGGCGCATCTGGTGCACCTCGTTCCAGAACTCGCCGGGCTTCAGGCGCTGCGGCTTCAGCAGCTCTTCCAGCACCCGCCGGCTCAGCGCGCCGCGCGCGCTGCGCAATTCCTTGGCCTTGAACCGGCGCGCCATGGCGCGCGCCTGGTCGCTCGTCGCCGGGCCGTCCTTGCCCGCGATCAGCGCGACGAACAGCTCCAGCCGGTCGCCGATGCATTCGGCGTCGGGCGCCAGGCTGTCGGCGGCCATCGGCACCGCCATGACCTCGCCCATGAAATCGTCGATCACCGCCAGCGCGGCCTCGCGCATCTCGTGACCCTCCAGGTCGTCGGCCAGCTTCAGCAGGATCGCCACCTTTTCGGACCAGCCGCCGGCCGGCTCCAGCGCCCCGGCCACCGCCGCGCGCATGCCGAACACCCGCTTTTCGCCAAGCTTGTCGGCCAGCGCGCCGAACCCGTCCTTGCCGATCACGGGCAGCTGTTTCTTCTTCTGTTTTTCCAGCAGCGCGCCGATGGATTTCTCGGTCAGCTCGTTCAGCCGCTTCACGAAATGCTGGACATTGGCGTCGTACTGGGCGGCCTGCGCGATCGCGGTCTTCTGGATCGCGTGCTGCAGCATCGTGTCGGCGCCTTCCAGCTTTTCCGCCAGATCGGGCCGGTGCAGCAGCTCCAGCGGCGTGGCCTGCTCGCGGTCCAGCCATTCGCCCAGCACTTTCGCCATGGTGCGGCGGGCGTGGACCGAGTGCAGGTCCTCGGGCAGGGAGCACGGCGGCTCGGCGGTCTTGGCGTCGCGCCCGCGCTCGCCATTCATGCCGTCGCCCAGACTCAGAATGGTCACGTTCTGGTACTGCCCGGATTCCGGGTCGAAAATGGACTTGTCGACGCGGACGGAGCCCTCGGGACGCTCCTCGTGCAGGGATTTGGCCTCCGCCACCGCCTTGTCGCGGTCCGGCATCGCCTCAACCAGAGCCCAGTCAGCCTTGGGCGTGCGCTTCGCGAAAATCTCGAAATGCGTCTGGCGGGAGTCCATCTTCGTGTCCTGAAAGGTTTCGGTGACTTATCAATGCGGCCCTATGTTTAAGGCGGGGTGAAAGCCGCCCGTCCGGGCCGCACCTGCCTTCAAGTGACCACACTCATCCGTTAGGATTCAGATGCTTGGGGGGGACGCATTCCATGACGACGATCGCCTTGGTCGATGATGACGAGAATATCCTGACCTCCGTCTCCATGTTCCTGGAGAATGAGGGCTACCGGGTGCGCGCCTATCATGACGGCGCCTCGGCCCTGGCCGCCCTCGGCAAGGAGCCGCCGGACCTCGCCATCCTCGACGTGAAGATGCCGCGCATGGACGGGCTGGAGCTGCTGCGCCGCCTGCGCCAGAGCGGCGACCTGCCGGTGATCTTCCTCACCTCCAAGGACGATGAGTTCGACGAGGCGCTGGGCCTCAATCTCGGCGCCGACGACTACATCACCAAGCCCTTCTCCCAGCGCCTGCTGGGAGAGCGGATCAAGGCGGTGCTGCGCCGCTCCCGCCCGCAATCGGAGGACGAGGCGCCGGAGGACGGCGCCCCGGACCAGAAAGTGATCGTGCAGGGCCGCCTGACGCTCGACCCCAACCGGCACAGCTGCGCCTGGGACGGGGAGCCGGTGCGCCTGACCGTCACCGAATTCCTGATCCTGCACTCGCTGGCCCAGCGGCCGGGCTATGTAAAAAGCCGCGATGCGCTGATGGACGCGGCCTATGACGATCAGGTCTATGTCGACGACCGCACGATCGACAGCCACATCAAGCGCGTGCGCAAGAAATTCCGCGAAGTGGACCGCGAGTTCGACGCCATCGAGACGCTCTATGGCGTCGGATATCGTTACAAGGAGAGCTGAGGCGGACGCGCCGCCGGCGGCTCCGGCCGCCGACGCACGGCGCGGACGCCCGCTCGCCTTCTCGGCGCTGACGCGCCTCATCTTCCTCGCCAATCTCGGCGGCCTGCTGGTCCTGATCCTGGGCTCGCTGGTGCTGAACGAAATGCGCCAGGGCCTGATCGAGGCGCGCATCGCCTCCCTGCGGGGAGAAGGGGAGCTGATCGCCAATGTTCTGGCCGAACAGGCCACCAGCGGCGAGCCGGAAACCCGGCTGGACCGCGACCAGGCGCGCGAGCTTCTGGGCCAGCTCTATCTGCCGGACTTCGCGCGCGTGCGCCTGTATTCCCCGACCGGGGAGCTGATCGCCGATTCCTGGCGCCTGACCGACCGCGTCCGGGTGCGGGAGCTGCCGCCGTTGGCGACCTTCGGCCTGGACCTGCATCTGGACGACGCGCTGGAGGCGGCGATGGACCGCCTGCGCGGCGGCTCGTCGGAATCCTTCACCCCCGAGACGGCGGAGGAGGAAGTGGCCAGCGCCATCGCCACCGGCGGCCCCGTCTCCGCCCAGCGGATGGACGAGGACAATGAGCGGGTGATCTCCGTCTCCGTCCCGGTCCAGCGTGTGCAGCGCGTGCTCGGCGTCCTGATGCTGGAGTCCAGCGATGTGGAGGCCATCGTGGCGGCCGAGCGCCGCGCGCTGGCGCCCTTCGTCGCCGCGGCCTTTGTCATCACGCTGATCACCTCGGTCCTGCTGACCTGGTTCATCGCCCGGCCGCTGCAGCGCCTGGCCCGCGCCGCCGACCAGGTGCGCCGCGCCGGGGCGCGTCGCGCCGCCATCCCCGACCTCAGCAACCGGCACGACGATATCGGCGACCTGTCCCGCGCCCTGCGCGAGATGACCGAAGCGCTGTACGCGCGGATCGACGCCATCGAGCGGTTCGCCGCCGATGTCAGCCACGAGATCAAGAACCCCCTGACCTCCATCCGCTCGGCCGCCGAGACGCTGGCGGCGGTGGAGGACCCCGCCGCGCGCAAGCGGCTGCTGGACGTGCTGACCAGCGACGTCAGCCGGCTGGACCGGTTGATCAGCGACATCTCCCGCGCCTCCCGCCTGGATGCGGAGCTGGCGCGCGAGACCGGCGCGCCGGTCGACCTGCGCGCCATGCTGCGCGACATCGCCGACCTCTACAAAGCGGTGCAGCGCGACGGCGAGGCCGACGTCCGCTTCGATAGCGACAGCGACGAGCCGGTCACCGTCTGGGCGCTGGAAAGCCTGCTCAGCAACGTCTTCCGCAACCTGCTGGACAACGCCCGGACCTTCAGCCCGCCGGGCGGCGCGGTGCGCATCGCGCTGCGCCGCGCCACGCTGGACGGCGAGCCCGCGGCCGAGGTGACGGTGGAGGACGACGGCCCCGGCATCCCGCCCGAAAACCTGGATACGGTGTTCGAGCGCTTCTACACCCAGCGGCCCAAGGGCGCGGCCTTCGGCAGCCATTCCGGCCTCGGCCTGTCCATCGCGCGGGAGATCGTGGAGGCCCATCGCGGCCGCATCCGGGCGGAGAACCGCGTGGGCGAGGACGGGCGGCGCTGCGGCGCCCGCTTCGTCGTGACGCTGCGCCAGGCCCCCTGACCGGCCGCATGACCGGTCCACTGGCCGCCTCCCGACGCGGCTGAAGACTGTGGCCTTTACGGTCTTTCCCGCCCGGACGGATGCGGCTTAGATGTCGGGCAACAATCAGGGGAACGTTTCGGAATGATCGGGCTAGTGGTCGTCACCCACGGACGGCTGGCGGACGAACTTGTCGCTGCGATGGAGCACGTGGTCGGCGCGCAGGACCAGATTCGCGCGATTTCCATCGGCCCGGACGACGATATGGAAAAGCGGCGAGAGGACATCCGCGCGGCCGTGCGCGACGTGGATTCCGGCGACGGCGCCATCCTTCTGACCGACATGTTCGGCGGCACGCCCTCCAACCTCTCCATCTCCCTGCTCGACAAGGGCCGGGTGGAGGTCGTGGCCGGCGTGAACCTGCCCATGCTGATCCGCCTGGCCGAAGCGCGCGTGGATCTGGGCGTCGACGAGGCGGCGGAGGCCGCGCGCGACGCCGGCCGCCGCTATATCGCCATCGCCTCCAGCGTCATCAGCGGCGGCGGGGATGAGTGACATCGTCGCGCGGACCGTGACGGTGAGCAATGTCCGCGGCCTGCACGCCCGGGCCAGCGCCAAATTCGTCGCCACCGCCCAGAAATTCGACGCCTCCGTCCATGTCCGGAGGAGCGGGGAGCTGGTCGACGGCTCCTCGATCATGGACCTTCTGATGCTGGCCGCCGGCCCGGGCGTGGAGCTGCGGATCGAGGCCAGCGGCCCGGACGCCGATGCGGCGCTGGACGCCCTGGCGGACCTGGTCGAGTCCAAGTTCGGCGAAGGGCGCTAGAGGCGCCAAAACCGCAATATCCGGGTCGCGGCGCGCGCCGCGCGGGCCTATAGCTGCCCCGCGCCCAAGACCTGGGCGCCGGAGACTTGCGGCATGTCGATTCGCGACTGGCTCTGGGTTGTGCTGCTGGGCGCGATCTGGGGCTGCTCTTTTCTGTTCAACGAGATCCTGATCCGGGAGATCGGGCCGCTGACCGTATCGGCCGGCCGGGTCGGCGTCGGCGCGCTCGGCTGCTGGGCGTTTTTCTTTGCCCTCGGCAAGCGCCTGCCGCGCGGGCGCGGCCTGTATCTCCGCTTCTTCGTGCTGGGCGTGATCGCCTACGCCATCCCCTTCGCCCTGTTCCCGACCAGCCAAGCCTATCTGGCCAGCGGCGTGGCGGCGATCATCAACGCCATGACGCCGATCACGACCGTGATCGTCTCGCATTTCTGGCGCGGGTCCGAGCGGGCGACATGGCGCAAATCGCTGGGCGTGCTGGCCGGGTTCGCGGGCGTCGCCGTGCTGGCCGCCCCGGCCCTGTCCAGCGGCGGGACCAGCCAGATCTGGGCTATCGGCGCCTGCCTTCTGGCGACGCTCTGCTATGCGGTCTCGCTGAATTACACGCGCGGCTTTTCCAAGGTGGACCCCAGCGTCCTGTCCGCCTGCGCCCTGACCGGGGCGGCGCTGGCCGCCGCGCCGGTGGCGCTGCTGGTCGAGGGCCCGCCCCGGCTGGTGACGCCGGAGGGCTGGGCCGCCCTCGTCGGCATCGGCCTGCTGTCCACAGCCTTCGCCTTCCAGGTGATGTACCGGATCCTGCCGCGCGTCGGCGCGACCAATTTCACCACCGTCACTTTCATCGCGCCGGTATCGGCGATCCTGCTCGGGGTGACGTTCCTGGACGAGCAGATCCTGCCCAGCCATCTGTTGGGCATGCTGGGAATTTTCGCCGGCCTGTTGCTGATCGACGGGCGCATCGTCGCCCGCCTGATCCAGCGCCCCGTCCGCCCCGCCTGAGACAGATCAGAGCAGCTCAGAACGGTTCGTCGCCCTGACCGCGGCGCTCGCCCGGCATGCCGCGGTCCTGCTGCGCCGTTTCGCGGCCGCCGTTTCGGGCGAACCGGTCGGCCGGCTGGGCCAGCGCGGCGAAGGGGATCGTTCCATCCGGGTCCGCGTAGTCCTCAGCCGTGCGCTGGATCGCGGCGGCGAATTCGCGCGGCGTCACCGCCCCGTTCTGGTCGGCGTCGAAGGCGAACGGGCCGGGCAGGGCCAGGCTGTCGCCGAAGGCCAGCGCCCGCCAGGCCGACAGCTCGCCGCCGTCCACCCGGCCGCTGCCGTCGGCGTCGGCCGCCGCGAAGGACCGCGCGATCCCGGCCTCCAGCTCCGCCGGGGTGACCCTATAATCGCCGTCCGTATCGCATCCGGCGATCATCAGGCCGGCCGGGTTCAGCGTCATTCCGGCGGCCGAACGCTGGCCGGCCCCGCCCGGACCGCCGTCCCGGGGGCCGCTCGCGCAGGCCGAAACGGCGAGCGCACCAATGAGGCAGATTGCGATACGGGTCATCGAAGGGTCCGGAAAATTGCCGCCAGGGCGTTTGCCTAACACATTGAACGCGCACGCGTCCCCTTTCCGTCGCCCGCCCGCACAGCGGTCCGGGCCCGGGGGCCGTGTTGAAGACGCCCGGCCCAGCCGGTATACCCCGCTCTCCGATTTCATCTTGCTGCGCGGGAGCCCCCGCAGGCGCGAGCACCCAAACGAGGAACCTGTATGTCCAACGACTATATCGTCGCCGACATTTCGCTTGCCGATTACGGCCGCAAGGAAATGGACATCGCCGAGACCGAAATGCCGGGTCTGATGGCGACGCGCGAGGAATACGGCGCGAGCCAGCCGCTGAAAGGCGCCCGGATCACCGGCTGCCTGCACATGACCATCCAGACCGCCGTCCTGATCGAGACGCTGACGGCGCTGGGCGCTGAGGTCCGCTGGGCCTCGTGCAACATCTACTCGACCCAGGACCACGCCGCGGCCGCGATCGCCGCCGCCGGCACGCCGGTCTTCGCCACCAAGGGCGAAACGCTGGAAGAGTACTGGGAATATGTCGACAAGATCTTCGAGTGGCCGGACGAACCCTGCAACATGATCCTGGACGATGGCGGCGACGCCACGCTCTACATCATCCTGGGCGCGCGCCATGAAGAGAACGGCAAGCCGCTGCCGGAAGGCAATTCGGACGAGGAAAAGGCGCTCTTCAAGCAGATGAAGAAGCGCATGGACTCCTCCCCGGGCTGGTTCACCAAGATCCGCGACTCCATCCGCGGCGTGTCCGAGGAAACCACGACCGGCGTGCTGCGCCTGTACCAGATGCAGAAGCGCGGCGAGCTGCCGTTCCCGGCCATCAACGTCAACGACTCCGTCACCAAGTCGAAATTCGACAACAAATATGGCTGTAAGGAATCGCTGGTGGACGGCATCCGCCGCGGCACCGACGTGATGATGGCCGGCAAGGTCGCCTGCGTGCTGGGTTACGGCGACGTCGGCAAGGGCTCGGCCGCCTCGCTGCGCGGCGCCGGCGCCCGCGTGATGGTCACCGAGATCGACCCGATCTGCGCCCTGCAGGCCGCCATGGACGGCTTCGAGGTCGTGACGATGGAACAGGCCGCCCCGCGCGCCGACATCTTCGTCACCACCACGGGCAACAAGGACGTCCTGACCCTGGACCATATGCGCCAGATGAAGGACATGGCCATCGTCGGCAATATCGGCCACTTCGATAACGAGATTCAGGTCGACGCCCTGAAGAACATGAAGTGGACGAACATCAAGCCGCAGGTCGACATGATCGAGTTCCCGGACAACAAGCGGATGATCCTGCTGTCGCAGGGCCGCCTGCTGAATCTGGGCAACGCCACCGGCCACCCCAGCTTCGTGATGTCCGCCAGCTTCACCAACCAGACGCTGGCCCAGATCGAGCTGTGGACCAAAGGCGGCGAGTACAAGAACGAAGTCTACGTCCTGCCGAAGCACCTGGACGAGAAGGTCGCCGCCCTGCACCTCGAAAAGCTGGGCGCGACGCTGACCCAGCTGACCGACGAGCAGGCCGACTATATCGGCGTGCCGGTCGAGGGCCCGTTCAAGTCCGAGGCCTACCGCTACTAGACGGCGGCTTCAGCCCAAACGAGAAAGGCCGGGCGCATCGCCCGGCCTTTTTTGTTGTCTGCTGTCGGCGCGGCGTAAGCCTGATCAGTCCTTCGCGCGGGCGATCGCCTCGACGATCTTCTGGCGCGCCATGTCGGCGTCCTGCCAGTCGCCGATCTTCACCCATTTGCCGGGCTCCAGATCCTTGTAGTGCTCGAAGAAGTGCTCGATCTGCGCCAGCGTGATGCCCGGCAGGTCGTTGTAATTCTTCACGCTGTCATAGCGCTTGGTCAGCTGCGGCGCCGGCACGGCCAGAACCTTTTCGTCCTGGCCCGAATTGTCCTCCATGATCAGCACGCCGATCGGCCGGCAATTGATCACGCAGCCCGGAAACAGCGGCCGCGTATTGGCCACCAGCACGTCGATCGGGTCGCCGTCGTCGGACAGCGTGTGCGGGACGAAGCCGTAATTCCCCGGATAGCGCATCGGCGTGTACAGAAACCGGTCGACCGTCAGGACGCCGGCGTCCTTGTCCAGCTCGTATTTGATCGGCTCGCCGCCCGCCGGGCACTCGATGATGACATTGATATCCTCCGGCGGATTGTCGCCGATGGAGATGGCTTCGATTCTCATGAATTCTTCCTGCTACGCGGCTTTGGCCTTCTCGGCCCGCTTGCGGTCATTGGGGTCCAGGATCGCCTTGCGCAGGCGGATGGATTTGGGCGTCACCTCGACCAGCTCGTCGTCCTGGATCCAGGCCAGCGACCGCTCCAGCGTCATGCGGATCGGCGGGGTCAGGCGCACCGCCTCGTCCTTCGACGTGGTGCGGATATTGGTCAGCTTCTTGCCCTTCAGGACATTCACTTCCAGGTCGTTGTCGCGGGTATGGATGCCCACGATCATGCCCTGATAGACCTTGGCGCCCGGCTCGATGACCATCGGGCCGCGGTCTTCCAGATTCCACAGCGCGAAGGCCACCGCCTCGCCCTTGTCGTTGGAGATCAGGACGCCGTTATTGCGGCCCTCGATCTCGCCGCGATGCGGCTCATAGGCGTGGAACAGCCGGTTCATGATGGCCGTGCCCTTGGTGTCGGTCATCAGCTCCGACTGATAGCCGATCAGGCCGCGCGTCGGCGCGTGGAACACCAGGCGCAGCCGGGCGCCGCCGGACGGGCGCATTTCCAGCATTTCGCCTTTGCGCTCGCTCATCTTCTGCACGACGATTCCGGAGTGCTCCTCGTCGACGTCGATCACGACTTCCTCGACCGGCTCCAGCGTCTCGCCCGTCTCCGCGTCGGTCTCCAGCACCACGCGCGGGCGCGACACGGCCAGCTCGAAGCCCTCGCGCCGCATCGTCTCGATCAGGATGGCCAGCTGCAGCTCGCCCCGGCCCGACACGTCGAACGAATCCTTGTTGCCGGATTCGGCGATGCGCAGCGTCACATTGCCCTCGGCCTCGCGGAACAGACGGTCGCGGATGACCCGGCTGGTCACCTTGTCGCCCTCGGTCCCGGCCAGCGGGCTGTCGTTCACGATGAAGGACATGGTCACCGTCGGCGGGTCGATCGGCTGGGCCTGGATCGCCTCGGTCACCGACAGGTCGCAGAACGTGTCGGCCACGCTGCCCTTCTGCAGGCCGGCGATGGCGACGATGTCCCCCGCCACGCCTTCCTCGATCGGCTGGCGCTCGATGCCGCGGAAGGCCAGGATCTTCGACACCCGGCCCTGCTCCACCACCGATCCGTCGCGCGACAGCACCTTGATCGTCTGGTTCGGCTTCACGCTGCCCGAGGCGATGCGCCCGGTGATGATGCGGCCCAGGAACGGATCGGCCTCCAGCAGCGTGCCCAGCATGCGGAACGCGCCCGGCTCGGTCTTCGCCGCCGGAACGTGCTTCAGCACCAGCTCGAACAGCGGGGCCAGCCCCTCGTCCTGCGACCCGTCCGGGGCGGTGTTCATCCAGCCGTCGCGGCCCGAGCCGTACAGGATCGGGAAGTCCAGCTGCTCGTCGGTGGCGTCCAGCGCGGCGAACAGGTCGAACACCTCGTCCACGACCGCGTCGATGCGCGCGTCCGGCCGGTCCACCTTGTTGATCGCCACGATCGGCTTCAGGCCGATCTTCAGCGCCTTGCCGACCACGAATTTGGTCTGCGGCATCGGCCCCTCGGCCGCGTCGACCAGCACGATGGCGCCGTCCACCATGGACAGGATGCGCTCCACCTCGCCGCCGAAATCGGCGTGGCCGGGCGTATCGACGATATTGATGCGGGTGTCGCCCCAGACCACGGACGTGGCCTTGGCCAGGATGGTGATCCCCCGCTCCTTCTCCAGGTCGTTGGAATCCATCACCCGTTCGGCGACGCGCTGGTTCTCCCGGAACGATCCGGACTGGGCCAGCAGCTTGTCCACCAGCGTGGTCTTGCCGTGGTCGACGTGGGCGATGATCGCAATATTGCGCAGGGCGGTCATTTTTGGCGGATTCCTTGGAAATCGGGGCTGCGCATACACGATTGTTCGCATCTGCGAAACCGCCACTTACGGCGCCCTGCCCGCCCTTGGCGCATGGCGGCCGAGCCGGTATTCCGGCAGGCCAAGAACAGGGAGGCCCGCCATCATGGAAAAACGCCCGCTCGGCCGCTCCGGCCTGACCGTCCCGCCGGTCTGTTTCGGCGGCAATGTCTTCGGCTGGACGCTCGACAGGCGCGAGTCGTTCGCCATGCTCGACCGCGCGCTTGACGCCGGCCTGAACTATGTGGACAGCGCCGACGTCTATTCCTTCTGGGTCCCCGGCAATCAGGGCGGCGAATCCGAATCCCTGATCGGCGAATGGATGGCGGAACGCGGCGTCCGCCAGAAAATGGTGGTCGCCACCAAGGTCGGCATGGACAAGGCGGCCGGCAAGCCGAACCTGAAACCCGCCTATATCCGCGAATGCGTCGAGGCATCCCTGAAACGCCTGCGCACCGACTATATCGACCTGTATTACGCCCACCGCGACGACCAGACCCTGCCCATGGCCGACGTGCTGGGCGAATTCGGCGACCTGGTTCAGGAGGGCAAGGTCCGCTCCCTCGGCGCCTCCAATTTTACCGCCGAACGCCTGACAGAGGCGGTCAATGTCCGCGCCCAGCATGGCGGCGGCCGCTATGACGTGCTGCAGAACGAATACAATCTCTATGTCCGGGACGTGGAGCAGAACGGCGTCTCCGCCGCCTGCGGCCGCCATGGCGTCGTCCAGTGCCCCTTCTATGCGCTCGGCTCCGGCTTCCTGTCCGGCAAATACCGCTCCGCCGAAGACGCCGGGAAAAGCCCGCGCGGCGAGGCCGTGGTGAAGAAATTCGTCAACGCGCGCGGCCTCGCCATCCTGGCCGCGATGGACGAAGTTTCAGGCCAGACCGGCGCGTCGCTGTCCCGGATCGCCATCGCCTGGCTGATCCGCAAACCCACCGTGGCCAGCGCCATCGCCAGCGCCACCAGCCAGGACCAGTTCGACGATCTGGTCGCCGCCGCGACGCTGGACCTGTCCCCCGCCCAGATGCAGGCGCTGGACGACGCCGGGGCCTGAACCGCGGCCTGAACCGCATCGGAACCTTCGCCCGGCCCAGCCTGTTCGCCCGACATACAGAGAAACGCCCCTTTGGGGCGCGGGCTGAACAGGACCGGACATGCAACGAATTTTCCTCGCCGCCGCCGCGCTGACGGCGCTCGCCGCCTGCACGGCCGAAGACGCCGCCCCGCCAGCCGCCGAAACCCCGGCGACGGGAACCCCGGCGGCCGAAGCGCCCCCTGCATCCAACGAACCCGAACCGGACGCGCCGGTCCTGACCGCGCTGCAGCCCGGCGACGCCGACGGGCTGGAGGGGGAGCTGGCCTGCAGCTTCACCGCCAGCGGCGAGAGCCGGCCCATGCTGGCCGCGCGCTCCTTCGCCGGCGGCGACTTCCCGGTCCAGGCCGCCGTGCGCACCGCCGACGGCGTCGTGATGCTGGACGGCGGAACCGGCGGCTTCGGATCGATCCTGGAGGGCGGCGCCTATTCCGGCGGCGGCGTCACCGCGCGGGTGGCTACCCAAGGCGACGACACCGCCGCGCACGAAGGCTCGGTCTATATGGCGACGTTGGACGCCAGCACGCCCGCCGGCGACGCGGCCTGGGACGGCGAATGGAGTTGCGGCCCCTAACGGCGCGCCCTCACACCTTCTGGCGCAGCGCCTTCATCAGCGATCCCGGCCGCGCCTGGCCCAGCGCCCCGGCGCGGAACACGCGCGAGCCCGCCCAGATCATGAAGGCGAGCGTGGCCAGCATCAGCACGCTGGTGCCGATCACCTGATACATCGGCGGGTCCTGCGGCAGGCGCGCCATCATCAGGAAGGGCGTGAACAGCGGGAACCAGGCGGCGCCGGAGATCAGCGGCGAATCCAGATTCCCGATGCTGGAGCCCATCAGGATGATCGGCGCCATCAGGATCAGGATCATCGGGCTCATCAGGGTCTGCGCCTCCTGCATCGTCTCGCACAGCGACCCGACGGCCAGGAAAATCGCCCCGTAGATCAGGTAGCCGCAGACGAAATAAAACAGGAAGGGCACGATCAGCTCCGGCCGGACCAGCGCGCCCAGAATGTCCAGCGCCGGGCCCGCCGCATCCGGTGAGCTCGCCGCGATCAGGGTCAGCACCGCGACCCCCGCCGCGCCCCACACCGCCAGCAGGGTCAGGCTCACCCCCGCCACGCCCGCCAGCTTCCCGGCCAGGATTTCGGGCAGGCGCGCGCTGGACAGCAGCACCTCCAATATCTTGTTCGACTTCTCCTCGATCGTGGAGGTCAGCAGCATGTTCACGACGGAGAAGATCACCGTCCACAACACGAATCCCGCCCCGATCCCGACGATGAACGGCAGGCGGTCGGCCAGCGTCACTTCTTCGGCCCCTTCTTCCTTCTCGGGCGACAGGTCGCGCACCACGGGCCGGGCGCGCGTGGCCTGCTCCACCCGGTCCGGATCGATGCCGGCGGCGATCAGCGCATCCTCGCGCATCACCCGGGCCGCCGCCTGCACGGCGGCCGAGCGCAGGCCGGTATTGGTCAGGTTCGCGCTCCAGTAATCCACCTCATACCGCCCGCTGTCGCCGCGCCGGACGAAGATCGCCGCGTGCAGCGGCCCGCGCCCCTCCCAGCCCGGAACCGGGCGCTCCCCGGTCAGATAGGGCCTTATGTCCGCCTCGCTCTGCGACGGGGCGGGCACGCGTCGGTAATTGCGCCGCACCGCGGCCTGCGCCTCCTCCACGATGGCGGCGTCCAGACCGGCCGCGCGCGCGGCCTCCTGCGGCGTCGCGCCGTCGGACAGCGCCTCACTCACCGCCTCGGCCGCGTCCGGCCCGCCGCGCGCGGCGGCGAGCGCGGTCAGCGCCGCCTCGGTCTCCTCGCTGCGCCGTTCGGCCAGAACGGCCTCCAGCGCATCGGTCACGCGCGGGTCGTCGGCGATCACCGAATAGGCGCGCTCCGGCGCGGCGCGCTGCATCACCGCTTGCATGATGAAGCCCGCCGACATGAATAGCGGCACCATGCCCAGCGAGATCCAGAAGCCGACGGTCGCGACATAGGACAGGTATTCGCGCCGGGCGATGATCAGCAGCCGCCTCACGCCACCGCCTCCGCTTCCTCGATCGCCGCCTCGGTTTCGGTCTGCGGCGGCGCGTCGTCCCCGACCAGCTGCACGAAGGCGTCGTGCAGCGTCGGTCGCGACGGCTCGAACCGGCGCAGCGGCGCGCCAGCGGTGACGAAGGCGTGCAGCACCGGCTGCGCGCTCGCCCCCGGCGGCAGGCGGATGATCCAGCGCGCCATGTCCGGCGCGTCGGCCGGCGGCTGTCCCTGTTCGGCGGACGCGCCCAGGCGCGCGGCGATGGCCTGGGCGTCGATATGCGGTTCGGTCTCCACGATCACCTGCGCCGGCGGCACGGCGAGCGCCTCGGCCACGTCGCCCTCGAACGCCTTGCGGCCGTGCGCGATCAGCACGATCCGGTCGCACAGCCGCTCGGCGTGCTCCATGACATGGGTGGAGAACAGCACCGTCTTGCCGGTGTCGGCCAGGCGCCGGATCAGCGCCTCCAGCGCCTTCTGGTTCACCGGGTCCAGGCCGCTGAACGGCTCGTCCAGGATCACCAGATCCGGCTCGTGCGCGATGGAGGCCAGGATCTGGACCTTCTGCGCCATGCCCTTGGAAAACGTCTTCACCTTGCGCCGTGCGACATGGCCCAGCCCGTAGGCCTCCAGCAATACGCGCGCCCGCGCGCGCGCCGGACCCGCCTTCATGCCCTTCAGCGCGGCGAAGAACACGATCACGTCCTCGGCGCGCATCCGCTTGTAGACGCCGCGCTCTTCGGGAAGGAAGCCGACCCGGTCCAGCACATCGCGGCCCGGCGGCTGGCCGAACAGGCTGACGCTGCCGGAATCGGGCGACAGCACGCCCAGCGCCATGCGCAGGCTGGTCGTCTTGCCCGCGCCATTCGGTCCCAGAAAGCCGCAGATCTGGCCAGGCGCGACCGAGAAGCTGAGCGAATCCACCGCCAGGGTCGGGCCGAATCTCTTGCTCGCCGAATCGAATTTCAGGACAGGCTCGGTCATCGCGTGGCTGGGCCGCCCTTCATTCTTTCCTCCCCGGCGGAAACCGCCGCCGCGCCGGGCGTTATTGCGCCGCCCCCGCCGCGTCCGGACTATAGGACAGGCGGCCCCCCGCGCCCAACCGGAGGACGAGGAGGTGGCGGACGCAGACACCGGAGGACGCATGACCACGCTGAACGAGGGATTCCGCTGGGCCTTCATGCTGGACGGCCAGGGCGCGGGTCGGGAGCTGACCCCCGCCGAGCTGTGCCCGCCCCCGGCGGCGGAGCCGCCCGGCTTCCTCTGGGCGCATCTGGATTTCCGCACCGACGACGCGGAGGCATGGCTGCGCAAGGAGGCCGGCGTGGCGCCGGACGTCGCCGACGCGCTGCTGACCCACGAGACCCGCCCGCGCTTCGAGCCGGTGGGCGAGGGCGCGCTGATCAATCTGCGCGGCGTGAACCACAATCCGGGCGCGGAGCCGGAGGACATGGTCTCCGTCCGCATCTGGGCGGAGCCGGGGCGCGTCATCACCACGCGCCGCCGCCGCCTGCTGGCCCTGCGCGATCTGCGCGACGACGTGCTGCGCGGCCGCGCGCCGCTGACCCCCGGCGGGCTGGTGGCGCGCATCGCCCTGCGCCTTGCCCAGCGCATCGACCCGGTGGTGATGGAGCTGGCCGAGACGCTGGACACGCTGGAGGACGATCTGTTCGACGAAAAGCGCGCCGTCAGCCGCGCCGACCTCGCCGAGCCGCGCTCCGACGCGATCCAGATCCGCCGCTATGTCGCGCCCCAGCGCGAGGCGCTGCGCGCCTTGTCCGTCGAGACCGCGCCCTGGATGGCCGACGCCGACCGCCGCCAGATCCGCGAGGCCGCCGACGCCGCCGCCCGCGTGGTGGAGGAGCTGGAGGAGGCGCGCGAGCGCGCCGCGGTGCTGAACGACCTGATGGCCGACGCCCGCGCCGAGCGCATGAACAGGAACATGATGATCCTGTCGGTGGTCGCGGCGATCTTCCTGCCGCTCGGCCTGCTGGCCGGGATGATGGGCATCAATGTCGGCGGCATGCCCTGGGTCGATAGCCCGAACGGCTTCTGGTACGTGACCGGCCTCGTCACCGGGCTCGGCGTGATCTGCGCGATCCTGTTCCGCCTCGCCAAGTGGATTTGAGGCGGCTTTGCCGCCTCAGGCGTTCAGCGCGGTCAGCACCCGGTTCTGCGTCATCGGGAAACTGGAAATCCGCTTGCCCGTCGCGTCGAAAAAGGCGTTGCCGATGGCGGCCGCCGCGGCGGCCATCGTCTCTTCCCCGGCACCCGAGCACGGCTCGTCGATGCGCTGCACGACCACCGGCGTGATCTGCGGCGTGTCGGCGAAACGCGCGACCGGATAGGACGCCCAGTCCAGGCTCGCCGCGCCGCCGGGCGTCAGCTGCACTTCCTCATGCAGCATCCGGCCCACGGTCTGCACCAGCTGGCCGGTGATCTGCGCCTCCACGATGGCGGGATTGACGACGCAGCCCGCGTCCAGCGCCCCGACCAGACGGATAATGCGCACCCGCCCCGTGGAACGGTTCACCGCGATTTCCGCCGCCGCCCCGCCCCAGCTCGCCAGATGGGTGCCGAGGCCGATCCCCCGCCCGGTGACCACCGGCTGCACCCGATCGGCGGCGGGCCGCGGCTCCCAGCCGAACGCCTCGGCCGCGGCCTCCAGCACGCCCAGCCAGCGGTCGTCGGCGATATTGCGGCGGCGGAACTCCACCGGGTCCATGCCCAGCTGATACGCCAGATCGTCCACCGCCTGTTCGGAGGTGAAGGCGAAGGCCAGGTCCAGCGGGCTGCGCAGCCAGCCCGCGCGCAGCCAGTCCTCCACTTTCAGCATGTGGTCGGTCAGGCGCAGCGCCGGGATGGAATACATGCCCCCGCAGACCAGCGGATTGACGCTGCGCGAGGCGCCCGTGGGCCAGCCCGCCGCCGGCGCGCCGGTCGCCAGCTGCTGGGTCGTCTCGACGAAGCTCCATGTGTGCTGCCAGCCGTCATAGGCGTATCCGGTGATGCGCCCGTCCGCGTCCGCGCCGATGCGAACCTCGCCGATATGCGGCGGGCCGCAATAATCCCAGCCATGCTCGTCCCAGCGCATGAACTGCATGCGCACCGGCGCGCCGGCCAGCTGGCTGGCCAGCGCCGCGGCCTGGGCGCAGTCGTCGTAACAGGACTTGCCATAGGTGCCGGACCCCTCGCGGTACTGCACGCGCACCTGCTCCTCGGCCAGGCCGATCAGCGCCGCCACGCCGCGCCGCGTCGCATAGATGTCCTGGCTGGAGCACACGATCCGCGCGGAGTCGGCGCGCACATCCGCCGTCGCGCAATTGGGCGCGAAGGGGGCATGGATCTGGTACGGGCACTCGCTGGAAAAACTGGCGGTGAACGCGGCGTCCGACAGCGCGGCGTCGGCGTCGCCCCGCTCCTCGATCACCGCATCGTCGGTCGCACTCTCGCGAATCCGCGCGAACAAATCCGCGCTGTCCGGCAGAGGCCGCTCCGGCGCCGCCCATTCCACGGCCAGCATCTGCGCGGCGCGCACCGCGTCCCATTCGCGCGGCGCGGCGACGGCGATGAAATCGCCCTGGCGCAGAACCCGCGCGCCCGGAATTCCCGCGATGGACGATTCGTCCAGCGACACGACCCGCGCGCCGTCGCCATAGGCGCGCTGGCCGCGCGGCCGCACGATGCGCGCGTGCAGCATCCCGTCCATGCGCTCGTGCTGCATATAGGCGTAATCACCGGTCACCTTGGCGCGCATGTCCTTCCGCGCGGCGCGCGCGCCGACCAGCCGGTAGTCCGCCGGGTCCTTCACCGGCGCCGCGCCGGTGAAGGCCAGGTCGAAGCGCCGCCCGCCGACCAGCTCGCCATAGGTCACGACCTTGGCCGGCGCATTCACAGCGCTGACAACGCCGCCTTCGACGGACAGATTCTCCACCGGCTCCGCCAGAAACTCGGACGCCATGGCGAGCAGCGCCTGACGCGCCTCCGCCGCCGCGCGGCGCACGCCCGGCGCCCCGCGTGCGATGGAGGCGCTGGAATAGGTGCCGCCCTGATAGGGGGTGATGTTGGTGTCCAGCTGCACGGAGTCGATCTGGCCGATCTCCAGGTCCAGCTCCTCCGCCGCCACCATCGGCAAAGCTGTCGTCGTGCCCTGCCCCAGCTCGGCATAGCCCATATAGAGCGTGGCGCTGTTGTCGGCGTTGATGGCGAGCCAGGTGTCGATCTGCTCGGCGTCGGGTGGCCCGGCCTGCGCGCCGCGCACCAGATTTTCCGCCACCGCCGCATCGGCCCCCTGCGCCAGCGCCCGCCCGGCCAGCGGGAAGCCGATCACCAGCGCGCCGCCGGCCTTCAGCACGAAGCGGCGGTCGAACGCCGCGCGAACGTCCCGCGCGCTCATTGTGCGCCTCCGTTCATGGCGCGCGCGGCCCGGCGCACCGCCGCGACGATGCGCGGATAGGTGCCGCAGCGGCACAGATGGCCGTTCATGTGGTCAACGATCTGGGCGTCCGACGGGTCGGGATTGGCGGCCAGCAGTTCGGAGGCCTTCACGATCATCCCGTTGTAGCAATAGCCGCATTGCACGGCCTGTTCGTCGATCATCGCCTGCTGCAGCGGCGTCAGCTCCGGCGCGTCAGTCAGCCCCGCCTGTTCCGCATACAGGCCGGGCAGGCCCTCCAGCGTCGTGATGCGCGCGTTCGTCACAGCGGCGACTGGCGTGACGCAGGACCGCACCTCGACCCCGTCCACCAGCACGGAGCACGATCCGCACTGCGCCAGGCCGCAGCCGAAGCGCGGCCCCTTCAGGCCCAGCTCGTCGGCCAGGACATAGAGAAGCGGCGTATCCGGATCGCTGTCCGACTCCCGCGCCTCGCCATTGACGATCAGCGTCTGCGCCACGGTCCCGCCTCCCTCTTGCGGCCACCCTCTCGCGAACTGCCAGAAAGAATAAGGGCGTCTCCCGTCTCCGGGAAACGCCCTCACAAAGCCGTGTTGGATACGGTGCTAGAAGCTGCGCGTCAGCGTCACCGCCCAGGTGCGCGGCCGGCCCGGCTGGCCCGCCGTGTATCCGGCGGTGTTGGACAGGTCGAACAGCGTCAGGAAGTAGAATTTGTCGGTCACGTTCTTGACCTCCAGCGCCGCCTTCCAGACCTCGTCCTCGCTGCGCCAGGTCAGGCGGGCGTTCATCAGCGCATAGGGCGAGATCCGGTTGGTCGGCGCGTTCAGCGCCTCCGAATACACCGCCGACTGATAGGTCCCGTCGACGCGCGGGGTCAGCGACCCCATCTCGCCCAGATCGAATTCGTACTGCACCCCGGCGCTGGCGGTCAGCTCCGGCGTATAGGGCGGCACGAAGTCCGGCTGCGCGGCGGTCAACGCGTCGATGCGCGTATAGTCGAAGTCCAGAATGCCGACCGACGCGTCGAAGCGCAGCGCGTCGCTGGCGTACCATTCGGTCTCCAGCTCCCAGCCCAGCACCTCGGCGTCGCCGGCGTTGCGCGGCTGCAGGCACGGCGCCGGAACGATGGACGCCGGGCAGACCGTGAAGTTCAGCTGGATGTCGGAATAGTCGTTGAAGAAGACCGCGCCGTTCAGGCGCAGGCTGCCGCCCAGCCACATCGACTTGAACCCGGCCTCCCAGGCCTGCAGCTCCTCGGCCCCGAACGAATTCAGCTGGTCCGGCACGAACGGCCGCGGGTTCACCCCGCCCGATTTATAGCCGGTGGCGTACTGGACATAAGTCATCAGGTCGCCGGTCCAGCGGTAATCCGCCGCAAGACGGTAATCGACCCGCTCGTCCTCGAACGTGGCGGCCAGGCCGTCCAGCCCGAACACGCCGCAATTGGCCGGATTGAGCGGGAAGCCCGGGAACGCCACGCACGGCCCGGCGATCGGCGTGCCGTCCGGATTGGCGCGCCGGAAATTATAGGTCTTCTCGTCTTCGGAGTAGCGCAGGCCGCCGGTCAGGTTCAGCTGCTCGGTGGCGTGCCAGGTCGCGGTGGCGAAGCCGGCCCAGTTCGTGGACGGCGCCGCGTCCGGCCCGGCATAGATGTTCAGCCCCGCATAGGGCACGTCGACGAATGCGGTCAGCGCCCCGTCCTGCTCGAAATAGAATCCGCCGACGGTGAAATCGACCGCGCCGCCCGCGGCGCTGCCGTTCAGACGCAGCTCCTGGCTGAACTGGTCGTGCGTCAGGGCCTGCAGCTCCTGCTCCACGCCCAGCGGCGAGCCGTCCGTGTCCTCGGAAAATTTGGACCGGTATTCGCGATAGGCGGTGATGGAGGTCAGGGAGAAGGCGTCGTTGATCCGCCATTCGCCGTTCAGCGACAGGCCCCATTCGTCGAATTTGGTCACCTGCGGGAAGACCAGCGGCGACCACGGATTCTGCGCCGGCGTCAGCGACGGCGCGGAATAGGACACGAAGCTGGAATAGGACGCGTATTTGCCCTGCGGATTGGGATCGCAGGAATTGGCGCCGTACGTGACGAAGCGGCAGTCGTGCGGAACGTCCACGCCCGGCGTGAAGGCGCCGTCGCCGTCGATATCGGCATAGATCGGCACCGGCGCCGGGGCGAACGGAATGCCCGTGCCCAGCGCGCGCACCAGCACGCTGGCGCGCGGCTCGGAATCCTCGCTGTTGATGTCGCCGGTCAGGGTGAAATTGATGTCCGGCGTGGCCTCGAAGCGCAGCGCGGCGCGCGCCGCGGTCATCGTCTCGCCGCCCTGCGTCCCGGTCAGGCAGTCGCCGCCGGCCGGCAGCGACGGCAGGCCGGAGCCCGGATGCAGGCAGTCATAATCGTACTGGTCGACATAGCCGTCGATCGTGCGGTGCATGGCCGACACGCGGGCATAGAGCTTGTCCTCGACCAGGGTCAGGCCGGTCGCGCCGCGCACGCCCCATTGGTCGTCGCCGCCCCCGGTGACGCTCACAGAGCCGCCTTCGCCGCCCGCGCCGGGCTGGCGCGAATACAGCTTCACCGCGCCGCCGAGGGAGTTCCGCCCGGCCAGCGTGCCCTGCGGCCCGCGCAGGATCTCGACCCGTTCGAAATCCAGCAGCTCGACCAGCGACCCGGCCAGCGTCGGATAATAGACGTCGTCGACATACAGGCCGACGCCCGGCTCCAGCGCATAGGAGAAATCGTTCTGTCCGACGCCGCGGATATAGGCGAACAGGGCCGAGCCGCCCTGGGCGGAGCCGGCCTGTTTCAGCGTCACATTGGGCGCCTGGTCGGCCACGTCGGCGATGCTGGTCTGGCTGCGCGCCTCCAGCATCTCCGCGTTCACCGCGGTGACCGACAGCGGCGTGTCCTGGACCGTGGAGGGCCGGAATTCGGAGGTGACGACAACCCGGTCAATGACTGCGGGTCCGGACGTCTGGGCGGATGCGGGCGCGCTGGCGGCCGCGACGGCGGCCAGGGAAACGGCCGCAAAAAGATAAGCGCGCCGGCGGACCGGCGCTTCAACAAAGTTGGACATCTGTTGCTTTGCCCCTCGCTTAGGCGTCAGCCGGTCTTTTCGCCGGCGCGCATAAGCTAGGCAGCAATGGTTGCGGACTTATTGCCTGCAACTGAAATTCGACTGCGTAAAATTGCGCAGACCCGCCCCGCCGGCAGGCGGGACGGGCCGGCGCAAGTCGTCACGCGGGGAGAGTCAGAAATTCCGCGTGAGCGTGAACGCAACCGTGCGCGGCCATCCCGGCTGGGCGGCCGTGTAGCCGATCGAGGGCTGGTCGAAGACGGTCAGGAAATAATACTCGTCCGTCAGATTCTTCACCTCCAGCGCCGCGATCCAGTCATTGTCCGGCGACCGGTAGGTCAGCCGGGCGTTCCACAGCGTGTAATCCTCGATGAGGGAGGTCGCCGCGTTCGCCGGCGCGCTGTAGATGTCGGACTGGTACGACACGTCGATCCGCGGCGTCAGCGAGCCCATGTCGCCGAGTTGGAACTCGTACTGCATCCCCGCCGCCCAGGTCGTCTCGGGCGTATAGGGCGGCACGTTGTCGATATTGATGCCCGTCAGCGTGTTCACCTCGGTGTACTCGAAATCGATGATCCCGAGAGAGGCGTCGATGATCAGACCCTCGACCGGCTGCAGCTCCGCTTCCAGCTCGAACCCGTTCACGTCGGCGTCGCCGGCGTTCTGGGGCTGCACGCAGGGGATCGGCGCGGACGAGGCCGGACAGGTCGTGAAGGACAGCTGGATGTCGGTGAATTTGTTGAAGAACACCGCCCCGTTCAGGCGCAGCCGCCGGTCGAACCAGAACGTCTTGAAGCCCAGCTCATAGGCTTCCAGCTCTTCGGGGTTGAACGCCTGGGCCTGGTCGGGAACGAACGGGCGCGGGTTCACGCCGCCGCTTTTGTACCCCGTGGAGTACTGGGCGTAGGTCATGATGCTGTCCGTCCAGTTGTACGACGCGACGGCGCGATAATCGAACCGCTCGTCCTGGAACGTGCTGGACACGCCGTTCACGCCGAACACCGCGCAGTTCACCGGGTTCACCGCGGCGCCCGGCGGTCCCATGCACGGACCGGAGGGCAGCGAGCCGTCCGGATTGTGCCGCTGGAAGGTGTAGATCTTCTCGTCTTCGGAGTAGCGGATGCCCCCCGTCAGATCGAGCCGGTCGGTGACGTGCCAGGTCGTGGACAGGAACAGCGACTTGTTGGTCGACGGCGTGGTGTCCGGACCGTGGATGAAGTCCAGCGCCACATAGTCCAGCGTGACGCGCGCCTCCAGCGTGCCGTCCTGGTCGAAATAGAAGCCGCCGACCGTGTAGTCGACCGCATCGTTGAACAGCGACCCGTTCAGCCGGATTTCCTGCTGGAACTGTTCGTGCTCCAGCCGCTGCAGCAGCAGCACCACGCTCAGCGGCGACAAATCCGTCGCCTCCGCGAATTCGGACGTGTATTCGCGATAGGCGGTGATCGACTGCAATTGCAGATTGGGCGCGAGCTCCCAGTCGGCGTGCAGCGACATGCCCCAGTCGTTGAACGTGGTGACCGGCGGCACGGTGACCGGCTTGAACTGGTTCTGCGACGGCGTCAGCACCGTCGTGGCCTCGTTCGAATAGGTCGCATAATTGGCGTACTTGCCCTGCGGATTGGTGTCGCAGGAATTGGCCCCGTGCGGCACGAAGCGGCAGTCGTGCGGGATGTCGGTGCCCGGCGTGAACGACCCGTCGCCGTCCACGTCCTCGAAGATCGGCACCGGGGAGACCGCGAAGGGGAAGCCCGTGCCGTCGGCCCGGCGCAGCACGCTGGCGCGCACTTCGGAATCCTCGTTCGTCGCGTCGCCGATCAGCGTGAACTCCAGCGACGGCGAGGCCACCCAGCGCAGCGCGCCGCGCACCGTGGTCAGCGACTGTCCGCCCTCTGTCCCCAGCACGCAGCCGTTTCCGGTGACGAAGGTGCGCATCGCCGAGCCCGGATGGGTGCAGGCATAGTCGTACTGGGTGACATAGCCGTCGACCGTGCGGCCGAGGCCGGCGACGCTGGCGAACAGCTTGTCCTCGACCAGCGTGAAGTCGGCGCTGCCGCGCACTTCGGTCCGGTCGAACTCGCCATAGGTCAGCGACAGCGACCCGTCATCGTCGCCGTCCGGCTTGGCGCTGAACAGCTTGATCGCCCCGCCGATGGAGTTCTTCCCGGCCAGCGTGCCCTGCGGCCCGCGCAGGATCTCCACCCGGTCCAGGTCCAGCAGCTCCAGAAGGCTGCCCGTCAGCGTCGGGTAATAGACGTCGTCGACATAGACGCCGACGCCGGGGTCCAGCGCATAGTTGAAGTCGGTCTGACCGATGCCGCGGATATAAGCGATCATCGCCGACCCGCCCGCGGCCGCCCCGGCCTGTTTCAGCACGACGTTCGGCGCCTGGGCGGTTTCGGGAAGGTCAATCCGCCCATCCGCAAGAGCGACCAGACCGAAGCGCTCTGGCGTCACCTCGTGGCCGGCAACGTAACCGTCGTTTCAACCGATCATGTAAGCTGGTCGGCCGACCGCAAGGAAGATCCCGATATCATGAAGAATGCCGCCGGGATGCCCGGCCTCGAAGCACTCTATCCCCTGGTGTTGAAGGGCCTCGATCAGCGCGGATACGATTTCACCCATGCCGCGCGCGTTCTCGCGGAAAACCCGGCGAAACTTTTCCGGCTGGAAGGAGTCAAAGGGGCCTTGCGCGAAGGCCGGGATGGCGATGTCGTGCTCGCGCGGCGCGATCCCTATGTCTATCATGCGGCCGATAGCGGTGCGAATGTGGTCGATTGGAGTGCCTATGAAGGGATGGAAATGCCGTTCAGGATCGATTCCGCATTCCTGCGCGGCAAGGCGATCATGGCCGAAGGCGAAGTGCTGGCTGAGCCCGGCAGCGGCCGTTTCCTCGTTCCGGGCATGACTTCGTCATGAGCGATGACGTGATGCTCCGGCCAACGGTCAACAGCGATCGGTTGTGGGCCGATCTCATGGCCATTGGCGAGATTACCGACCCCGATCGCCCCTATACGCGCCGGTCGTTCACGCCCTTGTTCGAAGAAGGACGCGCTTTTCTGCGCGAGAAGTTCGAAGCCTTTGGGGCGAAGGTGAAGCTGGATGCAGCCGGCAACATGATTGCCCGGCTGGAAGGGAGTGACCCAGAACTCGGCGCCATCGCCATCGGATCGCACAGCGATACCGTGCCGTCGGGCGGTCGGTTCGACGGAGTCGCCGGCGTGATCGCGGGTCTGGAGATTTTGCGCGCCATCGCGGAAAGCGGATGGAAGCCGCGTCATCCGATAGAAATCATCGATTTCCTTGCCGAAGAGCCGAGCGATTTCGGCCTCTCCTGCGTCGGCAGCAGGGGAATGACCGGGCAACTCGACAGCGAGATGCTCGCCATGGTCGATTCCGGAGGGCGCGTGCTCTCAAACGCGCTAGAGGAAGTGGGCGGGGATACCGCTACGTTGCCCAGTGCCCTGCGCCAGGACATCGCAGCTTTTCTCGAATTGCATATTGAACAGGGGCCGGTGCTGGAGGATCGCGGCGTCGATATCGGTGTCGTCGGCACCATCGTCGCCATCAGGCGTATTGAAGTGGCTTTCGAAGGGCGCGCCGCCCATGCGGGAACGACACCGATGGATCTGCGCCAGGATGCGGCGGTTGCAGGCGGAGCGACTCTGGTGAAAATTCGCGAACTTGC
>ENA-ORCV01000416-ORCV01000416.1-marine-metagenome-genome-assembly--contig:-NODE-416-length-32387-cov-2.970566_pt1 | contig 32387 bp, 29 predicted proteins | sample MGYA00237779_ERZ508509 | MGnify/ENA primary metagenome ERZ508509 (study PRJEB26180, sample SAMN06268772) | marine metagenome | isolation source: Bioluminescent Bay, La Paraguera, Puerto Rico | place... | reverse complement strand
GACAAGATCCATGCCGAAGCGCGGATCAAGGAGGAACTCGACGCTGCGCGGATCGAGCTGGAACAGGCGCAGCGCCAGGGCGACCTCGCCAAGGCGGGTGAGCTGCAATATGGCAAGATTCCGACGCTCGAAAAGCAGCTGGCGGAGGCCGAAGGCCACACCGAAAACGCGCTGCTGAAGGAAGAGGTGACCGAAGACGATATCGCTTCCGTGGTCAGCAGGTGGACCGGCATTCCCGTCGACAAGATGATGGAAGGCGAGCGCGAGAAGCTCCTCAAGATGGAGGAGGTTCTTGGCAAGCGTGTGATCGGGCAGGAGGATGCGGTAAAGGCCGTGTCCAAGGCTGTTCGCCGCGCGCGCGCTGGCCTGCAGGACCCGAACCGTCCCTTGGGCAGCTTCCTCTTCCTCGGGCCAACGGGTGTGGGCAAGACCGAGCTGACCAAGGCGCTGGCCGCATTCCTGTTTGATGATGACAACGCCATGGTTCGCATCGACATGAGCGAGTTCATGGAGAAGCACTCGGTCGCCCGCCTGATCGGCGCGCCTCCTGGCTATGTTGGATATGACGAAGGCGGTGTTTTGACTGAAGCCGTGCGGCGCAGGCCGTACCAGGTCGTGCTCTTCGACGAGGTGGAGAAGGCGCATGGCGATGTCTTCAACGTGCTGCTGCAAGTGCTCGATGACGGACGCCTGACAGACGGGCAGGGCAGGGTGGTCGATTTCTCGAACACGCTGATCATCCTGACCTCGAACTTGGGCAGCCAGTTCCTCTCCAACCTCGGCGATGACCAGAAGGTGGCCGATGTGGAGGACCAGGTGATGGAAGTGGTGCGTGGGCATTTCCGCCCCGAATTCCTCAACCGCCTGGACGAAATCATCCTGTTCCACCGCCTGGCGGCAGAGCACATGGCGCCGATCGTCAAGATCCAGGTCGCGCGCGTGCAAAAGCTGCTGAAGGATCGCAAGATTACGCTCGATCTTACAGATGGCGCGCTCGAATGGCTGGGCCGTGTTGGCTACGACCCGGTCTACGGCGCAAGGCCGCTAAAACGGGCGGTGCAGAAATATCTGCAGGACCCGCTTGCCGAGAAGATCCTCGCGGGTGAAGTGCCCGACGGGTCGACTCTCAAGATTGACGAGGGCGATGGCGAACTGTCGATGACAGTCACCTAGTTGATGAGGGCCGGGAGCGAGTTTCCGGCCCATTTCATATCATTCGTAACCCAGGATTTTGCGCAGGCCGGGGGCGCTGAACTCGACGAGGGCTTTCTGTTCGTCTGTCAATTCGTCGGGAATACGGATTTCGTCCATAGTGTGCAGGTTTTCGCGCGCGGTTCCCGACTGCTTGCGGTCGGAGCCTATCCGCACGCGCTCCTGCCAGTCGTCGGGCACGGACACCAGCCCGGCGGCCTCGAATACCTGCATGAAATAGGCATCAGATTCCGCGCTACCGAGTGTCTTAACGGCCTGAACGAGGTCCTCGTAGCGCAGCGTCGTGCAGTCGCTGCCTGCCCATGCCACGGCGTTGTAGGTGAAAAGCTCGCGCATGCTCATGGCCTTGCCCTGGATGCCGAAGATCATGAGGTTGATAAGGGAATCGACAGTCAGTTCGCCATTTTTGACCAGCACCGAGTTGTCACCGAATTCGTCGGACAAGAAGAAGCGTGCGCGAGCCAAAACCCACGTATATGGGTCACGCACCAGCACAATCTTTCGTGCCGGTGCGGCTTCCACCGCGCTGGCATCGGAAAAGAGCAGGTGTCCCCAGCTGAGCATGCGGGCTTCGGCACGAAAAGCATGTTTGTATTTCTGGAGGTTGCCCCACTGGATGAACTGGTCCTTGAAGTGATCTTCCAGCGGGACAAACATCCGTATGATATTCTTGAGCAGGTGAGACCCTGATTTGGGAACGGAATTAAGGAAGAGCGGACGTGGCAGCCTTTCGTGGCTGAACTTCTTGTTCTCTTCGTCGAGCGTATCGGGCTGCAGGCGGACGCGGGTCATTCGTTTGTCCCAATAATGCTAAGGTTGGTTGATCGATAAACGAAGGGCGGCGGGTTTGTCACCCGCCGCCCCGCATGTTTCAGGACTGACCTGTTGGATCAGTACTGGATGTTCAGATTCACGAAGGCACGACGTCCCCGCAGATCATACTGCGAGTAGAGAACGCCCTTACCCTTGAAATCGACACCAGTACCGGAGACGTCGGTTACGCGCGGCGGCTTGGCATCGGTGATATTCGTCATGCCAACCGTGAGACGGAAGTTGTCATCAATCTCGCGGGTGACGGCAATGCTATGATAGAGCTTTGCGTCGATATCCAGCTTCGCACAGACCGGTGTGCTGTAGGTCGTGAAGTCCTGACACAAGGCTCCGGAACGCTCGACGAAGTATTCGGTATTGTCCGTACCTCCGATCACATCCAGTCCGTAGAAGATATTCCACGGGCCGGTGTCGAGAGAGAGGTTAAAGTCACCCACCCACTTCGGCTGGCCGGCAAGACCGTTGTTGTCTTCAAAGTTGCCTTCGAAGAGCGCAACTTCGTCCTTGGTCTGCCAGGTCATCAGTGACTGGAACGTCAGCGTCGTATCACCAGGGAAATCGTGGACGATGCGAGTCGTTACATCGATGCCGCTATTCTTCTGGCTGTTGATGTTGAGGAAGCTGTTGCGGATAACTGCAACATTCTCCGGCGTACCTGCGTTCCAGAACGGATCGCTCGGATCCAGGTCACGCACGCGGTCAAACTGGTCGCAAAGCGGTTCGTTCGGGAAGAATTCCGAATCATAACAACCGTAGACGATGCCGGTCGGGTTGAGCTGCGCAATCTCGCCATTCACCTCGATCTCGAAATAGTCAACAGCGATGCTGATGTCCGTGTTAGGCAGGAACGAGAAGTTCGGTGTCAGGACGCCCGAAACCGTCCAAGCGTCGGAAGTTTCCGGGTCAAGCACGCCGATACCGCCACCGGTCACAGTCTGTGGCTGCACGCCTGAACTGGTCAGGTTGAGCGGAATGCCGTCGGCCACGCAGTTGTCATACCGCTGCTGTGTGATGTCGCCATTGGCTAGGTTGGTCGTGAGGTTTGCACAGGGATCGCGCCAGCTACGAACCGAACCGACTTGGTCGGCCAGGAACTGTTCGAACAGCGCCGGTGCGCGATAGGACGTACCATAGGTGCTGCGGAGGCGCAGCCAGTCTGTAACTTCCCAGTCCAGGCCGAGCTTGTATGTCCAGTTGCCGTTGTCAGCATAGGAGAAGCTGTCCGATGCGCGCGTTGCTTTCACATTTGTAACACGAGCGGCACCAGTAAAGCTCAGCGACTGAATCATTGGCAGGTCTTCGAGCAGCGGAATGTTGATTTCGCCGAAGGCTTCCTTGGTCACCGACTTGCCAGCGGTGATGCCGGCAATGCCGAGGCTGAAAGCCAGATCATTTTGCCGAAGATATCCGGGAGTGTCGTTGATCTCATCCTCGCGGATCGTTGCACCCAACGCGAGGCCGACAGGTCCGCTCCAGGGAAGCTCAATCAAGTCACCCGTGACGATGGCTTCCAGATACTTCTGGGAGTAGTCGGTCCGGCCTTCATCCCAGCCGAACAGGAATGCAGCTTCCTCCGCTGTGTAGTCGCCATACATGATGCGCGGGCTGTACCAGTCGATGTCGACACAGGGCCGTTCGAGAGGCGTGCCCGGGCTGACAGTCTCACCCACGCAGGACGCGGTGCGGAAGGTGCCATAATCCAGTGCGTCATTCAACGGCGTCTGCTCGCGATAGGTGCCTTCAGACTTAGAGTACTGGCCATAGATGTCGTAGGACCAGTTGGAGGTGATATCACCTCGGAAGCCAGTGACGACGCGGTAATAATCGACCTCGATCGAGCTATCGACGAAGTCGCTGAAGCCTGTCGGGCTGGGTACGACCAGACCGCCCCATCCGACTGCCAGCGGATCGACCGGGTAGCCTTCGGCTGCGTCGACATCGGTGCCGGCCGGGTAAGTATAGGTGAACGTACAATCATCATCGCCACAGAATTCAAAATTGGAAACGCCGTCTTCAACGCCGAAGAAGCTTTCACCAAAACCGAACATGTAGACTTGGGCGGACGCATTCACATAGTTCTTGCGCTTATTGTACAGGCCTTCGACATAGACTTCGGCAAAGTCGGTAAGCTCGTAAGCCGCGTCGATATAGGCCGTATAAAGGTCTGTCTGCGGGATCACACTGTCGTAGTCACGACGCGGGTGGTAGTTATCCTGCAGAGATTCCGACAGTGGGTCGATGCCGGTAATGTACCAGCCTGGCGGTGCGTAGAAATGACCGGCCTGGGTCGCTGCCGGGATGGGGTCCAAATACTGGGCCAGCGAGCCATCATAGTCATACTGAATCAGGTAAACGTCGCCGTCACCGGGAGGATCGTCAGGCGATTGCGGCGGCAGGTTCGTGTCGACGCCGTAGTAATAGCTATAATCGTAAGTCCATACATGGCCCCACGTCGCGCCGTCCTCGCTTGTACAGGCGATGTCGCCGGTGCGCGGGTCGATCAGATCGGCGCGTGTTGTGAAGCTCTCATCGGTGAAGCCGTACAAGTTCGGGCAACCGATATAGTCGCGATCGCCACGGTTCAGTTCATTGCGGCGCTGGTAGCTTCCCGAAATCATCACGTGGCCGCGATCGAACGTCTTGCCCCATGTTGCCGAGGCCGACCATTGTTCGCCGCCGCTATGGAAAGGTACCGAACCGAAGAAATCGAATTCAATACCATCGGTGTCGCGCTTGGTGATCAGATTGACCACACCTGCGACAGCGTCCGACCCGTAAATGGAGGAAGCGCCGTCCTTCAGCAGGTCAACCTGTGCCACGATGGATTGCGGAAGCACGTTGAGGTCGAAGGAGGAAACGCCGCCACGCGTACCAGCGGGGCCGGCGCGACGGCCGTTGAGCAGAACCAGCGTACGTTCAGCGCCAAGACCGCGTAATGAGATAGTCTGTGATCCTGTGCCACCATTGGTCACGAAATTGGCGGAAATCGCATCGGTGATCTGGCTGGAGCCAGAAGCGATCGGTGAGCCCTGGATCATGTCAGCCGTGCTATTAAGGCCCTGGCGTGCTGCGGTGGTCGGATCGATAACTGTCAGAGGGGCTGGCGCAGTGAACTCGTCACGCCGAATGCGTGAGCCCGTTACGAAAATCGTATCGCCGGAGCTGCCATCGGCAGAAACGGGCGTTGTTTCCTCGTCATCGGCATCGGTGATCATGACGTCTTCAGCGTCTTGGGCCAGCACAGGGTTTGCTGCCAGCGCCACGGAAAGTGCGATAGGTGCGCTTGCACCTTTTAGAGCTGATCGAAGTTTCACAGGTTTTATCCCCACTGTTTACCGAGCTGATCGGCTTGGAAATGAATACCCGACTGGTCGCCTAGTCCCTGTGGCGCACAGTCAGGCTAGCTTTGTGCCATTGGCAGGAGTGCTTGATGACGAAACTAGTTTCAATTCTTATTATCCATCCTATCCGGATTCGCTTGCGCTATGTTGCACATTGACCACAGGTTGATTGCGTAGTCTGTGTGGCCAATTTGCGAAGGATGCTGGCTGCTGCAACTGTGTGTCGAATGTCCCTTGGAACCAATCAGATATGACAAATTCGGCAGATCCACTCGCCCAAGCATATGCAGCACTTGCTGAGGGACGCGGCAATGAAGCATGCCGTTTTGCGCAGGTCGCGTTGCAACGCGACCCTACGGAGCCAGACGCTCTGCTGATCCTTGCGACCGAAGCGATTGGGCGTGGCGATCTTGATCTGACCAAGCGGCTTTGCGCGTCGGCGCGTTCCGCCTCGCAGAATGAAACCGGCTGGCTCCTGGCAATCGAAGGTCGCGTTGCACTGGCATTAAAACAAATCGATACAGCCCGGACCAAAGCGCGTGCAGCAGCAGTTGCGGGTGCGCCGGATGCGCATGTCGCCAATGAAATAGGGGTGCTGCTTGCGCGCGTCGGCTTGCACAAGCCGGCACTTGTTTTCCAGAAGTATGCCGCAGAAGAGCAGCCGGAGCGCGCCGACTACCAGTACAATCTGGCAACGGCACTACAAACGACAGGAGACCTGACCGGCGCCAAAAAGGCTTTTGTTCGTGCGACCCGGATTGACCCGTCCTTGTCAGATGCCTGGCTTGGCCTTGCACGTCTCGAAACCGATCCGGAAGATGCCTGGATTTCGCAACTCGAAATGGCCTTCGAAGATGCCAACGATGGTGAAGACAAGCTTGTCCTTGGCCATGCTTTGTCACGCATGCTGGAAGAACAATGCAGGTGGGATCGTGCACTTGAGTGGCTTGACCGCGCAAAACTCTCGAGCCCGAATGTGGGCAAATTTGACCGCCGCGCTGTCGCCTTGGTCTTTTCAGCAGCAATCAAGTCCGCCGAAGCCAAGATAGCTACTGAGGTTGCTGATGCCGGACGCGTACTCTTTGTATCGGGTCTACCACGTAGTGGCACAACCTTGGTGCAACGTATCCTCGATTCCCACCCAAGAACCCAATCGCGCGGCGAAACGCCAGAATGGATTCTCGCTTTGGGCAGGCGGTTCGGCAAGGACGGGATCGATGCCTTGGACGCGGAGTTGATCGGTGACGGTTCGACGACGGACGACCTTCTATCGGTCGGTGATGACTATCTGACTCGAATTGGCGTGAATCCGGCGGACACGGGCAAGCTTGTCATCGACAAGACCCCCTTCAACATCTTCTACGCACCGGCTATCCTGCGCGCCTTGCCCGGTGCGCAGATCCTGTGCCTCAAGCGTTCGCCCTTCGACGTCGCTTTCGGCATCTACAGGCAGCTATTCGGGCCGGATTTTGCGGACTACCATTTCTCGCTCGACTTCGCAGAGACTGTACACTTCGTAGCTCGCTTCGAGGAGATGGTCCGGCGCTTTGAGGAGGAACTTCCTCATACCCGCTTCACGACTGTCGAATATGAGAAGGTTGTAGACGACCTTGAGGGGCAGGCCAGACAAATGTTGGAGTTCGCCCGTCTCGACTGGGATCCTGGCTGCGTGGAGTTTCACAAGAATCCGCGCCCCACCGCGACGGCAAGTGCTGCCCAGGTTCGTGAGCCAATCTATTCCAGTGCGGTCGAGCGATGGAGAAGATATCGGCTGGGTTCACAGCGCGCGATCGCCGAGTTCGCGAAATATGGCATCACGCCACCACTGGCTGATGGGCAATAGCCCGGTCCACCTCCATGCTCGTGTCGAGACTGAAGTGTAGCAAATTCGTCACATTGGTAACGAAAGTTTCCATGGAAACCTACGCATGGTTTCAATTGAAAGGATGGCGTGACAAGCACTGCGGCTGAGTGGGCCTTTGGACGGTCCACCTACATACGTTCGTAAACAAATTGGGACTTGATGTATGCGACGGACTAACGTGAGCAAGCGGGCCGTATTCTCGGCTCTTACAGTGGGGCTTCTGTGTGGAACTGCCGTGCCAGCCTATGCACAGGATACTTCGGGAGACGATGCCGATGATGAGGCACCGGTTGTCCTCGACACGGCTGAGCCGGTAGTCAATCAGGGTGACAGCACCATTGTTGTTGTCGGTTCGCGCATCCGCCGCGATACCTTTACGACCTCTTCTCCGATTGATGTCATCACTCGCGAAGACATCGTCTTCTCAGGTGCTTCGGCCACCTCCGAAGTGCTGCAAAGCACCGCGGTTACTTCCGGCACGGCCCAGATCAACGATACCTTCCTGGGCTACGTCTCGGAGGGTGGCCCGGGTGCCAACACCCTTGGTCTGCGCGGCCTCGGTGCTGGTCGTACCCTTGTCCTGCTCAATGGCCGCCGCCTGGCGCCGGCAGGTGCCGGTCCGGAGCTGATTGCAGCGGACCTGAACGTCCTTCCTGCAGCTATTGTCCAGCGTACGGAAATCCTGCGCGAGGGCGCTTCATCGATTTATGGTTCCGATGCTGTGGCCGGCGTGGTCAACGTCGTTACCGACACTGAATATGATGGTGTCACGCTCGATTTCTACACCAACCAGCCTTTGAAGGATGGTGGTGCGCGCACTTATCGTGCGGCCGTGATCGCCGGTGAGACCTTCGACAAGGGCTATATTACCGGTTCGTTCGAATTCCGTCGTCGTACGGGGCTTCGCTACAACGAGCGAGGCGAAGATTACACATGTCCGCGCGACCTTTTTGTTGACCCGGCAACGGGCAACGAAGTGGGCCAGCTGATTCCGGGTACTAATCAGGTTCGCTGCCACCCGTTCCAGTATGGATCGCTGGGTACGGCCCAGAACTATATGCTGGGCTTCAGTTTCGAGTCAGGCGCGGTTGATCGCTTCACCTATTTGGATGGTGACATCAACACGATCTACAACGTCAACGATTATGACGTCCGCCCGACTTCCAGCCCGGTTGAGGACATGGAACATCTGATTTCGCCGCTGGATACCTACACCGGTTTCCTCAGCGGCGCTTATGAGATCACTCCTTCTGTCGAAATCTATGGCGAAGCATTGTTCACCCGCCGCGAATCGCGCCAGGAGCGGTCCAGCCAGATCTCGATCGACCCCAACCAGCTGGGTGACGAAGAGTGGGGTGGCGATTTTGTCGGCACGCCGCTGGAGGCCTATGGCTATAGCGTATCTCCATTCTTCCCTGACGTCGTTGCCGGTGATCCGAATGTCTTGTTCGATGGCTACAATCTGCTCAGGGTGTTCATCGTGCCGCCGCTGCTGACGTTCGAGCAGAACGTTAATTTCTTCCGTGCGAACGGTGGTCTGCGCGGTGACGTGGGCGTAGGCGATCTGCGCTTCGACGTGAACGTTCAGCATTCACGTACCGACTCCACCTATTTCGTCGAAGGGATCGACTCGCGTAAGTTTGCCGCAGCGCTGGACCCGGTGATTGCACCGGCCGGAACTCCGGAAGAATTCGTCACCATGGCCCTTCCCGGCCAGGCTGGTGCAGGCAATAGCTATACCTGTGCTGAAAACGTCGACACCGGCGGCAACTTCATTTCTGGATCGACCTGTGTTCCTGCGAACATCTTCGCCCCGTCTTTCCTGGCTGGCGACATTCCGGAAAATGTCCTCGGTTATCTCTATGATAATTTCGAGAACTCGACCGACTTTCACCAGACGACCATCCAGGCGGTTGTGGACGGAACCTTGCTTGATCTCCCGGCTGGTCCTCTTGGATTTGCCTTGGGCTTTGAGCATCGTGAAGACTATATCAACGACGTTCCGTCGGAAGCCTCTCAGACGAGCAATTTGTACAACTTCAGTTCTTCGGGCATCACCACCGGTAAGGACAAGGTCAATGAGATCTTCGGCGAAGTCGCCATACCGGTGCTCCGGGACCAGCCGTTCTTCTATGACCTGAGCCTCAGCGCTTCGGGTCGCTGGACTGACTACAAGTCATACGGTTCCGACTTTACCTATCAGTTTGGTGGCGAATGGGCACCGGTTCCGGAATTCCGCGTCCGCGGTAGCTATGGCACGTCTTTCCGCGCCCCGAATCTGTTCGAACAGTTCGTTGCGGGACAGACCGGTTTCTTCGGCGCTGGCTCGGATCCGTGCGACGATTTCGCCAACGTGTGGGATCCGGGTGATCCCGTCTATGACAACTGCCTTGCCGCAGTGGGCGCGTACCTCAACAATGACCTTGATAACGATGGCACTTTTGACAACTTCATCGCTACAAGTGGTCCGCAGGTAATCACCGAGGGTGGTGCCGGTCTTCTCGAAGCCGAGACTTCAACCTCTTGGGGTGTGGGCGGCGTTTTGGACCTGTCTCTTGGCGAAGCGACTGATTTTGCCCTTGCGGTGGATTATTTCAGTGTGAAGGTGAAGGACCAGGTCAGCCAGCTGGGGTCGGACATCCTCGATTTCTGTTACGAAGATCCGACGTTTGACAATCGTTACTGCGACCTCATCGCTCCGCGTGAGACCGCGCAGGGTAACTTGGATTTCTTCCGGAACCCCTACATCAACGTCGCACAGCAGAGTGCAAAGGGTATCGACTTCACTTCGCGCTTTGCGACGGACCTGTTTGGCGGCGGTTTCTCTGCTACATTGCGTAGCACGCGCATGTTGAAGCAGATCACCCAGGATTTCCCGGATGACGAGCCTTTCAACGCCAATGGCCTGCTCGGCTATAACGGCACGACAGGCGGTCCGAAGTGGTCCGGCCAGCTCGACATGCGCTTCACGACTGCGGATGATCGTTGGACCTTCCGCTGGGGTATCGATTACATCGGTAAGATGGACACCGAAAGCGAACTTTCGAATGCCAACCCGACTGTTCGTGGGATCGACGTTGATGTTGACCTCATCGCCGAGCGTTATTGGGAGCACGGCTTCTCGATCCAGTATCGTATGCCCGATGTCGCCCAGTTCACGCTCGGTGTGAACAATGTGTTCGATACCAAGCCGTCGATAATCGGTACCTACACCGCTGCGGGTAACAACTTCCCGCGGGTCGGCAACTACTTCAACTACAGCGGCTACGATTTCATAGGTCGTTCGCTGTTTGTGAATGTGACCACCGACTTCTGATCGTCCAACCGATTGGATAAATATTCGGGCGGGGCTTCGGCCCCGCCCGTTTTCTTTTGCGCGATTGTGGCAGTTGAACCCTCCAGCATTCCTGTTAGGTCATTTTCGCATATCGTAGCGAACTTGAGGCAAGGCAGGATGAACATAGACAATTCCATCAGTGCAGTCGTAACGGGCGGAGCATCGGGCCTGGGAGAGGCGAGCGCACGGGCCCTCGTGGCCAAGGGGGCAAAGGTTGCGCTGTTCGATCTCAACGAGGAGCGCGGCCAGAAAGTGGCTGCCGATATCGGCGGAACATTCTGCAAGGTCGATGTATCTGATGAAGCGTCGGTAGACGCCGGCTTTGAAGTGGCACGCGAAGCGCATGGACAGGAGCGTGTGCTGGTTTGCTGCGCCGGGATCGGCACGATCGGCAAGACCATTCGCCGCGACAAGGAAAGCGGCGAAATCAGCCATCTGCCGGTGGACCTGTTCACCAAGACGCTGAAGGTCAATCTGGTCGGCACCTTTCAGTGCGTTGCCAAATCCGCGGCCGGAATGATGACGCTGGAAGGCCTCGAAGATGGTGAGCGCGGAGCGATGGTCTGCACCGCCAGCGTTGCGGCGGTGGATGGCCAGATTGGACAAGTCGCCTATTCGGCCTCCAAGGGTGGCGTAGTCGGCATGACGCTTCCGATCGCGCGTGATTTCATGAGCGAAGGCATCCGCATCAACACCATCCTGCCCGGCATCTTCAACACACCACTGCTCGCCGGCCTGCCGCAGAATGTGCAGGATGTACTGGCGGCGTCCGTGCCTTTCCCCAAACGATTGGGTAAGCCGGAAGAATATGCCAATCTGGTGATGACCATGGTCGAGAACGGTTATTTCAACGGCGAAACCGTGCGGCTGGATGGTGCCATCCGCATGCCACCGCGCTGACCGCTGGCGGAGAAGAGGCATGTCAGATTGGCACATTGGTGTAATAGGCGGCTCCGGCCTTTACGAGCCGGGTGCGCTGGAAGAAGCTCAGGAAATTCCTGTTGCCAGTGCCTTTGGCGAGCCGAGCGGTCCGGTTACCACCGGCAAGATTGGCAAGATCCGCTTCACTTTCATCGCCCGCCACGGTGCGGGCCATGTGCTGGCTCCCAGCCAGGTAAACTACCGTGCCAATATTGACGTGCTCAAGCGCTGCGGTGTGACCGATGTGCTGGCCGTATCAGCTGTGGGATCGCTGCAGGAAAAGCTGGCTCCGGGCGAGTTTGTCGCCGTCGATCAGTTGATTGACCGCACAGTAGGCAGGGAGCGCAGTTTCTTTGCAGGGGGCGTGGTTGCCCATGTCCCCCTGGCAGATCCGATTTGCCCGCGGCTTTCCGATCTTGTCGTGAAATCCGTAAAGAAGGCTGGCGCCAAGGTTCATGCAGCCGGCACCTATGTTGCGATTGAAGGACCGCAATTCTCCACGCGTGCTGAAAGCCACCTGTTTCGGCAGTGGGGAGCCGATGTGATCGGCATGACCGCTATGCCTGAAGCGCGGCTCGCCCGTGAGGCGGAACTGCCATATGCCCTGCTTGGCATGGTGACGGATTACGATTGCTGGCGTGATGACAAGGCCGATGTCGACGTTTCCGATATCCTCTCGGTGATGAGCGCAAATGCGGATATGGCGCGCGAAAGTCTGCGACAACTGGCCGCAGTGCTTCCGGCAAAGCGTAAAGCCAGCCCGATCGATACGGTCCTCGACACATCGATCATCACTGCGTCTGACCATTGGGACATGGGAGCGGTTGCGCGGCTTGACGCTGTGGCGGGACGTGTGTTGGGCCGGGACAGCTAGCGCGATCTGCTTGCAAATTTATACGTAGTCGAACAAGGTAGTTGCCTATGCAACCTACAACACCACTCGCCAAGTTCCTTCCTTATGTTCTGTCCATCACCTCGAATGCGGTGAGCGGAAGAATTGCCCAGGAATATCGTACTCGCTTCGGCCTCAGCGTGCCTGAATGGCGCGTTATGGCTGTGCTTGGAGATGCTGGGTCGCTGACGCAAAGAGACCTGACGCAGCGCACGCTGATGGACAAGGTCGCGGTCAATCGTGCCTGTAAGGTATTGGAAGAACGCGGTCTTGCTGCGCGTACTCCCAATGAACAGGACGGCCGTTCGCATCATCTCGAACTCACCTCTGATGGCAAAGCCATGCATGGTGAGATTATGCCGCTTGCCGTGGAGATGGAAAAGCGTGTGTTCGAGGGATTGAGCCCAAGCGAGGTGGAGCAGTTCCGTGAACTGCTCGATCGCGTTCGTGCGCAAGTCGGCGATATCGACAGTGATTCGATTGATAGCGGGAATTTCGGCGTCCAGTAGCCCTCAAGATCAAACATTTGGCTGAATGAAATTGGGGCTCCGCACGGTGTCATACCGGCGGAGCCCCTTTCTGTTTGCGGAAGCTGATTTCCTTGTTCGTCCGGACTAGCGGTTGATGAAGGAGTCCGAGATAGAACAGGCTGCCGGTCCAAGGATGACAACGAACAGCACTGGCAGGATGAACAAGATCAGCGGAACAGTCATGATCGCCGGCAGGCGAGCAGCCTTCTCCTCTGCGCGCATCATGCGCTCGTTACGGAATTCCGCTGAGAGCACCCGCAGGGCGGAGGCGAGCGGTGTACCATAACGTTCGGTCTGGATCATTGTCGTCACCACGCCGCGCACGGCATCCAGATCCACACGATAGGCGAGGTTTTCGAACGCCTGCCTGCGCTCCGTCAGGAAGGACAGCTCGATCGCCGTCAGCGCGAACTCATCGCCCAGCTCCGGATAGGCACGGCCCAGTTCCTTTGCCACACGATTGAACGCTGTGTCGACAGTGAGGCCGGCTTCGGCGCAGATCACCAGCAGGTCAAGCGCATCCGGCAGGCCTTTCTGGATTGCGGCTGTACGCTTGTTGGAGATGTTCTTGAGATAGATTTCAGGTCCCTTGTATCCAAGAACAACCAAGCCCGCGAAACCCATGAAGCGCTTGAAACTGCTCCATTCGGGAAAGATGTCAGTCCAGTAGAAGACAACCACACCAACGAGGCCAAGGACCACCGGCAGCACCATACGTGCAAATAGCACGATGACTGCCCATTCCTTGTTGCGGAACCCGGCCTGGGCCAGCTTTTGCTGGATCAGTTTCACCTGGCTTTCCTGCAGGACCTTCATGCCCTGCATGGCTTCCTTCACCTTGTCGGTCGTATCGCTACGGCCAACCAGACTCTTGCGTTTCTTGGCACTGGCGGTGAGCATGCCCGATTTCAGCTCGGCGCGTCGATCATTGAGCGATTTGACGCGTTTGGCCATCGGATCCTTGATCGTGACGGCTGTATAGATCGCAAACAGCACAGCCGCGGCGGCAAGGCCGGCAAGCAAGGTGCCGACGAGGATAACGTCAACGCCGAGAAGTGTAGGTCCTGAAGCGGGAGTGATCATTGTCTCTTACTTTCCTCGCTCAGACTTCGAAACTGACCATCTTGGCCATGATAAAGGCACCGATACCCATCCAGGTCAGGCCACCCAGGCCCGCCACGATGAGACGGTCGTCTTCGAAGAATCCGCCAATATAGTTGGGGTTCACCATGTAGATCATTGTGAACACGATGAAGGGCAGGGCACCCACGATATAGGCCGATGCCTTCGATTCGGAACTCATGGCCTTGATCTTGAGCTTCATCTGCGCGCGCTTGCGCAGCACGTCTGCCAGATTGGACAGCGTCTCCGCCAGATTACCGCCCGTCTCGCGCTGGATAGCCAGCGTGATGACGAAGAACTGGAATTCAGGAGTGCCCAGCTTGTTGGCAGCTTCCTGCAATGCCTCTTCCATCGTGCGGCCGATCTTGATGCGTTCTACTACGGCGCGGAACTCTGCACCCACCGGGCCTGGAACTTCTTCTGCCACCACGGAAAGAGTTTCGGTTACAGGCAGGCCTGAGCGAAGACCACGCACGAGCAACTCGATACCGTCAGGGAATTTGACGTTGAACGCGTTGGTCCGGCGCTTGATGAGGAAACCAACCGCCATATGCGGCAGGCCGAAGCCGAGCAGCATGCCAACACCAAGCGACAGAGGGATGGCCCCCGTCTGCAGAAACAGCAGAACCGCGATGGTCAGGGAGATGCCCAGCGAAACATAGAGGTATTGAGATACCGTCCAGTTCTTGCCGGTTCTCTCGAGCCGCATTGCCAGGGCCTCGATGCGGGAATCCGATCCCGCGACCTTATGGCGCTTCGGCTTGCGTGCAGCGATTGCCTTCTTGAGCTGCGACTCAACCTTGTCGGTCGTGTTTTCCGAGTGGCGATAACGCACAGCCTGCAAGCGGCGCTGGCTTTCCTTGCCTGTAGATGGGGAGGTGACGAGCACGTAACCCAGGATCATCAATCCCATCATGCCACCTACTATCAGCAGAAGCTGGATAATGCTCATGTCTCGCCCTTGCTATTCAAGAATTTACAAACCATGTGGCTGGCCGGACCTGCTGGCCCGGCCAAACCAGAATTACTCGACGGGTTCGTCCGCCTTGGCTTCACCAGCCTTGTCCTTCTTCGACATGAGCGACTTGAGGTCGAACTTGCCGAGAAGCGAGCTGCTCTTGCCAGCTTCTTCGAGGCTTTCACCATCGTCATCGGCCACACCCACGATCGCCTTGGCGATTTCGCGGATCGCTGATGCCGATTTGGCATTGCGATTGGCTTCGACATAGGACTTGCCCAGCTTGGCGGCGTTGGCGGAAGCTTTCTGGTCGAACGGGATCGAATAATTGATCTTGCGTTCGATCGAAGCTTCGAAGTCTGCCTTGCTAATCTCGCTCGCGCCGGACTGCACCTTGTTGCAAACGACCATCGGCTGGACGTTGGGTGCATGGGTCTTGAGCCAGGAGAGAATGCGGATCGTATCGCGAGCCGAAGCTAGCGTCATTTCCGTTACCAGCGTCACGACATTCACATCGGCAAGCAGGTGCGGGAAATTGATCAGCATGTTACGCGGCAGATCGATCACCGTCATGTCGAAAGCCTGACGGAACTCTTCTTCCAGCTGTTGGAAGGCCGTGCCGTCTGTCATCACCGGGGCGCTGATCGGCGCTTCGGCGGACATGATGGCGAGCCGGTCATTGGCGCGGATCATGGCACGCTCGATGAACAGGCCATCGATGCGGCTGGGATTGTCGATCGCGTCGGTAAGGCCGCGGCCGGGCTCAAGATCCAGAGCCAGGGCACCCGTGCCGAAATGCACGTCCAGGTCTAGCAGGGCCGTGGAGCGTTCGTGCTCGACGGAAAACAGCCAAGCCAGCGAAGTTGCGATCGTGGATGCGCCCACGCCGCCCCGTGTGCCAACAATGGCAGTGGAGACATGCGGGCGTTCTTCCTCACCATCGCCACCACGCGGTGAACTGAACACGGCCTGTGCCTGGGTAAGGCAATCACGCAACTGCCCGGCCGAAAGCGGCTTGAGCAGATAATCATGAATGCCGCTGGCGAGCAGGTCGCGGTAGAGGCGAACGTCATTGACCTGGCCGCAGGCGATCACGACCGTGCCTGGTTCGCAAACCTCGGCAAGACCATTGATGTCATTGAGCGGGTCACCGCTCTCGGACAGGTCGACCATCAGGATGGCCGGGCTGGCCGCGATTGACAGCGACTGGATCGCGTTGCGAAGGCCGCCCTTGTTACACTTTTCAGGCTGCCAACCCATCTCGACTACCACCGGACGCAAGACGTCCAGCGCGCTTTCGTCGCAGATATAGGCGGCGAAAGGGTCGCGATTGCCCATTGGCCCTGGTTTCCACGAGGTGCTCATTTATCAGTTCCCTTCGCTCGAGATTTCAGGCAGGCCTTCCGCGCCGGTAGGCTGGGCCTCACGATAGGTTGCGATGGCCTTTGTCGAACTCATGACGATCGTGTCGCCGGTTCCCTCGGCACCTTCCAAGAGGTGTTCGGGATTGGCGACCATTGCCGCCAGGTTCGAATTGACCGCACAACCGAAATTGGGTGAGGTGTTGTTACCCAGGTTGCCCATTGCCTGGTCCGACCAGTTTGGGCAGTTCGGCACGCTGGCCATGGAGCGGGTCACCACCACGCGGACATTGCCGGGGTCGACAAAGCCCACAGTCACCGGTGCGCCCTGTTCGACCAGCAGTCCGAAGCGGCTGGCTACAGCTGCCACATCCTCGCGCACGGCGGCGCTGGAAAGCGGATCGTCGATCGAGATGCGATCGCCGTAACCGACATCAAGCGTTTCGAACCAGTCTGCCAGGCGGGCCTGTTCCGGAACGGTAAGGCCGCTGCCACCTGCCATCAGGTCAAGCGTGAAATTGTTGCGTTCAACCACCGGCTGGTTTTCGCTGTAAAGCGACGAATTGACATTCTTCACCGGGCTGCAGGCGCCCAGGCCAGTTGCCAGCGAGAGGGCGATGGCCGTTACGGCTGCGCGTTTCATCTTAAGAGTCATTGCGTTCACCTCTCTCAGTTCAGGCTAAAGCCGGGCGTTGCTGCCTCGGCGGTTTGTTCGTTGGATCCGGTTTCACCCGTTGCCAGCGCCTCGCCCGACTGGGCTTCGAGGCTGACTTCCGGATTGACCTGGGCCTGTTCTGCCGCCTGCGGCATCGGGCGGACAGCGCCGCTGACACCATTATGCTCGCGGTTGAGCAGGAGCTGCTGGAATGCCGAAGGCGCGTTGAAGCCATCGGTCGGCAAGTGGATATCGCTATCGTTCACCGGTTCGACCAAATACGGCGTCACGACGATCACCAGTTCGGTTTCTCCGCGACGGAAATCGCTCGACCTGAAGAGAGTGCCGAGGATCGGAATCTCGCCAAGGCCGGGCGCCCGCTCGATCGTGTTCTGGGCATTGTTGCTCAGAAGACCGGCGATCATGAAGCTCTGGCCAGAGCCCAGTTCCACCGTGGTTTCTGCACGGCGGATGGTCAGGCCGGGAACGTTGAAGCCATTCAGCGTCACAGCGCCCTGGCTGGTCAGCTCCGATACTTCCGGACGCACGCGGATCGAGATCCGGCCGTTCGAAAGCACGGTGGGCGTATAGGCAAGGCTGACACCGTAATTCTTGTATTCGATGCTTACCGTGCCAAGGCCCTGGCTCTTCGGGATCGGGAACTCACCGCCCGCGAGGAACTCTGCCGTTTCGCCCGAAAGCGCAGACAGGTTCGGTTGGGCCAGTGTCGTTACCAGGCCTTCGCGCTCGGCAAGGTCCAGCGCACCGCCGATGTCGAGGCCGAGAAGACGGCCGAAACCGCCAAGAGTGGTGCCACCTTCGATCTGATCGATGATACTGCCCGGACCTTCCAGGTTTTGGCCGACTGCCAAGGAGCCCGCCGGAATACGTTCGCCGGTAACCGGGTCGTAGAAGGACGGAGTAACCTGGGAGAAGGCTCCACGGCCCTGGCCGACGCCGAACTTGAAGCCGCTCGAATCGTCCACGGTGGTGATATTGCGTCCGATTGCGCGAACCAGCGAACGGCTGACTTCGGCGAAACGCACGCGCAGGTTGACCTGCAGCGGCGTTGCCATGCGCATGCGGGAGATGACATTGGTTGCATCGCCCACGAAAGCGGAAACAAGCCGTTCTGCCTCGGCCGCATCTTCAGGGGCAGCCACGGTGCCGGTAAGCAGCACAGTGTTGGTTCCCATGGTGGCGACATTGACCTGCGCGGTAGGCATGGCCAGTGCCAGCATCTGGTCGATGCTGTCGATGTTGGAGCCAACGCGGATATTGGCGGACCAGATGATATCGCCGGCAGCATTGCTGGCGTAGATCGTGGTCTCACCGCCGGACAGGCCGAAGATGAACAGCTGACGCTGCGACTTCACCTGCACATCGGCAATCTGTTCATTGGCAACAAAGATGTCGGCCATGGTGCCGGGAACCGTCACCAGTTCGCCGCGTCCGATCGACAGGACGATGTCCTGCGCCGGGCTGGCAACCGTCTGGGCCTGGGCTGTGCCTGCAGGCACGGCAGCCAGCGGTGCTACCGCACAAGCGGCGGTCAGCACAGTCTTGATAAGGCGGCTTTTCATCATCTTGCCCCTAGCTAAATATCCGTTGGGATTGGCGAAATTGCTGTTCAAACTTGCGCTGTTCATGTCGATCACCGCAGGGTCGAAATGCCGACACCCATCATGGGTGAGGCTTGGTCTATGGCTTTTTGCTGACCGTGCAGGATGGCACCGGAGCTACCGACCGGGGTCACAGTGGTTGCATTACCGCGGGTCACACGGACCGACGGGCCTGCGGGCCTGGACTGGTTGGTTACGCCCTGAGACATCGGTGCGCTTGCGGTGCTTGTAGACCTCGACTGCGTACGACGCTGGAAGCGGGATACATCGGCACCGGTCACGTAGGTGGTGGCACCATCACGCGGACGGGCAACAGCCTGGCGAAGAATGCGTTCTTCTTCCTCGGCGGTCGCATCTTCGGGAACATCGATCTCGCCAGCCGCGATCGAACGTTCGAGTTCCGCCTGATTGTCGGCGATCGAACGCAGTGCCAGAGAGAGCGAGCCCATGGTTTCGGCAACGGCAATCTTTTCGGCGATACGCGGCGTCACTTCCAGCGTTACCGTACGGAAGGCGCTAACCACTGTCCGGCCGTCTTCGGTCGTGGTGGTTTCGGTCGACTGGTCGGTGGCAAGAACACGCAGATTCTGCAGAATGGTTTCTGTAGTCTGCAGCGCTTGCTCCTCGCCAGTAATGCTTTGCGTGAGCATCAGGTCGACCCTGTCACCTGGGAAGACGAAGCCTGCCACACCCGTTTTGGCAGAGACCGAAACGGTTACCGCACGCATTCCCGGGCCAAGCGCTGCAGCAAGGAAGCCGCGATCGCCGGGCGAAACGAGCGAGCCCTGGGTCACCGGTTCGCCAGCCGTAATGGCGTGGCGCACGACTGTGCCGAGCAGGCCATCCATATTGGATTCACCGTCAATGAAATAGGCATCCTGCACCAGTTCCTGCGGCCACAGCTGGTAGCTGATGGCATCGGCGGTAATAATGGTGCCGACCGGAAGGCCACGCTTGGCCACCAGGACCTTGGGTCCCTCCGGCTCAACGGGGGCCGCTTCGGCCTGCGGAGCAGCCGCTCCAGCAAACATGCTCCGGGCAGCAAAGGCAGTGCCGACCGCAATGATCAGCGCCCCTACCAGCAAAATGAGCTTCTTTTTGTCCATGGTGCTTCAAGCCCCCTTAGTGGTCCAAGCGGTTAAGGTTTCCACCGCATACGTTGGAATTGGTTAAAATGAGGTTCACCCCGCAACTCCTTCGAGAGCGGAGGCAGGAATGTAGAAGGATGCGATTACCCATAGGCCTGCCGAAGAGATCGCCACGCCATAGGGGATGGCCAACTTGTGCTTCTGCCGGCGCATCGCGTGCCAGCCTGCCATCACTACCGTCAGGACACCGCCAAGCAGCGCCATCATGACCAGCAGCTTCAGGAAATGTTCCGGAGCAATCCACAAGGCCAAGGCTGTCAGCAACTTTACGTCGCCGCCGCCCATTGCGCGGATGGCAAAGAGAACGGAAAGGACGAGGAAGGTCGCGACGGCCAGACCCAACTGGATCGCGATTTCCGGCCACAGGGTTAGTCCGGTAGCCCACCAGAACACCGGCGCGCCCAGGGCAATAGCCGCATTCAGCCAATTGGCGATCTTGCGGCTCTTCATATCGGTAAACGCTGCAATAAGTAGCGCGATTGCCAATGCGGCAAGCAAACCGTACTTGATTGGATCGTCTAGCATCGAAAGCCCCTGAGGTTCCCCTTGAGCTTCAGTTGCTAGCGTGCATGACTTACCAAAAAGTAACCAAGCGCAGGAGGTTGATATTAGGCACGAGGGAAATGGTAGTGCCCGAACCTTCGATCGCAGGGCTATTCCTACAGGTGCGATGGAGAGCGTCTGGCGGGCCGACGACGGGCACGAGATACGCCGTATCGACTGGCCGGGGCCCGATTGTGGAGGCACTACGCGCGGTTCCATCCTCTTCATGCCGGGACGCGGCGATGCCTATGAGAAATATCTCGAAACGCTTGAGCACTGGCGGCAGAAGGGATGGTGCGTGACGGCTGCCGACTGGCGCGGACAGGCTGGATCGGGCCGTCTTGGGAAAGATGAAGTCACCGGACATATCGACGACTTCTCTATATGGATCGCCGACCTTGCCGACTTTTGGGGGGAGTGGGCAAACGGCCGCAACGGGCCCCTGGTGCTGGCGGGTCATTCCATGGGCGGACACCTGGTGTTGCGCGCAGTTGCTGAAAAGGCCCTCGTCCCCGCACCAGACGGTCTGATCCTGTCGGCTCCCCTGCTCGGCGTGCATCCGCATTATGTTCCCATGGCCGTGCAAGTGCTTGTCGCTGCGGTGATGGCTTCGCTGGGTGATCCGCGCCGTCCTGCATGGAAATGGAGCGAGAAACCCGGGGAACTGCCCCTTAACCGCCAGCGCCTGCTGACCCACGATGACGAGCGTTATGCGGACGAGGTCTGGTGGCGAGAAAATCGTCCCCAACTCACTATGGGGCCGGGCAGTTGGGGCTGGGTCAAGAGCATGCTGGCTTCCATCCAGCGGTTGCAAGAGCCGGGACTGCTCGAAGGTGTCGACGTGCCCGTGTGTATTGTCGCAACATCGGAAGACAGGCTTGTATCTCCGCAAGCCGTCAGACAAGCGGTCGAACGCTTGCCGCAGGTGGATTTCCTGGAATTCGGGCCCGAAGCAGCGCATGAAGTCCTGCGCGAAGAGGACAGTGTTCGCGACAGGGCACTTGCGACCATCGATGCATTTCTCGATAGGCTCGCCTCATAGTGAGCCAAGATTTCGATATTGTCGTGATTGGCGCCGGGATTGCCGGGGCCAGCATTGCTGCCGAATTGGCACCGCATGCCAGTGTCATGGTGGCAGAGGCAGAACAATTCCCCGGCTATCATTCGACAGGTCGTTCCGCGGCCTTCTGGGCCGAATGTTATGGCGGGCCGGGTATCGCACCGCTCACGCTCGCTTCGGGTGACTGGCTTCGTGACAATGGCTTTCTGCACCGGCGCGGCGCGGTCCATCTTGCTCGACAGGAAGACACTGCGGAAATCCACGCTTTCGAGAGTGCATTCGCGGATAGCGGAGTCACTATTGAGCGGCTGGAACGTTTTCAGATCGAGCAGCTGGTACCCGGCATCCGCCGCGAATGGACCCATGCGATCAGCGAGCCGCTCTGCGCCGATATCGACGTGGGCAGGTTGCACCAGCACTATCTGGCGACGGCCAAACAGGCTGGTGCACAGTTCCGCATGAACTGTCGCCTTGCTTCAGCAAAACGTGGCGACCCAGGTTGGGAACTGGCTTTTTCGGATGGTTCCGATTGCCGGGCTGCATATCTGGTCAACGCAGCCGGAGCATGGGCCGATGAAGTGGCCGAGATTGGCGGCGCCGGAGCGCTCGGCATTGCTCCTTATCGTCGCACGGTCGTGCAATTGCGCGTCGATCCGCCATCCGACCCGGACCTGCCTCTGGTGCTGGACATCAATGGCAGCTTCTATTTCAAGCCCGAGAGCGGTCGATTGTGGCTGAGCCCTCATGACGAGACGCCGTGCGAGCCATGCGACGCTGCGCCCGAAGAACTGGACATTGCCATTGCCATCGACCGTTTCGAGAAAGCGGTCGAATGGAAGATCGAGGCGCTGGAACGCAAATGGGCGGGGCTTCGAAGTTTCGCGCCGGACCGCCTGCCGGTCTACGGCTTCGATCCGCAATGCGATGGTTTCTTCTGGTTTGCCGGTCAGGGAGGCTTCGGCATCCAGACAGCTCCGGCGGCGGCTCGCCTGGCTGCGCAGATGCTAATGGGCATGGGTCGCGACGCCATGACGCAAACCATCGACTCTGCGGTTTACTCACCCGCCCGATTTGGTTAGCCATGTAACCAGCAGGTGCATGGGTGCCTGCGCCCACTATTTTCCAAGGAGGCTGCATGGCGCACCGTTTTGAAATCCGTAAGAACAAGAAGGGCGAGTTCGTGTCCTACTTCGTCTACAACAGCGAGACGATCTGGTGGACCGAAGGTTACAGTTCCAAGGCAAGCGCCAAGAACGCGATTGAATCCGTCTTGAAGAACGGGCCGAAAGCCGAAGTGGTCGATACGACAGCGGGCTAATCGCTTGGCCTCTTGGGGCAGCGTTCAGGGTCGGCCAGCTTCGCCAGCGGCATCGCTCGCGAGGCGGTCGACCCTTTCGTTTTCAGTATGGCCCGCGTGGCCTTTCACCCAGATCCACTCGATCCGGTGCGGTGCGGCTGCCTCGATCAGCTCCTGCCAGAGATCCTTGTTAAGCACCGGCTTCTTGCTGGCGTTCTTTCAGCCCTTTTTCTGCCAGCCGTGAATCCATTTGGTCATGCCGTCGATGACATAGCGGCTGTCTGTATGCAGCGTGACCTGGCACGGTTCGGTGAGCGCGGTGAGTCCGCGGATCACCGCCGTCATCTCCATACGGTTATTGGTCGTTTCCTCTTCCGCGCCCGAAAGCTCCTTTTCGTGCTTGCCCATGCGCAGCAATACACCCCAACCGCCGGGGCCGGGATTGCCCTTGCAGGCACCATCGGTGAAGATATCGACTTTCTTCATGCCTTTGCGCTGAAGATTGCCTGCCCCTCGCGTGCATAGAATTGCATGCGGCGCACGAAATCCATCGGGTCCTTGCGGGTTACCAGCGCATCGGCGGGCGTGTTGAGCCAGTCGTACGCGCGCGTTGAAACGAATCGCATCGCGGCTCCACGCGCCAGTATCGGCATGGCATCACGCTCGGCATCGGTCAGCGGCAGTACGCTCTCGTAACCTTGGAGCAGAGCCCTGGAGACATTGGGACGAAACTGGCGCCCGTGATCGGCAAAGCACCACGCGGCATGCGTTACCGCCAGGTCGTAGGCAAAGAAATCTGTGCAGGCGAAATAGAAGTCGATCAGGCCGGATACCTCGTCGCCCAGCATCAGGACGTTGTCGGGGAAGAGGTCCGCATGGCAAACGCCCTTGGGCAAATCCGTGGGCCAGTTCTCTGACAGGTACGTCATTTCCTGCGCGATGATGGCTGGAAGCTGCGGATCGATCTGCGCCAATCCATCGTCTCCGCAATCGCCAAGCAGTTCTTTCCAGGCTGCCATGCCCATCTGATTGGCCCGCTCTTGGTAATCCCTCGCAGCCAGATGCAGCTGGGCCAATGCATGACCTACCGCATGGGCCTGGACCGGTTCGGGGTGGTCGATAGATACGCCCGGCAGGAATTCGATCAGCGCCACGGCCTTGGGTTCGCCATCCTCATCGGTGATCATGCGGTGCGTGGCGCCGTTGCGATCGTGAATGGTGGCGGGGACGGGGCATCCCTTTTCTGCCAGCAGGTCGAGCAGGCCGAGGAAGAAGGGCAGGTCCTCCAGCTCGATACGGAATTCGTACATGGTGAGGATGTAGCGCGCGCCCTTGCCATCCTTGCCGGTCGTTTCGATCAGCCAGTTGGAATTGGACACACCCTCGGCGATGCCCTTTGCCGATACCAGTTCGCCCACGTCGTAATGGGTGATCAGCTCGCTCAGATCCTCCGCGGAGAGATGGGTGTATACGGCCATGCGGGTTATTCTGTCAGTTGACGCGGAAGCTTGAAGGTCATCTTCTCTTCCGCCGCTACCAATGTTCGCTCTTCCACATTGCGCCATTCGCCAAGACGGTCGACCACCTCGCGAACCAGCTTTTCGGGTGCAGAGGCGCCGGCTGTAATTCCGATCGCGCCAACGCCTTCGAGCCATGATTGCTCGATCTCATCGGCGCGCTGGATCAGCCGCGCCGGCGTGCCGCAGCGTTCGGCCACTTCGACCAGACGCAAGGAGTTTGATGAGTTTGGCGCGCCTATGACCAGCACAAGATCGGCGTGCGGTGCGATTTGCTTGACCGCCGCCTGGCGGTTGGACGTGGCATAGCAAATGTCTTCAGCTTTGGGTCCAACGATTTCGGGAAAACGTAGCTTCAAGGCTTGAACGATTTCAGCCGTGTCATCGACCGAAAGTGTCGTCTGGGTCAGAAAAGCGAGCGGCATGCCTGGCGTAAACACCAGCTTATCGACATCCTCCACGGTCTCCACCAAGGTCATTTCACCCTCGGGGACCTGGCCAAAAGTGCCGATCACTTCAGGGTGTCCCTCGTGGCCGATGAAGATGATGTGCCGCCCGGCTTCGATCTGGCGTTCGGCCTGGCGGTGCACCTTGCTGACCAAGGGGCAGGTAGCGTCAACATAAAGCATCTCCCGCCGCTCGGCTTCGGCGGGCACGCTCTTGGGGACGCCGTGCGCGGAGAAAACCACAGGCGCGCCTTCGGGAACTTCGTCGAGTTCCTCCACGAAAATAGCGCCCTTGGCCCTGAGGCCGTCAACGACATAGCGGTTGTGCACGATCTCGTGCCGTACATAGACGGGCGCGCCATAGCGTTCGATCGCGCGCTCGACGATTTCGATGGCGCGGTCCACGCCGGCACAAAATCCGCGCGGTGCGGCGATAAGGACCGTGAGCGGCGCCTTTTCATCCGCTTCGGGCGTTTCGGGAAATGGGGCGTTCATATCGCTGCCACTAGCGGTTGTCGCTTCGCAGCGAAAGGGGTAGGGCCCTGCATCGGCTCGGAAGGACTAAGGACCCGGAATGAACGTTCGAATTGCATTGATGGTGGCGGCAGGTGCCGCAAGCTTGCTGGCAGGGTGCAAGAGCGAAGGCGACATTGTGGTGCAGGAGGGTGTCGGTATCTCGGCACTTCGCTCCGTTTGCCCTGCTGTGGGCATTCCCGATCATACTGGTGACATCACGCTGTTCTCTCCGGCTGGAACAACCACTGCCGACGCGATCGATGTCACCGCAGTTATCACCAACGTGCGGAGCAACTGCGACGAAACCGGTGCTGAGGTCTATTCCAATGCAAGCTTCGAGGTGCGGGGCCTCAGGCGAGACACCAATGGCGCGCGGACCGTTGAGCTTCCCTATTTCAGCAGCGTGGTTCGGGGTGGCAGCTCCGTGATCGCCAAGAGACTCGGTTCGGTGACGTTGAACTTTGCCGACGGCGAAGCCAGGGCCAGTGCTGTTGGTACTGCCGGCGCGGTGGTCGATCGAGAGGAAGCCACCTTGCCATCCGACATTCGCCAAATCATCACTCGTCAGCGGCGTTCGGGTGATAGCGATGCGGCAATCGACCCATTGACCCGTCCGGAAGTGCGCGCCGCCTTGGCACGTGCGAGTTTCGAATTGCTCGTTGGCTTCCAGCTGACAGAGGACCAGCTGGCCTACAACGTGACCCGCTAGGCCGGACTAGCCTCTTGATCTTTTCGTGAGTCCCCGCGAAGGCAGGGACCCAGTTGTCGGAGGCTCCTGCCTTCGCAGGAGCTCACCTTTGTAATGACCGAAACGCAAACTCTCTATGCCGCCTATGCGGCCAAGGTCGATGCCGTTCTCGCTGCGCTGGAAAGCGAAGGCGTGCTGCCAGCAGGCTCGGATCGCCACAATGTCAGCGTTGAGCCACCGCGCGATGCCAGCCATGGCGATCTGGCGACCAACGCCGCCATGGTTCTGGCCAAGCAGGCGAAGACCAATCCGCGCGCGCTGGCCGAGAAGATTGTCGAGAAGCTGGTGGCCGACCCCATGGTGGCAAGTGCAGAAATTGCCGGACCCGGATTCATAAATCTGCGCCTGCAATCGCAGGTATGGCTGGATGAGGTTGCTGCCATTGCGGCGCTTGGTGGCGATTACGGCAAATCCAACATGGGTGAGGGACGGCGGGTCAATGTCGAATATGTTTCGGCCAACCCTACCGGCCCCATGCATATGGGTCATTGCCGCGGTGCGGTGGTTGGCGATGCGCTGGCGAGCCTGCTGGAATTTGCCGGGCACAAGGTTATCCGCGAATATTACGTCAACGATGCCGGTAGCCAGGTCGATACGCTCGCCCGCTCGGCGCACCTGCGCTACCGCGAAGCGTTGGGCGAGGATATCGGCGAGATCCCGGAGGGCATGTATCCAGGGGATTATCTGATGCCTGTAGGCAAGCGCCTCGCAGACAAGTTCGACGACAAATATGTCGGCAAGGACGAGGGCGAATGGCTTGCCCTGTTCAAGTCAGAAGCCGTCGCCGCGATGATGGACCAGATCCGCTCCGACCTGGCCCTGCTGGGCATTGAGCACGATGTCTTTTCGTCGGAAGCCGAGCTCCAGGCCGCGCACAAACCCGAAGCCGCCGAACAATGGCTGCGCGGGCACGACCTCGTCTATGACGGTGTACTCGAAAAGCCCAAGGGCAAGGTGGTTGAGGATTGGGAACCGGTTGAACTGCCGCTGTTCCGCTCGACCAGATTCGGTGATGACCAGGACCGCCCGATCAGGAAGTCCGATGGCAGTTGGACCTATTTCGGTGCCGATCTCGCTTACCACATGCAGAAGGCCGAGGACGCAGACGAGCTGATCGACGTCTGGGGCGCGGACCATGCCGGCACGGTCAAGCGGATCAAGGCTGCCGTGGCCGCGCTTTCACAGGGACAGGGAAAGCCGATCCCGTTCGACGTCAAGCTGGTGCAGATGGTCCAGCTGCTGCGCAATGGCGAACCGGCCAAGATGTCCAAGCGTTCGGGCAATTTCGTCACAATCGCCGAAATGGTGGAGGAAGTGGGCAAGGACGTGGTGCGCTTCTCCATGCTCACCCGCAAACCCGATGCGCAGATGGATTTCGACTTTGCCAAGGTGGTCGAAACCTCGAAGGACAATCCTGTCTTCTACGTCCAATATGCCCATGCGCGTATCTGCTCGATCCTGCGCAAGGCGGCAGAGGAGGGGATCGCGCCATCCGACGAGAACCTTTCCCTGCTCGGCGAGGACGAGCTGGCGCTGGTCAAGCAGGCGGCGCAGTTCCCGCGTGAAGTGGAAGCCGCCGCCAAGGCGCGCGAGCCGCATCGCATCGCCTTCTATCTCTACGATCTGGCCGCCGCCTTTCACGCCTTCTGGAACATGGGCAATGACGATCCTTCAAAGCGCGTCATCATTGCCGATAGTCCGGATGTTTCCGCAGCGAGGCTTTTCCTCAGCGTGCAAATCGGGCAGGTCATACGCAATGGCTTGGCGCTGTTGGGCGTGGAAGCCGTCGAGGAGCTTTAGGACATGAGTTGGCCAGGCGGAGATCAGGAAGGGGACGGCGTCTTCGAAGCTGGCGAACAGCTTTCGCTGGCTGGCGAAGAAGATGCGCTGCCTTGGCTCGAGGCCGATGAGGATTTCGAGGAGGAGGGCAGCGATTACCGCATCGTCATCTTCGCGCTGATCGCCGTGCTCCTGCTCGTCGCGATCCTGGGCGGTGGCTACTACTTCTTGCGTGGCGGCCCGGGCAATGGCGATATGGTGCCCGATGGCAGCACAATCGCAGCTCCGGACGAGCCCTATAAGGAGCGGCCGGAGGATCCCGGCGGTACGCAGGTGGCAGGCACAGGGGACCTCAGCTTCGAAGTGGGCGAAGGCCAGAGCATCGAAGGGCAACTGGCAGTCGAAGCGCCGGAACCCGCTGCGACATCGGAAAGCGCTGCGGCAACGCCTACACCAGTCGCAGCCCCTGCGAATACCGGGGTGGCCGTGCAGGTAGGTGCTTACTCGACTCGCGCTACTGCCGCCGAAGGCTGGGTGGAATTGCGCAATCGCTTCGCGGTCCTGCAGGGGCTTGAGCGGCGCATTGTCGAAGCCGATATCGATGGCAGCACCATCTATCGCCTGCAGGCCGTTGCAGCGGATCGGGCCGCCGCCGACTCGGTGTGCCGCGCGATGCGGGCCAATGGCGGCGATTGCCAGGTCAAACCTTAGAGCAGGCTTAAGCTATCCCCAATCTAGTGGTCTCAGGACCTGATTTGGGGGTGCTGTCCACATCATCTGGTGGTTTCACGCTTGCCGCTGGCGCGCTTTCCTGCGAATCTCCTGCCTATGATACCCGCAATCTTCGGCCTGACCGGAAGCGAGCTGACCGCCGAGGAGCGGGCCTTTTTCCGTGAGTGCGATCCTGCGGGTTACGTCCTGTTTGGCCGCAATGTGGAAAGCCGTGAACAATTGCGCGCGCTCACCGATGATTTGCGCGCGATCCATGGGCGCGATCGCCTGCTGATTTCCATCGATCAGGAGGGCGGCCGTGTCGCAAGAATGAGGCCGCCGCAATGGGATGCCTATCCGCCCGGCTGGAGCTTCGCCGAATTGTGGCAGGTCGCCCCTGCCAGCGCGATCGAGGCAGCACGTGCCAATGCACAATTGCTGGCGCAGGATCTTGCCGAAGTAGGCATCACGGTCGACTATACCCCGCTGCTCGATGTCCGTCAGAAAGGTGCGCATGATGTGATCGGTGACCGCGCATTGGGTGCCGAGCCGAAGCAGGTCGCCGCACTGGGACGTGCCATTCTGGATGGCCTTGCGCGCGGCGGTGTGACCGGTTGCGTCAAGCACATGCCAGGCCATGGCCGCGCCGCTGCCGACAGCCACAAGGAACTGCCGGTGGTGGATGCGAGCGCCGAGGAACTGGAAGTCGATATCGCCCCATTCCATACCTTAAGAGATGCCCCCATCGGCATGAGCGCGCATGTGCTGTTCAAGGCCTGGGACAAGGACAATCCTGCCACTTTCTCAAAGCGTGTCATTTCCGAGATTATCCGTGGCGAGATCGGCTTTACCGGCCTGCTGCTGACTGACGATATCGATATGCAGGCGCTCGAAGGCAGCATCCCCGAACGCGCCAGCCGCGCGGTCGAGTCGGGCTGTGACATTGCGCTCAATTGCTGGGCGAAGATGGACGACCAGCACGGTATCGCCAATGTGCTTCCGACCATGTCGGCAGACGTGTCCAAACGCCTCGATGCCGCACTGGCCTATCCGCAGGCACAGCAGGCCGATCGCGGCGATCTCCTCGCAAAGCGCGATGCGCTTCTCGACTTGGCGAGGGCGGCGTGACGGAGGAAGGTATCGTCTTCGAGGAGGCCGCCACTGAAGATGCCGTGGAATGGGAAGGCCCGGCCAGCCATTCGGACAGCGATGCCGCGCTCTATCTCGAGCTCGACGGCTGGGAAGGGCCGCTCGACCTACTGCTCGATTTGGCCAGGCGACAGAAGGTAGACCTGAAGTCGATTTCGATCCTCGCGCTGGTGGACCAGTATATCAGCTATATCGAGCGGGCAGAGGCTCTGAAGCTCGAGATTGCCGCCGATTATTTGGTGATGGCGGCCTGGCTTGCCTATCTCAAATCGGCCCTGCTGCTGCCCAAGGACGAGCAGGAAGATCCCTCACCCGAAGAGCTGGCGTTGCGCCTGCAATTGCGGCTCGAACGGCTGGGTGCGATGCGCGATGCCGCCGCCCGCCTGATGGCGCGCGACCGCGTGGGTCGCGATGTCTTTGTGCGCGGCGCACCCGAAGGGCTCAGGGTACTGCGCAAAAACCAGTGGCAATGCGACTGGTTCCAGCTCGTGCGTGCTTACGGGCAGGTCAAGCTGCGGACCGAGCCGGTCGTGCACATGGTGCGCGAGCGGCCGGTGATGACTCTCGATTCGGCGATCGATCGCGTCTCCGCCATGCTCGGCGTGAGTGTCGACTGGATGGAAATTCGCCATTTCCTGCCCAAGGATGCCGATCCGCGCCTCAAGCGGTCGGCGCTGGCATCCAGCTTTGTCGCCGCGCTAGAGCTGGCGCGGCTGGGCAAGGCGGAAATCCGGCAGGAAGAAACCTACGGCCCGCTGCATGTGCGGAGGGCCACATAGTGAGCCAGGAAATGGACGATCTGCTGCGCGCGGTTGAGGCGACGCTTTTTGCATCCGAGGAGCCCTTGAGTGTGGAGCAAATATCCGCCCATCTCGAAAGAGCGGATGTGCGTGACGCGCTTCGCGAGCTCGAAGCACACTATGCCGGCCGCGGGATCGTGCTGGTGGAGCGCGGGCGTCGCTGGCAGTTCCAGACCGCGCCCGATCTTGCCCATCTGCTGCGGCGGGAGAAGGAACAGCTTCGCCGTCTCAGCCGTGCGGCCACCGAAGTGCTCGCCATTATTGCCTATCACGAGCCGGTCAGCCGCGCGGAGATAGAGGCGATTCGCGGCGTGCAAACCTCTGGCGGAACGCTGGATGTGCTGATGGAGGCGGGCTGGGTGCGCGCCGCGGGACGTCGCGAAGTGCCAGGGCGCCCGGTGATCTATGCCACCACCAATGAATTCCTCTCCCATTTCGGCCTCAAGACCCGCAAGGACCTGCCCGGACTCGACGAACTCAAGGCTGCGGGCCTGCTCGATCCCGTCGAAGATGCCTTTGACGATGTGATGGAACAGAAGGCCGCCGAGGCTGCCGCAGCAGAGCAAGATGCTCTTGAAGAGGCTGAAGAAGCTGCCGAACGGGCGGATGATATGGGCGTTGGTTCGACCGAATGTGATGATGAGTCAAATTTGGAACAAGGGACAGAGAAGCTGGAAATGCCCGATGAAAGCGCCTAGGTAGCGCATCTGACGCTTTCGGAGAGAAATAAGTGAATATCGGACCAGTCCAGATCCTGATCATCGCTTTGGTGATCCTCATCCTGTTTGGCCGTGGCCGGATTTCGGAAATGATGGGCGATTTCGGCAAGGGCGTGAAGAGCTTCCGCAAGGGCCTTGCCGATGAAGATGACGCGAGCAAGAAGCCGGCCCAGATTGTCCATGATGCCAAGCCAGCCGAAACTGCCGAGAATGCTCCGGCGGACAAGAACAACTCGTAACCCCTAGCTAGGGCGCCGCCTGACATGTTTGACATCGGCGCACAGGAAATCCTGCTGATCGTGGTGGTGGCGATTCTCGTCATCGGCCCGAAAGACATGCCTGCTGCGCTGCGCGTAGCGGGGCGCTGGATCGGCAAGATGCGGCGCATGTCTTCCCACTTCCGTACCGGCCTCGATTCCATGATCCGCGAGGCGGAAATGGAAGAGATGGAGAAGAAGTGGAAAGCGCAGAACGAAAAGGTCATGCGCGAGCACCCCGATGGTGGGCCTGCGGAAATGGAACAGACGGGCGCTTATCCGCCGCCGAAGAAGGGCGATGCGCAGCCTGAGGCGAGCAAGGATGCCTCCGCCGATGCCGCAAGCGCGGAGGCCGCAGTTCCGCCTCCTACGCCACCTGCGGGACCCGATGAAGAGAAGAAGGCGGACTGACGCATGGCCTTCAAGCTCAAGGATCTCGACGAAACGCAGGCGCCGCTGCTTGAACACCTTGTCGAATTGCGCAAGCGTTTGGTGCGCGCGGTTGTCGCGCTTGCACTGGCCTTCGCCGTCTGCCTCTATTTCGCCGACGAGATTTTCGGCATTCTGGTCCTCCCGCTGACCCAGGCTTTTCCTGAAGGTGAAGGGCAGCTGATTTTCACCCGGCTTTACGAAGCCTTCTTCGTCGAGATCAAGGTGGCGCTGTTTGCGGCATTCTTCATCAGCTTTCCCGTCATCGCCAACCAGCTATGGGCCTTTGTCGCCCCGGGCCTTTATGCGCGCGAGAAGAAGGCCTTTCTGCCTTTCCTGATTGCTACGCCGGTCTTGTTCACGGCGGGGGCGAGCCTTGCCTATTTCATCGTCATGCCCACAGCCTTCAAATGGTTCCTGGAATTCCAGGGAGAGGCTGGCGGGCTGGAAGCGCAAGCACTGCCGACCATGGGCGAGTATCTCGACCTGGTGATGCGCTTCATCCTCGCTTTCGGGATCAGCTTCCTGCTGCCGGTCCTGTTGATGTTGCTCAACCGGGCAGGCATTTTGCAGCGTGCGCAGCTGGCAAAGGCAAGGCGCTATGTCATCGTCGGCATGTTTG
>ENA-ORCV01000415-ORCV01000415.1-marine-metagenome-genome-assembly--contig:-NODE-415-length-32398-cov-2.776894_pt1 | contig 32398 bp, 32 predicted proteins | sample MGYA00237779_ERZ508509 | MGnify/ENA primary metagenome ERZ508509 (study PRJEB26180, sample SAMN06268772) | marine metagenome | isolation source: Bioluminescent Bay, La Paraguera, Puerto Rico | place... | reverse complement strand
AATATTCGACCGCCGGGTCAAGCCCGCGGCGGAACCATGAGTAACCCGATGTTAGCCGTGAATGTGCATAGAAATGCCGAGAAGACCGGCTTTTACACAGTTGGCGCTAAGCCACCGTCGGGAACAGGGACTGCGGACCATGGCTTTCGAGACCGAGCGCCTGCGCGTACCGGTCGCCGCCTCCGGGCCGGCGGCGCGGCGGGCCGCGCTCGACGAGGCACAGGCGCGGCTCGCCGAGGCGCAGGCCCGCGTTCCCGAGGCGCGCGCCCGTCTGGAAGAGGCGCGCGCCGCCCTCGAGGAGGCGGAGATCAACTATCGCGCGGCGACCGGGCTCGTCGAGAGCGGCTTTGCGTCCGAGACCCGCGTCGCCGCGACCCGCGCCGCGCTGCGCGCCGCCGAGTCGGGGGTGGAAAGTGCCACCTCGGGGCTGGAAACGGCGCGGGCCAACATCGAATCGGCGCGCGCGGGCGTCACCGCCGCGCAAGAGGAGATCGACCGTCTGACGATCCACGCGCCCTTCGGCGGCGTGCTGGAAACCGAGACCGCCGAACTGGGCAGCCTCCTGCAGCCCGGCGCGCTCTGCGCGACGGTGCTGCGCCTCGATCCGATCATGCTGGTGGGCTTCGTCTCGGAAACCGACGTGGCGCGGGTCGGGCAGGGGGCCCCTGCGCGGGCGCGCACCGCTTCCGGTCAGGAGGTGACGGGCGAGGTGAGTTTCGTTTCGCGCTCGGCGGACGAGACCACGCGCACCTTCCGCGTCGATGTGCGCGTGCCCAATCCCGACCTTGCGCTGCGCGATGGCGAGACGGTCGAGATCACCATCGCCGCCGAGGGGCGGCGCGCCCACCTGGTGCCGCAATCGGCGCTGACGCTCGATGACGCCTGCGACATGAAAGAGATCGGCGCGCGCTACGGGCTGGTCGGTGACGCATGGTTCAAGGCCAACGGCGAGAACTTCCGCGCCGGTGTGGACCGAGACGCGGATTACCGACTGCCTGAATGCGCTGACTGACACCGTCGCTGGCGGCACGCGCTGTCCGCCGTGCCGCCAGGGCATCGATGCCCACCGAACCCGATCCGGCACCCGCGGCGCCCCCCCCTGCCGCCCTGCGTGCTGCCGGACGATCAAGCTGAAAGATGCGGGATGTCCTCTCTTCTCTCCGTGCAGGATCTGCACAAGTCATATGGAAATCTGGAGGTGCTGAAAGGCATCGGCTTTGACCTCTCCGCAGGCGAAAAGCTGGCGCTGATCGGGCCGTCGGGCTCCGGGAAATCCACCTGCCTTCGCTGCGTGAACTTTCTGGAGAAACCGACTTCGGGCACCATTCTCCTCGGTGGGGACAGGGTCGGTGCGAAAGCCGGCGAACGACCGATGTCCAATCGCGAGCTTGCGCCGCAGCGCGCGCAGATGGGGATGGTGTTTCAGGGCTTCAACCTGTGGCCGCACCTTTCCGTGCGCGAGAATGTCGCGACCCCCGTGCGAAAGGTCCAAGGCGAAAGCGCGCCGGTCGCCCGCGCGCTGGCAGAAGAGATGCTTGCCAAGGTCCGGATGGATCACAAGGCCGACGCCATGCCGGAGCAATTGTCCGGCGGCCAGCAGCAGCGTGTCGCCATCGCACGTGCGCTCGCGCAAAGGCCCAAATTGATGCTGTTTGACGAACCGACCTCTGCACTTGACCCCGAATTGGTGGGCGAGGTGCTGAATGTCATTCACGAACTGGCCGACGAGGGGCGCACCATGCTCCTCGTGACGCACGAGATCGCCTTTGCTCGTGATGTCGCGGACAGGGTGATGTTCCTCTATGACGGCCTGATCGAGGAAGAGGGCCCCGCGCGCGAGGTGATTGAACGCCCACAGCGCGACCGGACCAAAGCATTCCTCAGCCGGATGCACGGGTAGTCCGATGGAATTCTGGCTCTCAACCATCATGCCGGGTCTGTTGACCGGCGCGGTCGTGACGGTGTCGGTGACGGTCGCATCGCTTCTCATCGCGGTAACGCTGGGATTTGGCCTCGCGGTCCTGCGCCAGTTTCCCCGGGTCCGCTTGCTGAACTTCGCGATCGACGCCTATGTCGAGTTCTTCCGCAACATCCCTGCCCTCTCGCATCTGTTCATCCTCTATTTCGGCCTGGCCGCTGTCGGGATCAAGATCACTTCCATTCCTGCCGCGATCATCGGGCTGGGCCTGATCGGCGCGGCCGTGACCTGCGACATCTATCGCAGCGGCTTTCTCGCCCTCGGTATCGGTCAGGTCGAAGCGGCGCGGGCCGTGGGCATGACGCCGGTTCAAACGATCAGGTTCATCCTGTCGCCGCAGGCGATCCGGGTGGCATTGCCGCCCTTGGGCAACTACGCGCTGCAATTGATGAAGGATACCTCCATCGTGTCGGCCATCGCCGCCCCCGAGATCATGTTCTATGCGCGTTCGATGGTGACCTCGTCGTTCCAGACCACGCTCATCTACAGCTCGGCCGCGATGGTCTACCTGCTCATGAGCTTGCCGCTCGCCTATGCCGTCACCCGCCTGGAGCACAGGTTCGGAGGCAAGGCAAATGCTTGAGTTCCTCGATGTCTACGCCCGCCACGCGGATCAATGGGGCCCGCGCCTGGCCGATGCGGCGGTGGTTTCGGCCCGGATTTCGATCCTCGGCTTCATGCTGGCCACCGTGGTCGGATTGATCCTCGGGCTGGCGCAGGAAGCCAGCTCCCGGATCGTCCGCACCGTCGTTCGCGGCTACATCGTGTTTTTCCGCGGCGTCCCTGTCCTCGCGATCCTGTTCCTGATCTATTTCGGCCTTCCCGGCGTCGGCATCGTCTTCGATGCCGAGCCCGCCGCGGTCGTCGGACTGGGGCTCGCTTTCGCCGCACAGATGGCCGAGGTCTTCCGCGCGGGGCTTGGCGCGATTCCCAGGGGGCAATGGGAAGCGGCGATGAGCGCGGGGTTTCGCCCTGCCCAGACGCTGTTCCTGATCATCCTGCCGCAAGTCGTGCGGATCATCGCGGCCCCCGTGATCGTGACCTTCGTCGCGCTGCTGAAAGACAGTTCGCTCGCCTCGCTGATCACGGTCAACGAACTGGTGCTGGAAGGCCGCGCCCTGGCCACGGAATACTTCCTGCCGCTGCATATCTACATCTGGGTCGGCGCGATGTATTTCCTGATCGCCTTTCCCCTGTCGATGCTGGCGAAATACCTTGCCAAACGGGCGCGGGGGGCGCGAGCGTAGTGGCGAAGCACCCGTTGATCGGCGTCACCGTGGACCACATGGAGCATCCGACGGAGACGACCGAGAGCACTTACACGGTGCGCGCAAACTATGTCACGGCACTGCGTCTATCGGGGGCGACGGCCATCCTGCTCCCGTGTGATATCGCTGCCATTCAAAGCTATCTCCGCCTGTGCGACGGCTTCCTCGTCACAGGTAGCGAACCCGGAGAAGCCGGGACCACGCTGCGTCAGGACTTTGAAAGCGAACTGTTGCAGCAGACGCGGGACCGGCACATTCCCACATTCGGCATATGCAACGGGATGCAGGTCATGGGGCAGATGCTCGGGGGCGAACTGCACAGCACCGGGCAACGGGGGAACGGCATTGATCACAAGCCGCGCGCCTATCCAACCGCGCCGGCCCATGATCTGACCATGGCACCGGAGGGCTTCCTGGGCCACTTGGCCGGCACAAGCACGACCAAGGTCAATAGCTATCACATGCAATATCTCTCGGACGGCGGCAGTTTCGATGTCCTCGCCCGCGCGCCGGACGGGGTAGTCGAGGCGATCGCGGCCCGGAATCACCCGTTCTTCGTAGGCGTTCAATGGCACCCCGAGTATCTGTTGTCCGCGTTCGATCATGCCCTGATCGAACGGTTCGTCGCGGCTTGCCGCAACCCCACCCCGTCCGACGCGTGCCGCGACCCGGGCGTGCGATAAGGGACCGGTGCAGCCGGGACCGCGGCGATGGAGGCGGCTAGGGATGCCGTTCCGGCCTTTCCGCCGCTGCCAGCGCCGCATGCCAGATCGCCTCACGTGTCAGGTCCAGGTCCTCGGCCCGCAGGGCGAGCGATGGATAAAGCTTGCCCGGTGACTTGAAGACGCCATTGGCCCGCAAGGTGCTGTTCCAGACCTCGTTGATCGCCGGATCGCGGTGCTTCGCGTTGCGGTAATCGACCGGATCGGCATCGGTGAAGTAGATGTCGAACAGGGTCGGATCGCCGCAGATGCGGTGGGCGATTCCCTGCTCCGTCAGAGCGGAAGCCTGCATCTCCATCAAGGCCTGGCCCAGCGCACGCAGCCGCTCGTACTGCCCCGGACGCCGCAGGATCTCCATCGTCTTGAGCCCCGCGGCAGAGGCTACCGGATTGCCCGAGAGCGTGCCGAGCTGCATCAGCCAGTTCTCAGCCCCCACGGCCGCCTTGTCGAAATGCGCCATGATCTCGGCACTCGCCCCGAACGCGGCCAGGGGAAAGCCGCCGCCGATGATCTTGCCCAGGGTGCAGATATCCGGCACGACGCCATAGCTTTCCTGCGCGCCGCCATAGGCAAGACGGAAGCCGGTGACGATCTCGTCGAAGATCAGCAAGACGCCGTGTTTGTCGCACAGATCGCGCAACCCTTGCAGAAAACCGGGCTGGGCCGGGATGATCCGCTGCAACGGCTCGACGATGATGGCGGCGATGTCGTCGTGTTCGGCGAGAAGCGACTCCACCGCCCCCAGATCGTTGAACGGCGCGATGAGCATCTCGTCGGCCACCGCCTGCGGGATGCCTGCGCTGTCGGGCACCGGCGTCGGAAAATTGACCTCGCGGGCGGGGGCGAGGCTCATCTGCGCCTCGGCGCTCATCCCGTGATAGCCGCCCTCGAATTTCAGGATCTTCGGCTTGGCCGTGAAGGCCCGCGCCAGCCGCATCGCATACATGTCCGCCTCGCCGCCCGAGGTGACGAAACGCACCTGCTCGCAGCAGGGCACCGCGTCGACAATCGCCTCGGCCAGTTCGATGCCGCGCGCGTTGTTGGCAAAGAACGTCATGCCCCTTGGCAGTTGCTCCAGCACCGCCTCCATCACTTCCGGGTGGCCATGCCCCAGCAGCATCGGGCCGGAGCCGATCAGGTAATCCACGTATTCGCGGCCGTCCTCGTCCCAGACGCGGGCGCCCTGCCCCCTCGCGATCACGACAGAGGCGTCGAAATTGCCGAACCCGGCGGCGGGCAGCACCTCGCGGGCGCGGGCGATCCAATCGGCCTGGCTGTGAATGCGGTTCATTCTGTCACTCCAGTATCAGGTCGGGCGTGCCGAGGCGGTCTTGATCGACGGTGATGCCAAGCCCCGGCCCATCGGGCGGCGCGATGCGGCCAGCCGCGCGGTCCGGCGCATCAGATGCAAGGCGCGGGCTGACATAACCCGACAGGTCGCAAACGTTCAGAACGCGGTCGGGCCGCGTCGCGGCCCCCAGATGCAGCGCGGCGACGGTCACGATATCGCTGCCCCAGGTGCACTCAACGCACATCTTTGCCCCCAGATGCAGGCACAGGTCGCGCGCCCGGCGCGTGGCCGACAACCCCCCGAATTTCGACAGCTTGAGCGCGACCGCGTCCATGATGCCGAAGCGGTGCGCGGCAAGCAAAGAGGCCGTGTCATGCGCCAATTCGTCCAGCTTCATCGGCAGACCCGTCGCCGATTGCACGCGGGCGCACTCCTCCAGCGTGGCGCAGGGTTGCTCCAGCATCACATCCAGATGCGCAGCACCACGGCCCACGCGGATCGCGTCCAGCGTGGTCGCGCCGCAGTTCCAGTCGCCATAGACCAGCGGGCCGGGGCCGACAGCCTCGCGCACCTTGGCCAGCCGTTCCACGTCCGTCTGCCAATCACCGGACGCGCCCAGCTTGACCTGAAACTGCGTGATCCCCTGCGCCTGCGCCTCGCGGGCAATGCGGGCCATCTCATCCGGCTCGATGCAGGTGATGGAGTGGTAGAGCGGCAAGGTCTCTTGCCGCCGCCCGCCCAGAAGCGCATGGATCGGCAGCCCCGCCACCTGTCCGGTGATATCCCACAGCGCGATATCCAACGCGGATTTGGCATAGACATGGCCCGGCAGAAACGCATCCGCGCAGGCCATCAGCGCCTCAACCCCGACAGGATCGCCGCCAAGGATGACAGGCGCGAGTTCCTGCAAGGCCGGCGCCGCGCCGCGGGCATAGGCGGGCAGGTAATGCGGGATCGGGCAGACCTCGCCCCAGCCCGTCAGCCCGGCATCGGTATCGAGCGCGATGACAACCGTTTCGACGGTATCGCAGGTCTTGCCATCGGCCATGTGATAGGCCGTGTGGCTGGTCAAAGGCACATGCCAGAGGCGCAGCCGGGTGATGCGCTGCCCTGTGCCGACGGGTGCCAGGGATGGGGCGGCGATCCGGTTCATTCGGCGGGCTCCGTGACAGTGTCGGCGCGCGGCTTCAGGCTCTCGGGATCGTAGGCCGGCGCGCCCAGCACGCGGGCGGCGCGGGGCGTGCCGTGAATCACCACCTCGAGGGCGGTCCCGGGGGGGGCCGCCTGCGGCTTGACGTAGGCGAAGGCGAGGATTTTGCCGACGGTATGGCCATAGGCGACCGACGCGGTCGCGCCGACGACCCTGCCATCCAGCATCACCGCCTCGCCGCCATGCCCGTCGATCTCGCCGTCGGGCTCGATCTCAAGATAAGCGCAGACCCAGGGCAGATCGGTGTTCAGGGTCCTGTCGCGGCCCAGATACGCCTTGTCCGTCCGGGCAAAGCGCAGCACATCCGCCTCGGCCAGCGTGACCTCGTTGGTGAGCTCCCCTGCCCCCTTGAAGCCCTTTTCCATCCGCATCACGTTCATGGCGAAACTGCCGTAATCGGCGATGCCATACGCCTCGCCCGCCTGCCAGAGTGCCGCGTAGACATCCGCCATGGCGTCAAACGGCATGTGCAATTCCCAGCCGAGTTCCCCGGCATAAGACATGCGGAACGCCCAGACGCTGTGCCCCGCGACAGTGATTTCCCGCGCCGACAGCCAGCGGAAGGCGGCATTGTCCAGCCGCGCCTCGGTGCAGGCACCCAGCACCTCGCGCGACCTTGGGCCGTTGAGCGACAGAGCGCCCCATGTCTCGGAAAGGGCCGTCACGGTCGTATCCTCGTCGCCGCGCTGCTGTGCCAGGTGATCCAGCAAGCGCTGCTCGAAGAACGCCGCGCAGACGAGGTAGAATCTATCCTCGGCCATCCGCACGATGGTGGTTTCCAACTCGATCCGGCCACCACGGTTGAGCATATGCGTGAGCGTGATCGACCCCACCTTCTGCGGCATCCGGTTCGCCGTCAGCCGATCCAGCAGCGCATAGGCATCCGGCCCCTCGACCAGCACCTTGGTAAAGGCGGTCACGTCCATGATGCCCACGCGCTCGCGCACCGCTTTGACCTCGGCTGCCACCATATCGTCCACCACCGTGCGGCGGAACGCATAGTGATCTTCCTGCGCCACGCCATCCCGCGCGAACCAGCGAGGGCGCTCGAACCCATAGACCTCCTCGAACACCGCGCCCTTGGCCTTGAGCGTGTCATACAAAGGCGACGGCTTGATCGGACGCCCCGCCAGACGGTTGAAATGCGGAAACGGAATCTCGTGGCGCAGGCAGTAATCCTCTTTGGCCTTCACCACCTGCCACTCCTTGTCGGCGTAACTGCCGAACCGGCGCGGGTCATAGTCGCGCATCGATATATCCGCCGCGCCATGCACCATCCAGCGCGCCAGTTCGCGCGTCAGCCCCGGCCCCCAGCCGATGCCGATCTGCGTACCGCAGCAGCACCAGTAATTCCTCACGCCCGGCGCCGGGCCGATCAGCGGATTGCCGTCCGGCGGGTGCGAAATCGCGCCGTGCACATCGCGGCTAATGCCCAGTTCCGCGAAAATCGGCATCCGGTTGAGCGATTCCTCCAGCCACGGCATGACACGGTCATAATCCGCCGCGAACAGCTCGTTTTCGGCCTCCCAGGGGCAGTGATCCTCCCAGACCGTGTTGGGATTGGTCTTCTCGTAGATGCCGATCAGGCCCTTCTTCTGCTCCATCCGGATATAGCCCGACACCTTGCGGTCATCGCGGATCACCGGCAACTCGCGCTCCAGCTCGCGGAACTCGGGCACCTCGTCGGTGACGAAATAATGATGCGTCATCGAGGTCATCGGCAGTTGCAGGCCCGACCATTCCCCCATCTGCCGCGCATAGGTGCCGCCCGCGTTGACCACATGCTCGCAAAGGATGGCCCCCTGTTCGGTCTCCACCAGCCATTCGCCCGAGGCCGCCTGCGTGATGTTCGTGGCCCGGGAGCGGCGGATGATCCGCACACCCCTCGCCCGCGCCCCCGCAGCCATGGCCATGGTCACATTCGTCGGGTCGACATGGCCATCATCGGGCGTGTGCAAAGCCCCCAATACACCGTCGAGATTGTAGAACGGGTGCAGTTCGGCGATGCGCCCCGGCCCGACCAGCTCGATATTGAAGCCCAGCGACCGCCCGACCGACAGCGTGTGGCGCAGCCAGTCCATCTCGTCCGCGGTATAGGCCAGCCGGAACGACCCGCAGCCATGCCACGTCACCGCCTGCCCGGTCTCGGCCTCGAGCCCGCCGGAATAGAGGCCGATGTTGTAATCCACGCATTTCCCGAGGCTGAAGGACGAGGTGGAATGCGTGATCTGCCCCGCCGCATGCCAGGTGCTGCCGCTCGTCAGTTCGGCCTTTTCCAGCAGCACCACCTCCGGTCCCCAGCCCTCGTGCGCGAGGTGATAGGCAAGGCCCACCCCCATCACGCCACCGCCGACGATGACCACGCGGGCGTGGCCGGGAAACTCTCTGTCCGACATGGTCGATTCCTTTGTCCGGGAGTCGCAAAACTTGTGGACAGGCTATGGGGACATGTGTACCACTGTCAATCATGAATGGGACAAATATATCATCGCGGGTTCTGGAGCGTCTCACCGAAGAGTGGGACGCCCTGACACCCGAAGCGCAAAAGGCCGCACGCTACGTGCTGGAGAACCCCAACGACGTGGGGGTCTCCACCGTGCGAGAGATCGCCGAGGCAGCGAACGTGAAGCCCAACACCTTCGTGCGCATGGCCCGGCAGGTGGGCTTTGACGGCTACGAGGATTTCCGCGCGCCCTTCCGCGAGGCGATCCGGCAGGGGGCCGTGAGCTTCCCCGACCGCGCGCGCTGGTTGCAGGATATCCGCCGCTCGGGCGATCTGGGCGGGCTCTATGCCGACATGGCCGAAGGCGCGATCCGCAACCTTGAAGAGACATTCGCCGGGATCGACGCCGAGGCGCTGAAATCCGCCGCCGAGGCGATCTGGAACAGCCGGCAGGTCTTTACCTTGGGCGTTGGCGTGAACAACGCCAATGCGCGCAACTTCACCTACCTCGCCTCCACCGGCATGGTGCAGTTCCACGCCATTCCCCGCCCCGGCTCGACGCCCACGGATGATCTGGCCTGGGCAGACAAACGCGATGTTCTGATCGCCATGTCCATGCGGCCCTACCGCACCGAGGTCGTGGCCGCCGTCGAGGTGGCCCGCGAACAGGGCCTCACCATCATCGGCCTGAGCGACAGCCCCGCCAGCCCGATCATCCGCGCCGCCGATCACGGCTTTGTCGTCGCCGTGGACACGCCGCAATTCTTCCCGTCCTCGGTGTCGACCATCGCCCTGCTGGAGACGCTGCTCAGCTTCGTGATCGCGGTGGCCTCGGACGAGATCGTCGACCGGGTCGAGAAATTCCACCGCCGCCGCCATCAGCTTGGCATCTACATGGAGGAGCCGGAATGAACGACATGCCCGCGCCTGTCCGGTCACTCGACGCGCGCTACTACACCGATCCGCAGATTTTCGAGGTCGAGAAGACCGGGCTTCTGGCCCGGACATGGCAATTCGCCTGCCACGCCAGCCAGTTGGAGAACGCGGGCGACTACGTGGCCTTCGACCTGAACGACGAGAGCCTGTTCGCGATCCGCGGGCGCGATGGCGTCATCCGCACCTTCTACAACGTCTGCCAGCACCGCGCGCATCAGCTTGTCAGCGGCGAAGGCTCGACCCGCGTCGTGGTCTGCCCCTATCACGCCTGGACCTATGAGCTGACCGGACGCTTGCGCGCCGCCCCCAACGCCAAATCGGTGCCCGGCTTCGACGCCTCGAAAATCTGTCTGACCGAAGTGCGCACCGAGGTCTTTCTGGGCTTCGTCTTCGTCAACCTCGACCCGGACGCCGATCCGATGGACACTTGGTTCCCGAATGCCCGCACCGAGTTGGAAGAGTTCGTGCCGCATTGGGCCGATCTCAAGCCGCTGGAATGGGTCGAGATCCCGGAAAATTGCAACTGGAAAGTCTCGGTCGAGAATTATTCCGAATGCTATCACTGCAGCCTGAACCACCCGACCTTCGCCACCGGCGTGATCCGTCCCGAAACCTACGATATCCAGCCGCAGGGCCATTGCCTGCGCCACACGACGGAATGCAACGACCTGAGCCAGATGACCTATGACATCGACAGCGGCTTTGCCAACAATGACAAATATTCGTCATGGTTCCTCTGGCCGATGTTCTCCTTCCAGGTTTATCCCGGCAACCTGCTCAACACCTACCATTGGCGCGCCGTCGATGCGGGCCACGTCGTGGTCTGGCGCGGCTGGTATTCCGTGGGCGGCTACGACGACGAGACCGTCCGCCGCATGGCCCAGCAGGATCGCGCGACCACGGTCGAGGAAGATATCCACCTGGTCGAGTCGGTGCAGCGCGGGTTGAGGTCACGCGGCTACGTGCCCGGTCCGCTGGTCGTCGATCCCGGCTGCGGGGTCAATTCCGAGCATTCCATCCTGCATCTGCAACGGTGGATGCGCGCGGCAGTCGATGGCTGACACGCGCCTTTGAGAGCTTGACCCCACCGATGACACGGCAGCGGCCCGGGCAAGCGGGCGGCGGCGCGTCGCTTCGCCACTCTCAGCCTGCGGGCAAGACTTGCGATCTCTGCTGGCCCAGACCCGCGATCCCGAGGGTGACGACCTCGCCGCCGCGCAGGAAGCGCTGCGGCGACTGGCCCATGCCCACGCCCGGTGGCGTGCCGGTCGAGATGATATCGCCCGGCTGCAGGCTCATGAACCGGCTGCAATAGGACACGAGGTGCGGGATCCTGAAGATCAGCGTGGCGGTCGATCCGGTCTGCATCCGCGCGCCATCCACGTCGAGCCACATGTCGAGCGCGTCGATATCGGCGATCTCGTCCAGCGTCACGAGCCAGGGGCCCGTCGGCCCGAAGGTGTCGCAGCCCTTGCCCTTGTCCCATGTGCCGGCGCGCTCGATCTGGAATTCGCGTTCCGAGACGTCGTTGACCACGCACAGGCCCGCCACATGGCTCATCGCGTCCGCCTCGTCGATATAGACGCCCGGCTCGCCGATGACGACGCCGAGTTCCACCTCCCAGTCGGTCTTGACCGAGCCGCGCGGGATCTGGATCGGATCGTTCGGACCGACGACCGCCGAGGTCCATTTGTTGAAGATGATGGGCTCTTCGGGGATCGGCATGCCGGCCTCTGCGGCGTGATCGGCATAGTTCAGACCGATGCAGACGAATTTGCCGATACCGCCGACGCAAGGGCCGAGCCGCAGATCATCCTGCGGGGTGCCCCCGACCACGGGCAGCGTGTCGATATCGAGCGACTGAAGGGCGTTCAGACCGGCGGGGCGCAGCACCTCTCCCGCGATATCGGGCACGATGCCGGAGAGATCGCGCACGCGCCCCGATGTGTCGAGCAGGCCCGGCTTTTCGGCCCCGGGTGCACCATGTCGGAGAAGTTTCATTGGATGTCCTTACCTTCGGAGAGTTGGGTCGTGTCGGTCTGGTGTGCCTGCCCCGGAGTGAGACCGGAAATCGCCTGGATCAGGCTGTCCTCGGTGACCTCTTCGGAGGTGAAGGTTTGCATCACGCGGCCCGAATACATCGCCACGATGCGATCCGAGACATGCAGCACCTCGGGCATTTCAGAGCTGATGACGATCACCGCGTAGCCATGCGCCGCCAGATCGCGGATCAGGTTGTGGATCTCGGATTTGCTGCCCACGTCGATGCCGCGCGTGGGCTCGTCCACGATCAGCACGCTGGGGCGCATCGCCAGCCATTTGCCGATCACGATCTTCTGCTGATTGCCGCCCGAGAGATTGCCCACCGCCTGTTTCCAGCCCGGCGTGCGGATATCGAGCTTGTCGCGATATTGATCGAAGATCGCGATTTCCGAGCCTTCGGCCACGAAGGGCCCGGCCTTGAGGTCATCGACCTGCGGCAGGGTCATGTTGTCGCGACAGTTCATGCCCAGCACCAGGCCTTGCGCCTTGCGGTCCTCGGGGACGAGGGAAATGCCACGCGCGATGGCATCGGCGGGGGAATGGATACGGACCTTTTCGCCGTTCAGGTGAATGGTCCCGGCAGAGGGCTCGCGCAGGCCGAAAAGCGTCTCGGCAATCTCTGTGCGCCCGGCCCCGACGAGGCCGTAAAACCCCAGCACCTCGCCGCTGCGCACGGCAAAGCTCACATCCTCGAACAGCCCGTGGCAGGACAGGTTGCGCACCTCGAGCGCGACCTCGCCCAACTCGTGATGCACGGCGTTGCGGCTCAGATCGAGGCTGCGCCCGATCATGAGTTGCGTCACCTCTTCCTCGTCGGTCTCGGCGGTCACCAGCGTGCCGCGATACTCCCCGTCGCGCAGCACGCTGATGCGGTCGGTGATCCTGAATATCTCCTCCATCCGGTGCGAGATGTAGATGATCCCCACCCCATGCGATTGCAGATCCGCGATCACGTCGAACAGCACCACCTTTTCGGCATCGGTGAGCGAAGCTGTCGGCTCGTCGAAGATCACCGCCTTGGCATCCACGGTCAGGGCGCGGGCGATCTCGACCATCTGCTGATTGGCGATGGACAGGTCGCCGACGCGGGTGCGGGCATCGAAGCCGACCTTGAGCTTTTCGAGGATCCGGTTGGTCCGGGCATAGAGTTCGTTCCAGTCCACCAGACCGAACCGCTTTTCCGGCAATTCACCAAGATAGATGTTTTCCGCGACGCTCAGCTCTTCGGCGAGGCTGAGTTCCTGGTGAATGAAGACGATGCCCTTGGCCTTGGCGTCGAGCGGACCGGACATCGCCACAGGCTCTTTGCCCACGATGATGCGGCCCTCGTCGGGCTGGTGGATGCCGCCCAGCACCTTCATCAGGGTGGATTTCCCGGCACCGTTTTCGCCCATCAGGGCATGGACTTCGCCGGGCAGGATGGCGAGCGAGACACCATCGAGCGCGCGCACGCCGGGAAATGTCTTGACGATGCCTTCCAGCTGCAGAACGGGGGTTTGCGTGGTCATATCTTCAATGCCTCCTTGCCCTTGACGTTCAACTGCCGGTCGAGCAGCAGCACCGCGATCAGGATCAGCCCGATCACGAGATTGACGGTCGAGGTGTCGGCACCGATATGCGCCAGCCCCTTGCGCAGAAGCTGGATCGCCAGCACGCCGCCGAATGTGGAAATGATCGACCCCGCCCCGCCGCTGAGCTTGGTGCCGCCCAGCACCACCGCCGTGATCACCCAAAGCTCGTACAGCTCGCCATCGTTGGGGTTGACGGAGCCGGTCTCGGCATAGAACACCACCGCCGAGAGCGCCGCCAGAGCGCCGATGATCATGAAGTTGATCATCATATGCGGCCCCACCCGGATGCCCGCATTGACCGCCGCCTCGCGATTGTCGCCGATGGCATGGGCGTTGCGGCCATGCACGGTCTTGTTCATCAGAAACCAGATCGCCGCCGTGACGAGCAGCAGAACCCATGTCGCGGTGTGCAGCCCGAGGAATTGCGCCTCGGCGAAATCCACCAGCGTCCAGTTGAGATGGCTGGTCGGCTGTTCGCCGTTATACATGAACACGAGGCCGCGATAGCCCAGCATCGCGCCCAGCGTGACGATGAAGGCATCGACCCCGGTTTTCCACACGATCAGCCCGTTGATCGCGCCCAGCACGGTGCCGGTGAGCACCGCCAGAAGGCACGCCACGGGGATCACCCAATCGCCCAGTCCGCCAAAGACCGGCCATGTCATCGCGTCGAGCAGCACGACGGCACTGAGCGCGTAGGTGGCCCCGACGCTGAGGTCGATATTGCCGTTGACCATGACAATCGTCATGCCCATCGCGATGATGCCGATGGGCGCCGACTGCTTGAACAGCAAGAGCATGTTGCCCGCGTCCATGAAGGCGTTTTCGCTGAGCGACAGGAACTGGCCCGCCACGGTGAAGAAGATCAGCTCGAGGAGGATAAAGCCCCAGATCGCGCCGTTTTTCAGGTAGGTGCTGAGCTTGCCCGGTGTCATTTCCGTTCTCCTGTTCACGCGATGGGGGACCAGAGGCGGCCGCGCTTGGCCGCGATATCGAGCCAGACGGCGAGGATGATGATGACCCAGGTCACGACATACTGGACATAGAAGGGCAGCCCGACGAGCAGCAGCCCGTTCTGGATGAAGCCGAGGATCAGCACGCCGATCACGGTCTTGAAGATCGTGCCCGATCCGCCCATCAGCGAGGCCCCGCCGAGGATCACGGCCGCGAGCACTTCAAGCTCCAACCCCTGCCCGACGGTATTCTGCGAGCCCATCGAACGGCTGGCCTGCAAGAGCCCGGCGGTGGCCACGCAAAAGGCCGAGACCAGATAACAGCTGAACACGACCCGTGCGCGCGGAATGCCCGAGAAGGTCGCCGCCGTGCCGTTGCCGCCCACGGCATAGATCTTGCGCCCGAAGGGTGTCTTGGCCAGCGCCGTGCCGAGCGTGACCGCCAGCAACAGGAACATCAGGATCGGCACCGGGATGCCCAGCACCTCGCCACGCCCGAAGACATCGAACCATGTGCCCGCCTTGTCGGCGATATCCATGTTCTTGCCGCCCGACCAGGTGAGGGTCAGGCCGTGAATGGCCGACAGCATCCCCAGCGTCACGATCAGCGAGTTGAGCCGGAGGTATCCGACGAGGAACCCGATGAACGCCCCGAGCGCGAGCGTCATCGCGAACATCGCCGGTATCGCCAGCGCCGGGCCAAGCTTGTCATGCAGGTCGAGCACCACGATGGTGGAGAATGACATCATCGAGCCGACCGACAGGTCGAGATTGCCGCTGATCACCACGAAGGTCACGCCAAGCGCCATGACCCCGAGGATGGCCGAGGACCGGATCACCCCCATGACATTGTCGGGATCGAGAAACCGGCCATTGGCCAGCGTGAACCCGATCATGAACAGGGCAAAGGCCAGCAAGATGCCCTGCCGGGCGAGAAAACCGCCGATGTCCTTTTTCGTGAGTGTCGCCATGTCGCCCTCCATCGGGTTCCGTCCTTCGGCTCCGCGGATACGCGCGGGCCCACCATGCCGCGTCGCACGGGCGCGCCCGGGACCGGGCGCAGATCGCCATCGCGGCGGGCCCGGCCTCTGATCCCTGGCATGTCCCGCAGAAATCCGGGCCAAGGCTCGCGCGTCGCCGCGCGGGCGCTGCCGTCAAAACACCGGCTTGGTGAAATCGCCCATGTTGTCCTGGGTGATCTTGGGCGTGTCGAAATAGTTGAGCAAGGGCACGTCCTTGCCGTCGAGCACGTCGATCGCCGTCTGCAACGCCGCCTCGGCGTCATCGACCGGGGATTGATAGATCGAGCCCCAGTAATCGCCGCGCTCCATCGCCTCGTAGCCGACCGCGAAATTGGTGGCCCCGACAAAGACGATGCCGTCGCGCCCGGCGGCACGGGCGGCATTGAGCGCGCCCACGCCCATGTTGTCATCGCCGGCATAGACCCCGTCGATGTCGTCATACTTGGTGAGGAAGGCCTCCATCACCGTTTGCGCCTTTTCGCGGTTCCAGTCGCCCGGCTGGGTGTCGAGCACGGTGACATCGGGGCAGATCTCGGGCAGGCGATCCTCGAACCCCTTGGCGCGTTCGATGGCGGTGGTATAGCCCGGCTGGCCGGTGATGTGCACGACCTGCGCCTCACCCGCGATGCCCATGTCCTTGAACTTGTCGCACATGATCTCGGCGGCGCGCGCGCCCTGGGTGATGTTGTTGGGCCCCGAGAAGGACGCGATGAAATCGAACCCCTGCTCGGCGATGTTGGAATTGGTCACGATCACCGGGATTCCGGCCTTCTTGGCCTTGCGCACGGCGGGGATCACCGCCTCGCCATTGGTCGGCCAGATGATGATGGCATCCACCTCCTGCTGGATCAGATCCTCGATCTGCGCGATCTGGCGGGCCACGTCGCCGCCCGCGTCGAGCACAACGGCCTCGATGCCGTCATCGGCCTCGGCGGCGGCGATGAATGCCTGCTCGTAGGTGGTCTGGTAGCTGTCCACGCCGACATTGTTCTGCGTGATGCCGATCCTGTAGCCGTCGGCCTGCGCGGCCGCACTCAGCGCGATGCTGGCGGCGGACGCCGCGAGAACGGTACGAAGTCTCATCAGGTTCTCCTCCCCGAATGTTCCTGTCATGTGCGACTCCCCTCCTCCGAACCGGGGAATCATCGTCCGGAGAGCCGGACAACTGTTCGGAGAGTGCGCGAAAACACGCCCCCGCAATGCAGCAATATTATCCATATCGGATAATTTTTTATCCAAAACGGATATATCTCCGATACTTTCGCACCATAGGTTTCGACACTCTCGAAAGGAGACCCGCGATGGCAAAGAAGAATCCATCCAATCTGACAAATTCTGTGCCGGACGCCCCGCGCAGACCGGCAAGGGAGCCTGCCGCCCTCATGAATGCCCTGGATGCTCATGCACAAGGACCGACGCACGCCGCCCTGGCGACCGGCGACCTGCTGCGCATCCTGACCTTTCTCGAGGATTGCAGCACCGAGCTGGACACCGCCATAGAGCTGCAGGACCCAAGCCCCGTGTTCCGCATGGCGCTGCAGGCGATCAAGGCGCATCTCGAGGCAAGGGTGATGACACCCACGTCCCTGATCGCCGCCAGCAACGTGCCCTATGCCACCGCCAACCGGCGCCTGAAAGAGATGATCGAGGCCGGGCTGATCGAACAGCGCCCGCGCACGAAAACCGGCAAGAGCTTTTCGATGCATCCCAGCGACAAGCTGCTCGAGCAATGGAGCCAGGCGTCGGCGCGGGTCAGACGGCTGGCCGAAATCCATTTCAGCAGGCACAGCAGCCGCGAAGAGGCACGCGATTACTATTTCGGCGGCTCCTACATGACCGCCCATGCGATCCCGCCCCTGCAGGTGTTGCCCGATCCGCTCAAGGTGGCGGGCGGAGTCCGCGTTCTGGTGCATGGCGATCCGACCTTCATGGTGATGGAGAACCTCAAGCGGCAGTTCGAGCAGGTGATCGGCACGCAGATTCATCAGCGCGCCTTTTCCATCGACCGGCTGCGTGACGAGGCGCTGCGCAACGCCGAGCGCAGCGCCAGCCGCTACGACATCATCGCGCTCGACCTGCCCTGGATCGGCGAGTTCGCCGACAAGGGCGTCCTGATGCCGCTCGACGCGGTCATGGATGTGGCGCGGCTCGACCCTGCGGATTTTCACACCGCCGGGTGGACGGCCGCGCATTGGGGCGGCCGCCCCTATGGCGTGCCTGCCCAGACCACGCCGGAACTGCTGTTCTATCGCCGCGATCTGTTCGCCGAGGCGGGGCTGGAGCCGCCCGCGACCACCGATCAGCTGCTCGCCGCCGCGCACGAGATGCACGACCCGCAAAGGGGCCGCTACGGCATCGGCTGGAACGCGGCGCGCGGCACCGCACTCGGCCATACCGTGCTGATGACGATGGCGGATTTCGGCCAGCCGGTGCTCGACCTGCCCGAGGTGGCTGGCGGCTTCGACACGGGCGGGCTGGCACGGCGCGACTACCGCGTGACCATCGACACCGACAAGGGGCTGAGGGCCGCGGAATTCCTGATGGAGCTGCTGCGCTATTCGCCTCCCGACATCCTGTCGATGTCCTGGTACGAACGGGTGCGCCCCTATGCGGCGGGGCGGATCGCTATGGCCTATGGCTACACGCTGCTGGCCCCGTATTTCGAGCTTGACCCGTCCTCGCCCGCGCATGGGCAGACCGGCTATCTGCCGCATCCGCACGGGCCGGGGGCGGCCAATGTGGCCCCTGTCGGGGGCTATGTGATGGGTATTCCGGCCAATCTCGCGCCCGAGCGGGTGGCGGCGGCGGTCGAGGCGCTGCGCGTCTTTACCAGCCCCGAGGCGCAGAAGCTCTATGTGCAGAACGGCAGCCGCACCAACCCGCGCTATTCGGTCGGGGCGGATGCCGAGGTGCGCCGCGCCTCGCCGATATTCGAGGCCGTCGACGCCATGTCCTGGCGCGACGAGCTGCAATTCTGGCCGCGCCCGCCGGTGCCCGAGATCACCGGGATCATCCAGATCTGCGGCGAGGAATTCCACGACATGCTGCGCGGGCTGATCCCCCCCCGCGCCGCCCTGCGCCAGGCCCAGGAGAGGGCCGAGGCGCTGATCGAACATCCCGGACCATCGTGACTTGAGGAGGAGAGACCCATGGACCCGAACCGCCTGAACGGCAAGAACATCCTGATCACCGGTGCCGCCCGCGGCATGGGGGCCGCCAATGCCGAAAGCTTTGCCGCGCAGGGCGCCAATGTCTGCCTCGGCGATCTCGATCTGGACGAGGCACAGAAAACGGCCGACCGCATCAACGCCGCCGGAAACGGGCAGGCCATCGCGGTCAGGATGGATGTGACCAGGCGCGAGGATAACGCCAGCGCTGTCGCCGCCACGGTCGAGGCGTTCGGCTCGATCAATGTGGGGCTGTTCAACGCCGGTCTCAACAAGCCCCGGTTCTTCATGGATATTGACGAAGACAACTGGGACCTGATCATGAACGTGAACACCAAGGCGATGTGGCTTGGCATGCAGGAAACCGCCCGCCAGATGATCGCGCAGGGCCCGATGGAGGGCCACCCCTACAAGCTGATCAACGTGGGCAGCATCGCCAGCCGCAAGCCGCTCGTGGATGTGACGGTCTATTGCACCTCGAAATACGGCTGTCTCGCGCTGACCCATTGCGGGGCCATCGGATTGGCCGAGCACAATATCACTGTCAACGGCTATGCGCCGGGTGTGGTGGTCACACCGCTGTGGGAGCAGTTGGACAAGGACCTTGTCGATATCGGCTTCAAGGAGCGCGAGGGCCAGGCCTATGACGACATCGTGCGCGACGCGCTCCAGATCAAGCGGGTCAGCTATCCCGACGACATCACCGGCACCGCGTCGTTCCTTGCCAGCGACGACAGCGACTACATGACCGGCCAGATGATCCATATCGACGGCGGCTGGTGCATCCAGTGACGCCCTGAGCGGGGGCCCCCGCCCGATCACAGCCTTACCGAAACACACCAACAGTGGGTGCCACGCCCACGCCAAGGAGTATTCCCATGACACGCGCCCTGATGCCCAACATGCTCACCCCGCAAGACCTCGAACCCAACTGGGAGTGGCGCGACCGTCTGCCCGCCCCGGGCCACATGTCGGTCGATTTCGAGCGCCGGATCGACCATGACCGCCTGCGCCGCTACCGCCTTGCGCGCACGCGGCAGGCGCTGCAGGCCTCGGGTGCGGGCACGCTCTTGCTGTTTGACGTGAACAACATCCGCTATGTCTCGGCCACCAAGATCGGCGAATGGGAGCGCGACAAGATGTGCCGCTTCTGCCTGCTGACCGGCGATGACAGCCCCTATGTGTGGGATTTCGGCTCTGCCGCCGTGCATCACCAGCGCTATTCCGACTGGCTGGAGCCCGATCACTGCCTTGCCGGTGTGGTCGGCATGCGCGGCACGATCCCGCCGGAATTCGGCCTGATGCGCAAATATGCCAAGGATATCGCACAGCTCATCAAGGAGGCCGGCATGGCCGACATGCCGGTCGGGGTGGACTATGCCGAAACCGCGATGTTCCACGCGCTTCAGGAGGAGGGGATCAAGGTGATCGACGGCCAGCAGATCATGCTGGCGGCGCGCGAGATCAAGAACTGGGACGAGATCCAGTTGCTCACGCAGGCCGCGTCGATGGTCGATGGCGTCTATCACATGATCTACGAAGAGTTGAAGCCGGGCGTGCGCGAAAACGATATCGTGGCCCTCAGCAACAAGATGCTCTACGAGATGGGCAGCGACGACGTGGAGGCGATCAACGCCATTTCGGGCGAGCGCTGCAATCCGCATCCGCACAACTTCACCGACCGGCTGTTCCGGCCCGGCGATCAGGCGTTTTTCGACATCCTGCAAAGCTATCAGGGCTATCGCACCTGTTATTACCGGACCTTCAATATCGGCCGCGCCACGCCCGCGCAGACCGACGCCTATGTCAAGGCGCGCGAGTGGATCGACGCCTCGATCGCGATGATCAAGCCGGGGGTGAGCACCGACAAGGTGGCCGAGGTCTGGCCCAAGGCAGAGGAGTTCGGCTTTCCTTCCGAGGAGGCGGCGTTCGGGCTGCAATTCGGGCACGGTCTCGGCCTCGCGCTGCACGAGCGGCCCATCATCAGCCGCGCCGTCAGTCTTGATCACCCGATGGAGATCCAGACCGGCATGGTCTTTGCGCTCGAAACCTACTGCCCCGCCGCCGACGGCTACTCCGCCGCGCGGATCGAGGAAGAGGTGGTGGTGACGCCGACCGGCTGCGAGGTGATCAGCCTCTTCCCGGCCGAGGATCTGCCCATCGCGAACCGGTATTGATCATGGCCAATCCGTTCGATCTGACGGGCCGCAAGGCCCTGGTCACCGGCGGCGCGACCGGCATCGGCGAGGGCATCGCCCTCGGCCTTGCCGCCGCCGGGGCCGATGTGGCGCTGACCTATCGCAGCCATCAGCCCGAAGAGACACTTGGCAGGATCGAGGCTCTGGGGCGCAAGGGTGCGGCTGTAAAGGCCGATTTCACCGGCATGGATCAGGCCGGGGCCGAGGAGGTCGTGCGCTTTGCCGCAGATGCGCTCGGCGGGCTGGACATTCTGGTCAACAATGCCGGGATCATCCACCGCGAGGACAGCACCGAGATGGCGCTTGAGGACTGGCAGCGCGTGCTGTCGGTCAACCTCGATTCAGTCTGGCTGCTGTCGCAGGCGGCGGGGCGGCGCATGGTGGCGCAAGGCGCGGGGCGGATCATCATCGTGTCCTCGGTACTGGGCGCGCAGGGCGGGCTGCGCGTGCCGGCCTATGCCGCCAGCAAACACGCGGTGCTGGGTCTGACCAAGGCGCTGTGCAACGAATGGGCGCCGCAGGGCGTCAACGTCAACAGCATCGCGCCGGGCTACACCGCGACGGACAACACGCAGGCGCTGCGCGACGATCCGGAGCGGTCGAAGGCGCTGCTCGACCGTATCCCCGCCGGACGCTTTGCCGAGCCGTCGGAAATCGCCGGGGCCGCCGTCTTTCTGGCGTCGGACGCGGCCAGCTATTGCCACGGCAGCGTTGTGACCGTCGATGGCGGCTGGCTCGCGCGCTGAGAAAGGATGAAAATGGAACAGACACTCGCAGGCAAGACCGCGCTGGTCACGGCAGCCGCAAACGGAATCGGGCGCGCCAGTGCCGAGGCGATGGCCGCGCGCGGCGCGCAGGTGATCGCCACCGATATCGACGGCGCGGCGGTCGCGGCGCTGGCGCAGACCAGCCCCAACATCACCGGGCATCAACTCGATGTGCTGGATGCGGCGGCGGTCGCGGCGCTCGTCGCCTCTGCCCCGCCCGTGCACATCCTGCTGAACTGCGCCGGATGGGTGCATGACGGCACCATCCTCGACTGTGACGAGGCGGTCTGGGACCGGTCGTTTGACCTGAACGCCAAGGCGATGTTCCGCATCACCAAGGCGGTTCTGCCGGGGATGCTGGAGGCGGGGACCGGGTCGGTGATCAATATCGCCTCCATCGTCTCGAGCGAAAAAGGCGCGCCGCGCCGCTTTGCCTATGGCGCGTCGAAGGCCGCGATCATCGGCATGACCAAGTCCATCGCGGCGGATTTCGTCAAACACGGCATTCGCTGCAACGCGATCTGCCCCGGCACGGTGCAAAGCCCGTCGCTGAACGAGCGGCTGGCGGCGACGGGGGATTTCGACGCCGCGCTTGCCGCCTTCAAGGACCGGCAGCCGATGGGGCGGCTTGGCCAACCCGAGGAGATCGCCGAAATGGTCTGCTATCTGGCCGGGGACATGTCGGGTTTCACCACCGGGCAGGCGCTGGCCATTGATGGCGGGTGGTCGATCTGATGGGGCTGGAGCGGGCCGCCTCGATCGACGATCTGCGCCTGCGCGCCCGGCGGCGCATTCCGCGCTTTGCCTTCGATCTGGTCGATGGGGGGGCTGAGGACGAGCGCAACCTGCGCCGCAATGTCGAGGCCTTCGAGGAGATTGAACTGACGCCGCGCTACATGGTGGATGTCTCGGAGATCGACACGCGGGCGACGCTCTTTGGGCAGAGCTATGATGCGCCCTTCGGCATGGCCCCGATCGGCATGCTCAACGCCTTCTGGCCCGGCGCCGACCTGACGCTGGCGAAGCTCTGCAAGCGGCGCAACATCCCCTATGTCGCAAGCTCTGCCGCCTCCACCACGCTCGAGGCCCTCGCTGAGGCGGCCGACGACAACGGCTGGTTCCAGCTCTATGTCTCGAGCGATGCGGATGTGACCGAGGGTCTGATCGCGCGCGCCGAGGCGGCGGGCTATACCACGCTGATGGTCACCGCCGATGTGCCCGCAGCGGGCAAGCGCGACCGCGATATCCGCAACCGGCTTGCCGTGCCGTTCCGGATCACGCCCGAGGTGGTTGCCGGGCTCATTGCCAATCCGCGCTGGTCGCTGGAAACGCTGATCCATGGCAAGCCGAATATCGCCAATTACGCGGACCTTTTGCAAAGCGCCACGTCCTATGCGGATGTCCAGAAGACCCTGATCACACCGGGATTCACATGGGACGACCTGAAACGCCTGCGCGCGCGGTGGAAGGGCACGCTTCTGGTCAAGGGCATCCTGCATCCGCAAGACGCGGCGAAATGCGCGGAGCTTGGCTGCGACGGCATCGTCGTCTCCAACCATGGCGGTCGGCAAGTCGCCTTTGGCCCCGCCACCATCGACGCGCTCCCGGAGATTGCGGAGGCTGTCGGGGACCGCATGACCGTCATCCTCGACAGCGGCATTCGTCGTGGCGCGGATGTCCTGAGGGCCAAGGCGCGCGGCGCGGATTTCGTCCTTGGCGGTCGGGCCTTTGCCTATGGCGTGGGTGCCGGAGGCCGCGCCGGTGCCGAGCGGGCGTTCGAGATACTGAGCCTGGAGTTGACCCGCGCTCTTGGGCAAATCGGCACACCCTGCTACCGCACCGTCGATGCATCGGCGCTCGCAGCGCCCCCCTGGAGACGGCCCGAGGGGCCGCGGCTCAGGAAATCAGGGCGATGACGAGGAGGGCAATCCGGCCCAGCCAGACCGCGCCGCGCTTGACGGGGCCCGGCCTGCGCCGCGCCATTCCCGAGAGCGAAGACTCGAGACCCCAGGAGGACAGCAGCAGCACGGCGATCGCGCCCATTTCGACCAGGTCCAGCCCATGGGACCGAAGATCCGGGCTCCAGAACGCACGCCCCTGCCAGAACATGAAAAACAGAAGCGCGGCCGCCCCGATCGCCGCCGCCGCCACGATGCGCTTCGCTCTTGGGTGCTGCGGCGTGATCGTCATTCCGGCTGATTACGAGGAAACGGGGGGCCGGGCAAGCGGCGCAGCCGCCCCGCTCATCCCTCGCCCCCGTCCCGCGCGAGGCGCACCCCCAGCATCTGCCAGCGCTGATGCGGGTAGAAGAAGGTGCGGTAGCTGGCGCGCATCTGCGCAGCGGGCGTCACGCAAGAGCCGCCCCGCAGCACCATCTGCCCCGACATGAACTTGCCGTTATACTCCCCCAACGCCCCGTCCGCCGGGCGAAAGCCGGGATAGGGCAGAAAGGCGCTCTGCGTCCATTGCCAGACATCGCCCCAGAGGCCCGGCCCGCCCAGCGGATCAAGCGCGCCGCTTTCCAGGAAATTGCCCGCGACCGGCGTCGCGGCGGCCGCAGCCTCCCATTCGGCCTCGGTCGGCAGGCGCGCACCCGCCCAGCGGGCAAAGGCCTCGGCCTCGTAATAGCTGACATGGACGACCGGCGCGTTCATGTCCACCGGAGCCGCCCCGCGCAGGGAATAGCGCCACCATTCTCCGTCCTGCCGCCACCAGTAGAGCGGCGCGTCCCAGCCCTCGGCCCGCGCGCGCGCCCAGCCATCCGACAGCCAAAGCGTCTGCGTCTCGTAGCCGCCATCGGCGATGAAGGCGGCCCATTTGCCATTGGTCACAAGCCGCGTGGCCAGCGCGAAAGGCTCCAGCCAGACCTTGTGGCGGGGGCCCTCGCAGTCATAGGCAAACCCCGCCCCGTCATGGCCGATCACGACCAGCCCGCCCGGATGCGGCGCAAAACGCAGCGGGTCGGCCTGCATCGCGGGGCGCGGTGCCGCACCAGGCGCATAGGCGGGCAGGAGCGGGTTGAAGGACAGGCCGTGCAGCAGGTCGGTCAGCAGGAGTTCCTGATGCTGCATCTCGTGGTGGCAACCCAGTTCGACAAGATCGAGGATGGCTTGCAGATCCTCCCGACCCTCGGCGATGAGGGCCGCGATGGCGTGATCCACTTGCGCACGCCAGTCCCGGATTTCGGCCAATGCGGGCCGCGAGAGGAGCCCGCGCCGGTCACGCGCGTGGCGCGGTCCGGCCTGGACGTAGTAGCTGTTGAAGAGCGTGGCAAAGCGCGGGTCGGGCGAGCGATAGCCCGCCGCATGGCGCCCGAGGACGAACGCCTCGAAAAACCACGTGGTATGCGCGAGGTGCCACTTCGCGGGGCTGGCATCCTCCATCGACTGGAGCATCATGTCCTCCGGCGACAGGGGCGACGCCAGAGCATCGGTCCGCGCGCGGGTCTGCGCGAAGAGGCGCGCGATGCGCGCCTCGCGGGGGGTGGCGTCGGTTGCGGTCATGGCAACGGCCCTCCTCATCCGGCCTAATGGCCGCGCGCGATCCAGTCGAGGATATGTCCGGCCAGTTCCCCGGGGGCGCCGTTGCGCTCCTCCGGCCAGTAATGCAGCGTCGGGGCGGACATATGCGCGACCGATACGGTCTCGGTGCTCGGCCAGCCGCCGTGCTCGGGCGGGACCGCCCCGGTCACGACCCCCTCGAGCATCGCGGGCATCACCAGACCCGGATTGCCGAAGATCGCCAGACGCGGCGTGTCGGTGGTGGCGAGGTAGGTGGCGAACTCGGTGAATTCCGCGAGGTTCTGCGCCTTCTGCGCGGGCGTTCCGGGATCGCTCTCGCGCGCGCCGACAAAGCCCAGGCACTCACGGTCGAATAGCTCTGCCTGCCGGTGCGCGGGCGTGGGGCGTGCACGGTGATAGACGGCGGCCTCGGCGTCTTCGAGGTCGCGCGTCATCGTGCGGAAGGGCAACGGCTCCGCCCCGTTGAACGCGTTGTTGAAGAGCAGCGTCTCGGTAAAGAAATTGGCCTCGGTCGAGAGCGCGACACCCTCCTCCGACAGCACCGCCTCGATGAAGGGCGGGACGCGGTCGCGCGGCAGCGGGCCGAGCACGGTTTCGAAGAACGCGATGCCCGCCACCTCATCGGGGTTGCGCGCGGCATAGAGAAATCCGGTGAAGCCCATGTCGAACAGCACCAGCCGGACCTTTTCCAGCCCGAGCGTGTCGACGAATTCGCCGATCCAGTCGGCGTAATGGCCAGCGCAGGGCACGCCGCCGCGCACATCGGGCGTGTGGTCGGAATAGCCCCAGTTCGGCTGATCGATCGCGATCACCCGCTGACTCTGCGCAAGGTGGGGGATCACCTCGCGCCAGACATAGGCCTGCGTCGGGATGCCGTGGACGAGCAGAAGCGGCACCTCGCCCTCTCCCTCGTCGAGATAGTGCACGCGCGGCCCCGAGGGCAACCGTGCATAATGCGCCGCGTAGGGATATCCCGCATAGGCGGGGGCGCCCGCCTCGGGGCGCACGATCTCGTCCGCCCGGGCGACGGACAGGGCAAGCGCGGTGATCGCGGTGGACATGGCCAGGGCGAGCGCAACGCTGTGCCTTGTGGTGAACTGACGAAACATCGGGCATCTCCGCATGTGTTTGGATGCCCGCACCCTAGCGATCAGACTTGCAGGCCTGAATGCTCAATACCGCGCCTTTAAATCGCAAAATTGCACCAGGCTATTCATGCCCCGCCCCCGTGATTGCCGGTCACGAGATCGGCGTGCCGCTCCACGGCCTCACATATGAAGCGGACACAGACGCGCACGCGCTCGGTGGTCCTGAGATCGGGATGCGTCAGCACCCAGCCCTGACGTCCCTTGTAGGGCGGATGGCCCAGCACCCGCACCAGCCCGGGCTCCGGATCGCCGATCAGGCAGGGCAGCACCGCCATGCCCATCCCCGCCTTGGCGGCCTCGACCTGCGCCAGCGGGTCGGCGCAGTCGTGCCAGACCCGGCACCGCGGAAAGGGCGTGTCGGCCACCCATGCGGGCAGGTCCTCGCTGTCGCCCCAGCCCAGCCAGGTCGCCGTCGGTGCCTCGCCGTCGAATCGGTGGGCGGCGACGTAGTCCGGCGTGGCATAGATCGCGTCCGCGAATCGCGGCAGCCGCCGTCCGAACAGGTAGGAATCGGGCTTCTCCTGGAAACGCACGGCGATGTCCGCATCGCGGCGCGACAGGTCGGACAGCGCGTAGGTCGGGATGATCTCGAGCCGCACATCGGGGTAACGGGCGGCGAACTCGGCCAGGTGCGGCATGATCAGCCGTTCGGCAAAGACCGGCGGCATGGTGATCCGCACCGTTCCCGACAGCCGGGCATCCTGCCCGAAGACATCGCGCTGAAGCCCCAGGATCTCGGTCTCGGCGCGCTCGGCGCGTGGCAGCGCCGCCGCGCCCACCTCGGTTAGCGAAAACCCGTCCGGTCCACGATCGAACAGCCGCGCGCCAAGCCCGGCCTCAAGTTCGGTCAGGCGGCGCGACACGGTGGAGTGGCTGACCCGCAAGAGCTGCGCCGCCGCGCGCACCGAACGGCCCCGATGAACGGCAAGGAAGATTCGAAGCTGATCCCAGTCGAGATCGCGCATGGCATCATGTCTCCATGGTTCAAATATGAAATGCAAAGCGGCATTATTCGGCATCGTCATCTCGCTACCGCTCCACATAAGGTGCCGCGAAGGATCCGGCAATGCAAGGACATCGCGACATGACACAGGTCGAGATACAGGCGAACACAGCGGCGCGCGCCCTGCCCGGGATCGAGGGCGCGATCCGGAACCCGGACAACCCGGCGCATTTCATGACGGCGCGCCCCATCGGCGCCCGGCTGCGGGCGTGGTGGCGCAAGACCCTGCTCTGCGACACCTTCGCGGCGCTGCAGGTCGTCGAGGTCGGTCACATCGTCTACCCGCCGCGTCTCTACGTGCCGCTCGACCACATCCGGCCCCGCGTCACAGCTGGCCCGATCCGCACGACCTGCCCGCTCAAGGGCCACGCCCGCTACCTCTCGCTCGGGGAAGAAGAGATCGGCTGGACCTATGAAACCTTCGATTTCGCCGCCGTCCTCGCGGGCCACGCGGCGTTCTGGGACAGTCATCTGACCGTCGAACTGTCCCCGCCTCCTGCAACCAAGCCCTGAAAGGACGATCTCCAATGGCACCTGTCACCCTCAAGCAAACCGTCGAGGCCCCGCTCGCAACCGTATGGGACAGTTGGGACCGCTACGCCGATGTTCACAGCTTCCACCCCGGACTCGAGACTTCCTATCTTGTCGAGAACAGCCGTGCCACCGGCCTCGGCGCCAAGCGGCGCTGCGATTTTGTGGGCGGCAAGAACTACATCCTCGAGGAGATCGTCGCCTACGAGGAACTGCGCAAGATGACGCTCAAGATCTACGACGGCAACATCCCCCTGAAGGTGGCCTACGTCACCTTCACCTTCAAACCACTTGGCCCGATGCGCACCGAGATCACCGCGACCGCGCGATTCACGCCGAAATTCGGACCGTTGGGCCTGTTGCTTCGGCCGATCATGCGCAAACAACTGGGCAAGGGGCTGTCCGAGCTTCTGGCGGGCAACGCGGCCTATCTCACGGCCCGCGCTGCCTGAGCCCGGGCGCGTGGCGGCTCCTGTCCGTGGGGCCGCGCGCGATGTGCGTGGGTCCGGCAGCGATCCGGGCAGCCCCCTTCGGATGATCCGGCCTTCCGGGCACCTACCCCGGCGAGCCTGTAGGCGTCGAAGCCTTCAGGCTCGATTGCCGTCACCAAGGTGTGACAGTCGCAATTCCATGTCGTAGTTGTGGATTTCCACGCCGCCGCGTTCGAAGTCGCGGCGCGCGATGACGTGGAAGCCTTCCCGAAGCAAGAACCGCCGCGCCGCCTCGCTGGCTTCCACGTAGAGGCGCGGAATGCGGGCGGCGATGGCGGCAGTCTTCAGATGCGCGAACAGCAATCTGCCGACCCCGGTTCCGGCCACCTCCGGGTGGCAGTAGAAGCAGTCGATATGGCCGTCGCGCTCCAGTTCGATGAAGGCATGGGGCACATCCGCCGCCGAGACGGCGACGAAGACGGACCGGCCGTCCGACACCCTGGAATGAAAGCTTTCGGCGGACAGGGGCGCGGGGCTCCAGTCCGCCAACTGCGCAGCCGTGTAGTCCCGCCCGCCGATTTCATGGACGGCTGCGTGCAGGATTTCGGCCAGAACAGCCGCGTCCGCGGATCGGTAGTCGCGCATTCTCAAGCGGTTCTCTCCTGCGTCCGGATGGCTGACGCCCCTCTCCACCGTATCGCAGAGGGGCGCCAGATCGCCGGTCCCGCGCTACAGGTCAAGCCGCAGATGCGGTTCGCCGTCCGACGTGCGGTCGCGCGAGTGACCGTCCGGCCCCACCGTGCCGAACACCCGTTTGCGCAGGTTGGTAAAGCTGTCGAAGCGCACCACGTCAACCGCCGTGTCGAGATCGAGCGCGATCCGGACCCATCCGGACGGCAAGCGCTCGGCAGAGAGGACCGTTGCCGCGAAAGGCTGCGAGAGGTAGCGGCCGGAGACCCGCCCGCCGGGCGCCCAGGCATCCGGAATGCGGTCGCGGATCGCGGCGTGAAGCGCATTCCACTCACGAAAGCCGTATCGACGCGCAATCGACTCGAGCGCCTGGGCGTGGCTGATCGCGGTGCCCCGGGCGGCGCGCTCCGCGCGCAGCCGTCTGGCCTCGCGCTTGGCCTGCGCGGGGGTTGGCAAATCCTGCGTCATGGCCGCACCTCCGGCCCGGTGCCGAACCGCCCGGCAGGCCGCACGGCGGCGGCGAGACGACCATTCACGCCCCTCGAACGGATGATCGCGCGCGATACGCAGACAGGGAACCGGCCAACCGGCCCGGCGAGATATGGTTTGATTTGGGACATGATCCCGTTCTCCTTCCGGCTGAGGTCGCGCAAGGACTGGACGGGGCCCGCATTGCCATCCGCGCGACAGGTGCCGTGGATGAGAAGGATCGTATCGGTTGCAGAACTTCACCGGGACAGGATGTCGGCGGGCGGCAGGCGTCTGAAGCCTCGGGCCGATTACGATGGCCACCGCCCTCGTGTCAAGCGGCGCTTTGCGGGCGGCTCACACGCTCGGCAAGGCCGCGGGCGAGCAGATCAAACACGATCCGGATGCGGCGGCTGGTCTGCAGCTCCCTGTGCGTGACGAGCCAGATCGGGAACTCGAGCGAAGGAAAGCCGGGCAACACCTTCTCGACGCCAGGCTCGGACTCGCCCAGCGTTTCGGGCTGCATGGACACGCCGAAACCCGCCTTCAGCAACTCCCAGGCGACGATGCCGTTCGCGCTCGACATGACAAAGCTCTCGGGGCGGACGGGCACCCCCATGTTGTGCAGCGGGGCGATCAGGCGATCGGGATCGGCGTTTCCGACGAAATCGTGGTCGGCGATATCCCGGATCCTGCGCGGACGGCCGACCCGGTCCAGATAGTCCGACGCGGCGTAGAGATTCGCACGGAAATCACCGAGATGCCGGGCGATGAGGTCGGGCTGCTCCGGCCGGATGTGCCGGATCGCGATATCAGCGTCACGCCCCGCCAGGTTTTCCAGCTCGCTGGAGGCGAGAATGCGGACACGGATGCCCGGTGCAGCCTCGCGCAGGGGCTTGAGAACGCCCGGAAGGACCACCGCGGACAGGAGATCGGTCCCCGTGACCGTGACCTCGCCCGTGACCTCCTGCGATTTGCCGTCCGCCACCATGGAGAGAAGCGTCGCGGCCTCGCCCATCGCACGGACATGGAGAAGCAGGTCACGGCCCGCTTCGGTCAGCGTGAGACCCCGCACGCTGCGCTCGACAAGGGTCACGCCCAACGCGTCCTCCAGCGCACCGATCTGCCGCCCGACGGTCGGCTGCGTGGTTCTGAGCACGCGCGCGGCACCGCTGAAAGAGCCCTCCTCGGCTGTTGCGAGGAACGCGCGCACCTGATTCCAGTCAAAGGAGATGGCCTGCCAGTTCATATAAAAGCGTATAGCAGTTGGACGGATTTAGGCAATCGACCAATCGCATGCGCATGGCGATACGTCGGACGACACCGGGACGCGCCTCGCCGACAGGCGCGGCGCGCCGCCCCCGGCCACCCGACACGACGAGAAGGCACGGATCGACCGATGACCGACCAACCCCTCCGGCACCGTACTGCGCGAGGCTCTTCGCCCGCGCCCGCAGGCGCGCCCGACGTCCTGAAAGCGCACCGCGCCGCCGTCTCGTCGCGGCGAGAGCCCGACCACGCCGGCCCGCAGGGTCGGCGGATGCGAACCAGACCCCCGGCCTGAAAGCCCGACGCATGCACCTCATCCCCCGTCGCGAACGGGCCTTTCTCGGCCTGATCTTCCTCTACTCCTTTATTCCGGCTGTCGTCGGACTGTTGCGCATTCCCGAGCTTTTCGGGGGGCCCGCACTCGTACCGCCGAACCCGCGGGCGGTGATCGATCCCGTGCCGGTGACGCTCCATATCCTCGGCAGTTCGGTGTTCTGCCTGGCGGGGGCGGTGCAATTCCTGCCCAGCCTGCGGCACCACAGCCCCGCCCGGCACCGGACGCTCGGGCGCGTGGTGGCGACCGCGGGGTGCATGAGCGCGCTCACGGGGCTGTGGATGACCTTGTCCTATTCGTTTCCCGCCGCGCTTCAGGGCCCCTTGCTCTGTGCGACGCGGGTCGTGCTCGGCCTCGTGATGACCGCCCTCATCGCCTGGGCCGTCGTCGCGGTCCGGTCCCGCAACGTGGCCGCGCATCGTGCCGCCATGCTGCGCGCCTATGCCATCGGCCAGGGTGCCTCGACCCAGACGGTGCTCTTCCTGATCGCCATAATCGCATTCGGACACGAACCGCTCGGCCTCGCGCGGGACCTGGTGATGGTGGCGGGCTGGGGGCTCAATGCCGGGATCGCGGAAATCCTGATCCGTCGCCCCTTCGGGCGCTGGCGCGGGCAGGCCACGATGTCCGGTCCGCCATGAACCTCGCCGGGTGCCCGACCTGCCCCATCCCCCGACAACAGGAGACCGCAATGCGCAAACCCGACCCCCACACGTTCCTGTCCACCCTTTGGCTGTTCATCTTGCTCAACGTGATTTTCCGGGATTTCCATCAGCTTGGAATGGCCTGGTATCTCGAGTCGCTGCTGACCGGCTACCAGAACGGGGTGAGGATCACGGAGGAAATCATGCTGATGGCCGGTATCCTCGTTCAGGTGCCCATCGGCATGGTGCTCCTGTCGCACCTGCTGACGCGCGAATGGCTGCGCCGCGCCACCTTCGTTGCGGTTCCGGTCACGGCTGCGGGCATGATGATGGCGCCACCGACCGATAAGGATGATGTCCTGCATCTGATCATCGAGCTTGCCGCCATGACCGTGATCCTTTGGGTCGCCTGGCGGTGGCCCGCCGGGCATCCGGTGGCGGGGCGGCCATGACTGCACCTCGAAGCAAACACGGGACGTGCGGCGCGCCGCTCGATACCGGTCCGCGTCGCCGCCGCATCGCCGGCCGCGCCCTCCTCGCGGCTGCGGCGGTTGCCCTGCTCGTCGCGTGGGGGGACATGTCAGCGTCGCTGCCCGAGGTCATCGGCCGCGCAGCGGCATCGCGCGGCATGCTCTGGACGCTTCTGTTGCTTTACACGGTGCTGCTCGCCCTGCCCTTCGTGCCCGGTGCCGAAATCGGCCTCGCCCTCCTCGTCCTGTTCGGCGCAGCCATGGCCTTGCCTGTCTATCTCGCGACCATCCTGGCGCTTTCGATCGGTTTCGCGGCGGGG
>ENA-ORCV01000414-ORCV01000414.1-marine-metagenome-genome-assembly--contig:-NODE-414-length-32454-cov-4.205980_pt1 | contig 32454 bp, 34 predicted proteins | sample MGYA00237779_ERZ508509 | MGnify/ENA primary metagenome ERZ508509 (study PRJEB26180, sample SAMN06268772) | marine metagenome | isolation source: Bioluminescent Bay, La Paraguera, Puerto Rico | place... | reverse complement strand
AAATCCTGTTCGTGGGAAGCGGCTTTCGCCTCTTCTTTTATTTACTCGGGGCGAAAGCCGCTTTTCACCGTGCAAACCCGGAGGTGGTTACACCGTCCGGCCCTTCGGCGTGCACCCAGCATCGCGGAATGTTCTTTGAACTTCGAGGCGTCCCGCAGGGCCAGGCGCGCCAGTGGCGCGACTGGAGGCGAGAAGGCCATGAGAGCTATGCTCGAATGGCGGGGCGTCCCGCAGGGCCAGGCGCGCCGGTGGCGCGACCGGAGTTCGCTGGCGTGGCCTAAGGCGCTAGTCGCCCTTTTTGCCAAACAGCTTGCCCAGCATGTCGGCCATGGGGCCGGTCTTGGGCAGTTCGGCCTGGGGCTTTGAGGGACGCGCCTGGCGGATATGGCTCTGGCCCTTGGGCGCCGGCTTGTCCGCCTTGGCGGGCTCGTCGCCCTTCACCGCAAGCGCCAGCTTGTTCATGAAGCCCGCGTCGTCGCCCTTGAGCAGCAGGGGGGCCTGGCGCGCGATCTCGTCGAGCAGCGGGTCGAGCCAGGCCTTGTCGGCCTTGGCGAAATTGCCCAGCACATGGGGGGTGACGAATTCCTTGCCGGGATGGCCGATGCCGAGGCGGACGCGCTTGTAGTCCAGCCCGATCTGCGGATCGATGGACCGCAACCCATTATGGCCGCCATTGCCGCCGCCTACCTTCACCCGCACCTTGCCCGGCGCCAGGTCGAGTTCGTCGTAAAAGACGATGATGTCGGCATTCTCGATCTTGTAGAAGCGGGCGACCTGCTGAACGCTGTCGCCGGACTTGTTCATATAGGTCTGCGGCTTGAGGAGCAGGGCGCGCTCGCCGCCAATATTCGCTTCGGCCAGCAGCCCGGCATGCTTGGATTTCCAGTTGGACACGCCATTGGCCGCGGCGATGGCGTCGATGGCCATGAAGCCGATATTGTGGCGGTTGCCCGCATATTGCGCGCCCGGATTGCCCAGTCCAACAAGCAGTTTCATGGCATGGCCCTATCGCAAATGAATGAGGCGGCCAGTGGCCGCCTCACGCAAATAGTCACTGCGAGGAGGATTATTCCTCGTCGGCAGCTTCTTCTTCGCCCTCAGCGGCAGCGCCACCGGAGGACTTGAGGCCCGACGGAGCAACCAGGGTCGCGATGGTGAAATCGCGATCGGTGATTGCCGGCGTCACGCCCTTTGGCAGGGTCACGGCCGAGATGTGGAGCGAGTCGCCGATTTCGGTGCCCGACAGGTCAACGGTGACGTGCTCGGGAATTTCGTTGGCGGGTGCGATCAGTTCGACGGTGTGGCGCACAACGTTAAGGGTGCCGCCGCGCTTGAGGCCGGGGCTCTTCTCTTCGTTGATGAATTCCACGTGCACTTCGACGTGCAGCTTGGAATTGCCCGACACTCGCAGGAAGTCGATGTGAACCGGCTGGTCCATGACGACGTCGAGCTGGTAGTCGCGCGGGATCACCTTATGCACGGTGCCGTCGACGTCGAGGTCGAGGATGTGCGACTTGAAGCCGCCGGCATAGATGAACTTCAGAGCGTCTTTGTATTCGACGGAAACGGTGACGGGGGGCTTCTTGTCACCATAGATAACAGCGGGAACACGTCCCTGACGACGCAGCTCACGAGCGGCCCCCTTGCCCACTCCCTCACGCGCCTGTGCCTTGAGCACCTTGTTGGCAGCCATGGAAATCATCCATTCTGGTTGGTGTATGTCGTTCCTACAACAACATACGCGCCCGTCCTCCAGGGGTGACGAGCGCTTCATGGCGGCGGGATATAGAGGAATAAGGGCCGCTGGGCAACAGATTCCCGTGCCGCCGTGCCACTCAGGTGCCTGGCATGGGCAGGCAGGGCATGATCTCCACGCCTGTGCCGGGAAAAATCGTGAAGTGCGGATGGTTTTTGAACATCTGGGCCGCCTCCTCGTGGGACGAGGCCTCGACGATGACATAGGCGGCAACGGGGTTGCGCGTGGAGGTGATCCCCTCGGGCGAGGCCAGCAGCGTCTTGCCAAGCGGCGATCCGATATCGACGATGACGTGCCTGTGCCGCTCGACCCACTGTCCCCATTCGGTCATGGCACGTTGGGACCGTTCGGCCTTCTCGGCCTCAGGCAGATTGTCCCAGGCCTTTTGGACTTCGGAATTCTGGGTGCCCACATAAAGGGCAAGAAAGCGCGGCATTGTCTCCTCCCTGGCCGGTTTGGCACAGAATAGCAGACTTGCCGCGCGCGGCTAATCCAGCAGGCTGGAAACGCTCTGCTCGCTGGCCGTGCGGGCAATGGCCTCACCAAGCAGGGGGGCAATGCTCATGCGGCGAATATTGGCAGCGGCCTTGGTTGCCTCGGTTTCGTCGATCGAGTCGGTGACAACGAGTTCGGTGAGGCTCGAAGCGGCGATGCGCTCGGCGGCGCCTTCCGATAGCACGCCGTGGGTCAGATAGGCGGAGACCTGCTTGGCCCCAGCCTTGAGCAGGGCATCGGCGGCGTTGACCAGGGTGCCACCGGAATCGACGATGTCATCGATCAGGATACAGGTTTGTCCCGAAACATCGCCGATGATGTTCATCACTTCGGAAACGCCGGCCCGGGGGCGGCGCTTGTCGACGATGGCCATGCTGGCGCCGATGCGGCTAGCGACATTGCGGGCGCGCACCACGCCGCCGACATCGGGTGAGACGATCATGACGTTCTTGACATCATAATTGTCCTTGATGTCGCGGACCATCACCGGGGCGGCTGTCAGGTTATCGGTGGGGATGTCGAAGAAGCCCTGGATCTGGGCGGCATGCAGATCAAGCGTCAGCACACGATTGGCGCCGGCCTCGGTTATGAGGTTGGCAACCAGCTTGGCCGAGATGGGCGTGCGGGATGCCGATTTCCGGTCCTGCCGGGCATAGCCGAAATAGGGCAGGACGGCAGTGATGCGGCGGGCCGAGGAGCGGCGCAACGCATCGGTGATGATCAGCAGCTCCATCAGATTGTCATTGGCCGGATAGCTGGTCGACTGGAGGATGAAGACGTCCTCGCCGCGGACGTTTTCGTGCACCTCGACATACACTTCCTTGTCGGCGAAGCGCTTGACCGTACAGTCGGTCAGAGGAAGTTCGAGGTAACTGGCGACGGCCTGAGCCAGAGGGCGATTGGAATTGCCGGTCACCAGCTTCATGGGCGCGATCCTGTCTCAACCGGTCCCTCGGGGGCGGGACCTTCCAGTTTCGCGGGCAGCTTTAGCGGCAAGTGTCGGGCGTGACAACGCCACTTTGGGCTAAGCGGTAAATAAACCTCATGTCATTGCGATGACAGCGATCTGGCGGCCGGCGCGGGTGCCCTGATGGGTGGCGTAGCGATGCGAGAAATAGCTGGCAGGATCGGCATAGGTGCAGATGCCGAGGTTCTCGACCAAACCGATGCCGGCGCGGCGCAATTGTGCTTCGACAAATCCGGGCAGGTCGAAATGCGGTTTGCCGCCTTCCGGCGTGGTGAAGTGGTGCCCCCCATCGGGGTGGAGGGTCAGAAAGTCGGCACGGAACGGCTCGCCCACCTCGTAATTTGCGGTGGAAATAGTGGGGCCAATGGCCGCGCGGATGCGGGCCGGTTCGGCGCCGAGCGCGGCCATGGCAGCAATTGTGCTGCCGATGATGCCATCGACGGCTCCCCGCCAGCCGGCATGGGCGGCGCCGATGACCCTGGCCTCCGGATCGGCAAGGAGGATCGGGGTGCAGTCGGCCGTAAGAATGCCCAGAGCCAGGCCGGGCGTGGCGGTGACCATGGCATCGGCGTCAATGCTGCTGGGGGTGATGGGGCCGGTGAGCGTTTCGACGCGGGCGGAATGGGTCTGCTTGAGGATGTTGATCGGTCCAGGGCCGATGGTTTCGGCCACAATCTGGCGATTGGTTTCGACATTGGCCGGCAGGTCGCCCATGGCAAGCGAGACATTAAGCCCTGCATGGTCGCCAGTAGAGACGCCGCCAGCACGGCCGAAAAACCCGTGGCGCAGGCTCGGGATGGCGGCGAGGGCCGGGGCGGCGGCGAAGGGAGCGGTCATTCGGCAAATCCCGGCGGCATCAGGCCGGGACTGTGGGTGCAAAAGACCTTGAACAAAGTACCCATCTGATCGGCGCCGACCAGCCGGTCATGGGCGGTGCGGATATCGGCCGCCGAGCCTGGATTGGCCCCGGCAAGCGCGGCGGCGCGCTCGCCGATGCCAAGGCGGGTGAGGAATTCACCCTGCGTCGCCAGAGGTTGCGTGGCGAGGCCGGCGGCGCGGGCGACATTGCCCAGGGCGCCGAAATCGACATGGGCGGAGATGTCGGTTTCGCCGGGCGCTTCGAGCACATTGGCGAAAGCATGGCGGCGAACGCCCTGCAGGGTGTCACCGGTCTTGGTGGTGCCATAGCCATAGTCGATGGCGAGGAGCGCGCCGCCCTGCTGGGCGATCACCTTGCCTAGGCGGGTGAGCACTTCGGCACCGGCGAAACAGACTTCGAGCATGGTGTCGATTTCCGCGCTGGCCACCGCATCCGGCATCGACGTGGCCGGTATGGGCGTAGGCGACAGGCCGAAGGCGCGCTTGCCGTCCTTGAGGCCGATTTGGCGCTCGTGCCACCCCTTTTCCTTGCGGACGAACTGGCGGATGGGCAGGGCGTCGAAAAATTCATTGGCAACGATGAGCATGGGGCCATCGTCAAAGGTCTCGAAATCCTGCAGCCATTTGGGGTCGTAAACCTCAAGGCGAGCCTTCTGCTCGGCCATCAACACCGGGCTGGTCTCGAACAGGCGGAGATTGAGGGCATCGCGAAAGCCGGGCGCGCGGCAGGCGACGCGCAGAATGTCGCTCATCAGCGTGCCACGGCCGGGGCCGAGTTCGAGCAGGGTGAAGCTTTTGGGCTCATCCATCTGCTGCCACAGATTGACCAGCCAGAAGCCGATCAGTTCGCCGAACATCTGGCTGATTTCTGGCGCGGTGACGAAGTCGCCCTTGGCGCCAAGCGGCTCGGCGGCGCGGTAATAGCCCTTGGTAGGATGGGTGAGGCAGAGACCCATATAGGTGGCGACTGAGATCGGACCGGATGTGGCGATCTGCAGATCGATCTGCTGTTCCAGCGTGAGGCTGTCGAGCTTGGCTTCGGTGGGCTTATCAATCATGGACGCAACGGGTTTTCGCGGCGGGTGGCCGCATAGATGACAAGGATCAGGCCGCCCAACAGGATGGGGAGGCTGAGCACCTGACCCATGGTGAGCCAGCCGCCATAGAGATAGCCGAGCTGCACATCGGGCAGGCGGACGAATTCGACAGCCATGCGCGAAAGCGCGTAGCCGATACCGAAGATGCCGGCGACGAGACCTGGCTTGCGCAGCGCATAGAACACGTGGGTGGCGACGCGGATGGCGAGGAAGAGCAGGAGGCCCTCAAGCGCGGCTTCGTAGAGCTGGCTTGGGTGGCGGGCGACCTGCAGCGGATCGGTGGGAAAGACGACGCCCCAGGGCGCATCGGTGGGCGCACCATAGAGCTCGGAATTGATGAAATTGGCGATGCGGACAAGGAAGATGCCGATGGTGGATACTGCCGCTATGAGGTCCAGCCCGCTCAACCAGTTGCCCTTGTGGCGCCGGGTGAACAGGACTACGGCCAGCATCAGGCCGAGCATGCCGCCATGATAGGACATGCCGCCATCAAGCGTGTTGATGATTTCGGTGGGGTTCTCGAGATAATAGGGCAGGTTGTAGAACAGCACATATCCGAGCCGGCCGCCGATCACGATGGCCAGCATTGTCCAGAACGCAAAGTCCCAGATGTCCTTGGCGGGGAAAGGCGGCGCCCCGCGATGCCAGAGGCGCTCATTGCGCAGAAGCAAATAGCCATAGGCCGCACCCAGCAGAACGCCAAACAGATAACCCAGCGCATACCAGCGGATGGCAATGGGGCCAATTGCGAAGGCGATGGGGTCGATATTGGGGAAGTGCAAGTGTGTGTCTCCGCGGGTCCGACCGGCATGCCGTATAATCATGGCAGCACCGTGAGTGCCGTAACCCGATGCGTGCCGCGGTTCAAGGCGCGCGCGTGACGCGCAGGTCCCGCTCTAGGTCACGCCGCCTACAGCCACGAAGCGGTCCCGACCCCCGGCCTTGGCCAGATAGAGCCGAGCATCCGCGAGCGCCAGAGTCGAGTTCCAGTCCGCTGATTCCGAGCCCATGGCGACGCCGAAGCTTGCCGTCACCTTCAGGTTGTCGGCGACGTCAGACCAATCGTACTGGTGCAGACTGTCCATGATCCGGTTGCAGACGATGATGGCATGTTCCGCACTCGCCCGCCTGAGCAGGATCACGAACTCCTCACCACCCTGACGAGCAACGAGGTCACTTGTTCGGCAGGCGCGCACCAGAATGTCCGCGAAGGTCTTGATAACGGCGTCGCCCGTCTGGTGTGAGTACTGGTCATTGATCGACTTGAAATGGTCGATGTCAGCATAGACAAGCGCGTAATTGACCGAGTTGTCAGCTCCCATTGTGTCCAGGGCGTTGTGGAGCGCGCGACGGTTGGCAACCCCGGTGAGCTGGTCGGTGAGCGCTGCTTGTTCCGTGAGGAGCATCATCGCGCGGGCCTCTTCTACCTGCTTGTGAAGCTTCTTGGCCTCGTAGTGGACCGCTGCAACACGGGCGCGTCGCTTGATCAACTCACCCTCGTACTGTTTCTCGCGCGTGTAGAAACTTTTTTGCAGCCTCAACGCCTCTTGATAATCCCCATTCTGTTCTTCGATTTCGGCGAGCAACCTGGTGTATTGCGCAATCTGCCCGGTATCCGATGCCTGCTCGGCCTGGATGAGCACCTGCCGGCAATAGTCCCGCGCCTCAGCAGGTCTGCCCTCGTGCAGAAGCGTTTCTGCCAGATTGGCGAGATATTGACGCTGTTCCTTGGCAGTGGGCTGACCCTGGACCGCCAGCCAATTGTCCAACTGCGCGTGTGCGTTGGTGAAGCGGCCAAGATGGCTGTAAAGATCGACGCAGTTGACCATCGTCTTGCGCAGGGTCAACGTATCGCCATTGGCAAAGGCCACCTCTTGCGCGCGCAGCGTCAAATCAATGGCCTGCTCGTAACGCTGAACAAATTCTTCTTTTGAACTTGAATGCTCGGTGGCATCGGCAAGGTCAGCCACTTGATAGCCTTGCCCGAACAATATCCAGGACAAGAGGTGGTTGTCGCCGACTGCGCGCGCGAGTTCGGCGCTTCTTTCGATGACTTCCAGGGCCGTTTCAGGGTCACCGCCCAAGCCGATTGTTACCGCCTCAACATAGAGGGCGAAGGCCAGGCTCCACTGGTCACCTCCTGCCTCTGCCAGCTCGACGGCTCGTACGGCTGCGTCATAGCTTTCGTCTTGTAGCCCCAGTTCGGAGAGCGCCCAGGCGTATAGGGCACTGGCTCTTGCTTGATAGGTCACACCAAGTTCAGTCGACAGGTTGCGCGCCTCTCGAGCACGGTCGAAAGCAGTCTCAAGTTGGCCGGTCTGGATGCATATCCAGGCTCTGAGCCATTGGCACTCGCAGGAGAATTCAGGTCTTCCAGATTCCTCTGCGGCCTCCTCTATCGACTCCAATCCCTGTAGCGCCTGGACAGAATTCCCACTTCGGCAATCATTCCAGGCATCCTGGAGACAAGCTGCTGAAAACTTCACAGGACCTCCGTCAGGGAGCGACTGAGCGGGTTTACGACTGGCGAACTCTATTCATCATTGAGAGAACATTTGGTTACTTCGACGGTCGCGCCGTGTGCCGACAAGGCCGGTCAGGGTCCGTTGATGGCCGGCGTGCCGGGCATTGACGAACACAAGGGACCAATCCGCCGCACTGGTCATTCGGTTGCCCATCGCCTACATATTGGAAAGCAGACATTTCCCACGACACGGAGCCGTGCCATGAACCAGAACAATAGGATCTTTGATGGGCTGGGCCGGGTGATGAATGAGGCCGCCGGGGTGGCCGATGGTGTGCGGCGCGAGGTGGAAACCGTCGTCAAATCTCAGGCGCAACGGATCGTCAACGATATGGACCTGGTCAAGCGCGAAGACTTCGACGCGCTGCGCGAGCTGGTGCAGGTTCAGGGCGAAGAAATCGAGGCGTTGCGCAAGGAGATTGCGGCGCTGCGCGGCGACAAACCGACCAGCTAGGCGGCGGAAGCGCATGCGGGTTGCAGTCCTTTCCGACATACACAGCAATGTGCCCGCGCTGGATGCGGTGCTGGAGGATATCGAGCGGCACGGGGTAGAGGCGATTGTCTGCCTCGGGGACCATGTGAGCGGACCGATCGATCCGGCAGGGGCCGCCGAGCGGGTGATGGCGCTTGACGCCACCTCCATCCGCGGCAATCACGACCGCTGGGTTGTCGACCCTTCGCTGCGCAAGGAGGCCTGGTCGGTCGACGAATTTGCGCGAGCCCAGCTCAACGCCCATCAGATGGGCTGGCTCGCGGGACTGCCGGCTACGGCCAAGTTGGGTGATGCTGTTTTCATGTGTCACGGCACACCCAGCAACGACGAAAAGCCCTGGCTGGACAATTTCTTTGATGGGCGGGTGACGCAGTTGCCCTCCGAAGCAGAGGTGGAAGCCGAAGCCGCGGGGCTCAACCAACCTGTGATCCTTTGCGGTCACACCCATATTGCCCGTACGCTGCGGTTGAGTGATGGCCGGTTGCTGGTCAACCCCGGGTCTGTCGGCATGCAACTGGTGCGCGGTTCGCCGGATGCCCACTATGCCATTATCGAACGGCGGCAGGGGCGTTGGCAGACGGCATTGATTTCGGTGCCCTATGACACCGATGCGGCGGTGCGGCTGGCCGAGGCCAATGGCTTTGCCGGCTGGGCCGAAGCAATCCGCTTCGGCTGGGTGGGGGTGGAAGACCTGGGGTAGGGTGCTGCACTCCCCCGAGGCATTCTTTGCTCTCTGCAAACTCGCCTGCGGAACGGTCCGAGGTGTTGAAAAGCATCATTTCGATACAGGCCGGCCGGGACTCTTAACGCCTCATTAACCATACCGGCCCAATCATCATCCACAAGAGAATGGCGATCTCTCTTTGCCTCACGTCCCCTGAATCAGCGACGCGGTGTAGGGTTTGGATCAGGGACGATTCTCGGGCCGTGAATGCGGCGGTGTTGTTATCCCTGCGTACCCGAAGAGTGGTGGCCAAAGCGGCCGCGTGGACGAATAACGCCTTCCAAGGACGGACTTTTTGCATGTCCCTGATTGAATACGAGCCCGACCGCGTGTCCCATCCGGTGGACCTTGTCGAGCACATCGCATCGATCAACGACTGGACTTTCGAGCGGCAGGATGCCGACGAAATCTCCATTTCCGTGCGCGGCGGGTGGAGCGACTATCATGTGTCGTTCAACTGGATGGAGGATCTGGAAAGTCTTCACATCGCATGTGCTTTCGACCTTAAGGTCCCAGAGGGTCGCCGGGCCGAAATCAAGCAGTTGATCAGTCTGATCAATGAGCAACTCTGGATCGGCCATTTCGACATCTGGCACAAGGAGGGCGTCGTGTTGTTCCGCAATTCGCACCTTCTTACCGGTGGTGCGGATGTTTCGCCGCAACAATGTGAGGCGCTGCTGCGTTCTGCCACCGATAGTTGCGATCTCTACTATCAGGCGTTCCAGTTCGTCGTGTGGGCCGGCAAGTCGGCTGCCGATGCGCTGAGCCATGTGATGTTCGAGACAGTAGGCGAAGCATAATGCAGGCAAATTTGCGGACTTTAGGTCCCGTCATGCTGGTGGGGGCCGGCAAGATGGGCATGGCGCTGGCGCGTGGATGGCTCGATGCGGGGTTGCCGCCCAGTAATCTGGTGCTGGTCGACCCGTCGCCGGGCGATGCGGCAAAGGATCTGGCCGCCGACTATGACCTGACCATTCACGCCGAGGCAGTGGGCCTGGAGCCCAATGTGCTGGTGCTGGCGGTCAAGCCGCAAATCATCGGCGCCGTCATGGGCGGGCTGAAGCAGGCCATCGGCCCGCAGACGCTGGTGCTTTCGATTGCGGCCGGGATATCTATCGAAAAATTGTCGGCGGGGCTGGAGACGGGTCGCGTTGTGCGCACCATGCCAAATACGCCCGCCCAGATCGGCAAGGGGGTCACTGGAGCGGTTGCCGGCGCCGAGGTCAGCAGTGATGATCGCGCTGCCGCCGATGCCCTCCTGTCAGCGGCCGGGCAGGTGGCCTGGTTCGACCATGAGGGCGATCTTGATGCCGTAACGGCTGTGTCGGGTTCCGGTCCGGCCTATGTGTTCAATCTGGTCGAGGCGCTGGCCGCCGCCGGGGTGAAGCTGGGTCTCTCCGAGACCGTGGCCATGCAATTGGCGCGGCAGACGGTAATTGGTGCGGCGGCGCTCATGGAAGTTGACCCGGCGCCGGCCAGCGTGCTTCGGCAGAATGTCACCTCGCCCAACGGCACGACCGCGGCGGCATTGGAGGTGCTGATGGCTGATGACGGGCTGGCGCCTCTGATGGAGAAGGCCGTGGACGCTGCGCGCGCGCGAAGCCAAGAATTGGGGCGCGGCTGAAGTTTAGAGCTTGCTGGTCAGACTTAGCCGGTCGAGCACGGGGCGGTCGGCAGGATCTACCATGCCCACGAGAAAGCGACGGACCATGCTGGCGGCCTCCGGCGGTAGGGCCTCGATAGAGGCATCGATGCGGCTGGCTTGGGTTTCGGAGAGCTGGCCGAAGAAGGCGCGCCCCTTATCGGTAGCAAAGAGCAGGCGCTGGCGCCGGTCGGCATGGCCAGTCCGCTGCTCGACATAGCCATTGTCGATGAGTTGTCGGAGCACGCGCGCCAGGCTCTGCTTGGTGATCTTCAGGATATCGAGTAGGTCAGCCACCGGCATGCCGGGACGCAGATTGACGAAGTAGAGGACCCGGTGATGGGCGCGGCCAAATCCCTGGCGCTCAAGAAGGGCATCTGCATCACCGGTGAAATCACGATAGGCGAAGAAGAACAGGCCCATTATGTCGAGCGGAAGGTGCGCCTGATCGACCAGAGAATTTATGTCAGCCTTGTTGACATTTTTTCGATCCGCTGGCATTGTTCCTCCATCGGCGCCGCTGCTTCGACTTATCCCAGAGCCGTTCCGGTTTGCCAAGGGTTTGACCCTGATGCATGATTGAGCAAATGGCGCATTCGGCAAGAACGGCGCGAGACAAATTATTCGGAGAGGAACAATGGCAGGCCTGCCTATGGACCAGCGCGATGGCTGGATCTGGTTTGATGGCGAACTCAAACCCTGGAAGGACGCGAAGATTCACGTGCTCACGCACGGCCTTCACTATGCCAGCTCCGTATTCGAGGGCGAACGTGCTTATGGCGGGGAGATCTTCAAGTCGCGCGAGCATACCGAGCGCCTGATCCGGTCAGCTGCAACGCTGGACATGGACCCGTTTCCCTATTCGATCGACGAGATAGAGGCAGCCAAGGCCCTGGTCCTGGAAAAGAACAATCTGATCGATGCCTATGTGCGTCCCGTCGCGTGGCGGGGCTCGGAAGAACTCAGCGTTCCGGCACGCAAGAACAAGATCCATGTGGCGATCGCGGCCTGGGTCTGGCCCAGCTATTTCTCGGTCGAGGAGAAGCTCAAGGGCATTCGCCTGGAATGGAGCAAGTGGAAGCGCCCGAGCCCGGAAACCATTCCGTCTTCGGCCAAGGCTGCGGGTCTTTACATGATTTGCACGCTGTCCAAGGACGCCGCCATGGCCAATGGCTATGCCGATGCGCTGATGCTGGACTATCGCGGCTATGTGGCCGAGGCGACCGGCGCCAATGTGTTCTTCGTCAAGGGCAAGGACATCACCACGCCGACGCCGGACTGCTTCCTCAACGGCATCACGCGGCAGACGCTGATCGCGCTGGCCAAGGAGAACGGCTTTACCGTCACCGAGCGGCACATCATGCCCGAGGAACTGAGCCAGTTCGACGAATGCTTCCTGACCGGCACGGCCGCCGAAGTGACGCCGGTGTCGCTGATCGGCGAGTACAAGTTCACGCCGGGCGATGCCTGCCGGACGCTCATCGACGCCTACGCGGCTGCGGTGACGCCCAAGAAGGCGGCGGCGGAGTAAGGATTTCTTGCTCAACTGAGATTGAAAGGCCGGGCCCCAGGGCCCGGCTTTTTACGCAGATCGCTTTACTTCGGGCTTTACTACAAGAATGGCGCGCTCACCAAAATACTCGTTGTAGTGCTTATGAAGTTTCTCGATAAGCACGTTGCCCCTTTCGACGTCGACCGGTGCGGATTTCATCATCAGTGTAAGAATATCGTTCATCTGATACGCTTTAAACTGAGCGATTGCCGCATCCTTCCCCCTGAATTCGCTACTCCAACTGCCGTCCGGCATTTGAACCGAATGCTGGGCGGCGAAAGTATCCCATTCGGCCCGATGACGGCTGTAGGTTGTGAAGGCCGCGTCTAGCGTCGCCACTTTATCCGCAAGCAACAAACAATCCTGCAATAAACCGCCTCGCCTGCTATTTACCAGGAAAACCAAATCTTCTCGCCCAAAAGAAGGAAGCGGTCTGTCTGGTGTGATGAATGGTGTCACATATGCAAATAGATCATTACTTTCTGGTGGTTTGCGCTCCAACGCCTCTTCAATCATCTTTTGGATTGTATAGGCATGGTTTGTGAGCTCGACCGCAGAGTTTACGACCCCGATGGCGATGCCGTGTTCGGCAGCAACTCGCGCTTCGGTATCTCTACGGAGCGTTTCTCTATTTGACTGTCGGGCCAGCAAATACGATATGCCACCACCCAGTATCGTGCCACCGAACCCCGCAATCATAGTGCTTCCCGAGGACGATTCTGCGAACAGCGCTAGCTTGGAGAACAACAATCCTTGGGTCAGGTCGTTGATCAATCCGCCGTAGCCCCATAGAACAAATACCGCGTAAGCTGCAAGAGCGACGAACTGTACGTGCCAGGTCATCATTTCTCTGCCTTTGGAACTGTGGATGTGCCGTCCGCCCACCGCTCCCGGGCTGTGTCGTCTTCCACATTCGCATCGACCCAGCGCAGTCCTGTCGGCGTTTCCTCCTGTTTCCAGAAGGGGGCGCCGGTCTTGAGGTAGTCCATCAGGAACTGGGCTCCCTCGAAGGCGGCCTGGCGATGGGGGGCCAGCGTTGCCACCATCATGATGGTCTCGCCCGGCACCAGTCGACCATGACGATGGATGATCAGGGCGTCGATAAGCCCGAAGCGGGAAAGGGCCGTTTCTCGGATCGCGGCAAGCTCATTTTCGGCCAACTCGGGATAGCATTCGAGGATGAGCGCCGTGATCGGATCATTGGGCTTCGAGCGGACGATGCCGGTAAAGGTGACCATGGCGCCCGCTCCGACATGAGCGGCCTGAAAGCTATTGGCTTCGGCACCGGGATCGAAGGGCTCTTGCGTGACGCGGATCATCTCAACCGCCGGTCATGGGCGGGAGGATGGCGATCTCGCGGGCACCCGCAATGGGGGTGTCCCAGGGGACGATGCGGGCATCGCGCGAGAGCTTGAAGATGGCTGGATTGGCCATGGAGATGTCCAGGGCTTCGTCCTGGGTCCTGAGCCAGGTGACAAGATCTGCCAGGGTGACGACTTCCGGCGGCGGCGACACCTCGTCGCTGGACCGGTTGAGTCGCTCCCGCAGCCAGGCGAAATAGAGCACCTTCATTTGCCGACGCCCGACAGATGCGGCCAGGAGGCGCGGAGGTAGTCCCAGCCGGTCCAGAGGGTGATGGCACCCGCAATCCAGAGAACTAGATCTGAAACGAGATTGAGACCGGGCACGATGGGTTCGGCGAGAACGACGCCCAGCGCCACCAGTTGGATGGTGGTCTTCCACTTGGCAAGCCTGGTAACGGGCAGGACCACGGTCTTGTTGCCAAGGAATTCGCGCAGGCCCGGAATGAAGGTCTCTCGGAAGAGAATGGCGACGGCCGGAATCAAATCGAGTGCCGACAGACTGCGGTCCCATGCGAGGACAGCAATGAGGATGATCACGAGGATCTTGTCGGCGATGGGGTCGAGCATGCGCCCAAGATCAGAATATTGATTCCAGGCGCGCGCAAGATAGCCGTCGACCCAGTCGCTCACGGCCGCGACGATGTAGAGAAACAGCGCGAGCGAGCGCGCTAAGGGTTCGCCCCACATCACCAGGGCCGCGATGGGTATGATCGCCGCAATGCGGGCGATCGTAATGATGTTGGGGACGAGGGTGAGCGGGTTCCGGTTCATGGCGGGAGAGAACAGGATGGCGGGGGAGGGGTCAAGGGGCGTTGCCCGGTATCCCGCGCGCGGAGGGGATGGCACCCCCACCCTGCTCGATTCAACGGACTTAGCGTGCCGCTAACTCCAATCTCGCCTCCCTCCCCACAAATGGGGAGGGTGACGAAGGAACCGAAGCGCCGCAGCCTGCGCCTCCCTCCCCTTGTGGGGAGGGAATGAGGGTGGGGGTGACTACGCCACAGCCTGAGTATTGACCGAACGCCGCTTTTGCACTGCATCGGCCAGATCGCGGAGCGCGGTCACCGTGGTATCCCAATCGATGCAGCCATCGGTGATGGACTGGCCATAGACGAGCTCCTGACCGGGAACGAGATCCTGGCGACCAGCCACGAGGTTGGACTCGATCATGACGCCGATGATGCGCTTGTCGCCATTGGCCAATTGGGTGCCGATTTCGGCGAGGACCTGCGGCTGAAGCTCCGGCTTTTTGGCGGAATTGGCGTGGCTGGCGTCGATCATGATGGCGGGGTTCAACCCGGCCTTAACAGCCGCCGCGGCGGCGGCGTCCACGGAATCTGCGTCGAAATTGGTGGTTTTCCCGCCGCGAAGGATGATGTGGCAGTCCTCATTGCCGGTGGTGGCCGCAATGGCGGAGCGCCCATCCTTGGTGACGGCCATGAAATGATGCGGCTGGGAGGCAGAGAGCACGGCGTCGAGCGCGATTTTCACATTGCCGTCGGTGCCGTTCTTGAATCCGACGGGACAGGAGAGGCCGGAGGCTAGTTCGCGATGGATCTGGCTTTCGGTGGTTCGCGCGCCGATGGCGGCCCAGGCGACCAGGTCGGCGATGTATTGAGGTGTCGTCATGTCGAGGAATTCGCAGGCGGCGGGCAGGCCGAGATTGGCGATGTCGAGCAAGAGGGTGCGGGCGGCGTGCAGGCCCTGAGTGATGTTGAAGCTGCCATCGAGATCAGGATCGTTGATCAGACCCTTCCAGCCCACCGTGGTCCGGGGTTTCTCGAAATAGACGCGCATGATGATTTCGAGTTCGCCCGCGAGTTCCTCGCGCAGGGCGACGAGACGGCGCGCATAATCCATCGCCGCCTTCGGGTCATGGATCGAGCAGGGCCCGACAACGACGGCAAGGCGGTCATCGGCGCCAGTGAGGATGTTGTGGACGTCATGCCGGGCAGCGATGACGGTGCGGGTGGCTGCATCGGTGCGCGGATGAGTGCGCATCACCTCGATGGGCGTGGGCAGCGGCTTGATTTCAGTGATCCGGAGATCGTCGGTGGATTTGAGCATTTTCGTCGGTCCTCTGGGAGATGTTCCGGAGGGGCCAACAAAAAAGCCGCCTCGGAAGTCGGGCGGCTGGCTTGCGATTGGGTGGTCTTTGTGTGGTCAGATCACGCGCGCGCATTAGCCTCCGCCGGGAGCGGATAGCTAAAGTACCAAAAGAAGGTCGCGGTGTTGATCATGCGCGGGAAGGTAGCGGCGAGTCGGAGACTTGTCGAGTCCCGACTTTGGTAGGGGCCCTCGGGTGGAGCCCGAGGGCAGAACTGTGTTTGTTGGTGCCTACAGCCGCGCCTTGCCGGTATCACCCATGTCGGGCTTGGCGCCGGTGGCGGCGGCGGTCAGCATTTTGGCGGCAGAGACGAGCATGTTGGGGCTGTCCCAGACCTCGCCATCTTCAGGGGTGACCTTGAGCAGGCGAATGCTCGGATCGCTGGCATCGTCCCACCAGGCCTGGTCGAATTTGCTCCAGAGCTCTTCAATTTTGGCGCGATTGTTGGAGACCTCGGCGTCGCCAGCAATGACCACGTATTTGTGGCCACCATTGTCTGCCCAGGCGAGCGAGACGTGGGGGTAGCTCTCGATCTCGGTCAGCTTGTGGCCTTCCAGGTCGGTCAGGAAGTAGATGGCGTGCTCATCGCGCCGGACGCGGGCCGACATGGGCCGGCTGCGCTGCTGGCTGCCATCCCAGGTGGTCAACATGCAGATGTCGATCTTGTCGGCGAGGTCCCAAATGCGGTCGAGCGCCTCCTGGGGCGAGAGGGTGTCGTTGTTGCGGTTTGTCATGGTGGCACTCCTTGATGCTGGTGCAAGGAGAACGAGCCATGTCTGTGTCGGTTGCCGGGCACGGCATAGGTGTCGATCACTTGTGTGCGTCAGCGTCGGTGTCAGCCACCGGCGCCCTGATAGTTGCGCAGGCAGTGGCGCCAATGTGCCATGGCGATAAGCACAAAGAGCGGGCCGATAGCGAGCGAGGCGGGACCAGCCCAATCGCCGAGTAGGGGCACGGGTTTGCCGAGCGCGACGGCGGTGGGGATGAAGGCCAGGAAGCCCAGCGGCGCAAAGGTGATCATCAGCACCTGAAGGGGAAGCGGAAAGATGTTGAGCGGATAGCGCGCCAGTTCCCAGAAGCCGAAGAAGATCGAAAACAGGTGGCGGGAGCGGACCCAGACAAGGGCGGTGGCGCCGATCATGGTCATCAGGGCGGCAGTGAGCATGGCCGCGCTGATCAGGGCGGCAAGGAAGTAGAGGGCGGTCAGCATAGTCCAGTCGGCGCTGACCTGGGTGAGCGACCAGATCATCAAGCCAAGGGCGAGGATGATGTGTCCACCATAACCGATGTTGAGGCCGGAAAAAGCGATGAACAGCCAGGGGCCGACTGGCTTGACCAGTATGGCGTCAAAGGTGCCCAAGCGTACTTTTTCTTCGATGTCTCGGAACTGCACAAAGCTCAGGGCGGCACCCAGCGAGTAGGCCAACAGATGGAAGGCGAGCAAGAGGGCCATTTCCGGCCAGGCCCAGCCGCCAAGAGTTTCAAAGCGGAAGATGATGATGGCTATCGCCGCATACATGGCTGCGTAGCTGAAGGCCTGTGACAGCCAGGCCAGCAGCATGGCGCCGCGATATTCCATGCGGGTGCGCACATAGATGCCGACCAGATGCGGGATAAGGGCAAGGCTCCTGAGCATGGTCAGCCCCCCTGCACCACGAGGCGATGGCGCGCACGCGCCCACAACCAGGCAAGGAAGCTTCCCAAAGCGACAAGCCAGACCAGGCCGATGCCGAGATGGGTCCAGCTCTGCCCCGCGTCGAGTTTCCCCAGATAGACGGCGGATGGGTAGTAGCTCACCCAGGCGAAGGGCAGGTATCCGAGGGCGGCGGCGAGTTGGGAAGGCATGAACCAGAGCGGCACGATGGCCCCGGAACAAAGGGCCATGATACCCCTGAGGAACCATTCAAGGGCAAAGACCGTCAGCAGCCAGAAGGCAAGGAGCCCGGCCAGACAGGCCAGGCAAAACAGGATCAGCCAGGAAAGGGCCGCATACGGCAGAAACATGAGCCCGTGAAAGAGACTAGCTGGCGGCAGCAGGCCAACCGTCAGCGCGACGATGATAGCCACGGGCAGGGTGATGACGATCTGGTCGAAGGCATATTGGCCGAAGTGGTTGGCCGCCAGAAAGCCGGGGTACTGGAAGGGTTTGAGGAGGAAGACTGTAACGTCCCCAGTGCGGACGGATTCGCCAAGCTCGTTGATGAGACGATCGGTGCGCCAGTTGAGCAGGGAGCCGGCCAAGAGTACATAGGTGATCATATCGGGCAGGCTGACGCCAGCAACAGAACTCGCCCCGGCAAAGGCGGCCGTCCAGATCGCGATGTAGGCGAAAGTGGCGACGAGTTCTCCGAAGACACTGGCCCAGACCTGGTTACGATAGGCCAGGCGCGCCTGGAAGGCGGTGGTGGTGAAGGCGGGATAGGCGCTCAGTCTCATGGCGCCGCCCCGGCGAGGCTGGGCTTATTCTGGTAGAAGGTGCGGATAACCTCCTCGATATCGGGCTCATCGAGCTTGACGTCCTTCAGGCCGTGGCCGCGGCCGACTTCGTTGAGGACGTCGATCAGGGAGACGGTTTCATCTTCGAGGACGAAGTGCTTGGCGGCGCCTTCATCAGCGGAGAGCGTCGCCGTGGTCAGGACCAGCGGGCCGGGATCGGTAGCAAATTCCAGAGTCAGGCGGCGGCGCGAGCCGAGACTGGCGCGCAGGCGCTTCAGCTCGCCGTCGAACAGCAGCTTGCCCTCATCGACCATGATGAGGCGCGGACAGATTTCCTCAATGTCCACCAGGTCATGCGTGGTGAGGATGATAGTGGTGCCGCGCTCGCGATTGATCTCGGCGAGGAATTTCCTGACCGCATCCTTGGCCACAACGTCCAGGCCGATGGTCGGCTCGTCGAGGAACAGAATTTTTGGGTCGTGCAGGAGCGCCATGGCGATTTCGGCCCGCATACGTTGGCCCAGGCTGAGCTGGCGAACGGGCCGATCAAGGAAAGACGCCATGTCCAGCATGGCAGTGAGATAGGCAAGGTTGTCGGCGAAGCGGGCCTCTGGAATGTCGTAGATATGGCGATTGAGGTCGTAGCTGTCGCGAACGGGCAGATCCCACCAGAGCTGGCTGCGCTGGCCAAAAACAACGCCGATCTCGGCGGCATTGGTCATGCGGTGAGTGTGGGGCTCGCGACCGAGAACCGAAAGTGCACCGGCGCTGGGGGTGAGGATGCCGGTCATCATCTTGATCATGGTCGATTTGCCGGCACCATTGGGGCCGAGATAACCGACGGCCTCACCAGCGCCTATTGCGAAGGATACGCCGTCGACCGCACGGATTTCAGAGTAGTCGCGCGAGAACAGGCTTCTCACTGCACCGCTGAAGCCGGATTGCCGCTTGAGCTGACGAAAGGTCTTGCCCACGCCATCGGCGGAGATGATTGGTAACATCGGGTGGCTCCCCTTGGGAAAGGGAAGCTAAACCGATTCTTCTCTGGATGTGGGCCTTTATACTGGGCCGGCCATATTGAACTGCTGCAACTGCAGTATGGTTACTTCGCCATCCCATTCGGGCCAGTGTGTGTGGTGGAGTTCAACGAAACGCTGGGTCCACCTGACGATTTCCTCGTAGGTGTCGAGTTCGTAGATGGCGTAGCCACCGACCATTTCCTTAGCCTCGGCGTATGGGCCATCGGTGATCATCTGGCCCTTTTGGGTGGTGATGGTGGCCGCAAGGGCCATGCCGCCGGTTTCCATCATGGAAAGACCCGCTTCCATGCCCAGTTTGGTGATCGCCTCCATGAGCTGTGGCGGCGGATAGACCGCGACGTCCGGGTTGAGCGTCTTGACCATGGTGATGAATTTCATTGCGGGTCTCCCTTGGGTGTTATGCCGATGCGACGAATGGGGGGCGCGGATTTCGACAATATTTCTGCCGGTGAGCCTTACACCCCCACCCTAGTTTTGCTAGGGCCTGCCTGCCTAGCGTCGCTACCCTCACCACAAGGGGTAGGGAGGGGATGAACACCGGCGCTGGGGGACCGAGATTACGTCCGGTTGAAGTGATCGTAGACCATTTGCGCCATCGCCTTCGAAATTGTCGGCACCGCCTCCAGATCGGCGAGCGAGGCGCGGGAGACGGCCTTGGCGGAGCCGAAATGGTTGAGTAGCGCCCGCTTGCGGGCCGGGCCGATGCCGCCGATCTCAGCGCCGAGATTGACGTATTGCCCGTCGAAGACGACGCCGAAGGCACTGCCGTCGCCGGCATCCGTTTCGCGCCAGCCTTCGACCCGTCCGGATATTGCGAATTCAAGCAGGTCGAAGATCTCGCTCGGGCCGAGATCCAGGTTGACCGTGCCGCCATTGACCGTCGAGCTGCCCTCGACCGACAGCGGCACGAAGGCGTAGGCGCCGATCGTCCATGTCCACGGCGAGGCGGCAGCCAGCGGCGGGTCATTCCACGCTTGCGGCAGGTCCGATGCGGTCGCCGTGAAGGGCGAACCGGACAGCCCGGCAAGGATGGCCGCAGCGGCGGTGGCCGCCTTCACAAGCCTCGATCCCTTCGGCATCTGCGCAGCCATCCCGGTCCCCTTCCCACCTTCCTGTACACTGCTGTACATTCAAGGAACTGTACATCAATGTCCAGTGATGGGCGACTTGGTAGAATTACCTAGGGCCCGAACCGCCGCTCGCGGCTATTGTCGCCGCGGCCGGACAGCGGTCGGCGCCGCAATGCGGCGGTCTGAACGGGAACGAAATCGAATGAAGGCCGATAACGGCAGAGGGTTCAAATCGAAGGCCGACTGGCTGGAGGCGGGGCTCGGCCTCCTGTCGGAGGGCGGCGTCGACCGGGTCAAGGTCGACGTGCTCGCCCGCAGGCTCGGCATTGCCAGGAGTGGCTTCTACTGGCACTTCGGCAACCGGCAGAACTTCCTGGACCAGTTGATCGACTTCTGGGCGGAAAGCTCAACCGGCGCAGTGACCGATGACCTCGCGCTTCAGGAACGCGCGCCGCGCGATCGGCTGATAACCGTCGCCAGGCTTGTGCGCGACCGGCAGCTCGCCCGTTACGATCTGGCCGTGCGCAACTGGGCCGTGACGGACGAAAAGGCGGAACGGGTCGTACGCGCCGCTTTCGGCCGCCGCCGGGATTACGTTGCGGCGATCTTTCGGGAACTCGGATTCGAGGGGATCGAAAACGACAGCCGTGTCTCGCTGTTCGTCTGCTTTCACATCTGGAACGGCTTTACCTATTTCGAACCGACGCCGGATGCCGACGTGGTGCTGGCCAAGCAGGTCGATCTGCTGATCAGCAGCAACCCGAAACCATAGCGCTGCTCGCCCAGCGCGTGCGAGGCGAGCATACGTCTCGAACTGGTTGCCGTTGCGTTCCGACTCCTCCAGAGCCCTGTCCACAGGATCGCGGGACTTCCGTTAAGTCAGCACTTGTAAATGACGATGCATGAGCCGGTCCGCGGCGGCGCGGATGGCGTTTTTCCTTGGCAGCTCTCGGGAAAACGGCCGCGATCGACGGCCGGCGGGTGCAAGTGTGTGAGATTGCATCAATATTGCGCTAACCCTTATTCAAAGCCGTGCAAATAATTGGGGTTAAAACGCCCTCCGGTCAGCTTAGATTAAGTGCGGACCGATATGGTGCGAGGCGATGCTTCGCAAACGAACAAAAAACACGCCCGCACGCTCGCACCCTGCTCACGAATGGCTAAAATTCGCTCGTTGACGAGACATATTGCCGAGTTCCTGTTCGGGTCTGGTATCGATCTCGACGGGCTCGACGAACGGGATTTGCGCTGGATCCGTGCCGCGCAGATCGACGCGGTGGTCCAGCTCGTGCCGCTGACCATGACGATCAACGTCATGAATGCGGCGATCGTCGTTTTCGTGTTCTGGAAGACCGGGTCCGCAGCCTTCCTGATCGCCTGGAGCGTTACCCTCGCACTGGTGGCTGCCGCTAGCGTTCTTTCGTGGCGGCGGTCGCGGCGCAAGCGGCCCAAGAAAGCCTCGGCCCGCGCCATACGGCGCATGATCCTGCACGCCACCGTGCTGGGGGCGCTATGGGGCATCGCCCCGCTGGTGCTGTTTCCAGGCGCCGGGCTGATGGAGCAGCTGATCCTCGCCTGTCTGGTGGCCGGAATGATATCCGGCGGCGCCTTCGGCCTGTCGACCGTTCCGGCCGCAGGGCTGGCCTATACCTGGACCATCGTGATCGCGTCGATGGGCGCCCTGTTCCTGGCCGGCGAACAGACATTCGCCTTCACGGCGGTCCTGCTGCTGCTCTACACGCTTTTCATCTCCCGCAACCTGGTCGCGCACGGCACCCTGTTCGCCGATCACCTTCGCGACCGACTGCGGCTCAAATCGCAGAGCGAAGTTATCGGGCTGCTCCTCAAGGATTTTCAGGAACATGCCAGTGACTGGCTCTGGGAAACCGATGCAAGCGGTGCGCTTGTCCGGGTTTCCGATCGCTTCGCCAATGCCGCCGGCAAGACGCCCGAAGAGATGGAGGGCGCCCCGTTCTGTCACGTGATCGACTGCAACCGCGACCAGCAAACGCCGGAAATCGAGGACATCATCGATCACATGACCGCGCAGAGCGCCTTTCGCGACCTGCTCGTGCCGATCCGGGCCGGGGCGCACTGGCGCTTCTGGTCGCTGTCCGCCAAGCCGGTCTACGACGCCACCGGCGAATTCACGGGATATCGCGGCGTCGGCGCCGATGTGACCGAGAAACGGCTGGCGGACGATCGCATTTCCTATCTGGCCCGCTACGACATCGTGACCGGGCTGCCGAACCGGGCTTCGTTTCGCGAGGCCGTCGACCGGACGCTCGCGGACGTGCGGGAAAACGAGGCCTCGGCGGCTGTCCTGTTCATCGACCTCGATCAGTTCAAGGCGATCAACGACACGCTCGGCCACGACGTCGGCGACGCGCTTCTGAAGGGCGTCGGTGAACGGATCAACGACTGCGCCCGGAAGGAAGATGTCGTGGCCCGGCTGGGCGGCGACGAATTCGCGATCGTTCAGTCGCTTCCCAACGAGCCGACCGCGACGCTGGCGCTGGCGCGGCGGCTGATGGACGCCTTCAAGGAGCCGCTCACCCTGGACCAGGGCGATATCGTCATCGGCGCCAGCGTCGGGATCGCCTTCGCGCCGGCCGACGGACAGGACGCCGACGTGCTGATGCGGAACGCCGACCTTGCCCTCTACGGGGCCAAGGCGGACGGCGCGGGCACCTACTGCTTTTTCGAGCCGGAAATGGAGGCGGTGGCACACCGGCGTCGCGATCTCGAGGTCGGCCTGCGGGCAGCCGTCGAGAACGACGAACTGGATCTCGCATTCCAGCCCATCGTCGATCTGGACACCGGACGCGTGACCTGCTGCGAGGCGCTGGTGCGCTGGCGCTCGCCGGAGTGGGGCGAGGTCTCCCCGGCGGAGTTCATCCCGGTCGCCGAGTCGACCGGCCTGATCGCGGCGATCGGCGAATGGGTCCTGCGCGAGGCGGTCAAGACGGCGCGGAACTGGCCCGACGGCACGACGGTCGCGGTCAACCTGTCGCCGGTTCAGTTCCGTCAGCAAAAGCTGCTGGCCAACGTGGTCGACGCGCTGGTGAACAGCGGACTGCCGCCGCAGCGGCTCGAGCTGGAGGTCACCGAGTCGATCTTCCTGGACGGCAGCGAGCAGACGTTGGAGATGCTGAACCACCTGCGTACGCTCGGCGTACGAATCGCGCTCGACGATTTTGGCACCGGCTATTCGTCGCTCAGCTACCTGCGCCGGTTCCCCTTCGACCGGATCAAGATCGACAAATCCTTCATCGACCATATCGCGACGCAGGGCGAAAGCGTGGCGATCATCCGGTCGATCGTGGCGCTGGCGAACGGGCTCGGCATGACGACAACCGCCGAAGGCGTGGAAACCGAAGCCCAGATCGAACAGTTGCGCGAGCTCGGCTGCACGCGCATCCAGGGCTATGTGTTCTCGCCGCCGCTGCCGGCATCGGGCATCGCGGAACTGGCGGCCAAGCCCATGGTCCTGCCGACGGCCGGCGGTTCGGTGACCGCGATCGCCGACCGCGCCCGCGCGGTATGACCCCGGCGCAGACAATCAGTTGAAGGCCGGCCGCTGCACATGGCGGAACAGGGCGACGGCTGCCGCGGCTGTCAGGCTGAGCCCCGGACTGCGCCGGGCCGCGGCGGCGCGGGCGGAATGGTCGCGCGCCGCGCAGTCGCTCGCGGCCTGTTCCAGCCAGTTGCCATAGAGTCGATGGGCCTCGTCGCGCCAGACGGCGACCGGCCGCCGGTTCGGATCGCCGTCCGGGAAGTAGTTTTCCGGCAGGCTCGGCGCCCGGTCGGCGACGATGTCGCGAACATATTCGTCGGCCAGCGCGGTCGCGTCGTATTCGGGGTGATTGAACAGATAGGCGGAGTGATACTCCGGGTCCTCGACGAGACCGAGGCCACTGTCCGGCGACACCGCCATGACGCGCAGGCCGGCGGCCGCGGGAAGGTCCTCGCAGCGGATCTCCGTGTGGCGCGAAACCGGCATCGTCATGGCACCGTTCAACCCGCCGAGCAGGCCCGACCCGCCATACAGGCTGTGGCGGTAGACCCCGGAGCACTTGCGGCCGAGCGCGTGCTTTTGAACCCCGTGGCGGTGATAGAGCGCGGCCTGGGCGGCCCAGCACACGAACATCGAGCGCAGCGAACGCCGTTCCGCCCAGTCCAGGATGTCGCGCATGTCGTCCCAGTAGTCGACGTCTTCGAAGGCGAGCATCTCGACCGGCGCTCCGGTAACGATCAGGGCATCGAACAGCCGCCAGCGCGCTTCGCGCCAGGGGACGTAGAAGCGCCGCAGATGGCCGGCGTCGGTGTGCTGCCACTCGTGGTGCTCGGGGACGGTCAGGGTCAGCTCGACGAGGTTGTGCGAGGCCCCGATCATGCGCGCGAACTGCAGTTCGGTGCGCGGCTTGTCGGGCATCAGATTGACCAGCAGCACACGCAAGGGCTCGCATCCGGGATGGCCGGAAGCGGGATGGAACACGGTGACGCCCTCGCGCCGCAATGTATCGGCGGCGGGCAGTCCGGCGGGGAGAATGATCGGCATTGCATGGCTCCCTGGGTAGATGGCGCCGCAAATCCGGCATCCGGCCCGGCAGTTGTGCCGGACCGGACGCCGCAGTCCCGGTTCAGGCGGCCCTGGCCGTGCCGGAGGTTGCGGCCTCAAGCGCCTGGTCGAGGTCGGCCAGGATGTCGTCGACATGCTCGATGCCGACCGACAGGCGGACGTAGCCGGGGGTGACACCGGACGCCATCTGCTCCTCGGGTGAGAGTTGCTGGTGCGTGGAGCTGGCCGGATGGATCGCCAGCGTGCGCGTGTCACCGATATTCGCGACGTGATAGACGAGCTGCAGCGCATCGATGAAACGCAGGCCCGCCTCGCGGCCGCCGGAGAGTTCGAAGCCGACCAGTCCGCCGTAGCTGCCGTTGAACACGGCGTCCGCACGGCGGCGGGACTCGTCCTCCATGTGACCGGGGAAGATCACACGGGTGACAGCGGGATGGCGGTCCAGGAAGTCGGCGACGGCGACCGCGTTGCGGCTGTGCTCGCGCATCCTCAGCGGCAGCGTCTCCAGGCCCTGGATGAACTGGAAGGCATTCATCGGGCTCATCGCCGAACCGAGGTCGCGCATCAGCGTGACGCGCGCCTTGAGAATGTAGGCGATCGGGCCGAGCGGCTTGACGGCCTGCGTCCACACCGCCCCGTGGTAGCTCGGATCGGGCTGGTTGAGCAGGGGGAAGCGGTCGGCGTGCTTCTCCCAGTCGAACCGGCCGGAATCGATGATCATGCCGCCGATCGAGGTGCCGTGCCCGCCGATATACTTGGTGGTGGAATAGACGACGATATGGGCGCCGTGGTCGAACGGGCGGCAGAATACGGGCGCCGCCGTGTTGTCCATGATCAGCGGCACGCCCAGTTCCTCGCCGATGGCCGCGACCTCGACGATCGGGAAAGCGACGAGCTTCGGATTGGCCAGCGTCTCGGCGTAGTAGGCGCGGGTCTTGTCGTCGGTGGCGCGGCGGAAGTTCTCCGGGTCGGCTGGATCGACGAAGCGGACCTCGATGCCCATCGTCTTCAGGGTATTGGCGAACAGGTTCCAGGTGCCTCCGTAAAGATCGGTGGAGGAAACCACGTTGTCGCCGGCCTGGGCTATGTTCTGGATCGAGATCGCGGAAGCCGCCTGGCCCGAGCTGGTGGCAAGCGCCGCGACGCCGCCCTCGAGGGCCGCCATGCGCTGCTCGAGCACGTCCGTCGTCGGGTTCATGACGCGGGTATAGATGTTGCCGAGCTCTTCCAGCGCGAACAGCTTGCAGGCATGCTCGGTATTGTCGAACTGGTAGGACGTGGTCTGATAGATCGGCACCGCCACCGAATTGGTGGTCGGATCGGATCGGAATCCGGCGTGAATTGCCAGCGTCTCGGGCTTCATGTCGGTCATTGCTCGTTACCTTCGCGTGTCGGCCCGGCGGGAGGTCCAGGCGGATCTTTGTTCAACGGTTCCGGGGTCGCGAACAGACGCCCCGGTGTCAGCGGGACCTTTTTGAGCCTGCAAGGTTTCGGCCCGATGTCGCGACAGAGCGAAATTGTTTCTAAATGGTAACAGTGACGAAATACGTCGAAGCGCGGTCGCCGTTCTTGACCCGGTTCTCCTAATGGAAAACAATCCTGCAAGTACCCATCTCAACACCGCCTGCGGTAACTTCCCTGCCCATATGCGATTTCAACGCCAAATACTCCTGACGGCATATGCCGGCGTGCTGATTGCTCTTGCCGCCACACCTATGGCCGACGCTGCTCCGCAGGATGTGATTTTCGCCGGTTCGATGGCAGCATCGGCCGTACGCAACAATGCCGAAAATGCGTGGTGTGCGGCCGAACCCGGCCCCTCGACGTTCGAACAGAGGCAAACGGGGCAGCGGAATGTGACGTTTCCGGAGATCTCGTATTTCCAGGATGGTAAGTTCTACAAGCTGACCGGACTTGCGCGACTCGACTTCAACAGCGCCAGTGCGGGCGTCGCACGGTTCGAATTCGCGGGCACACTTCCGGCGAACGTCAGGCGGCCGGCCTTCTCGAATTTCACGCAGTCCTTCAAATCACAGTCGGGACGGCTGCGGGTATCATTCAACCTCAACTTCGCGGACTGCGTCTTGCCGGTTGAAGCGGTCTACAGAGATTGATGATGACGTTGGCGAAATCGACAGGGCCGGCCCGCCGGATCCGGGAAACGGTAATGTTTTTAACCGTTGCGGCAGCGCTGAGCGCAGGAACAGCGCAGGCCCAGACGACACCGACCTATATCGGCGAGATCAAGACCTTCGCCTTTCTCTACTGCCCGGAGAATTTCGTTCCCCTGAACGGCCAATTGCTCTCGGTCGCCGAATATCCGTCCCTGTTCTCGCTGCTGGGAACGACCTACGGCGGCGACGGGCGCACAACCTTCGGCCTGCCTATGGTCAAGCCGGATCGCGATGCGAAGCAGAATCAGTTGATCCGATGCATCGCAGTCGCAGGCGAGTTTCCCGCCAGACCCTGAACCAGGGGCGCGCAGATTAGTCTGCAAGCCTCTCAGCAAAGGCCAAGCCGGGACCGGTGAAGGCGGCCTGCGCGACCGGTCAGATTCCGCCTCGGACTTACCTGTCCGCTGCAAACATGTAGCCGGCGCCGCGTACGGTCTTGATGATCTGCGGCTTGGCCGGATCTGGCTCCACTTTGCGGCGAAGCCGGGCGATACGGATGTCGATCGACCGGTCGAACGGCTCCCAGCCTCGGTTGTGTGCGAGGTCGAGAAGCTGATCGCGGCTCAGCACCCGGTTGGGATGCTCGGCGAACGCCTTCAGCAGGTCGAACTCCATCGAGGTGATCGGGATGTCGGCGCCGTCGGGGCCTTGCAGCCGGTGCGACTCGATGTCGAGCGAGCAGTTTCCGAAAACCGCCGTGCGCGGACCGTTGTTGTCATTCGCCGGGCCGGCCTTGTCGCGCGGGACGCCGCGCCGCAGGACCGCCTTGATGCGGGCCAGCAATTCGCGCATGTCGACGGGCTTGGCCAGATAGTCGTCGGCGCCCATCTCGAGCCCGACGATCCGGTCGACCACTTCGCCGGCCGCCGTCAGCATCATGACGGCGACGTCATGATTGGCGCTCAGGTAGCGGGCGATCGACAGACCGTCCTCCTCGGGCATCGCGATGTCGAGCAGGATCAGGTCAGCCGATTCGACCTCCAGGAGCGCGCGCAGGGCCGGGCCGCCGTCGACACAGGTCACGCGATATCCCTTCATCTGAAGGTATTCGCGCAGGGTCTCGCGGATATCGGCCTCGTCGTCGCAAACGACGATGTGCTGCATGGCTTCGGCCGTTTCCGTCGGTGCCGGCCGGGAGGCTGAGGCCAGCTCAGTTCCAGCAATCATTGGTCCAGCTCCTCATTCGAAGTCTTCATCTCGTGCAGCATCTGCCGCACAAGATCGCGAACGTCTCGCGGGGTGATCGGCTTTTCGATGTAGGGCCGCGACGACTCCTGCAGGAAGGTGCGGATGCGGGCGCTCATCGTGTCGCCGGTGATGAAGGCGATCCGCGAAACCATGTCGGGGTGGCCCTCGCGAATGGCGTCGAACATGGCCGGCCCATCGAGGTCCGGCATCCTCAGATCGGACAGCACAAGGTCGAAGCGGCGCGTGGCGATGAGATCGAGCGCCTGGCTGCCCGAATGGGCGATCTCGACCTCATGGCCTTCGTCGGCGAGGATGTCGGCCATCATCTCGGCAACGGCCACCTCGTCGTCGACGACGAGTATGTTGGCCGCCGGCGCGGCTTCCGTGCCCCGCTCGAGCGTTTCGGCCGCGGCCCGGTTCATGCGGGTGACCGGCATCCGGATGACGAAACTGGCGCCGCCGTCGATGCCGGAGTCGACTTCGATCGTACCGCCGTGCGTGGTGACGATGCGGTGGCAGAACGCCAGCCCGATGCCGGTGCCGGAACCGACCTGACGGGTCGTGAAGAACGGCTCGAAAATGCGCGAGCGGATATTCTCCGGAATGCCCGGACCGTTGTCCTTGATCTTGACCACCACCTCCCGGGTGCGCTCCCGGTAGCTGGTGATGATCTTGATGCGGCGGCTGCCCTTGGCTTCCTCGAGCGCCTTCTGGGCGTTGAGGATCAGATTGGTCAGCACCTGGTTGAGCTGGTCGGCATCGCCCCAGATCGGGGGGATATCCGGGCTCAGCGACAGGCGGATATCGATATCGGCGGCCCGCAGCGAATAGGCGGTGACCTCCATCGACAGTTCAACCACGCGGTTGAGGTCGACGGGACGGCGTTCCATCGGCTGCTGCCGGGCCATCGCCAGGAACGTGCGCACGATCCGCGAGCAGCGGTCGGCCGCGCCGCCGATCTTCTCGGCACGGTCGGCTATCGCCTTGTCCGTGGCGGTTTCCTTGAGCAGCAGCGCCTGGCCGACGACGACGGACAGCGGGTTGTTGAGTTCGTGCGCGACGGAGGCCAGCAGTTCGCCGAGGGCCGCCAGTTTCTCGCTCTGGTGGAGCGCCTCGCGCTGACGGGCGATTTCATCGTCGATCGCGCGACGCTCGGTCAGGTCATAGACCGACGTCACAACCGTTTCCTCGCCCATGTAGTCGATCAGCCGGGCGGAGATCGAGGCCCAGAACTCCTCGCCGTTGGCGCGGCGCATGAGCGCCTCGAACCCGTTGGTACCGCCCGCATACAGACGGTCGAGGAAGGCCTGCCGGTCCTCGCGGCGGACGAAATACCCGGTGGTATAGGACGGCCCGCCGTCCGCCGAGCGTCCGAACAGCGCCTGCGCTGCCGGGCTTTCGTAGATGATCAGACCGTCGCTTGCGCGGACCAGTCCGAGCGGCACGGGACAGGCCTCGACAGCCATGCGGATCGCGGATTCGCTTTCGTGCAGCGCCTTTTCCGCCTGCTTCAGCTTGGTGATGTCGGTCCGGATCGTGACGATGCCGCCGTCGGAAGTCTGAAAGGCGGACACAAGCCGCCAGCCGCCATCGGCAAGCTCGATCTCCGAGGGACCGGACGCCGGGTCGCCGAGCCGTTCGCTGACGGTATCTACATAGCCCTCCAGACCGTTTGTTAGGACGCCGTTGAGGGAGCGCACGTTCGGATAGAGCCGGGTGATCAGTTCCTGGCGCGACTTGCCGATCAGCTCTTCCGGAGCCGCATCATAGGGCTCGGCGAAGGCGCGGTTGCACAGGACCACCCGCTCCTCGGAATCGGAGATCGCGAAACCGGCCGGCAGGCTCTCGACCGCATCCTGCAGCATCTGCTGCAGGCGGCGCTGGGCAGCCTCCGCCTCGACCCGCTCGGAAAGATCGCGGATCTCGGCGACGATGAAGCTGGAGGCTTCCACCTCGACACGCCGCATCCGGACCTCGGCGGGGAAGCGCGAACCATCCTTGCGACGGGCCTCTGTTTCAAAGCAATCGCCCATCTCGGAAGTGGTCTCGCCGCGGCGATAGCGCTCGAAACTCTTCTTGCCGCGCTCGTAGTTCTCCTCGGTCAAGATCAGGTCGCACAGGAGAACGCCCTTGGTTTCCGCGGCGCGGTATCCCAACATCTCTTCAGCGGCTGCGTTGAAGTCGATGACGAGGCCGTCGGAATCCATGGTGATGATCGCGTCGACCGAGGCGTCGACGATCGCACGGTTGATGGCGTGCGCCCGCTTTAGATCGAACTCGGCTTCCTTTTCCTTGGTGATGTCGATGACACAGCCGACATATTCCGACTGCATCTCGTTGACCGCGCTGGTACCGGCGCCGTCGTTGGGATCGGTCAGGCGCTGCTGGTCACGCAGCCACACGCACCGGCCGTCGGCGGTACGGAACCGGTACTCGTGAACGACGACGCCCTCGGCGACGAGCTTCTCGAGGGCCCGCACGTAGCCGGGCTGATCGTCAGGATGAACGAGATTGCGCCAGATGCTGGCCGGGCCGATCAGCTCGGCGGCCGGCCATCCGACCACCGACTCGGCATTTGCGCTCATGAAATGGACAGTTCCGGGGGCTTCCATCTTGCCGCTGTAGAGCAGCGCCGGCGATTTGGAGGCGGCGAAATCAAGCAGAGTCCGGCTGCGGTCCGAGTCGGCGGAGGGCCGACCCGCACCCGTTTGCGGCTGGGCATCCGGATGACCATCCGGGCGTTTGCCCGAACGCTCCGATGAGACCGCGACGGGTTGCTGTTCCCCCAACTGCCTTAACTCCCTGAAATTCGAGCCTGGACTATCCCCTCTCGAACCGCCGACTCCGCCTGCTTCCCGCCCGGCGGGAGGCGATAATCCGTGTAGTCCTGTAGGTGAAGTTTTTTTCAGGTTGGCGTCGAACAGTTGGCGAATTGTTTCAATTGTTTCAAATTCCTGCCCGGCCCGGTCAGCAGGCCGGGCAGGATTTCGTGCAGTACTGGAGCGCTTCCGCGCCATAGAAAGCGGCGCTTTCATCATGCCGCGACAAGGTTTTCGACGCGGAAAACGTCGGTTTTTCCTTTGCCCTTGAGGACGATGTCATCGAGCCTGGCGGCGCCGGCGCGATCGGCGACCTGGTTCCAGGCGTCGGGGCTCAGGAAGATGCCCGAGTCCGTGCCGAGACCGGACAGGCGCGCGGCGACATTCACCGTGTCGCCCCAGGCGTCGAAACTGAACTTGCTGCGCCCGACGACACCGCCGACGACCGAACCGAAGCTGATGCCGACCCGCATCCGCCAGCCGGCCGGATTGTCCGCGGCCGCCTCGATCACCGCGCGGCCGGCCCGGATCGCGGCCATGACCGGATCCCAGTGGCGCTGCGACAGGTTGCCGGTCGCCACGACCCCGTCGCCGATGGTCTTGATTTTCTCCAGTCCCTCTTGGGCGATAGCCCATTCGCAGGCCACGATCAACCGATCGAGATTTGCGACAACCTCTTCGGCGGGATGGGTCTCGGTATAGCGGGTGAAATCGACGATGTCGGCAAACAGGACCGCGACGTCCTCGTAGCGACGCGGCGAGACCGATCCGGTCATCTTGAGCTCGCGCAGGGCCGCGGTCGGCAGCACCACGTCGAGCAGCTCGTCGGTGCGGGCGCGCTCGCGCTCGATCTCGGCGAGCTGACGCTGCATCCGCGCCATGTACATCGCCTCCTGGTCGTGCCAGCGCTTCTTCTGCATGCAGCTGGAGATGCGCGCCTTCAGGAGCACAGGATCGAACGGTTTCGGCAGGTAGTCGTCGGCGCCCAGTTCGATACAGCGCACCACGTTGACCAGGTCGGAGAGCGCCGAGATCATCACGACGGGCAGCATCCGGCGCGACGGATCGGCGCGCAGGCGGCGCAGCACCTCGAAACCGTCCATGCCCGGCATCAGCACGTCGAGCAGGACGACGTCCACATCGGACCGCGCCAGTTCGACCAGCGCTTCCTCGCCGCTCGACACGGCAATGCCGCGGCATCCGATGAACTCGAGTTCGTCGATCAGCAGGGACCTGTTGGCCTCGTCGTCCTCGACGACGAGAATCAGCGGTTCGTGATCCTGCGCCTGCACCAGCGCGTCCATGACGGCTCTCCGATTTCAGTGCTTGCCCTCTCCGGCGAACCGGCAGGGGTGGAAGGTCACTCATGGCTTACCGAAGGTGACCCCCGGGGAGCGTTGTCTGACGGGCTTGCGTATCAGAAGTATTTTTTCCGCGTTTCTGTCGTGTTTCAGCGGGCGGAAATTCGCGGCGCCGGGGGGAGAGCGGGAAATACACAGGCGGGCGGCCATGTTGTAAGATAGGCGGCGACATGCACGCCCGCCG